>OIZO01000048.1_pt1 | contig 98199 bp, 91 predicted proteins | sample 1588551 | NCBI WGS metagenome assembly OIZO01 (sample SAMN03283271) | human gut metagenome | biome: human-associated habitat; material: feces | host: Homo sapiens | place: Peru | collected 2012
ACTATTATCTCAAACTGGAACTATAACGGAAAGGTACTCGCTATTGAGCGTTTACGTTATAACTCATGTTTTTACATCAAAAAAGACACCGCTTATACGATGCCTTTTGCTCTATGAACCTATATATAATATTAATTTCACATAAAATTTCCTTTCATCTGTAGTAATATTCATCTCCCCGTGATACTTGTCCACAATTTTCTTCACATTTTGTAATCCTATTCCATGAGACATTGTATCCTTTTTGGTAGAAAGCAACCTGATTTCCTTTCCTATTTTTTTCACATATAGTTCATTTGAAAAACTGTTACAAATATTAATCATTAACACTTCTTTTTTCCACTTCATCTCAAGTTCCAAAAATTTTTCTTCTGTATGTAAAGCTGCCTCAATGGCATTTTCAAGTAAGTTGCCAAGTATAATATTAACATCAAATGAATGTTCTAAATTTTCTGGAATCTGAACATCTGCTTTTACTTCTCGTAAATTTGTTTTTGCCTGCTTTAACATGTAATTTATAACACTATCAATCTCCAAATTCCCTGAGTTTACCACTTCTCTGGGGTTATATAAGAATTCATCCATACTCTTAATATAATCTTCTATCTCCCCTATCTTTTTCTTTTCCGCCATTAACCATAATTCATTTATATGATGTTTCATGTCATGTCGTAAAGCTTTTACTTTTTCTTCACCTTCTTCAATAATCTGCAACTGATTCCTATAACTATCACACTGCTGCTCCAGAAGTCTGGTTTCGTACTTTTGTTCCAGAACTTTTAATGTGATATTATATAAATACAACATCAAAAAGTTTATACAAAGAAGTCCTAATGCGGTAATTGCTATCCCTCTTTGTGTCATACTTTTTGTATATAACAACCCCACTTCCAAAAGAAGACTGACCATTGGCACTCCCACTAACGCTAAACTATATACCTGTTTTTCACTCCTTCTTTGCTGCACAATTTTCTCAATTATCATCTCACAAATTAAAAATAGAAAAACAACTCCTACTGCATAAATTTGTTTCACTTCCATCCCATCTTCAAATTCAAAAAACATAAGAGAAAGAAAGATATCACAAGCACTATTAAGTGCATAAATACACGTTGTTAAAAATATATTCCACTTCCACGATTTCGTATACATATAGATTAGCGAACTAATCCCTATCATATTGCTTAGTATATTCAACCATATCAAATGAAATCTCCAAAATAGTATTGTACTGATTACATAATAACTCCAGAATACAATCAACTTTTTTTCTTCTTTTTCTTGCGGTGTTCCCAAAAATGTCTGAATAAGTCTGTCTATCAAATAAATACGGAACAAATTTGTCAAAAAGCATGATAAAACTTCCACCATAACTTTACATTCCTCTCATCAAAAATCTTCTCACTTCACTTCTATACTTTTGACTTACATTTAAAATTTCTCCGTTTTCCAATACAATTTGCTCATAACTATAAGATGCAATCCACTCTGTGTTTACCAAAAAAGAACTATGTATACGCAAAAATTCTTTTGGAAGCTGCATACTAATTTCGTTTAATTTTCCATAATATTCTTCTTTACCAGCTTTTGTTACAATTTGAATTTTCCGCCCATGACTACAAAAATATAAAATATCTGGATAAAGAATATAATGAACCTCTTTTCCTCTTTCAAATCGAAATTTACCCGCTTTTTCTTTAAGTAAATGCAATGCTAACTTCAGGCTTTCTTCTATCTGGATTTTTGAAATTGGCTTTACAAGAAAGTCCATAGGTTGTGTCTTAAATAATTTCTGAGCATATGATTGTTTCCCTGATATATATACAATCTGCATTCTCCGATCTTCCATTCGATTCCGAATATATTCTGCCACATCAATTCCACTTAGCCTAAACAATTCAATATCTAAATATAGTAAATCTAATGAATGTCCTTCTTCCAAATATTCCTTCAGATCTTCCCCTTTATACCATACACTCACATTCAACCGTTCACTATATGTCTTCGAAAATTCCTTAATTATTTTTTCAATAAATTGACAAACTTCAATTCCATCATCACATATCCCAATGTCATACATATTAATCCACTCCCGTGTCATAATTCTAAAACAAATTATATCATCTATCCTTCAAATTTCCAACCGAATCATCTACTTAAATCAGCATCAGGTCCACACCCTCCTTCCTCATTATTCCAATCACACTTTCTCCCTTGCAATTAATCCACAATACCATTACAATAGAAATCGTGATTTTATAAATGGAGGATGCAATTATGCAAAGAGAGAGTTTTCAGTCAAGACTTGGCTTTATCCTGGTAAGTGCAGGATGTGCCATCGGCATTGGAAACGTATGGAAATTTCCTTATGTTGCCGGACAAAATGGAGGGGGTGTCTTCGTACTGTTTTACCTGTTATTTCTGGCAATTATGGGAATGCCTGTACTTACCATGGAACTTGCCGTAGGCCGTGCAAGCCGTCAGAGCGCTGTCAAAGGATATCAGGCACTGGAAAAAAAGGGAAGTAAATGGCATATTCACGGATGGTTCTGTGTTATCGGATGCTATCTGCTGATGATGTACTACACCACGGTGGCTGGCTGGATGTTAGATTATTGTGTAAAATTCGTCACCGGAACATTCAGCAACATTTCTGCTGATTCGGTAGATTCGGTATTTGGAGCAATGCTTGCAAATCCGCTTGAGATGACTATTTTCATGGGACTGACTGTATTCTTTGGATTCACAGTATGTAGTGGTGGTCTGAAAAATGGTCTGGAACGTGTTACAAAAATAATGATGATTTGTTTATTAGGACTTATCATTCTTCTTGCAGTACACAGTCTGACTTTAAGCGGTGCATTGGAAGGCCTTGCTTTCTATTTACTGCCTGATTTTCAGCGTGCTTCGGAAATCGGAATTGGAAATGTAATGACTGCTGCGATGAATCAGGCCTTTTTCACATTGAGTCTTGGAATTGCTGCGATGGAAATCTTCGGAAGCTATATGTCCAAAGACCACACCCTGACAGGAGAATCAACTCGTATCTGCGCTTTGGATACTTTCGTAGCTTTGATGTCAGGTCTGATTATTTTCCCGGCCTGCTTCAGCTTCAATGTGCAGCCAGACCAGGGTCCTTCCCTTATTTTCATTACCCTGCCAAAGGTATTTGCCAACATGACAGGCGGAAGATTATGGGGAAGTCTGTTCTTCTTATTCATGACATTTGCAAGCTTTTCAACAGTAACAGCCGTATTCGAAAATCTGCTTGCAAGCTGTATTGATAACTTTGGATGGACACGCAAGAAAGCAATTATCATTAACTGCATTTTTGTTTTCGTTGCCAGCATGCCTTGCCTGCTCGGTTACAACGTACTCAGCAACATTCATCTGATTCGTGGAAATGACATTTTGGGAACAGAGGATTTTCTTGTAAGTAACCTGTTACTTCCTTTAGGTTCTCTTATCTACCTACTCTTCTGCGTCAGCAAATGGGGATGGGGATTCGATAAGTATATGGAAGAAGTGAATACAGGAAATGGAATTAAAATGTCACGTCATTTTAAATTCTACTTCCAGTTTATCCTTCCAATTCTGATTCTCGTAATTCTGATTCAGGGATTGCTGTAAGGATTCCGGACTTACGGAAAAAATGATTATCAAGGATATCAAGAAATGATATTCAAATAACGTGTTCCGCAAAACATACAAAGGAGTGCCGCCACTGCTAAAATAAAACAGGGCGCACTCCTTTTAAATTATGCAAAGCACATATTCACCAACTAAGTCTTATCTCTTAAAAGCTATTTTTCTCTATTTTTTCAATCACAGACCACAGAAGCCGTTGAAATTCTTTTCCAACCCGGTCCGCTGTCTCTTTCACTTCTTCGTGATTCAATGCCTTATTGGTGACTCCTGAAGCCATATTCGTAATACAAGAAATCCCACATACTTCCAGTCCCATATGTCTTGCAGCCATAGCTTCGCAGGAAGTGCTCATACCAACTGCGTCTGCGCCCCATGCTCTTGCCATGCGAATCTCAGCCGGAGTCTCATAGCTTGGTCCTGTAAACTGTACATACACGCCTTCTTTTAAATCAATCCCCTGTTCTTTCGCAGATTCACGGATAACTGCCTGTAATCTGAGACTGTATACCTGACTCATATCTGGAAATCTTACTCCCAGTTCTTCCAGATTCGCTCCAATCAGTGGACTTGGAACCGCCGTTGTAATATGGTCCGTAATCATCATCAGATTTCCTGCTTCGAAAGAAGTATTGATTCCGCCTGCCGCATTGGTAAGAATCAGTGTCTTTGCACCAAGCATACCCATGAGTCTGGTCGGAAGCACCACATCCGTCATAGAATATCCTTCATAATAATGTACACGTCCCTGCATAATCACAACCGGTGCTTTTCCTGCATATCCGAACACAAACTGTCCTTTATGTCCTGCTACGGTAGATACCGGAAACCCTTCAATACTGGTATAGGGAACGGTTGCTTCTATCTGGATATGCTCCGCAAAATCTCCCAGACCAGACCCCAGAATAATTCCTATTTCCGGTTTAAAATCCGTCTGTTTCCGGATACTCTCTACACATTTACATAATTTCTCATAAACTGGATTCATCACACATTCTCCTATTCTCCGTGATACTGTTTCCACAGCATTTGTTTCACATCATCATTTGCAAAAGAAGCTTCGATTGCATTTTCTGTAACCTGTCTCAACTCATCATCGGCAATTCCATAATTCTTCTGAACAAATTCCATTTCTTTCGCAATTGTGGTGTTGCTTACTGTCCGATTATCCGTATTAATGGTCACTTTCAGTCCTGCATCCAGAAACTCCCGAATCGGGTATTCTTCTTTTCTTTCAACCGCCTTGGTCTGCATATTGCTAATTGGACACATTTCCAGTGCAATTCCCTTTTCTCTGCAAAATGCAATCGCTTCTTTCTCTCCACGCAGTGCAATCCCATGTCCGATTCGTCTTGCACCGGCTTCTACCGACTCCACAATATTTTCTACACTTCCGCATTCTCCTGCATGCAGGGTAAATGGAATCTCCATCCGCTTTACTTCTGCAAAAAGATTACGGAAATCCTTCATCGGGAAAGCTGCTTCATTGCCAGCCAAATCGGCTGCACATAATCCCTGATTCAGATATACTCTGCAATCTCGAATCATTTGCAAGCTTTCTTCCGGATTATGATGCCGCATCGCACATACAATGACATTGTAAGAAATGCCACACTCTTTTTTTCCTTCTTCCAGACCACTCAGTACCGCTTCCATGACCTGACCGGTATTCAGATGCTCATTTACCGATAAAAGCGGGGCAAACCTTACTTCTATATAGCTTATGTTGTCCTCTTTTAAGTTTAAAAGAAATGATTTGCTTGCTTCTTTCAGCCCTTCCGCTGTCTGCAGACATTGTAATGGAAGATCAAATTTTTCCAAATACTCTGCCAGATTCCGGCAGTCATCTGCCACCTGTAATTCCTGCATGTCAACAGTTCTTGCCAGCAGACGGCTGATACAATGCCGGGTCAAGGACCCGTCTAAATGACAATGCAAGTCTATTTTCTGCATCATTAAAATCTCTTTACTTAACATTCGCTTCCTCCTCATGCATAAAATGTTTCACTGCATTAATAGTAATCTGGATTCCCGGTCCACCAGTCAGGGCAGTCAGTAAGGTTACGACGCCAAATTTTCCTCCGAGCAGAAAGCCAACTGCTGTCATTGTTCCGTCAAATATCCATTTGGTCTTAGCATAATCCAGTTTAATAATTTCCATAAGCAGCAGCGAAATTCCATTCATAGGGTCCAAACCGACTTCCATTGCCACATAAATTCCTACACCCGTATACAAAAGCAGACAACCTGTCACACTTCCTGCAATTCTGCATACTAGAGTTCCCGATGCAAAAATGTGCGGATAAACTGCGGTTCCGATACTCACAAAGGTTCCATAAGGAATGACATACAACAAAGTCCCTACATTGATATATTTTCTTCCGAACAGACACAATAATCCAAACAGAATCAGATTAATCAGATTCGAAGCCATCCCAAGCTGCGTCTGCGAGAGCGATAATGCATTTCGTATTCCATCATAGAAGATACCGACCGGGTCATTTCCGAGCTGCGCCATTGCATTAAACGACACTCCTATCGCAATCATAAAAATTCCAATCTCTGCAATTATGCAGCGTTTTACACTTATTTTCCGCATTTACTTTCTATCCTTTTCGTATTTTTCCATTCATTCTCTAGTATCTTTCTACGCTGTCTTTCGTAACTCTTGCATAGATAAGCGGTTCTTCAGCCGGCTTTTCTTCTGCAAATGTCAGTGCCTTTAGATAGCGTTTTTCCGCATCTGCAAAGGTTTCTTTCTTTGAAGTATATAAGGTAGCGATTTTGTCACCCTTCTTTACATAGTCACCAGTCTTTTTATGTAAAATGATACCTGCAGAATAATCAATTGTGCTTTCTTTTGTTTCTCTTCCTGCACCTAAAAGCACCGATGCAATACCGCAGCTTTCTGTATCCATATGAGTGATGTAACCTTTTTCTTCTGAAAGTACCTCGCATGAATATGGTGCCTTTGCAAACTTTTCTGTATCCCGAAGTACAGAACTGTCCCCGCCTTGGGCTTCTACCATTTTACACAGACATTCGAAAGCACTTCCATCTGCAATCGCACCTTTTGCCATCTCAATACATTCTTCGATGCTTCCTTTTCCTGCCAGATACATCATATTTCCTGCAAGCTGAAGGCTGACCTGAGTTAAATCCTTCGGTCCATGTCCTTGCAGAGTATGAACAGCTTCTATTACTTCCAGACTGTTCCCAATATTATTTCCAAGCGGAATATCCATGTCCGTAATCAATGCTACAGTTCTGCGCCCTGCATTTTCCCCGATAGATACCATTTCTTTTGCAAGAAGAATAGAGTCTTCTACCGTTTTCATAAATGCACCGCTTCCGGTCTTGACGTCAAGTACAATGCCATCACTGCCTGCCGCCAGCTTTTTACTCATAATAGAAACTGCAATCAGCGGGATGCTGTCAACTGTAGCTGTCACATCACGAAGTGCGTAAAGCTTCTTATCTGCCGGTGTCAAATTGCCGGACTGTCCGACTACACTCAATCCGGTTTCATTTACAATTTCAAAGAAACGCTCTTGGGAAATGGCAGTCTGCATTCCCGGAATGGACTCCAGTTTATCAATGGTTCCGCCCGTATGTCCCAGACCTTTTCCTGACATTTTCGCTACTTTCACACCGCAGGCTGCCACAATTGGTGCAATAATTAAAGTGGTCTTATCTCCTACACCACCTGTAGAATGCTTGTCTACCTTAATTCCTTTGATTCCGGAAAGGTCCACCATATCACCGGAGTGGGCAACCGCCTGGGTCATAGCCACGGTTTCTTTCTCTGTCATCCCCTTAAAATACACCGCCATCAAAAAAGCTGCCATCTGATAATCCGGAATGTCCCCTGCAACATAACCCTGAATCATAAAATGAATTTCTTCCTCATTCAATGCCTCTCCACTACGTTTTTTCATAATTAAATCATACATTCTCATTGATTATTCCCCTTTCTGCCTCTATCTTTTCAAACTATGAGAAGCACGGACTTTGACTCGTTGCTTCGCATAAATCGGATGGGCCAAACCCATATGGAAACAATTCTTTCAATGTCAGTTCGATATATGCATCTTTTCCATTTGCCAGAATAATCTGAAATGTTTCCGGATTACAAAATTCCATCATTACCTGCCTACATACGCCACAAGGTGCACAAAGCGTATCTGCTTCTTCTCCTTTCGGCCCACCTACCACGGCAATTTTCTCAAATTCCCTCTCGCCGTCATAAACTGCGCGGAAAAATGCAGTGCGTTCTGCACAGTTTGTCGGTGTGTATCCTGCATTTTCAATATTGCATCCATGATAAATCTTTCCGCTCTTTGTAAGAAGTGCTGCTCCTACCTGAAAATTCGAATACGGTGTATAAGCCCTCTTCCTGGCTTTCTTGGCCTCCTGAATTAATTCTGCGCTTGTCATACGCACCTCCCATTATTTTATGATTTCTTTCTTGAAACTGGTACCGTCTGTATTATTTCCCACATCCAGTATATCCAAAATGGTTGCGGCAATATCCGCATAAGTTTTTCGGGTTCCCAGATTCACATTTTCTTTTACCGATGCACCATATGCGAGAAATGGTACGCACTCTCTGGAGTGGTCTGTTCCCTTATATCCCGGGTCACATCCATGGTCGGCCGTAATCATAAGAACATCATTTCCTTTCATGCGTCCCATAAATGTTTCTAATTGCTCGTCAAATGTAGTTGCTGCTTTCGCATATCCTTCGATATCATTTCTATGCCCATACAACATATCAAAATCCACCAGATTTACAAAGCATATACCTTTAAACGGGGTATCCTGCATTTCAATGGTTCGTTCCATTCCATCCACATTATTTTTGATTCTCTGGGAATGCTGGATTCCCTGACCTGCAAAAATATCCGAAATCTTTCCAATTCCGTAGGTATCATATCCTGCATTTACCATTGCATCCAGCATAGTAGGCTTTGGCGGTAATAAAGAATAGTCATGCCGGTTCGAGGTTCTTTTGAAATTATCGGATGCAGTTCCTACAAATGGTCGCGCAATGACACGTCCTACTCCGTGTTTTCCTTTCAAAATGCTACGGGCTATCTCACAATAATGATACAATTCCGGCACCGGAACTACCTCTTCATGGGCAGCAATCTGAAATACGCTGTCTGCAGAAGTATATACAATCAGCTTTCCTGTTCTCATATGTTCTTCCCCGTAATCACGGATGACATCTGTCCCCGAATAAGGCTGATTGCACAATATTCCCCTTCCTGTCTGACGGCTGAACTCTTCTAAAATTTCTTCTGGAAATCCATTTGGATAAGTCGGAAGTGGATTCTCTGAAATCACTCCTGCAATCTCCCAGTGTCCGATTGTCGTATCTTTTCCCTTGGAAGATTCTTCCAGTCTACCATATGCTCCAATCGTTCTTTCTTCTTTTGGCAGGCTGTCCACTCCGTCAATATTTGCAAGACCAATTTTATTCATATTTGGTGTATGATATGCACTGTTCTGCGAAATGGTTTTTAAGGTATTCGCCCCCAAATCTCCAAAATCTGCCGCATCTGGAGCATTTCCTACTCCATAACTGTCTAACACAATCAGAAAAATTCTTTTATCTTCCATATTATTTTTCCACTCTTTCATATCCTATCTGTCTGTTTCTATTTATCAAGTGCGTATGCCGTTAATATTTCTATAGATTTATAATATTTATCCAGATATACATATTCATTTGCCTTGTGGCACAAATCTGCCTCTCCTGCGCCGAACAACAATACTTTCATTTTCGGATTGGCCTGCAGCATAATAGAACCATCTGTAAAATAATTAATCCCAATATTTTGTGGCGAAACACCATTATTTTCTATGTTCTTTTTCAGTTTCTGCGTAAATGCATCCTCAGGTTCTGTACTTACCGCAATTCTGTCATTTTTCACATGTCTTTCTACACGTATTTTTCCTTCTGTTTCTGATGCATACACTTCCGCTATTTCTTCTAATTTTCCAATTACCATTTCTTTTGTCTGCCCGGGAACCAGACGCATATCCATCAGCACCGTACATCTGTCCGGTGTCATATTTGGTGCAACACCACCTGTAATCTGCGTAATCTGCGCTGTTGCATTTCCCAAAACCGGATGTGATGACTTTATCACAAATGCTTTCAACTGGTCTGCTATCTGTACCGCATAATCAACTGCATTTGCTCCCTGTTCTGGATAAGCACCATGACTTGTTTTACCGAACACTTCAAACTCCAGCCATAAGCAGCCTTTCTGTGCAATTCCAATATTTAATCCTGTTGGTTCTCCAATTAATACTTCCTCTACATCAGGCAACAGCCCTGCTTTCACAAGTTCTCTTGCTCCCAGACCATTCTTTTCCTCATCGCAAGTACCAACCAGCGTAATATCATATGCCGGTTTTTTGCCTGATTTTACAATTGTCGCAAGGGTATATGCCATAGCAGCAATTCCGCTTTTCATATCGCTGGCACCTCTTGCATAAAGTTTTCCATCTTTTTCCGTAGGAACTGCGGGATTTGTCTCCCATTCTGCCAAATCACCATATGGAACGGTATCAATATGGCCATTCCATACCGTAGGTTTTCCATGATTTTCTCCCGGAATAAATGCAATCAGATTCGCATGTGTCTCATCGATTCTCTGTACCTTTGCTTCAATTCCGGCTTCTGTCAAATATTCCTGCAGGTATTCTGCTACTTTTCCTTCATCATCCTTATGATTAACACTTGGAATTGATAATACCCGTTCCAATAATTCTTTTGCTTCCTGTTCAAATTCTCTCACAATTATCATCCCTATCTCTGAACCTTTTGTTATATGTCTGTCAAGGCAAAAATGCTCCGGCATTCGTTTCAATCGGCTGCCAGAGCATACTGCTTTTTTATTTTGTCAAATATGCAAAAATATTTGCAAACAATTTATTATAATATTCCCAGTTGCAAAATTCCGGTGGTGCCCAGTGTGGCGCACAGTCTGTTGTAAATACACCTGATTTTCCTTTTCCATAGCTTCCAAACGCAATGAATGGATCTCCACAGATTGTAGCAACAACGTCTGCATCTTCCTTTGCAATTGTTCTATTGTATCCAAGTACATTTGGAAACTCTGCCGGAATACCATTTAAAACTTCATGGTCTTTTTTCAAAATTTCAGGAACCACACCTTCGCAATGCTCCATACGGTCATCCACAGTAAGCACTTCTACTGGAAGAACTTCCTGTACGGCTGTATCATGCCATTTTCCTTTTCCATCGACTCCGGAAAATGTCATATAACCGCCCACCATCAGAAGGGAGCCTCCGTCAAGGACATAATCTCTGAGTAAATTACATCTGTTCGGTTTCTTGATGCTCTTTGTAAATGTCTCTGTCGGTAATAATAATGTATTTGCACCAATGTCAGATAAAATGATACATTCATACTCTTTTAATGCTTCTAATTCAAACGGAAATCCATCCATAGCTTCATGATTTGGCATAAATACGAATTCATATCCAGCCTCTTCTACTGCCTTTTCAATCCATTCTTTTCCTGTTTCGTATACAGAAGTATAAAATGTATCAAAGCCTTTTACATGAGTTGTAAAACTCATCCATGACTCACCAACTAATAAAATCTTTTTGCTCATTTTTCATCCTCCTTAAATTAGCTCTGTGCCCATGTCAAAATAAACTTTGCATAGACAAGGATTGCCTTATAAAATTCTTCCACGTCAACATATTCGTTGATAGAATGACACTGTTCCTGATTACCTGGTCCATACTGGAATACCTGTGCTCCTGCAATTCGTTTCCAAAGTCTGGAATCACATCCGGCCGGTGAACCTACTACCTTGATATCTGTATCTGTCGCATCATGGAATGCCTTCTTAAAGGACTGTACAAACGGTGCGTCTTCTTTCTGCTCAAAAGCGCCACCGCTCTGATACATGGTAATCTTCGGCATATGGTTTCGCATCCATGGGTCAGATTTTGCAATATCATTTACTGTGTCAGTAAACATCTGATAAATCATATCATAACTCATCTGTTCCGGCAAATAATGGATACAGGTTTCAAAATAACATTTTCCAGCCACAGTAGAACCTGCTGTACCGCCGTGAATCGTTCCAATATTCAGGCTCGGAGAAGGGAGAAGTGGATGTCTGTAATTTAACAGCCAGCCATGCTCCAGCTCTTCCAAGCCACGAATAACCTTCATGGCCTTTTCAATAGCAGAAACACCAAGCCTTTTTTCTCCAGAATGGTTTGCCTTTCCTTCAAATTCAACTTTAAAGAATACAAATCCCATGTGTGCAATTACAAGTTCAGAGCTTGTCGGTTCACAGACAATCACACCGTCTGCAGTCTGTCCGCTCATTACAGCCTGCATAGAACCATTTCCACCGCCTTCTTCATCACACACGGAAGTTACCTTTACTTCACACGGAATCTCAATTCCTGCATCTTGTAAAAGCTTGATTCCAAGCGTGGATGACATCAGGCCGGCTTTCATATCTGCTGCCCCAAGGCCATACAATTTTCCGTCTTCCACGGTAGGTGTATGAGGAGGGAACTTCCATTCCTTCTCATCCCCAGGCGGCATGGTATCAATATGTCCGTTAAACATCAGGCTTTTCGTGCTGTTCTTTCCATGAAATGTGGCATAAACATTATAGCGGTCGTCGTAATTATGGCCCAAATTTCCTTCGCCATATTTATCATAGCATTCCTGAATGACAGCTTCCTGCATCTGGTCTTTCACAATCTCATCAGCACCCATTTTTTCAAAAAGTGCTGTCATATATTCCTGACCTGATTTTTCTCTTCCTCCTGCGATTCCATGTCCTAAGTCCTGCGTATCACAGGCAATCAAATCTTTCAAATATTGTAAATATTCTTCTTTATGTTCTTCCAGCGTCTGTTTTAATTTATTCACCATAATTCTTAATACCCTGTTCAATGATATCCCAGAAACGTTCTACATCGATATCGTATGCGACATCACAGTTTGGTTCAAGCTGCAGATAATTAAACATATCACAGTTTGTTCTTCCATAGCTTTCTGTTGAACGAATATCAATGCTTACATGTACATGTTTTGTCTTTAATAAATCCGGATCAATAATCGCTGCACAAGTTACAGGATCATGAAGCGGTCCGCCTTCCCATCCGAACACTTCTTTCTGACTCTTATTGAAAAATCTCATAAGGTCTGCAAAAAGATGTGCTGCAGGTGTATCCAGTTTTTCCATGCGGTCTACGATTTCAGGATAGCAAAGTACCTTTCTTGTAACGTCAAGGCCAACCATTGTAATTGGTCTTCCTGAATTAAATACAACATATGCTGCTTCACCGTCAGCCATGATATTAAATTCTGCTGCAGGTGTCACATTTCCATTCTGATAAGAACCACCCATCAGAACAATCCTCTTAATCTTCGGGATAATTCTCGGTTCCATCCGCATTGCCATGGCAATATTGGTAAGCGGACCCGTCGGAACAAGAATAATATCTCCGTCAGATTCCATCAATGTATCAATGATAAGCTGTACTCCGTGTCTTGGGTCTAACTTCTTGGTAAGCGGTGCAAATGTCGGGCCGTCCAGTCCGGTCTCCCCATGAATATCTCCCGCAATGACACGGTTTCTTACCATCGGCTGTCCACATCCTGCACATACAGGAACATCATTCAGACCCAGATACTGACACACATTCAACGCATTGATTGCCGTCTTTTCAATGGTCTGGTTCCCTGCTACTACAGAGATTCCAACCAGTTCCAGTTCCGGACTTCTTCCGGCAAGCATAATCCCTATGGCATCATCATGCCCTGGATCACAATCTAATAATACTTTTTGTTTTGCCATAACTACCTCCATCTATGAATGAGAAACTAAAGAACTCTTTCTCTTCTTTTCTGCTGACATCTTTGAAGCCATTGAAATTGCAAGAACTACAACCGTAACAACGTATGGCATCAAAAGCACGAGCTGACTTGGTACACCATTCGCCTGCAATCTTGCTCCAATGGAATCCGAGAAGCCAAATACCAAACAGCCAAGTGCTGTAAATACCGGATGTGCTCCACCAAAGTACATAGCAGCAACACCCATGAACCCTCTGGAACTTGTCATATTTTCTACGAACATCGTAGAATATCCAAGAGATAAGTGTGCGCCTGCAAGTCCGCCAACCAGACCGGAAATTGCAATTGCCTGATATTTCATAGCATTTACGTTAATACCTGCTGTCTGTGCTGCAAGCGGCATACGTCCAACTGCTCTGAGACGAAGTCCCCATACAGTCTTGTAAAATACAAACCACAGTACAATAACCAGGATAATTACAAACCATTCGGTGATATACCAGTCGTTAAAAATTGTTCCAAGAACCGGCACGTTATCCAAAAATGGAATATGTACCTTTGGAATAGACTTGATGTCAGGGCTCATAAATGTACCACTCTGTCCGAGCCATGCATTCAAAAGGAACTTTGTGATTGCAAGTGCAAACATATTAATTCCCATACCGATTGCACAGATGTCCGCTTTAAACTTAATATTACCGACTGCCATAATCATAGCCATTACCAGACCGGAAACCATGGCAACCAATACTCCAAGGAACCAGCTTCCTGTAAGATAGCTGACTGCCACTGCCATAAAGGCACCGACTAACATAATACCTTCTGTTCCGATATTTAAAATATCTGCCTGCTGTGTGATTGCTGCACAAAGCGCTGCATAAATAATAGGTGTAGCAGAGCGAAATGTTGCATAAATCAACGAAGCGTTAAAAATTTTACCTAATTGCATATCTCTGCCTCCCTCCTATGCTTTCTTATCATCCGAATGTTTCTTTTTGTTTCTGATATTGCCAATCAGTTCCATACATGCAAATATAATAAATACTGCTGTAATTGTATCAACCAGTGATTTTGGAACACTTGTTGCCTGCTGCATACCCATTGCTCCTGATTTCAATACTGCAATGAAGAATGCAATAAACGGAGCTGTCACAATATTGTTTTTAACAATCAGTGCTGCAAGCATACCATTTGAGCCGAGTCCTGACGCAAAGTTATTCAGGAAGTATCCATGAACACCAAGTACTTCAATTGCTCCTGCTATACCACCAATCGCACCCGAAATCATCATAGCTTTGATAAATGTTGTTTTTGGATTAATTCCGGCAAATTCTGCATTGGCCGGATTCGTTCCTACCATACGAATCTGCATACCAAGTGAAGTTTTCTGGAGCATGAAGATTACCAGTAAGGTCACTGCAATTGCAATGAAAATACCAACATTCAGTGAACTTGGCTTCATAATCTGAGGAAGTGTAACCGTAACCGGATCAGACTGTGCATTGGCTGCACCGGCACTCATTGGTCCACTTACCAGATAGTTCGTAATGTATAACGCAACTGAGTTCATCAAAATCGTTGTACATACTTCCGATACATTATAGTAGACCTTAAGTGCTGCCGGGATAAATGCCCAAGCCGCTGCCACAACAACCGCTCCTACAAAACAGGTAATCAAAAGTATCGGTTTCGGAAGGAATGTCCAGTTAATGCCAATATAGGCTGCTGTAATTCCGCCTAAGAATACTTCACCTTCTACACCAACATTAAATGCGCCTGCCTTAGCTGCAATAATGAATGCAACTGAAGTCAGCAACAGTGGTGTAAAACTCGCAAGGGTTGTTCCTAACTTTAATTTACCCTTGAACGCACCACGAAGCAGTGCCGAATATGCTGTTATAGGATCTTCTCCCAAACATACAATGATAATTGTTCCGACAAGAAGTGCCAATACCAACGGGAGAAGGACATTTGCAACACTCTTGAAGTCAAATTTCTTTTTATTCATGCTGTTCTCCTTTCTCTTCCGCATTGTGACCGCCCATCATCAGAAGTCCCAGTGTCTCTTCATCTGCATCCTCTGCGTTCATACGACCTGTAATCTTACCTTCATGCATAACGATAATACGATCAGACAGAGACATAACTTCTTCCAGTTCTGCTGATACCAGGAGCACTCCAAGTCCCTGTTCTTTTACATCCTGCAAAATACTACGGATGGATTCAATGGCGCCAATATCTACACCACGGGTAGGCTGTGAAGCAATCAGAAGCTTTCCGCCAAGATTTACTTCTCTGGCAACAACGACTTTCTGTGCATTACCACCTGACAACGAAGATGTCGGCAGACTTCCATCTGCAGGTCTGATGTCAAATTTCTTAATCATTTCTTCTGCACGTTTACTAATTGCAGATTTGTTAACAATACCGCCTTTTACAATCGGAGTCTTATCGAGTTCTACTTCTACCAGATTATCTGCAATCGTAAATGCTCTGTTAAGACCTCTTGTATTTCTATCCTCCGGAATATGGGTAAGCCCTGCTTCACGAATTTTCTTCACACTCTTATTCGTAATATCAGCACCGCCTAAGATTACATTTCCCTTTTCTACTTTACGAAGTCCTGCAATAGCTTCAATCAACTCACTTTGACCATTTCCGTCAATTCCGGCAATTCCTACAATTTCTCCCGCCTTTACATCAAAAGAGATTCCACGGATTTTACTGATTTCCTTTTCTCCGGATGTCCATACATCCCTTACTTCTAAAACTGTATCGCCCTGTTTGGCAGTCTTCTTCTCAATGTTCAGGAATACTTCTCGTCCAATCATCATCTTGGTGAGTTCCGTCGGTGATGTTTCCGTCTTATTTACGGTTCCTGTATAAGCTCCCTGACGCATGCAGGAAATGCGGTCGCTGATTTCCATAACCTCATTCAACTTGTGTGAAATAAATACGACTGATTTTCCATCTGTCTTCAGATTATTTAGAATTTCAAACAAACGTCTTGCTTCCTGCGGAGTCAGCACGGCCGTTGGCTCGTCCAGAATAATGATCTCAGCTCCACGGGCAAGAATCTTAATAATCTCTACTCTCTGCGCCTCACCTACAGAAATCTGCGAAATCTTTTTGTCAAGCTGCACATCCATATCATACTGATCTATGTACTTCTGTGCCATTTTTCTGGCTGCGTCAAAGTCGATTGTAAGACCTTTCTTTGGTTCAAATCCCAAAATGATATTCTCTAATACAGTCAGTTCATTTACAAGCATGAATTCCTGATGTACCATTCCGACTCCGGCTTCAATTGCTGTTTTCGGATTAATACTTTCATATTTCTTTCCATTGATTAACACTTCTCCTTCATCGAACGGATACATTCCATAAAGAAGTTTCATCATAGTAGACTTACCGGCTCCGTTTTCTCCGATCAGAGAATGAATTTCCCCTTTCCTCAGAGTAAATTGACCATTTTTTACGGCATGTACACTTCCGAAGGACTTCTGAATATCCTTCATTTCCACCACATAATTTGCGTTCAACATACCACCTTCTTCCCATCTTATTTAATATATCGCCTCATAGGCGAAATAAAGACAGCAAAGGGAGAGATTGGATAGTATTAATATCATATATCCAAGCCCTCCCAGCCATCATTCAATCATAATTCAAAACGTAAAAACTATTTTGTCTTACTGTTCTTATTTCTGAGGTCCGAATCCTTCGTAGTTTTCTACAACGATTTCACCAGAAATAATCTTTTTCTGTAATTCCTCAACCTGTGTCAGAATTTCTTCTGGGAACTTGTCGCCAAGAGCTTCTTTGATTACAGAGAAGTCTGTAAGTCCAACACCTTCTGCTGCAACGTCAAGGTAAGATACTGAGTTTCCTTTGAAAGAACCGTCTACAACAGATTTGATAACACTGTAGCAAGCTGTATCTACACGTTTAACCATAGATGTTAAAACATGTCCTGGCTGATCGTTGTCCTGATTAAGGTCAACACCAATTGCATACTTTCCTGCTTCTGTTGCTGCTTCAAGGATACCAGGGCCTGTACCAGATGCAACGTTCATAACGATGTCTGCACCCTGCTCATACTGAGCAAGTGTAAGTTCTTTTCCTTTTAATGGGTCATTCCATGTTCCGGCAAATGACTGAAGAACTTTGATATCTGGGTTGATATATTCTGCACCCTGTTTGTAACCAACAAAGAAATCCTGAAGTACCGGAATATCCATTCCACCTACCCATCCGATAACAGCATCGTCATTCACTCCATCGATTTCTGAATGCTGTGTGAAGAGTGCTGCTGCTGCACCTGCAAGGAATGAACCCTGATTCTGTGCAAAGCTTACGGATACTACGTTATCAGCTTCTACTGTAGTATCGATGATAGCAAATTTAACATCTGGATATTCTGGAGCATATTCCTCCAGATATTCCTGGAAGTTAGATGAAGAGCAGATTACAAGGTCATATCCATCTTCACATGCGGAAAGAAGATTTGCTTTCCATTCTTCTGCAGTTGTTCCTTCCAGATTCTTAACTTCAACCCCAAATTCTTCTTTTGCCTTTTCAGCACCAATGTTACAAGAATCATTATATGACTTGTCTCCAAGGTTTCCTGAATAAACAACACATACTTTAATTGGGTCATCTCCTGACTTTTTATCGTCAGATGCGCTCTTGTTATCGCTGCCACCGCATGCTGCAAGTGAAACAACCATACCAGTTGCAAGCAATAAGCTTAAAACTCTCTTTTTCATGATAGTTTCCTCCTTAACTGTTTCCATGAAATTTACCGTTTCACAGTTGTTCTATATCTCTATTTTATTTTGTATAAAATAGTTTGTCAACCAAAAGTTTTGTCGAAGTTTTTGGCAAAAATGTCCAATACTACTTATAATAGATTGGTCCCAATAATTCTGGCAGTAAATCTGCTGTAATCCGGTTGATAATTTTTCCTTCTGCATAATATATACTAATAACAGATTCACACAAATTTCGACATATGGTCAAATATTTCTTTATCCACTCGGTTCCTGAGTCGGAATTTTAACTGTTCATGACGTGATACTTCCTCTGTCTCATTTACCTTTTTATCATCCATATCGTTCTCCTCTAAACAAGGTTATTTTTTATAAACAGAGTATAGCACAAAATTTTCTTCTTGTTGTACTAATATTTTCTGTGTGATAAACTAAAAGAAAACGGATTTGTTATTTTCTTAATAACGATAAAAAAACACGGAGGTATTATCTAATGAATTCTACCAGAATAAAAGATTTTGGAATCAAAATTGGTTCTTTCCCTTCTGGAAAGCATAACAACATCGCAGATGTCAAGGGTGTTACTGTGGGACATTGCACCATTGATAATGAGCGCCACAAAACAGGGGTGACTGTCATTCTGCCACGCCCGGAAAATATTTTTCAGAATAAGCTGATTGCTTCTGCCTATGTACTGAATGGCTTTGGCAAAACTACCGGCTTACTTCAGATTCAGGAATTGGGAACTTTGGAATCTCCAATCGCACTGACAAATACTTTGAATGTAGGTCTTGTTCAGGATGCTATTGTCGATTATATGGTAAACCGCTGCCGGGAAGAAAATGTAGTTCTTAAATCCTTCAACCCTGTAATCGGAGAATGCAATGATTCTTCCTTAAATGACATCTGCGAGCGTGCAGTGCAAAAGGAACATGTCTATACTGCGATTGCAAATGCCACGAAAGACTTCGACCAGGGCGATGTGGGTGCCGGAAAAGGAACCATTTGCTTTGGATTTAAAGGTGGAATCGGTTCTGCTTCCCGCCAGATTGAGTTAGATAGCAAAGTTTATACTATCGGCGTTCTGGTTCAGTCAAACTTTGGAAAAACCTCAGACTTTGAAATCTGTGGATTTCCTCTCGGACAACTTGTGGATAAAGAAATTAATCCGGCAGTTGTGGATAAAGGCTCCATTCTTTCCATTGTTGCCACGGACCTTCCCCTTTCCAGCCGCCAGCTTCACAGATTGCTGAAACGCGTCGGAATCGGGCTTGGTCGCACTGGCTCTCATGTTGGGCATGGAAGCGGAGATGTAATGATTGGATTCTCTACAGCTCATACCATTTCGCATACTAATACAGATTGCTTTAATGAATATCATTTCCTGAATGAAGGAAAAATGGATCTCGCTTTTCACGCTGTCATTGAAGCCGAAGAAGAAGCTGTTCTCAATTCCATGATTGCAGCAGATACCGTAGTAGGATACACTGGAGAAACACGTTATGCCCTTCGCCCGTATCTGGAAAAATATCTGAACCAGATTAAGCGTTAGACATCCTTTTGTTGACAGACAAAACTTTTTTATAATAGAAAAAGAACTTGCAGATTGTGGTATATTTGTACCACTTCCGCAAGTTCTTTTCATACTCTCATTTTCCTGAAACGAATTAGCCCTGTAACTGTAACAGTTTGCCTTTCAACTCGCCTTCCAGTCTTACCATTTCTGCCTCCGCTTCTTTTCTCTTCTGACGTCCTTCACTCTGAATCCGCATTACTTCATCCAATGTATTGATAAGAGATTCATTTGTTGCTTTTAATGTTTCTATATCAACGATTCCACGCTCTGATTCTTTCGCCGTTTCTACTGTTGCCATCTGAAGCTTTTCTGCATTCTTCTTTAACAGTTCATTTGTCATATCTGTAACTTTACGCTGTGCCTCAGCTGCCTGAGTAGAATGTTCTACTCCAAGTGCCAACACCATCTGGCTCTTCCAAAGTGGAATTGTATTGACAACCGTAGACTGAATCTTCTCTACCATCAGTGTATCATTGCCCTGAACCAGACGAATCTGTGGTGCTGTCTGAATCGAAATCGTTCTGGTAAGTTCTAGATCATGAAGTTTCTTTTCAAAACGATTACACATATTTTCCAAATCTCTTGCAGCCTGTGCGTCCTCCGGAAGATTGCTTTCCTGTGCTTTCTTAATCATTTCCTGCAATTTGCCTTCGCGTACTTCCTGAAGCTTTTTCTTTCCTGCAAGAATATACATAGACAGTTCTTTAAAGTAGGTCAGATTCAGTTCATACATCTTGTCCAGAATTGCAATATCCTTCATAAGCTGTACCTGATGAGTCTCAAGTACCTGACAAATCTGATTTACATTTGTCTCTGCTTTTGCATATTTCGCTTTCATGTTCTGAATTTTATTAGAAGTCTTTTTGAAAATTCCAAGGAAACCTTTTTCCTCTTCCTCGTCAAAACTCTTTAACTCTTTTACGACACCGGAAAGCAGATTTCCCACTTCTCCTAAATCCTTAGTTTTTACATTTTCCAAAGCATTTTCCGAGAAATCAGCCATCTTCTTCTGTGTTCCTGCTCCATACTGAAGAATCATAGAGGAATTGGTCAAGTCAATCTGTTCTGCAAATGCAGCTACAGCCTGTTTTTCTTCTTCTGTTAAAATACTGTCATCCAATGTTGGTTCTGCTTCTTTCACCAGTTCATTTTTTGTGTCAGCCACTACTTGATTTGTTTCCGCAAATGGCTCTAAGGTAAGTGTTGGTACTGTCTGTACTGATTCAAATTCGTTGCTCATTGTCATTCCTCCATTTTATAATCTTTGTAATTATTTTTTCAGTCCGTCTTCCTGAAGCCCTTCCTGATAGAGCATCGTGTTTAGAACCGAAATGTCTGATGAGACATCCCACGCTGTATCCTGGAATAAATTATCGAATAATTTTTCAAAGGCTGCATTCAGTGTATCCAGAGTTGCTTCGATTTCTGCCTTCGATTTCTGAATGTTTTCTCCACCGACCGGCTGTGCATCCATTTCCTGATATGCCTCCAGAAGTTTTATTGTTGTAGGAAGGTAATATTCCATCAGCTTCCGTATATCACTGACAGAACTTGGATTCTGCTCTACCCTGTCGAAAATACGATCCACTATCATTTCCATTTTGGATATCTTGGCTGAGATTTCTTCTCCCGGAATCACATCATTGCACTGTCTGATTTTCTGTACAAAGGCATCGCCCTGTTCAAGCACTTTACGCACTTCAGGATCCAGCTTCTTCATCCGCTCATTCTGTTCCTGCTCGGCTGCCCTCTGCTCCATCTGCCTCTGTATATCATCCTGCTTTAACTGGTCCTGATAATTCTGCTTCTGTGCCTCTAATTGCAGATATTCGCGATACATACGGTCCGTCACAATCAGGCATGTCCGTTGTCTGTCCAAATGTCCCTGACGAAACCATCTCTTTCGAATCATGCTTTCCAAATCTTTCACTACCGTCTGCGCAGACTTTCCAACTTCATCTGCCAGTTCTGTAATATTGCAGCATTCTCTTCCATCTAATTTTCGTAAATATGTTTTGAAACGCCCTCTGCTTTTATAAGAACGGGTTCCTGAAACTCCCATAAATCCAAACGGAACCGCCACTAATGCACTGATGAGAAACCATATCATAAATCCGGCAAGATGTCCGGGAATGGCAAACATAAATATCAGTGCCAAAAGTGCTGATATAGCACTGGGAATAAAAACCGTATAGCCAAATACGGCAAGCACCACGCTTCCTGCTACAGACATTCCTTTTTTATCATAAAGAATAACCGAATTTTTCGGTTGTCCATAAGTATAGCTGTATCCTGTATTTGCACCTGCATTGCTCTGGTTCTGGTTATTCTGAGCATTCTGATTTTGATTCTGGCTATTTTGAGCACCTGGCTCCCGATATTGGTAATTGCTCCATCTTTGTCCCGCTGATGTACTGTAATTTTTCACATTCCATGCAACGGTATTTACTGCATCATTTATGGTTCTGCTGATTGTCTGATTGAGCTGGTCAAAATTACGGGACTCTACAGCATCCTGCACTGTCCGTTTGATTTCTTTACCAAATTTGTCCCATTCCTGATTCGCCATCTTCCGTCAGCCTCCTTTTTCTATATTTTTTTCCATTGTATCACATCTTAATGCCACCTGCACTTAATTCTTTTAGAAAATAAGAGCAAAAAATAAGACAAAAATAAGGGCTGTTACACAACCAGATGATTATAGTTTCGTTATCATCTCTGTTGCATAACAGCCCTGTCTCTATCCTTTTATTCTGATTTTGAATCTGAATCAGACTTTGATTCTACCTGTTTGCAGTTATCTGCAACCCAGTTCTGAACCATTTCCAGTTTAACCAATGCGTCAAGTTTATCCATGTTATCTGCATTTTCCATAGCTTCCAGGAAAGAATCCACATCGTCATATCCATAATATTCCGCATAATATTCGTAAATAGACTGACGTGCTTCATCAGAAGTATCAATCTTCTTCACATTGTCAAGCAGAAGATCTCTCGCCAAATCACTCTTAACCTGTTTTTCTGCTGCTTCTTTCACTTTCTCATCATATGTATCCTGATCCATCTGCATATAATTAGTCAGGAAATCTTCAAACTCCATGTTATAATATGATGCCATTGTCTCATACTGTTCATTCATCATATCTATATATTCCTGCACCTTATCTTCTGGATATTCTTTTACTTCTGTATTATCCAGAACCGCATTCCATGCAGCTTCTCTCAGTGAAGACTCATAGGATTCATCTTTTGTTGCCTGAAGGTCATCCTTTACTTCCTTCTTATATTCTTCAACTGTCTCTGACTTATCTGAAAGTATTTTTACAATATCATCAGAAAGCTCTGGCAAAATGTTGTTCAATGTTACTGTAAATACAACATCCTGTCCTGCAAGTTCTTCTGACTGGTAATTTTCCGGGAAAGTAAGGTTCAAATCAAAGGTTTCACCCGGCTTATGTCCGATAACTCCATCTTCAAATCCATCAATAAAAGTACCACTTCCAAGCTCTAACGCATAATCAGAAGAAGTTCCACCCTGGAAGGCTTCCCCATCTTTCTTTCCGACGAAGTCAATAATCGCTGTATCACCTTCTTCTGCAGCACGGTCTGTAATTGGAAGATCCGCTATTTTGTCAATCATTGTACTCTGAATCTGTGCATCCACATCATCATCTGACACTTCCGATTTCTCAATCTTATCTACTTCAACACCTTTATAAGATGTAATCGTGGCATACTTATTCGATAATTCCTTTGACTGGCATCCAGCCAAAAGCATTGCCGACATACTCATAGCCAGCGTAATTGCTACTAATTTCTTCTTCATATTCTTCTATTTCTCTCCTTATATCATTCACCTCAGCCCATGCCAGCACAAGCTGTCGCATTCCCCATTATACCATCTTTTTCAGAAATGGAAATACTTTTTCCCAAGTTCACACTTTTTTTACAAAACAAGATACACACCAAACACTTAGAAGAACTGGATTTTCACTTGCACTCCCATAGAAAGAATGATACAATATCAGATATGTAAATAGAGGTTAGGAGGAAGACCCGTGAGTAAAGGAACGATAATTTTATTAGTCATTCTAGCTATTATGATTGCTATTCTCGTTGCTTTGTACTTCTTCGGAAAGAAAGCACAGCAAAAACAGGAAGAACAGCAACAGACTTTAGAAGCAGCAGCCCAGCAGGTATCTATGCTGATTATTGATAAGGCAATCATGCGGTTGAAAGATGCAAATCTTCCAGCGCAGGTTATTGAAAGTACACCAAAGTACCTTCGCCGTTCTAAAGTAGCCATTGTCAAAGCAAAAATCGGTCCAAAAATTATGACTTTAATGTGTGATGATAAGGTTTATGACCTTATCCCGGTAAAAAAGGAAGTCAAAGCAACTGTAAGTGGTATTTACATTACAGGCGTAAAAGGAATCAGAGGACCGCTCGAAACTCCTGAGAAAAAGAAAAAAGGATTTTTCGCAAGATTCCGCAAATAACAGACATACGCATAGCAAAAGCTCCCACTTCATAGTGAGAGCTTTTCTTTGTGAGAGTTTTTCTTTTATCTGATTTTCTTTTTTATTTGATCATCTTATCACTGTTTTACAACACTCTGATTTCCTTCGGCTTTACACTCAATGCTATCTCACATTCTGCCAGCGCCTCATGATTGATATCCAATCCATATGATACCCTTACTGAAATCTCATCTTCTTCCTCTACTATGTCCAATTCCTTTGTATGAACATCCACATGGAACTGTCCATAAGGCGTATCATAGAGTGTCAGATGACTTTTTCCGGCCTCAAAGACCATATGAGAATTCGTAATACCTGTCTTAATAATCTCAAGCGTCTTACCCTCTGTAATTTTAACCTTGTTTTTTATGTTTCCCGGAACACCTTCCACGACCTCATCATATAAAATATAATGCTTTCCATTTTTCAGATAATATTTTGCAGGAGTAATAACCTCTAAAGCTTCGTTTTCCTCCGCAGTCATACCTGAATTTCCCATATCATGAAAACCGGAAATCGTTAATAATACATCTTGTGTCATATAATCCTTTCTTTTCTAAAGCGCAAGAATCTTTGCAATATCATATTGATATTCCGGAATTCCCTTTGTCATATCAAGCGCTTCATCAATATCAAAATCTATGTATTCTCCATGGCGATAACCAACCACACGATTCGTCTTTCCTTCCAGCAATAATTCCACTGCCATGGCTCCCATAATAGAAGCGTATACTCTGTCTTTACAGGTAGGACTTCCGCCTCGCTGCATATGTCCAAGAATCGTTGCTCTGGTCTCTACACCGGTCAGTTCTTCTATTCTCTTTGCCATGTTCATAGAATCGCCAATGCCTTCTGCATTAATGATAATATAATTCTTCTTGCCTCGTTTTCTGCATTCAATGATATCTTTTGCAATTTTTTCTTCATCATAATCATGTTCTTCCGGCATCAGAATCCGTTCCGCACCATTTGCAATCCCACACCAAAGTGCTAGATATCCCGCATCACGGCCCATAACCTCCACAATGCTGCATCGCTGATGGGAAGTAGAAGTATCCCGAATCTTATCAATTGCCTGCATTGCTGTATTTACCGCAGTATCAAATCCAATGGTATACTCTGTACATGCAATATCAAGGTCTATGGTTCCCGGAAGTCCAATAGTATTTACCCCGTAATTGGCAATTTTCTGGGCTCCCCGGAATGTACCGTCTCCACCAATTACGACAAGTCCGTCAATATCATATTTCTTACAGACCGCAGCCGCCTTTCTCGGACCTTCTTCGGTCATCATCTCTTTACAACGTGCCGTCTGCAAAATCGTTCCGCCACGCTGAATAATATCTGAAACATCACCGGAATCCATGCGGATAATCTCTTCGTTCAGAAGACCTTCATATCCCCTGCGGATTCCACGCACATGGAGCCCTTTACTTCTCGCAGTTCTGACTACAGCGCGAATCGCCGCATTCATTCCGGGAGCGTCCCCGCCACTCGTCAATACTCCGATTGTTCTGATTGTATGTCCTGCCATGATAAATTCCTCCATCCCGTCAGATATCTGTTGTCTGACATTTCACGTTATCGTTAAATATTGTATACCTTTTATGATGGTTTTTCAATGGATTTCTCAACAACCTTTACGTCCGCTTCTCCATAGTAATTCGTTAGACGGCTTAAGATACCCGGTTCAATCTGAATATTCCGATTCTTTGGCAAACGCTTCACTGCCCGTTCTGCTTTACAGTAAATAACGACTTCATCATTTCCCTCACTGGCGGCAATCATCTGATTCAGATTCTGCTCATCCTTCAGAAAACTATCCTTATCCGCATACTGAATCCATAATTCCCGTTTTGTCTGTTCAAATGGAATCACTTCTTCGCAGATTAATTTGCTGGCATTATCATCTTCCTCCGACACGCGTCCTCTGACAAACACTTTATTGTCTTCCTGGATATACGCCTGATTTTTTTCATAGTCCCGTGGGAAAACAACCACTTCTACCGTTCCCATCAAATCTTCCACCGTAAAAAATGCCATCGTTTTATTATTCTTTGTATATTTAATGGTCTTTGAGGTAATCATGCCTCCCACAATTTCTTTTGCACCATCACGCACCTTTGTGTGCCCGGTTTCCTCATCCAGCTGAAAATCCAAAGTAGTTGCTGAAATACTCTTTCTCCACTTTTCTTCATATTCTTCCAGTGGATGTCCGCTTAAGTAAACACCAAGCACTTCTTTTTCAAAAGCAAGAAGTGTTTCTTTCTGGTATTCTCCTACATCCGGATAGGAAATTTCAAATTCCTGCTTTTGGTCTTCGCCCACCAAATCAAATAATGTCATCTGGCCCGCCATGGAATTCTTCCGTTCCTGATTTACCTGATCCATAATCTGGATATATACCATCATCTGCTGTTTCCGTGTGCCTCGCAGACTGTCAAATGCTCCTGACTTAACAAAGTTTTCAATGGTCTTTTTATTAACCTCTTTTCCCGTCAGCCGTTCCATAAAATCCTTCAGGCTCTTAAACGTACCACCCGCTGTCCGCTCGCGGATAATCGCATCTATCACTGGACGTCCGATACTCTTAATCGCAGCCAGACCATAACGGATATTTCCACCATCAACGGAAAAGCTTCCCACCCCCCGGTTAATATCAGGTGGAAGGATTTTAATTCCCATCTGCCTACAGGTATAAATATATTCTGCTACTTTTCCCGGATTATCAATCACGGAAGTCATAAGTGCTGCCATAAATTCTACCGGATGATAATATTTCAAATAGGCCGTCTGATACGATACCACCGCATATGCTGCTGCATGGGATTTGTTAAATGCATATTTTGCAAAATCAATCATTTCATCATAAATCTTATTCGCAGTCTGCTCGGAAATGCCATTCGCCAGACACCCCGGAACTCCTTCTTCCGGATTCCCATAGACAAAATTCTGACGCTCCTTCTGCATAACCTCTGCCTTCTTCTTGCTCATGGCACGGCGCAGCAGATCGCTTCGTCCCAGTGTATATCCTGCCAGGTCACGTACAATCTGCATAACCTGTTCCTGATAAACGATACAGCCGTAAGTCGGTGCCAGAATCGGTTCCAACTGCGGACAGTCATATATAATCTCTTCTGGATGATTTTTTCCCTTAATATACTGCGGGATAAAATCCATCGGGCCCGGACGATATAAGGAAATTCCTGCAATAATGTCTTCCAGACTCTGCGGCTTCAGTTCCTTCATGAAACTCTTCATACCAGCACTTTCAAGCTGGAAGACTCCGTCTGTCTTCCCGGTTCCAATTGAATCAAGTACCTTCTTATCATCGTAATCCATTTCTTCCGGAACAATGCGCTCACCCGTACTTTCTTCCACAAGTTGAATCGCATTTTGTATGACAGTAAGGGTACGAAGCCCTAAGAAATCCATTTTCAAAAGCCCCAGCTCTTCCAGAGTCGTCATAGTGAACTGGGTAATCGGAATATTATCTGCTCCTAGAGCAAGCGGAACATATTCATCCACTGCCTTCTGACTGATTACAACTCCCGCCGCATGCATGGAAGTATGTCTCGGGAGACCTTCCAGACGCTTTGACATATCAATCAGTTCTTTTACCTGCGGATCTTCATCGTAAAGCTTTTTCAAATCCGGATTCATTTTCAAGGATTTATCCAATGTAATATTCAATTCTTTCGGAATCATCTTTGCAATGGAATCCACAAACGCATATGGTAAATCCATTACTCGCCCAACATCACGGATAACTCCTCGCGCCTGAAGGGTTCCGAACGTAACAATCTGAGCTACCTGCTCTTTTCCATATTTTCGGATTACATATTCAATTACTTCCTGTCTTCGCTCAAAACAAAAGTCCACGTCAATATCGGGCATGGATACACGCTCTGGATTTAAGAAACGCTCAAACAGAAGCTGATACCGGATAGGATCAATATTGGTAATGCCAAGCGTATATGCCACAATACTTCCCGCGGCCGAACCTCTTCCCGGTCCTACCATAATTCCATGTTCCCGCGAATAGTGAATAAAATCCCATACAATCAGGAAATAATCCACGTATCCCATATTTTTAATCGTAGAAAGTTCATAATTCAAACGTGCTTTTAACTCCTCTGACGGATTGCCATAGCGACGTTCCAATCCTTCAAAGCAAAGTTTATTCAAGTATTCCCATGAGGTATAGCCATCCGGAACATCAAACCTTGGCAGTTTTGTCACACCAAACTCAATTTCCACGTTACAGCGGTCAGCGATCTTCTGTGTATTTTCCAGAGCCTGCAATGCGTATGGGAAAAGCTCTGCCATTTCTTCCGGTGATTTTACATAGTACTGTCCGCCCTCATAACGCATTCTATCTTCGTCCGCCAGTTTTTTTCCTGTCTGAAGACACAATAAAATATCATGCGGCTTCACATCTTCCGCATAGGTATAATGCACATCATTGGTTGCCACAAGTTCAATTCCTGTTTCCTCTGACATCCTCATAAGCTGCGGATTTACCATTGACTGTTCAGGAATGCCATGGTCCTGTAATTCCAGAAAAAAATTACCCTTTCCAAAAATTTCTTCATAACGAAGGGCTGCTTCCTTTCCTTCTTCATACATTCCACGGGTCAGATTCTTCTGCACTTCTCCGGCAAGACAAGCACTTAGTGCAATAATTCCTTCATGATATTCACGCAAAAGGTCCAAATCTACCCTAGGTTTATAGTAATACCCTTCTGTAAATCCACGGGATACGATTTTCATCAGGTTCGCATAACCTGTATTGTTTTCTGCAAGCAACACCAGATGATAATAACGGTCCGCATCCCGCCCCATAGATTCCTTCTCAAATCTGGAGCCCGGTGCCACATACACCTCGCAGCCTAAAACCGGATGAATCCCTGCTGCTCTTGCAGCACGATAGAAATCAATCACCCCAAACATAACCCCATGGTCAGTAATGGCCGCTGCAGTCATCCCCAGTTCTTTCACTCTGGCAACATATTCTTTTATCTTATTTGAACCGTCCAACAGACTATATTCCGTATGGACGTGTAAATGTGCAAATTTTATTTTATCCATCTTCCCACTACGCTTCTTCTAATTTACTTAATTTATTTTTTAATTCAACAACCGTCTGATTAAGCAGTTCAATCTGCTCCTGTAATTTAGAAATTACGTTTTGAGATTCTGCCCGTTCCTCTGCTCTGCCTTCTGCCATCCCTGCCGCAAGGCCTTCTACACGTCCTTCTGCACGTCCTTCCGCCATTCCTTCCGCACGTCCTTCCGCTATTCCTTCTTCTCTTCCTTCTCTCCTTGCACGTGCTTTTTCAGCTTCAATCTCATCACTAAACAATTCCCGCAATGCCTCACACATATAATCGCCTTCTTTCTTTGTTTCCTCAAATACTTCTCTGTTTCCCATCATCGCAACCTGCAATACCGAATCTGCCAGTTCTTTTTCTTCCTTCTGATGCAATCGATTATTTTGTTCTACAAACCGTTGTACATCATCCTGCCCTAAATCCGTATTGAGCAGCGTCAACCATTTCTGATTTTCTTTAGAAAGTCTTCTCGATACTAAAACCTGTATTGGAAAACAGTCTTTTTTCATCACATAAAAGATTCCCTTATATTGCTCATTAATAAGGAACCCATGTTTCCGAAACCATTTAAACAGTTCTCGCGGTATCCTCTCTCTTACTAACGTAATTGTGATTTCATCGAGTCTGATACTGTTTACATTCTTTTCCGCTGCTTTGTAGATACATGCATACCCAATTACTTTAATAAATGTATCTACGTTCATAGAATCATCCTTGGATTTATATTCCAAAATATTATGCTTTCGAAATATTTTTCCAATTTCATTTCTAAGTTCCGTTTTACATAATTTTTTAATAATAAGTAAATCTATCTGGAGCGGTTTCGTATTTAAGTTGTACTCATTAAAATACTCCAAAAATTCCTTATCTTCCCTAAGCTCCAATCGAATTGCGGAGCAAAACGCCGGATGCCATTGTATTTTTCTTATTTCACTCACATTGTATTAAGTTTGATTCTCACGCATCTTTGTATATAGCATATCACATTTTCAAAATTCTTGTCTATATATTCGTAGTTCAAAATCTTATCGTTTTTCCCTGACCTGCTTCACCTTTCACCGTTACACTATTAGTTAGGCTTTTGGCGTTTCGCAAACGCCTCAAGAAATTAAAATGCAATAAGGAGAGCCATCTTGACTCTCCTTACGACTAATATTTTCTCTTCTTATTTTAATTTCAACCCGTCTTCCAGAATTTCAATCTTTCTCGCCTTATATAAGTGTCCTACCGCACGCTTGAATGCATTTTTGCTAAGTCCAAGTTCCGCCTTAATCACTTCCGCATCAGACTTATCATTCAGTGAAAGACTTCCTCCGTTTTCCTGTATCCGCTTCAGAACCACTTCTGCATCTTTGTTCATCTGGATAAATGCTTTTTCTCTCACACTGAGTGTCAGCTTGCCATCTGGTTTTACTTCAGTGACACGGGCATGTACTTTATCACCCACACGAAGTCCATATGGTGCTTCTTTCTTTGGAATCAGTGCAGAATACTTATCATCGACTGCTACAAAAAGTCCAAAGTTATCACTGGATTCGTAAATTCTCCCTTCTACACGGTCATCCTTCTGATACTCTGAATCCTTCCGAAGATAGTCATACACTTTCATCGTTGCACAAAGTCGTTCGCTCTTATCAATATAAAGCGCAACCAGACATTCATCTCCCGGTTTTACTTTCACTGTCTGTTCTTTAAATGGAAGGAACAAATCCTTCTCCAGTCCCCAGTCTAAGAATGCTCCAAACTTTCCGACTTGCAATACATCAAGAACTGCAATCTGTCCTAATGTAAGCTTTGGTTCGTGTGTTGTCGCAATCAGACGGTCTGAGGAATCTTTATATAAAAACACCTCGATTGGGTCACCTAATTCAATTCCGTTCGGCACCTGTTTCTTCGGCAGAAGCACTTTCTCCTTCTCTGACCCCAGATATACTCCGAAATCTACGATTTTCACTACTGTTAATACTTGCTTTTTTCCTAAGTCCATCTACTTCTCCTTAAATTCTATCACTGCATACGGAGCCCCCTCCGCTGTGCAAAGCTCTACTATCTTTCGTTCCTCATCCATGGCAACCTTTGGGTAAATCCTGTCTCCAAGCACTGCCGATTTCTTATATTCTACACGAATTTTACCCACATGTCCACACTCTGGCAATACTTCCAGTGCCATCTGGATATACTGACAATTATTTACATGCTCATTGGTATCAATCTGACTTCGTAGCACTGGAAAGGCCTCACATGCCGTTCCTTCTTCTGGAAGTGTAATCTTTCTTGGAAGAATTTCCTTTTCCATCAGGTGGTCTTCTCCATATGCACGCTGTATCTTTTCATTCAGGCGGGCCGGTCTTCCCTTTTTCATATCCATATAAAGCCATAATGAATGTGCCCATGCAACCACTTCGCCATTCTCCGTCCGCATGCGGAACTCTCTGTGTCCGTAAATACCCTCAAATCCCGTTGACCATGTATCAACTGTGATTTTCTCGCCCATAAATGGATAACGGCTGATTTCAATCTGCCAGGAAGAAAGTATCCATACCTTTCCATCTTTCTCCAGTATATCATGACCCTTCTCTACTTCCTCGCAATGAAAAGTAGCACAATCCTGAAAATAATTAACGATGGCCGGAAGCTTCATCCTGTTTCCGCTATCTACTTCACTGTATCTGACTCTTCCTTCTATCGTATACATTCGCACACACACCCTTTATCTATACAGTTTCTACCTATCTATTACCTCTGTTATTCTACACACTCCCTCACATATTTGCAAGTAAAACCATTTGATTTTCACCCCAGTGATTTCGTTGTATTCTTCATCCGTCAGCACATTTTTCAATTGCTCCTTTCCCTCCTCCGGGACAACCGCACGCACAGAATCCATAAAGCAAAGGTTCGGATAAAGCACGCACCACCAGTTCTGTCCTTTTGCATTTCCTATTTTAATGCGGAGGGCATCATACATTCCCGCTGGAAATGTTACATCTCCATAAGACTTCTCCGGGAATCTGCAATTTGTCACTTCCGCAGTCACCGGATACGAATACCCCTTTTGACTGATCATATTTTGTGCCACCTGCTCAATATCTTTTAAATGTGTCTTCGCCCATGTCTTTGTTTCTTCTGCTGTCTTACTGTCTGGAATTTCCTGCTTCATGTAATCCAAAACAGCAGCCTTTACCTGCATTTTCAAATCCTGATCTTCCTGACTGTCGCTATTGGCAAGCACATGGAAACGAAATACTTCCTTTGCCAGACTTTCCTGCGTCTGCCTCTCCCTTGCTTTTACCTCCTTCGCCTTCACTATACATGCTGTCAAAAATATACCAAAAATAACTGCTGCCAGCAGACTGATTCGATTTTTCCATCTGATACTCATTTTATGTACTCCTTTCATAAATCCTATGTAAGTTTGCACATAAAAAACGGGTCTTATACAAGACCCGCCTTATTTTCTGAATTATTTTTTCAAACGGCTATACTCTGCTGTATTGTGTACATTGGCAATATAAATCTGCTTCGCCAGTCCTTGCTTCTTAATTCTGCTCATAGCTGTCCGGATTTTGTTTTTATCATCATAGATACCAAATACGGTAGGACCACTGCCACTCATCATGGCACCAAGGGCACCATGCTCCAGCATACAGTTCTTAATCTTTCCAATCACCGGATGCATTTCCATGGTAACATCTTCGAGCACATTTCCCATTGCCCCTGCGACCTGATGTAAATCCTGCTTCTTAAGTCCGTCAATGATACCGTCAATATCAGGATGCTCTTCTATTTCTCTGGAATCCAGTGCCTGATAAATTGCCTTTGTCGACACACTGATTGGCGGCTTCGCAATCAAAATCTGACATCTCGGCATTGGTGGAAGCGGCGATAAGATTTCTCCGATTCCCTCTGCCAGAACAGTTCCCCGCATAATGCAGTACGGCACATCTGCTCCCAGTGTCACGCCCCGGTCCATCAGCTCCTGCTGGGAAAGTCCCAGTTCATACATTCGGTTCATTCCGTACAGAACTGCTGCCGCATTGGAACTTCCTCCTGCCATTCCTGCGGCTACAGGGATATGTTTCTCCAACACGATCCGGATACCGCCTTCTATATGGAATTCATCCATCAACAGCCTTGCCGCTCTCCATGCAATATTATCCTCATCCTTTGGCAGGAAATATAAATTCGATTCTATTTCGATACCGTCCGTTTCTTCTTTTATCAGGGTCACTGTATCATATAAATACAAGGTCTGCATCACCATGCGCACGTCGTGATAGCCATTTTCCCTTTTCCCCAGTACATCCAGCCCCAGATTAATCTTTCCCAGTGCCTTCAGTTGCAACTTATCCATGGCATTTCTCCTTGTCTTTTTTGCTTACAGTATACTCATATTTTCCTTAAAAATCAACAGCTTCTCCCCCGGACGCAGCTCTCTGGAGGCAAGCTGGTTATTTTCCATGATGCCTTCTTCCGTAGTATAATACCGTTTTGCCAGACTCCAGAGGTCATCTCCCTCTTTGGTAATATAACCGATAATTCCTGGTCGTTTATCCATTTCCTCTTCGTTAAATGGCTGAAGTTCCATCTGCACAATGGTTTCCGTATGAAGTGGGGAACGCAGGAAACTCTGGAAAGCAAGCACGGCTTTGACTTCCACTTCCTCACTTCCTGCCATATCAATGGAAAGCTGCTCTACATTTGCCGTAATATCATAGCGCATATCCGGGCAATTCCGTCCACTCTCTATCAGGTAACTGAATGGAAGCATGCCGCTCCACATGCCAAATGGTATGCCATCATTCGCCTTCACATACAGGAAATTCACATACAGAACCCCTTCTATCTGGATTCCATTTTCCACCACATCCATATGTTCAATCTGCATCCGGCCACCGCTATGACAAATCTGTAAAATCTCATCTTTCAATTCCGGGAGATTTAAACGCTCAGAAAATTTATATTTGGAATGGTTCTGCGTAATCAGTTCTTCATAAGATGCCGGACTTCTTTCCAATACGCATTCCTGCGCCAGTGAATACACATCCTCCAACAGTTCCATTTGTTCTTCTTCATAAAGCAGTACCCGCATTTCCAGTGTTGCCTCTATCCCAAGGGCGCGCATTTCACCATCCCCATCCATCCGTACTTCCACATTTACATCGCTTAAGTTGTGATACATATGATGATAGTGTCCTTCTTCCGCTCCATTGCAGGTGATGTTGCCTTCGAAAGGTACTGTCTGTTCTACCCAGTCTGTTTTATCCTCCTCTGATTTATAAAGCACAAACAGTTGCAAGGTTCCTGTAAATGAAATCACATCTTGTGAAACTTTTGTATCTATTTTCCGCAGTCCTACATCTGTCCATATCAATGTACCAATGTTTTCCTTCGTTCCGGGAATCGTGATTTCCTCTTTAATCCGGTAAATGTCTTTCTTACTGGTATGTAATTTCAGTAACTCCGCGGATTGCATTTTCTTGAAAATCTGCTCCTCTCCGTCCACATCTGTAGTAATCTCTTCCACTCCCGTCCGCTCCGCATGAATGGACAAATCTACCATCGCCTTCAGAGATAATTTGCGGGAATGAATGACTGTAGAAGTAAATTCTACGCCTGTCACCTGTACAACATATTCCTCTCCATCTTCCTTATCTAAATACACCATTTCTTCAAACGGAAGCTGTCCCTGCAATGAAGCCAGTTCCGGTACAGATGCATCCGTCACATAAAGTGTTTTGAAAAATAATTTTCCCACTACCCGAAGATAGTTTTCTACTTTTTTTACTTCTTCTACTTTTACCGTACCTTCGCCCGCTACCACACGTCCCACATCACTTTTGGAATCAGGCACGTTGTAATCATCGTCAATCACAAACTGGTCTGTAATGGTCTTCCCTATGACGTTCGTCTGTATTCTTTTCTTAATCAGTTCCATATGCTCCTCCTGTTCTAATCTGCAAATATTACTTGTTTCCCGGTTTCGTCCAGTTTTATGACACTATAGGAATATTCATTTTCACACACCACACCTTCTCCACCCGGTCCGTGCAGTGTTGTTTCTATATATATAGCTTCTTCTGTCTCTGCACACTCTACCCATTCTACGCAGTACCCGCTACACTCCTGTTTTCCATATCCTTCTCCTATATACAATGCCTCCGGTTCCCGATACACGATTCGGAAAGGCTTCTCCTTCTTCTGTTCCATTTCTTTCCTCATATCATCTGGAATATCCGCCTCCTCCACAACCTCATACTCCACTGGAACATGCCCTTCCGTTGTTTTTATGATGACTTTACAGCCCATAAAAGAACATGCTGCGAAGAGCATACTGTAAATAAATATCCGTTTTTTCAAATCTTTCCTCTCCGCAGTTTCTCTCTAATATCCTATTATCTTCCTTGTATTTTCATTCCTTGAATAGTATAATAAGTCCCATAAGTTGCCATGATATGGCACATGAACGGAGGATTTTAGACAAATGATACGTCTTATTTTCGTAGTTTTGTTTCTGGTTGTATTCTTAATCCTTTCCATTCCGGTTATGCTGGTGGAATGGATAATTGGGAAAAAGAATCCAAATGCAAGAGATTACAGTTCGCTTCGCATTGTGCAGTGGGCATTCAAGGTAATCCTCTGGATTGCCGGGGTAACTGTTACCGTCATCGGGGAAGAACATATTCCTGATGAACCCGTACTGTATATTGGAAATCACCGCAGCTTCTTTGATATTCCGATTACCTATTCCCGCTGTAGACGTCTGACCGGATTTATAGCAAAGAAAGAAATAGAAAAGGTTCCACTGCTTTCTACGTGGATGCGATATTTGTACTGTCTCTTTCTTGACCGCGATGATGTGCGCGCAGGGCTGAAAACAATCCTGACAGCGATTGAGCAGGTGAAAAATGGAATTTCTATTTTCATTTTCCCGGAGGGAACCCGCAATAAAGAGGAAGAACTTTCCGTTCTGCCATTCCATGATGGTTCTTTCAAAATCGCTGAAAAAACCGGTTGTGCGGTAATCCCAGTCAGTATCAACAACAGTGTGCAGATTATGGAAGCACATTTTCCATTTATCCGTAAGACCCATGTTGTACTGGAATATGGCGAACCTATTTATCCAAATACATTAGATAAAGAAGCAAAGAAGCAACTCGGAACCTACTGCCATGATTTGATTGAAGCTACAATCAAAAAGAATGCAGAGTTAGTGTAAACCTTTATAATATAAGTAGAAAAGAGGGATAGTATGAGTGTTACAAGCGAAAATCTTACCTTACTGACTGATTTGTATGAACTTACAATGATGCAGGGATATTTTGACAAACAGACCAATGAAGTCGTTGTATTTGACGTGTTTTTCCGCAACAATCCATTTGGCTCTGGTTACTCCATCGTAGCCGGACTGGAGCAGGTAATTGATTATGTCAAAAACCTTCATTTTTCAGAAGATGATGTGGCGTATCTCAGAAGCCTTGGAATCTTCTCAGAAGATTTTCTTGCCTATCTGTTAAATTACCGTTTCAGTGGAAGTATTTATGCAGTACCGGAAGGAAGCGTGGTATTTCCACGTGAGCCACTGGTAAAAGTCATTGCACCGATTATGGAAGCTCAGCTTGTGGAAACAGCTATTTTAAATATGATTAACCACCAGTCCCTGATTGCCACCAAGACCTCCCGTATTGTATTTGCTGCGGGTGATGGGGGTGTCATGGAATTTGGACTTCGCCGTGCACAAGGCCCTGACGCAGGTGTCTATGGTGCGCGTGCCGCTATGATTGCCGGATGTGTTGGAACTTCCTGCGTATTAACCGGTAAATTGTTTGGCGTACCTGTCATGGGAACCCATGCTCATAGCTGGATTATGAGTTTCCCAGATGAATACACTGCATTTAAGGCATATGCAGACCTTTATCCAGAGTGTTGTACCTTATTGGTAGACACATATGACACCTTAAAATCCGGTGTGCCAAATGCCATCCGCATTTTTGACGAAATGAAAGCAAACAACGTGACTCCACGTAAGCTTGGTATCCGTCTGGACAGTGGAGACCTTGCATATCTTTCCAAGCAGGCGCGTAAAATGTTAGACGAAGCCGGACATACCGATGTAACCATCTGCGCATCCAATGATCTGGACGAATATCTGATTAATGATTTAAAGCGTCAGGAAGCAGCGATTGATTCCTGGGGTGTAGGAACCAACCTGATTACAGCCAAAGACTGCCCTTCCTTCGGTGGTGTCTATAAACTGGCTGCCATCCAGAATGAAGCCGGAGAATTTATCCCTAAGATTAAATTATCCGAGAATACAGAGAAGATTACCAATCCGGGAAATAAAACATTTTACCGAATCTATGAAAAAGAAACCGGCAAAATTAAAGCCGATTATATCTGTTTTGTAGACGAAGAGTTAAATCCGGAAAATGACCTGTTGCTTTTCGACCCGGCAGAAACATGGAAGAAGACAAAATTAAAGGGCGGTTCTTATGAAATCCGTGAAATGCTTCAGCCAATCTTCTTAGACGGGAAATGTGTCTATGAATCACCAGACATCAAAGAAATTGCAACCTATTGTAAACAGGAAAAGGATACCCTTTGGGATGAGACAAAACGTCTCTTCTACCCACATCAGGTATACGTGGATTTATCCGATAAGCTTTATAAAGTAAAACAAGAATTATTAAATAAAATGAGTATGACAGAGGAGTAATGAATATGAAAGTTGTAGTATTAGCTGGCGGACTCAGCACAGAAAGAGATGTGTCTCTTACTTCCGGTGCAAGCATTTGCCGTGCATTAAAGGAAAAAGGACACCACACACTGTTATTAGATGTATTTATGGGACTTCCAGACGCACCTGCGAACTTAGAAGAAGTCTTTGACCTTCCAGACAGCAACCTGAAGATTGCGGACGGAATTAAAACAACAGAACCGGACTTAGAGGCAGTAAAGGCTTCCCGCGAAGACAAATCCGACTGCTTCTTCGGCCCAAATGTCATCGAAATCTGCCGCCTTGCAGACATTGCATTCCTTGGACTTCACGGTGGCTATGGCGAAGATGGAAGACTACAGGCAGCCTTTGATTTACTTGGAATCAAATACACAGGACCAAATTCTCTTGGAAATGCACTTGCCATGGATAAGAGTGTTACGAAACAGATTTTTAAAATGAATCATATCCCGACACCGGAAGGAACCTGGTTATACGCAAAATCAAAAGACAAACCATTGTCTGATTTCGGTCTTTCCCTTCCTGTAGTTGTAAAACCTTGTTCCGGCGGCTCCAGTATCGGAGTTTATATCTGCCACACAGAAGAAGAATACCGTGCTGCACTTGATGCATCTTTCCCACACGAACAGTGTGTCATGGTGGAAGAATACATCAAAGGTCGTGAATTTGCCTGCGGAATCATTGATGGAAAAGCACTTCCTGTTATTGAAATCGTACCAAAAAGCGGATTCTTTGATTATGCAAATAAATATCAGGATGGCTGCACAGAAGAAATCTGTCCTGCCAATATTTCGGAAGCAATTGAACAGAAAATGCGGAAAGCCACAGAACGCGCATTTGATGCATTAAAATTAAACGTATATTCCCGCGCAGATTTCCTGTTGGATGAAAATGGAAATATCTACTGTCTGGAAGTCAATACCCTTCCTGGCATGACCCCTGCAAGCCTTCTTCCAAAAGAAGCTGCCTATATCGGTATCGAATATCCTGAACTTTGTGACATGATTATTGAAAAATCACTGGATGCCAGATATCGCTAAGCCCAATACTGATAAGAAATGAGGCTCTAAACATGAAACAAATGACATTACAAAATATAACTGCTGCCTGCCATGGAACCTACTATGGCAGCACAGATTTATTAGCGAAAGAAATCACCGGGATTGCCATCGATAGCCGTAAAGCAGAAAAAAATTTTCTCTTTGTTCCACTGAAAGGCGCCCGTGTGGATGGACATAAATTTATCCCACAGGTGATGGAAAAAGGTGCACTGGTCACCTTATCTGAAGAACTCTTAGATAGGGTCTCTTATCCTTATATTCTGGTCAAATCCTGCGAACAGGCACTTGCCGATCTGGCCGCCTTCTATCGCAGCGTACTGGATATCAAGGTCGTTGGAATTACCGGAAGCGTTGGCAAAACCAGTACCAAAGAAACCATTGCCTCTGTCCTTTCTCAGAAATATAAGGTTTTAAAAACAGAAGGGAACCATAACAATGAAATCGGTGTACCTCTGACTGTATTTTCTATCACAGAAGAACATGAAGTAGCCGTACTGGAAATGGGAATCGACCACCCTGGGGACATGCACAAGCTTGGACCAATTACCAGACCTGACATTGCCGTTATTACCAATATCGGTCTTGCTCATTTGGAAAACTTTGGGACACGGGAAGGAACATTGAGAGCCAAAACCGAAATCTTTGAATACTTGAAACCGAATGCAACCGTGATTTTAAACGGAGATGATGACAAACTTTCCACAGTCTCAACAGTTCAGGAAAAATCCCCTGTATTTTTCGGACTGTCCGACAAGCTTCCTGCCTACGCAGATGAAATCGAAGATTTGGGACTTCTTGGAACAGACTGTACCTTGCATCTTCCTGCCGGAGAGATTCGTGTACATATTCCGGTTCCGGGAAAACATATGATTTACAATGCGCTTGCTGCTGCCTGCACCGGACTTGCACTTGGACTTTCTCTGGAAGAAATTCAGGCAGGAATTGCTGCTCTCCGCACAATTGCAGGACGCACCAATCTGCTTCAGACCGATTCCCTGTTAATCATCGATGACTGTTATAATGCCAATCCGATTTCTACCATGTCCTCGCTTGACATCCTTGCCACTGCAAAGGGACGAACAGTCGCCGTACTTGGCGATATGTTTGAACTTGGTGCAAATGAAAAGGAGCTACATTACAATACAGGTGCACATGCTTCTCAGGACAAAATTGACATCATCTGCTGTATCGGTAAACTTTCAAAGAACACCTATGATGGTGCAAAAGCCTACGCAGAGGGAAACAGTGTTCTTTACTTTGAAACCAAACAGGAGTTTCTTAGCAAACTTCCTAATGTAATCAAAAAGGGAGACACCATTCTGGTAAAAGCTTCCCATAGCATGGAATTTCCAGAAATCGTAGAAACCTTACAGCAATTGAAGTTATAACAACATTCATAAAGATATCAAAAGGACCGGCATGAAAACCGGTCCTCATTAATATTTTAGTATAATCTTCTTTTTGTTCATTTCAATCATGCCTTCCTGGCTCATCTTAGACAGCTCATTCGAAAGCACGCTTCGATTCACGCCTAAATATTCTGCCATCTGCTGCCGGTTCATGCTTAAATGAATCTCATTACTTCCTTCCTTCTCCCGTCGTATTTCAAAAAACGTCATAATCCGTTCCCGTATTCCCTTTTTCAGAAGTATCTCAATCTGATGCATCTGCCAGATATATTCATCCTGCATCTTCTGCATAAGCACATATAACAGTTCCTTACAATACCTGGACTTCAAAATACTGCTCCAGCTTATAAGAATTATCTGGCACTCTACCTGACACACATAGCTCACAGAAGCTATTGCCTCCGTTGAAATTCCATCCAGTGCAAAAATTTCTCCTGCATCCACAATCTGCAGAATACTCTCACTCCCATTCCAGTAATGTTTTTCCCCTCTTATCATACCGCTTTTCAAAATGCAGATCCACTCCATGTCATCCCCTTCAAAAAAAAGTGCACTTTCCTTCTCCCCTTTTCTTTCCGTGATTATCAAAGACTCCAAAGCCTTCTCCTGCTCCGCTTTTACTATCTTCTGAAATAAGCCGCTCTTTACAACATCATCTAAATATTGCATTCTTCTTTTCCCGCCATCTTACGTCAATCTCTTCTCATAGTTACCGTTTACTACATTGCATCCCTCACTCAATATCACAAATGCCTTCGGGTCAATAGACTTAACAAGCCGTTTAATCTGATGGATTTCATATTTGGAAATCATAGTTACCATCACGTGGGTATCTTCCTTGGTATAGGCTCCGACACCTTCCCATTTCGTCACACCACGGTGCATTTCATCCATAATCAACCTGTCAATGCCCTCTTTCTTTGTGAAAATCAGTACCTTTATGCAAATATTCTGTACATGTACTTTATCACAGGCAAGTGCAAATACAACACCATATATCAAAGAATATATCACAATTTCAATATCAAACAGGAAGAAGCAGATTGCGTAAACCAGAAAATTTACCATCATTCCTACATTTCCAACACTAATAGAAGGAAACTCTTTTGTTATATACATTCCAAGCATTTCCTGTCCACCACCAGAATTGCCGCCTCGCAGTACCAGTCCTGTTCCTCCTCCTGCAATCATACCACCCACAATACAGGCTGTCAGATAATCCGGGATAATCGGTGTGACCGGAACCGGTATCAATGTCTGACTCAGCGACTGAACAAGAATTACAATCATGGAACGGACCAGAAATGACTTTCCAACCTTCTTCCATGCAAGAAAACAAAGTGGTAAATTAATAAACCAGAAAACAATTCCCGTAATATCCGTCTGCCCCAATGACAGATGAAACACAGTCACAATCAAGGTACGCAGTAATTGTGCAATCCCCATAAATCCACCATTGTAAAGATTAAGCGGAAGAATAAATACATTCAGTCCAAACGCAAAGCAGAACGCACCAAAACAGGATAATACCAATCCCCTCAACTGCCGGTCTACTTCTTTTTTATTTGCTAATTCCAGTGACATATCCCTTTCCTCGCATTTCCTTATTTATATTATAAACATGTTTCATCATAGCATATGTCTGAAATTTTCGCAACAACGATAAAAAGGACTGCAACCAGAATTTAATCCGGTTACAGTCCCTCTACATTGACCTACTCTAAGCTTCCGCTTCTTCTGCCTCTTCTTCAGCTTCTGCAGCTGCTTCCTCCAGTTCTATTGTCTCCTCATACTTTGTCAGAATCAATGTCTGCATTTGCTCTCTTGTTCCGGAATTAATCGGATGGGCAATATCCCTGTATTCTCCATCTGCCGATTTCTTGCTTGGCATCGCAATGAAAAGTCCTTTCTCGCCTTCTATCACCTTAATATCATGAACCACAAATTCTCCATCCAAGGTAATAGATACTACCGCCTTTAACTTTCCTTCCTTTGCCACTCTTCTCACTCGTACATCTGTAATCTGCATCTTCTTTGTTCCCCTTTCGTCAATGCCTTTAGCCTCTCATTATTCTATTTTTATAATTCGTATCTTTCTCCATCTTCTGCTACAATCTGAACGCCATCTCCGCTGACATAACGTGTATTCGCCCGAATCGTACTCCGACTTTCAACAATACAATTTTCAATATATGTATTATCGCCCAAATAAACATCGTTCAAAATAATTGAATTTCGAATCACACAATTATTTCCAACAAATACCTTTTTAAACAGAACAGAATTTTCCACTGTTCCATTAATAATACATCCACTGGAAACCAGACTGTTCTTTACCGCAGCCCCCGGATTATACTTTGCCGGTGGTAAATCCGTGACCTTCGAATAAACAGCCGGATAATCCCGCCAGAAATATTTTCTCACCTCTGGCTTCAGGAAATCCATATTTGTCCGATAATATGCATCTACTGTCGCAATATTGCACCAATAATCCTCTAACTTATAAGCGCAAATTCTTTTTAAATTCTTATATCGAATCAGAATGTCTCTCACAAAGTCATATTTCTTCTCAACAGCACTCTGCTCGATTAAATCAATCAACATTCTCCTTCTGATGATATAAATACCAGTTGAAATCAAATGCGAACTCGGTGATGATGTCTTTTCCTCAAATTCAACTATCCGCATCTCATCATCTACCTTTACCGTTCCAAAACGGCTGAAATCCGTATCCGATTCCATCTCTTTACATACCACTGTAATATCAGCCTTGGTATCCATATGATATTCCAGTACTTTGCTGTAATCCAGCTTGTACACCGCATCTCCCGATGTGATAATAACATATGGCTCATGACATCTCTTTAAGAAATCCAGATTCTGGTAAATTGCATCCGCAGTCCCCCGATACCAGTCTCCATTCTCCTTCGTGATTGTTGGTGGAAATACATAAAGTCCTCCCTGCTTTCTTCCGAAATCCCACCATTTCGAAGAATTGAGATGTTCATTTAAAGAACGGGAATTGTACTGCGTCAGTACAGCAACCTTATTTACATGTGAATTTGCCATATTACTGAGCGCAAAATCAATACTCCGGTAACTTCCCGCTATAGGCATCGCTGCCACTGCACGTCTGTATGTAAGTTCTCTCAGCTTACTGCTGTCTCCACCTGCTAAGATAATTCCTACTGCTCTCATGATATGTCACCCGCCTTTATCAACGTTCCTCCACTCTCCAGAGCACAGTCCACGTAGTCTTCCTTCGTTGTCACACCGCTGATTGCCGTATTTTTTCCAATCTGAACGCCTTCCGGTATGACAGAATTTTCACCCACGGTGACAAGTCCGGAATTATAGATATCCGGTCGGAATTTATTCGGGGCATCGCTGCCAATTCCCATAATCACATGTTTACCAATCTGGGCACCCTCAGCAATAATCGCCTTGTCAATAACACATCCGGGGCCAATTACTACATCTTTCATAATAATAGAATCCTTTACGACAGCCCCCTGTTCTATGATAACGCCAGAGCCAACCACACAATTTTCCAGCTTTCCATGTATCTCTGCCCCATCGCCGATAATGCATCTTGAAATGGAAGCGTCTTCTGCCACATACTGCGGTGGAATGGAATCACTCCTTGTATAAATCTGCCAGAATTCTTCATACAAGTTAAATTCCGGAATGATGTCAATCAATTCCATATTGGCTTCCCAGTAGGAGCTTAATGTTCCTACATCCTTCCAGTAGCCATTGTACTCATAGGCAAACATCCGCTTTCCCTGCTTATGGCAATGTGGAATGATATGTTTACCAAAATCACATCCAGGTTCTTCCGAAAGAGCAATGAGTGCTTCTTTCAGAACAGGCCAGCTAAAAATATAAATTCCCATTGATGCCAGATTACTTCTCGGATGCGCCGGCTTCTCTTCGAATTCCGTGATTTGTTTGTTATCGTCCGTAATCACAATACCAAATCTACTTGCCTCCTCGATTGGCACCGGCATGGCAGCAATCGTTACATCTGCATGATTGGCCTTGTGGAAATCAAGCATCACCTCATAATCCATCTTGTAAATATGGTCCCCCGACAGAATCAGCACATAGTCTGGATTAAAGGATTCCATATAATCCAGATTCTGATAAATCGCATTCGCTGTTCCTGTATACCATTCACTGCTTGTACTCTTTTCATATGGCGGAAGAATAGATACACCCCCAACATTGCGGTCCAAATCCCACGGAATACCAATTCCGATATGTGTATTCAATCTGAATGGCTGATATTGCGTCAACACCCCCACTGTATCAACTCCGGAATTAATACAATTACTGAGCGGAAAATCAATAATGCGGTATTTTCCTCCGAATGCGACAGCCGGTTTTGCCACTTTCGCAGTTAATATTCCCAGTCTGCTCCCCTGTCCACCAGCCAGAAGCATTGCTATCATTTCTTTCTTGACCATGGTCTCACCCCTTCCCAGTAAACGATATGTCCATTATAGCATATTGTGCAAATATAGTGAACATTATTTATAAATTAATTTCCTATCATGTCCTTTTTTTATACATATCTGACAAAAAGAAATGACTTGGTTTTTTTTACGTATATGTATATAATATATAAGAGTAAGTTTTTAATTATGACAACAAATTTTGCATATTCCGTGGTGCAGCTTCTGCCTGCGGATAGAATAGGAAGTGTAATGATGTATAAAATAGACTTTAACAAACCTTGCCATATTCATTTTATCGGTATTGGCGGGATTAGCATGAGTGGACTAGCAGAGATTCTTCTAGAAGAAAATTTTACCGTGTCCGGCTCTGACTCAAAAGAAACTCCTCTGACTGACCATCTTACCAGAAATGGAGCACAGATATTCTACGGTCAGAAGGCTGCAAATATTATTCCTGGTATTGATGTAGTTGTATATACTGCCGCAATCCACGAAGATAATGAAGAATACAAAGAAACAAAGCGTCAGAATCTTCCAATGCTCTCCAGAGCGGAACTTCTCGGCCAGCTTATGACAAATTACGATATTCCTATCGCAATTTCAGGAACACATGGAAAGACAACTACCACATCCATGATGTCACATATTCTGTTAGATGGCAAATTGGACCCTACTATTTCCGTAGGTGGAATCCTGAAAGCCATTGGCGGAAATATCCGTGTCGGTAAATCCGAATATTTTGTAACCGAAGCTTGTGAATATACCAACAGCTTTCTGCACTTTTTCCCGAAAATCGGAGTCATATTGAACATTGATGCAGACCATCTTGATTTCTTTAAGGATTTAGATGACATCCGTCACTCTTTCCGCAAGTTTGCAGAGCTTTTACCAGACGATGGCACCCTCGTTATCAACAATGGGATTCCAAATCTGACGGAAATAACAGATGGACTTTCCTGCAAGGTTGTCACATTTGGAGATTCCGGTTCCGATTACAGCGCTACAGACATCAGCTATGACGAACTAGGAAATGCATCCTTCACAGTTGTGAAACACGGAACACCAGCAGAACGTATTACCCTCTCTGTAGGCGGAAAACATAACATTTATAATGCACTTTCCGTAATTGCTGTATCGGATTTACTCCAAATTTCTACAGAACACATTCAGAACGGACTTCTTTCTTTCCATGGAACAGACCGCCGTTTTCAGTATAAAGGAACCGTAAATGGAATTACCGTGATTGATGACTATGCACATCATCCTACAGAAATTGCAGCTACACTTACAACAGCAGAGCACTACCCGCACCGGGAACTCTGGTGCATTTTCCAGCCGCATACGTATTCAAGAACCAAGTCCCTGTTCTCAGAATTTGCATCTGCACTTTCCAAAGCACAGCACCTGATTCTTGCAGATATTTATGCTGCCCGCGAAACAGATACCCTTGGTGTCTCATCCGAACAACTTGCCGGTGCTGCCAGAGAACTTGGCTGTGATGCCGTCTATCTTCCGGATTTCTCATCCATTGAAGACTATGTACTGACACATTGTAAAGAGGGTGACCTTCTTATCACAATGGGGGCCGGAGATGTGGTAAATATTGGAGAAGAATTACTCCAAAAATAGTTATCCACATTATCCACATAAGTTATGCCGGATTTATCAACAAAAAATCCGGATTTTAAGGGAATTAACTCTTTTTTTCCACACCGCAATAATGTTATACTTGAATAACGAAAGGAGTGGGAAAATGAATGTTCTTACTTTACACAATTATTTCCAAAGTGAAATTACTTTAGTTGAAAATACATTTATAGACCAATATATGGCAAAAGCAAATGGAGAATATGTAAAAGTATATCTCCTTTTGTTACGTCATTTGAACCATTCCAGTTCATCTTTGAGTATTTCACAGATGGCTGACCGTCTGGAAAATACAGAAGGTGATATTATTCGCGCATTAAAATATTGGGAAAAATCCGGTCTGCTGACATTAGAATACAATCAGGAACAGCAGATTATTGGCATTGACTTTGGCTCTGGAAAGACAAGCCCTGACACTTCCAAGGTTCATGATATTCCCGTATCTGTAAATTCAGAAGCTTCAAGAATAACTCCTGTCCCGGCAGTTCCTGCTTCCCCTGCACCTGCTACGGAGAAAAAATCAACGTTAAACCGCAAGGAGTTGAAGCAGATTCTGTTTATCGCAGAGCAATATCTAGGTAAGACATTAAGCCGTACGGACGTTGACACCATTACTTATTTTTATGATACCCTGCAATTTTCTGCAGATTTGATTGAATATCTGATTGAGTACTGCGTCGAAAATGGCCATAAGAGTATGCATTATATTCAGAAAGTAGCTCTTGCCTGGTCTGATAAACATATTACTACTGTCCAACAGGCACGCAATTCGTCTGCACTGTATAATCGAAACTGTTATTCTGTTTTAAATGCATTTGGCATCAAAGGGCGTGGTCCGGCTACGTCAGAGTTAGAATACATCCGTAAATGGTACGAGACAGACAGCTTCGACCATGAGATTATTTTGGAAGCCTGTAGCCGTACCGTACTTGCGATTCATCAGCCAAGCTTTGAATACGCAGACAAGATTTTGCAGAATTGGAAGCAGAACCATGTACATACATTGAAAGATATCCGTTCTCAGGATATCGCCTTTGAACAGGCAAAAGCTACCGCTAAGAAGCCTGCGCCAAAGACTTCCCTTAAACAAACTGCCGTCCCTTCAAAATTCCGTAATTTTGAAGAGCGTTCTTATGACATGGACGAGTTAACAAAAGAACTTTTAAAGACGAACTAACCGTAATCTTGGAAAGGAGACCACTGTGCCACTCACGAATTCCCAGTACAATACTCTTATGCGGGCATATGAGCAAAAACAGTTAAAAAGCCGTGACCGGTTAAATGCCCATTTTGAACGTGCTTACGCACAGATTCCCGAATTAAAGGCCTTGGATGATTCTATTTCCAAATGTAGTCTGGAACAGGCAAAAAAACTGTTAAATGGGGATGAGAATGCCCTTTCCACGCTAAAAGAAGAGATTCATAGTCTTTCCAGCAAACGTATCTCTTTACTTCAAAGCGCCGGATTTCCTGCGGATTATCTGGAACCTTCTTATGAGTGTGCTGACTGTCACGATACCGGGTATATTGGAAATCAGAAATGCCACTGTTTTCAAAAAGCCGCTATTGATTTATTCTATACGCAGTCGAATCTAAAAGGGCTTTTAGAATCCGAAAACTTTGACCGTTTTTCTTTTGACTATTATTCACCAAATTATATAGATAAACTATCCGGTCAGTCTGCTTTGCAGCTTGCCCGTCATGCATATGAAGAGTGCAGGAACTATATTCACACTTTCACTTCAGATACTGGAAATGCAGAAAAGAATAATTTGCTGATTTTCGGGAATACCGGAGTAGGAAAGACTTTTTTAACCCACTGTATTGCCCGCGAGATTATGCAGACAGGTCACTCTGTTTTATACCTGACTGCTACGGGATTTTTTGATGCACTCCTCGATAAAGCCTTTCATCAGAATGACGAAAGTCTAAATCTTTATGAGCAGATTCAGGAATGTGAACTTCTCATCATTGATGATCTGGGCACGGAGCGCAATACCGATTTTGTTATTTCACAATTATTTGTGTGTCTGAATGACCGGATTCTAAATCAGAAATCCACAATTATATCGACAAACCTTACCTTGAACGAGATTAAATCCAACTATACAGAACGGACTTTCTCGCGTATCAGTAATCACTATAAAGTACTTCGCCTTGCCGGCGATGATATAAGAATACAAAAGAGACTTATGAACAGGGAGGATATTTAACATGGTACATCGTACTGACCGCATTCTGGATAATATTCCAGTAGGAGCACTTGGCATTATTTCTTTACCGGGATGTGAAGAAATGGGGAACCGGGTAAATGATTATCTCGTAAAATGGAGAAAGGAAACAGACCATGAGCACAAAGACAATGTTGTCTTCTCCGGCTATGAAAATGATACCTATCTCATTAATGCTAAAGTACCACGCTTTGGTTCCGGTGAAGCAAAGGGTATTATCGAAGAATCTGTGAGAGGAAAAGACTTATATCTTATGGTTGATATATGTAATTACAGCCTCACCTATTCTTTATCTGGAAATACTAATCACATGTCTCCTGATGATCATTTCCAGAACTTAAAACGTATTATCGCTGCTGTAGGCGGAAAAGCAAGACGTTTAAATGTCATCATGCCATTCCTCTATGAAAGCCGCCAGCATAAGCGCAGCGCCCGCGAATCTTTGGACTGTGCGCTTGCACTTCAGGAGCTTGTCCGCATGGGTGTTGACAACATCATTACTTTCGATGCACATGACCCTCGTGTTCAGAATGCAATTCCGCTTAGTGGGTTCGAGACGGTACGTCCTACTTACCAGTTTATCAAAGGACTGCTCCGCTCATTCGATGACTTACAGTTAGATAGCGAACATCTGATGGCTATCAGCCCGGATGAAGGTGCAACCGGACGTGCAATTTACTTTGCCAATGTCCTCGGAATTGACATGGGTATGTTCTACAAACGCCGCGATTATACACAGGTTGTAAATGGACGCAATCCAATCGTTGCTCATGAATTTCTTGGTTCCTCTGTAGAGGGAAAAGATGTTATCATCTTAGATGACATGATTTCTTCCGGTGACAGTATCTTAGATGTTGCCAAACAGTTAAAAGCTCGTAAAGCCAGACGTATCTTCGCAGCAGCTACTTTCGGACTCTTTACAAACGGCATGGAAAAATTTGACCAAGCCTATGAGGAAGGACTGATTCATGGTATTTTAACTACAAATCTGATTTACCAGACTCCAGAACTGCTCAGCCGCCCTTACTATATCAACTGTGACATGAGCAAATATGTCGCTCTCTTAATTGATACATTGAATCATGATGGCTCTATCAGTGGTTTATTAGATCCATTTGACCGTATTCAGGCAATTGTTGAGGCCTACAAAAAGGGAGAACCTATTGAATAAAGTTTACAGAAAAAGCACTGCAATCGCAGTGCTTTTTCTCATTTACGGACTCTACTTCGCTCCTAATTCAATTTTATGAAACAATATTCCATTTTTCTTCATCAGCTCTTCTTCACGTTTCTGACAGGTAAAGATAATAACCTGCTGCCCATTTTCAGAAAGCCAGCGAAGTGTTCTCTCCAATCTGTAGTCATCATAATAAGCAAACGTGTCGTCCAGAATCAGTGGATATTTTTCTTCATACATAATATTTGCCACTGCAATACGAAGTGCCAGTTGAAGTTGCTCCAGAGTTCCGAGACTTACTTGATTCATCGCTACTTTCCGTTCTCCGGTAAAAAGTGACATTTCCAGTTGTTCATCAATCCAGACTTTCTCATACTTTCCGTCTGTCATCTCGGCAAATATCTCCGAAACTTCCTCATTCAATCGTCTTCCAATTCCGGCCTGCATTTCGCCTGCAATTTCCTGAATACGTTCTGTAGCGAGTTCCAATGCTTTCCTCCGCTTCTTCTGCTCCGGTGTTTCTTTACCGACTTCTTCGCATTCTTCTATCTGTTCCTGAAGATTTTCGTAATAAATTTGCTTTTCCTGATAATCCTCTTTCAGTTTCTCCAGTCTGCCTTCACACTTATTAATCTCATTCCAGACTTTCTGTGCTTCTCTTTTCTTCTTTTCCTCATCCTTATTCTTGCGTCCATCCTTGAGTGCATTCCATACATAAATTCCCTCTGCAAGAATAATTACAATACTGCCAACCAGATTCCATGGCTTATCAAACACCAGCATTGCAAGCACAACAATTGCTATCATAACAATAACGGCAATCGGATGAATCCTCCACTGGTCAAAACTGTGTGGGCTGTCAACATTTATCTTCGCAAACTCTTTATTATACTTTTCCTGTTCTTCCTTTACCTGTACAGTCTCTTTCTCCAGACTATGCAAATCTCTCCACACATAAGAAGCTTCCTGTTCCATCCGTTCTTTCTGTTCCTGTGCCTTTTCGGTCTGCTCCCTTACCTCACGCTCCAATTGCTTTTTACGTTCCTTCAGACTCTGCAGAGCTGCATTCATATCAATCTGACTGTCACCGGAAATATAATAATTGGCAGCATAGTTCTTCAGTTCCTCTGCCAGCTCATTTCCCACATGAACCTTATTCTGACCAACCGCCACTGTGTTATCATAATCCAGTTCCTTCAGTCCTCCAAGCAGGATTTCCAGATCACCATGCTCTATAGAAAACTCCTCTCCATCATCCTCACAAAATAAAAAAGCACATTTTGAATACTTATCAAAATTTCTATTCAGACAAAAATGTTTTCCATCGCATGTAAAACGTAAAGTTCCAGAATAAGAATTGGGATTTGACCATGGTTCATATTTGCTGAAATTATCCTTTATTGCAGCGCGTCCTCTTCCACGCTCCATACCAAAAAGCATTCCTCGCAAAAACGTGTATACCGTAGATTTTCCCGATTCATTTTCGCCGTATATTAAATTGATTCCATCAGAAAGTGCGATTTTTTTATCCTGGAACTTTCCAAAATTTTTCAGAAATAACTCTGTAATCCTCATACTATCCCTCTTTTACTTCGGTCAACGCACGTACTCCCTCAAAAAGCGCTTCATATTCCACACTTCCGGGTTCACTGCCCCTGAGACTTTCTATATACTTCCCAAGCAAATTGGAAGCATTCATCCGGTATAATTTTTCAAAATCAAAATACGGCTGCGTGTTATCTACAAACTCTATTATATTCCCATATACATCCATATCTTCCAATTCAAGCTCCAAATCCTGAGCCCGGAATCCTTTAACTATAATTTTATAAATATTTTCTGTTCCAAGCTGCTCAATTTTATTCTTGATTTCATTTTTCAGCTCCCGCTGAGTCATCTGTTCTGACATTTCCACTTTCGTATGAATATATTCTCTGGACGCAAATGGAACAAATTCTGTCGTTACATTTTCATTTACAATTTCACCTTTCACGTATCCATGCGGACCAATATCATTTTTATCCGTAGGCTCCAGTGAACCTGCATATTCTATCTTTCCTTCTTGTAAAATCATTCTTCTATGGATATGTCCAAAAGCAATGTAATCATATCCTAATTGCATTAAACGATTCTTTTGAATTGGAATATGCTTTTCATCACCACCATGCGCAAGCAAAATTTCTATTCTCTGTCTGTGCTCTGGAAATGCATTATCATACAATGGTTCCGTAATCTCCTTTTTCAGATAGCTTAATCCATATACACAGGTTGCAAGTTCCGGAAATTCAATATAATCCAGCTCCCCACTCATCAATCCATATACTTCTGATTTCCATTTATACCTTCTGTAATAAGAATCTGCTTTCAAATAATCATGATTTCCCGCTATCACAACGACCTTTGTATGGGTCAGTTCCGCAAAAAGAGCATCTAGCTCACGAAGTTCACGCAAAAGCGGCTGCCGATGAAATAAATCTCCCGCAATCAGAAGTAAGTCCGTCTTTTCCTCCTCACAGACCTGCACAATTCTTTCAAATGTATGCCATATTTCTTTGTTTCTATTTTCTGTGTAAGCCTTTCCAGCGTTCGGACATACCCCAAGATGTACGTCTGCGATGTGTATAAATTTCATTTTCTTTATTCCCCTTTTCCTTCGGAAGCATAACTATAAATCGAGTTTTTCCATCCTGGCTTTCTGCCCGAATAGTTCCACCGTGAAGTTCTACAATTTCCCTGGCAATTGCAAGTCCAAGACCTGCCCCGCCCGTGGCACTGGACCTTGCTGCATCCTCCCGGTAAAACTTCTCAAAAATCTTATCCAATGCTTCTTCCGATATGGTCTGCCCTTCATTTTCAAAGATAATATTTACCGCTTCTTTTTCTCCATAACAGCGAATGGAAATCACTGTATTTGCTTTACAATAAGCAATCGCATTTCGCAAAATATTATCAAACACCCTTGCCAGCTTATCCGGATCCGCCATAATCAACAAATCTTTCTGAACATCCACCTGACATTCCAGACCTTTTCCCTGCAGTACCGCATAAAGCTCATCTGCAATCTGTTCCAACATCATTCCCAAATCCAGTTCCACCGGCTCTAACGTAATTCCATGAAGATTGAACTTTGTAATTTCGAAAAATTCATTGATAAGTTCTCCGAGTCGTATGGCTTTTTCCAGTGAGATATGTGTATATCTTGCCCGTTCTTCCACAGTCATATCCGGATGTTCTTCCAGCATGGTGAGATAAGCAACTACTGAAGTAAGTGGTGTTTTCAAATCATGTGCCAGAAACAACACTAAATCATTTTTATTCTGTTCTGTTTCCTCCGCTTCTTTTTCCTGCCTGCGGAGTGTTGTTTTAATTTCATTCATCCGTTCTTCAAGCGGCTTCAATTCTGTAATTAATTCGATAGGTTCATCAGAATCCGAAAGAATACTTTCAATCCCATCCCCTATCTGATCCAGATATTTTGTCAGATTAGAAATACCTATATACGCAAAAAGCGCAAACAATGCCAGAAAACCAACTACCATAAATGCCAATTTATTATGTCCAATCCAGTTCCAATACATGGAAATTGCATTTTCCTCGTCCACATGAATCAGTCTCATAAATTTTAAAAAGATGTTGGCAAAACTGTCATTATATACGCCATCTACAAAATACACCAAAATCAGGCTGCCTACCAGCACCGTAACTGATGTGATAAACATCGCCTGAAGTAATATTGTCAATTTTAATTTGCGGTATTTATTCTTCAATCTTATATCCCACTCCCCAGACGGTCTTGATGAGGTCTGATTTGCCTGTCGGTCCGCTCAGCTTCTCACGTAAATGTCTGATATGTACCATGACCGTGTTGTTACTGTTCTTATAATAGGTTTCCTTCCACACAGTTTCAAATAATTTTTCTGAACTCATTACTTTTCCACGGTTTTCGCACAATAACCATAAAATCTCGAATTCAGTCGGAGTCAGTGTCAGTACCTGTTCATTGTAAATACATTCATGGGATTGTTTCTTCAAAATCAGACCGCCAAAATCAATGACATCACCATCTTTTTTCGTGTTGTCATTATACTGTGTATATCGGCGCATCTGCGCTTTTACTCTGGCCACCAGCTCTAACGGGTTAAACGGTTTCGGAATATAATCATCTGCGCCAAGTGTGAGCCCCGTAATCTTATCAATATATTCGGTCTTGGCAGTCAGCATAATTACCGGAAATGTGTATTTCTCCCGGATTTTCTTCAGAATCGTAAATCCATCAATATCCGGCAGCATTACATCTAGAATTGCTAAATCAATTTTTGAATGTTCTATACAGGCAAGGGCTTCCTCACCTGTATAAAACTTCAATACATTATACTCTGTCTGCAGATACAGCTCTACTACATCTGCAATTTCTTTTTCATCATCCACTATTAATATATTCATACTCTAAGCCTCCTCGAATTGCGAGCTCCCCCTCGTTTCCTGTGGCTTGTCCCCAATATAATTACATGTGAATCAATTATAATTCACAGTTATTTACTGTTCTTGGGAACGGAATTACGTCACGAATATTTCCCATACCTGTCAAATACATAATGCAGCGTTCAAAGCCAAGTCCAAAGCCTGCATGACGGGTAGAACCATATTTTCTAAGGTCCAGATAGAAGCCATAATCTTCTTCCTTCAGTCCCAGTTCATTCATTCTCTTCACAAGCTTGTCATAGTCATCTTCTCTCTGGCTTCCTCCAATAATTTCCCCAATTCCAGGAACCAGACAGTCAACTGCTGCAACTGTTTTATTGTCTTCATTCATCTTCATATAGAATGCTTTGATATCTTTTGGATAATCGGTTACAAATACAGGGCGTTTGTAAATCTCTTCTGTCAGATAACGCTCATGTTCTGTCTGAAGATCTGTTCCCCATGAAACCGGATACTCAAATTTATCATTGTGTTTCTCCAGAATCTCCACTGCTTCTGTATAAGTTACACGGGCAAAATCAGAATTTACCACGTTGTTCAGACGCTCCAATAATCCTTTGTCTACAAAAGAATTAAAGAAATTCATCTCTTCCGGTGCATTTTCAAGCACATAACGGATAACATATTTCAGCATACTTTCTGCAAGAACCATATTATCTTCCAAATCTGCAAATGCAATTTCCGGTTCAATCATCCAGAACTCTGCTGCGTGGCGGGTTGTATTAGAATTTTCCGCACGGAAAGTTGGTCCGAATGTATAAATATTACGGAATGCCTGTGCAAATGTCTCGCCATTAAGCTGTCCGCTAACTGTCAGATTGGTTTCTTTATTGAAGAAATCTTTCGTGTAATCTACTGTTCCATCAGGATTCTTCGGAAGATTTTCCATATCCAGTGTTGTTACACGGAACATTTCTCCTGCACCTTCGCAGTCACTTCCGGTAATCAGTGGTGTATGCACATATACAAATCCTCTCTCCTGGAAGAACTTATGAATCGCATATGCTGTAAGTGAACGCACACGGAATACTGCCTGGAATGTATTGGTCCTTGGGCGCAGGTGAGAAATTGTTCTCAAATATTCGAAACTATGACGTTTCTTCTGGAGTGGGTAATCCGGTGTAGAAGCCCCTTCTACCTCAATTTCTTCTGCCTGAATCTCAAATGGCTGCTTTGCATTCGGTGTCTCAACCAATGTTCCATGAACAATAATTGCAGCTCCTACATTCAATTTTGAAATTTCTGCGAAATTATTTAATTTATCACTATATACAATCTGAAGTGATTCAAAAAATGAACCATCATTTACTACAATGAACCCAAATGTTTTCGAGTCACGAATACTACGAACCCAGCCACCAACTGTGATTTCTTTGTTCAGGTATTCTGACTTATTTCTGTACAATTCTCTAACTGTGATGAAATCCATGTCATCAACCTCCTCTGCCTTTTAAATTAACGTAATCTGATTATAACATTATTTCCTTTATTCGGCAAATAAACCCTTATTATTTTTCCAATTCTTTTTCTTCTTATTAAATTATGGAAAATGATCTTAGACAAATCTTGGACAAAAAAAAGAACTTCCTCAAACTTCCCCAAATCAGGTCACAGCCAAATAACGCTTTGGAACCATGTACCACTTCATAACCAAGTTTCTTCCAGTCATTCCATGTTGCAGTCTGCTCTGTAATACCTGCTGCCGAACGTGCTAACGAACCAGTCAACCGATATATCAAAAATGCTATTGAGCAACGAATGGAACGAGATTCTAAATAATCCTCCTGCTCCAGAAAACAAATCATATACAGTTATCTGCAATTTTCCTAATACTCTTGCGCACTGCTGCCGGATATGCTATATTTAAGACATAAAAAGGAACAACCGCCCACAAGGTGGGTTGACCTCGAAGTATATGGAATATAGAAACTCCACCCTTTCGCTCGCCAAAGTTCCGGGGTGGTTTTTCTATGCCTTAAAACATCATCTGATAAACGTAAAAACGAATGTCAGCAATGCAAGAATGAACATACCAAAGGCCATGAGGTCCTTAAAATCAAAATGATTATTGTCCATCAGCACCACCCCCATTCTATGTAGAATAGAGGTCAGCCACCCTGTAACACGATTGTTCCATGTAAGGCAGTATAACATGCCGATAGTAGATAAGCAATCTCTTTTATTGGGTGTTGCGGTGCAGCTCCCCTAGAAATTTACACCGCATTCAAAATGTTGGCAGCAGTTCATTATTTATCCATAGATGGCTGCTTTTTATATTCTGCATAAATTTTCTTGTAACGAAGGACCTCAGCCCTTGTTCCGGATGAAATACGAATCACACTGCAACAGTTCTCTACATAACGATACATCTGCTGTTTTATCCAGAATGATGCATATCTTAAGAATGTAGTTTCTTGCTCCGGTTCATAATGCTTCACCGCCTCGCATAAACCTAAATAACCTTCTTGTAACAAATCTTGGACAACTCTTGATTTTCTCTTTTTTTCATGCTATACTAACACCCGTTACCAAACCCGAAAAACCAAGGTCTTACAAGGGTTTCGCCGATTCCCGGCGCAAAATGAATCGTGTGTTCGTGACCTTCCACACGTAAAACAAAACTAAAGGAGAATTGTATAATGAGAAACAAAAATGTGTTATTCATGACCCATGCGGCTATGATTGCCGCTATCTATGTGGTGCTGACTTATGTTTTTGCACCGTTCAGCTTTGGCGAGGTACAGATTCGTATCGCAGAAGCTCTGACCATTCTTCCGGTATTTACACCGGCAGCAATTCCTGGTCTTTTCATCGGATGCTTAGTAGGAAATATCTTAGGTGGTGCTATTCTGCCAGATATCATTTTCGGCAGTATTGCTACTTTAATCGGGGCGATATTTACTTATCTGCTCAGAGACAAGAATAAAGTATTAGCCGTTCTTCCGCCAATTATTTCAAATACTATTATCGTTCCATTTGTATTAAAACTTGGATACGGTGTAAACCTTCCAATTCCATTTATGATGCTCACTGTTGGAATCGGTGAAATTGTGGGATGTGGAGTATTAGGGCTCATCCTTCATGCCGCACTTGCAAAATATAAAAATGTAATTTTTAAATCTGCAAAGGCAGCATAATAATCAAATAAAAACATAAGACCATGTCTGGAATCCAGAAGATAAGTTTATCTCAACTGTAGTACCAGACATGGTCTTTTTATTTATCTTTATCCGCTTTCTTTTCTTTACTTTTTTTATCTGTTTTATTTTCCTGTTCTTCCTCCAGTTGATTCTCCTGAACAATTTTCAGATAATCTTTTTCCTCATCCTTAAGAACCGGAATAAAGTTTCCTGCAATTTTGCCTTTTCCCTTTCCTTTATATTTTACATAGAAGTATCCAATAAAGGAAAAAGTAACTGCACCGATAAAATTAACTATCAAATCAATCATCGTATCATGCAGACCTACATCAAGATAGCCACCAAGTCCCAATGGCTGCCCATTCACCATGACATCCGTAATATTCTTTATTGTGGCAACTTTATTACCTCCGGCAGGATCCAGCATAACAGAATTTATCGTATGAATAATGGTGTCCTTCTGCATATCAAATCCGAAAAAGGTATCCATTCCAAATTCAAAAAACTCCCACAACACTCCGACTGTCATAGAAAAGCAGAATGCTACAATTGCCATAAATGCCGGTGATAACTCCAACTTCACTTTTTCGTTTCTGTTTAAAATATCCACCAGCGAAAATCCAATTGCCGCCATCAAGAATCCATTCAAAGTATGTAAGACAGTATCCCAATATGGAAACTTAATATAATATGCCTGAATCTCTCCCAAAATTTCTGCCGAGAAAATAAACATCAAAATGATAATCTCCAGAGTTGAGGGAAGTTCCATTTTGAGTTCCACCTGCAAAAAACTTGGAACAATAAACAAAATCAAAGTAAATGCACACAAAAACACATTTTCATAGTTCTTATTAAAGATTTGCAGAATCATACATAGTACTACCAATGCTCGCAATATAACATACACTGCAAAAGAACTCTTATGTTCTCTGATTTCCATATCCAGTGCCTTGAATAACTCATTCCGACGCTTCTTCCTTGTGTTTTTATCCTTTTTCATCCGTACACACCTGATTCCTTTCCATTTCTTCTTCCATGTTCGTTCTATCTAATATAAGAAAAAATCCAGTTTTATAAATCTGGATTTCTAAAAACAGGTATGAAAAAAGCGGGTGATGGGAATCGAACCCACGTATCCAGCTTGGAAGGCTGGTGTTCTACCATTGAACTACACCCGCGTTACTTGTATTATTATATCTATTTTTTTATCTTTGTCAACCCATTTATTTAAATTTTTTTACTTCCTCTCTTTCGAAACACGCTTCTTTCTGCTATACTTATACTATTATTGGAATATTAGAACCGAAAGAGATGCTCTCTTTCGCAATAATATTCAGATTGGAGAAACTATGTACATTAATGAGCAATACCATGATTTACCATTACTAGAATCAGAAGAATATCAGTTTATAGGACGAGATGGTCAGCTCCACCATAAACAGGAAGAAGTATTAAACGAACATCTGCTGGATGTATACGTTAATGACCGTCTTACTATGAAACTCATCTGTCTGCCGCAGCACCTTTCTGAATTGGTACTTGGTCGTCTTTTAACCGAACATATCATTCAGACTGTAGATGATGTCGAACAGATTTATATATGTGAATTTGGAAAACGAGCAAAAGTTTATTTAAAAAATACCAAAGAGCACACGGATTCTGAACCTTTCGTTGAGGTAACGCCTTCCTGCTGCACTGGAAATCATATTTTAAATGACTATTTCGTATCCGGTTATGAGCCAAAGCCGCTTACTCCGATTCACTGGGAGCCAGAATGGATTTTCCATATGGCTGACCAATTTGCTTCGGGCATGCCGCTTCACAGTGTCACTTTTGCAACCCATAGCTGTTTTCTTGCCAGAGAAGATAAGATTCTGTTTTCCTGCGAAGATATTGGACGGCACAATGCACTGGACAAGGCAATTGGATATGCCTTACGCAACAATATAGATTTACATCAGTGTATGGTCTATTCAAGCGGAAGAATTCCTACTGATATGGCAATGAAAGCAATTTATGCCGGAATTCCCGTACTGTCAAGCAAAGCTTCCCCGACCGCAGAAGCAATTATGCTTGCAAAAGAATATCACCTTACTTTAATCTGTGCCGCACGTAAAGACCGTATGAAAGTTTTTGCGGATTAACAGAAATATTTTTTTAGTAATGAATGACATATTATTTTACAAATGGAGGACGAAACTATGGAAAATCAAAAGCAGCGTGTTTATGACGAATTAAAACGATTAAATATCAAATACGAAGTTGTTGAACATGAACCAGTTCATACCATGGAAGACATGGACCGCTTAGGACTTCCTGAAAAAGGATTACTTTGTAAAAATCTTTTTCTCAGAGATGCCAAAGGCAAACGCCATTTCCTTGTTTCCTGTGATGAAAAGAAAAAAGTTGACCTGGAACGTCTAGGCCGTTTAATCGGTGCCGGAAAATTAAGCTTTGCATCTGAGGAACGTCTGGAAAAATATTTAAAAGTCAAACCGGGAAGTGTTACTCCTCTGGCTCTGATGAACGATACAGACCATGCCGTAGAATTCTTCATCGACAAAGATGTAACCCGTGCCAAAAGTGTGGGTGTCCATCCACTTGAAAATACGGCAACCGTATTTCTCTCTTATAAGGATTTAGATAAATTCCTTTGGGAATACGATGTAGAGCCAATCGATATTAAACTGTAGAAACGAGGACATTTTTATGGCAATGAATCCGTTAGCTTTTATGCAGCTTTCCTCTCTTTGGAATGGCTTCACAAAAAGACATCCTAAATTTCCAGCCTTTTTGAAGGCCGCGTCTCAGGCAGCAATGCAGGAAAATGCGATTTTAGAAATAAAAGTAACGACACCGGAAGGGAAAACGCTTACTTCCAATCTGAAGGTCGGAAAAGAAGATTTGGAAATGCTGCAGACGATTCGCAATATGCAGAAATAAACTGAACAGGGAGAAACTTATAAAAGTTCCTCCCTGTTTCTACATCTAGCAGATTCCATCTACCATAATACTGATAATCTCCTCGTTGGTTTCTCTCATGCCTTCTTTGCCAAGGCGTCCTACATTCTTAATGGTTGCATCTGCTCCTTTGGTGACGATTCCGTCACCGGCATAGAACTGCTGCCCCCGTTTATACATATTATAGCCAAGGATTCCTGCATCTACTGATGCTGCAATCTTCGCAGCACAGGAAGCCTTTGCTCCATCACAGACAATACCGGATACAATTGCAAGTGCATTTACAACCGTGTGGGTAATATCCTCATAATCTCCACCGCACAGATACGCAATTCCTGCTCCGGCTGCTGCCCCTGCGCACACTGCTCCGCAATATGCACTAAGTCTTCCGATTCCGGTTTTCTGATGAATCGCAACCAGGTTGGAAAGCACCAAGGCTCTGTAAAGCTGCTCTTCTGTAGACTTCAATTCATTTGCATATTCAATCACGGGAAGGGAACAAGTCATTCCCTGGTTTCCGCTTCCGGAATTGATAACTACCGGAAGTTCACAGCCATTCATTCTGGCGTCTGAACCTGCTGCCGCTCTTGCCTTTGCCCTTGTACGGATGTTATTGCCTTCCATGTCAAGCAGCACACTTCCGATATTTGCACCATAATCTCCACGGAATCCTTCTTCCGAGATTGCCATGTTATACTTAATCTGTCGTCCAATCACTTCTCTTACATCTTCAATATCCACTGTATTTGCGAAATCCCAGATATGCTCCATATCCAGAAGACTTCTGTCTGTCAGTCCGGCTTCTTCCTCGCCCTCTACTTTTTTCTCAAACAGAATCTCTCCATTCTTCTCAATCAACACAATATTGGTATGATAATTAATGATTCTTACTTTCGCATAATCCGCACCTTTGGAAACACGCACACCTATCTCAAAGGTATGTCCATTATCTACATGACAGACTTCAATAGTTCTCGTTGCAAGAAATTCTTTCATTTCTTCAATCTGGTCAGAAGTGACTTCTGCAATTACTTCCAACTCTTTTTCCGGCTTTCCTGCCACAATCCCTGCTGCTGCCGATGCCGGAATTCCTTTTAAGTGATTTGTGTTTGGCACAATAACCGATTTTACATTCTTAATAATACTTCCACTGGCATCAATCTTCACTTTGTCTGGAATACATCCAAGCACTTCCCGCGCCTTTGCTGCCGCATAAGCAAGGGCAATGGGTTCTGTACATCCCATAGCTGGAATCAATTCTTCCTTTAATGTCTGAATATATGTACTGTATCTTTTATCCGTTTTAATCATATGTGCCTCCAAATCAATTTCTCTCTTATATCCTAACACAGACTATTTTATACTGCAAATATATTGCTATTGCTTATTTTTATCTATAAACGCATTTATTTTCTCTTTTATTCATTCCCATTCATTTTCTCTGGCCTCCAGTTTCCTTTCCATGTATAGAGCACCATGGCAACTGCCCCTACAAACCAAGATAACGGATAGGATGCAAAAATCCATTTCATACCGCCAAATAATCTTACGGTAATCTGAATCCAGATAATACGGAATACGCATAATGACATTAAAATAATCAACATTGGCGGAATTGTTTTTCCGGTTCCTCTGACTGTTCCTGCAAGCACATGAATAATCGCAAGAAGAAAATAAAACGGACAGAAGAATTTCAAAATATAACAGCCAAGTTCAATTACTTCCGCATCATTTACAAACACTCCGATAGTCTGCCGTCCAAACAGCATAATTCCTGTACTGCTTAAAATGGTATAACCGATTCCCATGGCAAGTGCTGTCCACATTCCACGCTTCACACGTTCATATTGTCCTGCACCCACGTTCTGCCCGGTAAATGTTGTTGCCGCCATGCTGAAGCTTAACACCGGCAAAATGTTGAATCCATCAATCTTCACATAAGCCGCAAATGCTGCCATCAGAACTGACCCAAAGCTATTGACACTGGACTGGATAACTACATTGGAAAATGAAATCATCATGTTCTGAATCCCGGTTGGAATACCAACTTTAATAATTCTGACTGCCGTTTTCTTATCCACCCTGATTTTCCGCAACTCCAGCCGGTACATATCCTGACTTTTCATCATAAAACGAAGGATAAAGATAAATGACAGAAACTGTCCGATGTCCGTTGCAAGTGCAACCCCTTCCACACCCATGTGGAAGATGACTACGAACACCCAGTCAAACACTACATTAGAACCTGCCGCAATCATCAGGTACTGCAATGCCTTGGCTGAATTTCCCACTGCATTTAAAATACCTGCCGCAAAGTTATAAACCACGGAGAAAAAAATACCTGCAAAGTAAATTCTCAAATAAAGTGATGATGCCGGTAAAATCTCTGACGGCGTTCCCATCAGACGCAGTAATCCGGGTGCAAATAAGACTCCGACTGCCGTCATCACAAGTCCTGCTATGGCTGAAATTGCAACAGTCGTATGCACTGCCACATCCATTCCATTTTCATCCTTCGCTCCATAAAACTGGGAAATCACAATTCCGGCTCCTGCAGATGCTCCCACACAAAAAGCCAGTAACAAGTTAATCAGAGAACCCGTCGATCCAACTGCCGCAAGTGCATCACTTCCAATATAATTTCCTACGATAATCGAGTCTACCGTATTATATAACTGCTGAAACAAATTTCCCAAAATCAAAGGTATGGAAAACTTGACGATTTGCTTAAATATATTTCCTTCGGTCATGTATATTCCCCTCAAAATCTTTCCAACATATTTCCTGCTCATCCATAAGCATATATCCGTGATGGCTGTCTTCCTTCGGAATAGAAACCGAACCCGGATTCATATAAATATAATTTTCGTGTTCTACACACTTCGGCACATGAGTATGACCGCAGAGCAAAATATCACCCTTCTGTAATTTAGGTGGATTCTGCTCTCCAAATACATGACCGTGAGTTGCATAAATCATATGTCCGCCCATCACCAGAATCGCATAATCTGCCATAATTGGAAATTCCAGCACCATCTGGTCTACCTCTGTATCACAATTTCCACGCACACAAAGAAGCTTGTCCTTTCTGGCATTTAACAGCTCAATTACCTTTTTCGGCTGATAATCTCTCGGCAAATCATTTCGCGGCCCATGATATAAAATATCCCCCAAAAGCAATAACCGATCCGCTTCTTCCCTGTCGAAGGCTTCTAACATTTTCTTGCAATAATATTCTGAACCATGAATATCAGATGCTACCATCCACCTCATTCTCATATCCTCCAAAATTCGTCATATATTTTATCATAACATCTTTTATGATTCTTGTTAAGATGTCCCTTTACTTTCATTGATACAGTTTTTCAAATACGCAGCAAATTCCTTGATTTCCTGTCCTGCTTCTTCTTTCACGGCCACACCTAAGGTTCGCTCCATGGAGGGAATTGTATTGTACTTTGCTTTTTACCGGGAATGCAGAAAAGTTGAAAATAAAGTCATATTTTCTTAAGAAGTTTTAGAAATACTTTCCATTTATGACACACGAGATTCACATTTGCCAGATATAATACAATCATCAAATAAATGAAGACGGTGATTGTGCTGATGATAACCTCGTATGGTTACCGGACTTCGACTAAAAATAACGAATAGTTTACATAGATTACAGCCCGGTGTGATAACACACCGGGCTGAACTGATTTACCTGAACTGTTTTATGTTGGGAACTCGCAAAAGCATTCCATCGTTTTTTCATTATTTATAACCTATAAATTTTTTACCTGAAGGGCACGGATTGCATTTAACACTGCAAGTACCATAACTCCTACGTCCGCAAAGATTGCCCACCACATATTAGCAACACCAAGTGCAACCAGTACAAGGCATGCAAATTTAATGAATAATGCAAATATGATATTCTGATATACAATTCCAACACATTTTCTTGAAATCTTAATCGCTTTTGCAATCTGCATCGGCTCATCATCCATCAGTACAATATCTGCCGCTTCAATTGCTGCATCAGAGCCCATAGCTCCCATGGCAATACCAATGTCTGCTCTGGTAAGAACTGGTGCGTCATTGATTCCGTCTCCGACAAATGCAAGTTTTTCTTTTTCAGATTTTCCGCCAAGTAATTCTTCTACTTTTGCCACTTTATCTGACGGAAGCAGTTCACTGTGAACTTCATCAATACCAAGGGTTGCAGACACGCTGTCTGCCACACGTTTGGTATCACCGGTAAGCATAATCGTCTTTCTCACTCCGGCTTTCTTAAGTGCTGCGATTGCTTCTTTTGAATGTTCCTTCACAATATCAGAAATCACAATATGTCCTGCATATTCGCCGTCAATGGCAATGTGTACAATTGTTCCGATGCTATGGCAGTCCTGATAAGCAACGCCAAGCTTCTTCATCAGTTTGCTGTTACCTGCTGCCACTCTCTTTCCATCTACGGTTGCCACGATACCGTGTCCACTGATTTCCTCAATATCCGATACTCTGTCTCTGTCAATTTCTTTTCCGTAAGCTCTCTGAAGACTCTTACTGATCGGGTGTGACGAAGCACATTCTGCAAGTGCAGCATATTCCAGAATCTGAGCTTCTTCTATCTTATTATGATGAACACCGCTTACTTCAAATACGCCTTGTGTCAGAGTGCCCGTTTTATCGAAAACAACATATTTTGTCTGGGATAATGTTTCAAGGTAGTTGGAACCTTTCACCAGAATACCTTCTCTACTTGCACCACCGATTCCTGCAAAGAAGCTAAGCGGAACGCTTACTACAAGGGCACATGGACAGCTTGTTACAAGGAAAGCAAGTGCTCTGTAAATCCATGTTCCCCACATTGGGTCTACACCCATAAACAATAATCTTACAACCGGTGGAATCACTGCCAGTGCCACGGCACTATAACATACAAACGGTGTGTAAACCTTGGCAAATCTGGAAATAAAGTTCTCAGAACGTGATTTACGTGAACTTGAATTTTCCACCAGTTCCAGAATCTTAGATACGGTAGATTCTCCAAATTCTTTTGTTGTCTGTACCTTCAGAACACCTGTCATATTGATACATCCACTGATAATTTCGTCGCCTTCTTTGGCATCTCTCGGAATACTTTCTCCTGTCAGTGCACTGGTATTTAAACTGGAATTTCCGTCTACTACAATACCGTCAATCGGCACTTTTTCACCAGGCTGTACTACAATAACACTTCCGATTTCTACTTCGTCAGGGTCTACCTTTTCCAATGTTCCATTCCGCTCAATATTAGCATAATCCGGGCGGATGTCCATCAGTGCGCTGATATTTCTACGGCTCTTTCCAACCGCATAGCTCTGGAATAATTCCCCAATCTGATAAAACAGCATAACGGCAATTGCCTCATTATAATCGCCGCTCTTTTCATAAATAGCAAGTGCAAAAGCTCCGACTGTTGCTATTGCCATCAAGAAATTTTCATCAAACACACGTCTGTTCTGAATCCCTTTCAATGCCTTTTTTAAAATATCATAACCGATAATGCCGTACACAACCAGATAACAGACCAGTCTCACAATTCCTGTTACCGGAATAAAATATAAAGCAATCAACATAATCAATGCTATGATGATACGTGTCAGCATTTTTTTCTGCTTCTTATTCATTCCTTCATTCCTCCTCCAACAATTAAACATTTGTTTAATCGTTCTTCTAAAAATTGCACCCTCCTGAAACTCAGGCAGGGTGCCGTTCGTTCTCATTTTATATTGAAAATTTACTAAAATTCGATTTCACAATCAGGCTCTATTTTACGGCAGGCTTTGAATACTTCTGTCATAACAGATTTTGCATCCTGTCCTTCTTCAAATGTTACTGTCATTTTCTGTGTCATAAAGTTTACAACTGCATCTGCAACACCTGCTGTTTTCTTTGTTGCTTCTTCCATTAAATTTGCACAGTTTGCACAGTCTACTTCGATTTTGTATGTTTTCTTCATAATATATACATCCTTTCTTTTTCATACATTTTCGTTTTGTTAAACAATTAAATAATTGCTTAATCTTTATATTCACACTATATACAATCTCTTTCCAAAAATCAATATCCTTTTGCATAACTTTCCACTTGGGCTAATAATATTTCCATTCGGACTATTTTTCATTGTTCTTTTTTTAGAGAGGGATTATACTATACCTAAAAATACTCGAACAAAAACTATAGAAGGGAGTTTTATGAGTATGAGTTCAACGATTCTTCCACATGACCATGAAAATATAGCAAATTCAGAACGAATGATTGCAGGTATAGCCAGTATGGAAGATTTCCAGATAGTGGCCGACTATTTTAAATTGCTCAGTGACGGGAACCGGGTACGGATTTTTCTTCTGCTTTGCCACTGTGAAGAATGTGTCATTAACATTTCTGCCATTATGGATATGAGCAGTCCTGCTGTATCACATCACTTACGCCAGTTGAAGGCAGTTGGTCTTATCACCAGCAAGCGGGATGGCAAGGAAATGTATTACAAAGCTGCCGACACCGAAGAAGCGCATCTTCTTCACAAAGCCATTGAGAAATTAATGCGTATTACCTGCCCCGGTAATCAGTTTGCAGAACGCTAATTTGTAGAATTATTAAGGAGATTCTTTTTATGGAACAGACAATTTCCGAAACGGAAAATTTGATTCACACACATTGTGATGCGAAAAATGCGCAGACTTTTCAGTTATCTGACGGAATCGAATTATCCTATTTTACATTAACTTCAGAAAACACAAGATTTTGCCACGAACCACTATCCCATGTGATTGAAATCAATTACTGCCGCGCAGGGCAGATTGGATGGAAACTTGGCAATGACGCTTCCGTCTACCTTGGACCCGGCGATTTCTGCATTCACACCATGGAAACCTGTGTACACTCGCACATCATGCTTCCGAACAACTATTACGAGGGCATGACACTCTATATTGATTTAAAGAAACTTACCAGACAGCCTCCGGAACTACTGACAGGCACCGGACTGACCGTGAAAGAGTTACTTGAAAAATTCTGCAAAAATCATGTTTTTTCTTCTTTTGCGGGCAATGAGATAACAGACTCCATTTTTCGTGGTTTCTATGGCCAGCCGGAGTCTTTTCAGCATCCCTACCGCATAATTAAAACCTGGGAGCTGTTATTATACCTTGGGAAAATGAACCCGGAAATGACCCAGCATTTAAGTGAATATCAGGCAGAGCAGGTCGCTTTGATCCGTCAGATTCATAATCAGTTGGTTTCCAATCTGGACAAGCGTTTCACAATTGAAGAACTTTCCAGACAATATTTGATTAATACAACGACTTTAAAAAATGGATTCAAAGCGATTTACGGAACATCCATTGCTGCTCATGTGAAAATGCACCGTATGAAGTTTGCCGCAAAACAATTACTGGAAACTCCAGCTCCTATTACCACAATTGCAAAAGAAGTCGGATATGACAGCCAGAGTAAATTTACCGCAGCATTCAAAGACATTTACCACGTAACTCCAAGAGAATACCGTCAGCAGCATTCTTAATACTCGTGCAATCTGGCTGATATCCTTTTAGCCGCGCACTATGTATGCACGAAAGGAACAGCAGCCACTCAAACTGACATTTTTATCAAAATCTCTGTCAGAATGAGTGGCTGCTGTTCTTATCTAATATCTATCTAAGCCTATGAATGTAATACTCCCGAATGTGCTCCCATTATCCACTTCTCGCTTTTGGCGATTGCACTGATTTTCTCTTTACATCTGCTATACTTTATCACTCCATATGCGGATATGATAATCATACCTGCAAATATAATTCTTGCACTTCCAAACATCTCTCCGCGGATTTCAAAGTAAATGTCCGCAATCAGGAAAAATGATAAGAAGATGCCAAATAATATCAATTTATATTTTCTATACCAATTTGTATTCTTCATACTCCTGCACCTCTTTTCCTTTCTGACTGTAGTATAAACCATTCCATATTTTTTGTAAAATTCAATTTTGGAGTAAAAAAACATTCTCTTTTGGAATATTTATATGTTATACTAGATACGAGGAGGCTGTTTATGAATGATAAAGATTATTTAATTATTTCCACACTTGGTGAAACCCGGAATATTACCCGTGCTGCGGAACGTCTTTTTATGACGCAGTCTGCACTTTCAAAACGCATTAAACTCATTGAGCAGGAATTCGGATGTGAACTATTGATTCGTACCCATCAGGGAATTTTCTTTACAGATGCCGGTGAACAGGTTCTTGCATTTTGCCGCAGTACAGTTGCCGGTCTGAATATTGTCAAACAACAGCTGAAAACGGAAACCAATCAGATATCGGGAACGCTTCGAATCGGATATTCCATCAGCTATGGAACCTACCGACTTGCGGAACAACTTACCACTTACCATGAAACCTATCCCAATGTTCATCTTCAGGTCAGTACGGACCAAAGCAGTCAGCTTTATAATCAGATGTTAGACGGTTCTCTTGACCTGGCAATTATCCGTGGTGAATACAGCTGGGATGGTCCAAAATATCTACTTGCCAGAGAACGCGTATACGTTGCTTATTATAATATGGACGAACGTAACTTATCTGATAATCTCTACATCAGCCGGAAAACAGATCCCTATCTGACAAACCAGATGATAAAATGGCTGCGTGAAAAAAATTTGCATTCCAATACGTCGCAAATCTGCGTTGATAATATTACTACCTGCCGTCAACTGGTAGATTCAGGTATGGGCTGGGCTATCCTGCCTGAAATTGCCTTGGAAGACTTTTCCGGTGTAAAAAAAGCACTCTATTTCAATGATGGTGCCCCATTTATCCGCTGCACCTACATCTTTGTCCAAAATGGTGCTATCCAGCTTCCCCAGATAAAATGTTTTATTGACTTGATTACAAAGAAATACAAAGCGCCACTTTGATCTAATTCAAAGTGGCACACTGCCTTAATAGCTTTAAAACCTGCTCTTTATCTTTCGGAAAACTTCCCATAATCGTATATTTATCCATTACAGTAGTATCCGCAAAAATACCTTCAAAACTTTCTAGATTTTCCACTATTTTAATTACCTCTTGCAGACGTGCTTCCAAACTCAGGGGATGAAATTCTCCCTTTTCGCACATCTCGTACAAAGGTGTATTCTCCCATATCTTAAGTCCCATCAGCCAGACTCTGGCGGGGTTCGTTGCATTAATGAATGCTGCTGTATCTCTGGCATGTGCATCCGAAAGTTCTGCACCGCCAAGTCCAGGTATTGCGGTAAAGGAATAGGTAATTCCTGCCCTTTGAAGCATACAGCATGCCTCATTTCCCTGCTGCACTGTCACACCCTTATTCATTTTCAACAGAACTTCCTCATTGCCCGATTCTAATCCGATATGTAAGTGACATATCCCATGCTTACGCAGGACCTGAAGTTCCTGTCCGCTTTTCCTTAATATATCATCAAATCTTGCATACATACTCACTTCTTCTATCCATGGAAGATACAAATGTACATATTCCAGAATACTCAGAAGCTTCTGCGTATTCATCACAAACGGATTTTCACCCAGCAAAAAGAGCCGAGTTCTTCCCTGTGCATAAGGCACCAAAAGCTTTACCTTTTCTTCTATCTCCTGAAGTGAAAAGATATGAAACTGGTCCCTCGAAAAATCACAAAAGGCACACTTATGCCAGCTACATCCAAGTTCCACCTCTAAGAGTGCACTATCCTTTTCCCAAAATGGTCTGTAAATTTCTTCTCCTGTGTATAGTTCCACATCCTTCACCACTTTTCATTTATAATATATATTTCATCTGTTTCTCATCAACAGCTACATAAATCGGATATCTGTTTCTTTTGCTTTTCTAATGTTTATGCTCCTATCGGGCTAAATTCTATGTATTGCTTTCCTATTACTCACAGTATAATTCCACTTTACCGGATATTCAAATATTTTCAGGCAAAAAAGGTAAATATCATTCATAGCCCTCCCATTTCCATCCCCCTCAAAGCAAAAAGAAAAGCGGAGAACCCTTCATTTTAAAGGATTCTCCACTATCGTGTTCATGCCGCAGACCGGAATCGAACCGTTTTACTTAATCTCAAATACTGATAGAAAGGGACTTTGAAGACTTCATCACGGTTGCGGTGTTCAAAAAGTGTTCAAACGTTTGTTGCATACAAACAGGAATTTATCTAAGATATTATTTGTCTATTAATTCCGCAATATCAATATTAGTTTTATAGTTTTGTTTAACTCCTCCTGGTGAAGTAGTAAAAAATGAAACATATTCTCCATTACTGTAAATGGTAATCTCTTTTATATCATCGTTTGCATCTTGCTTCGTAGTATCATAATATAACTCTAAGGTGTATATAGGATTGATGTTTTTATCTATATTCTCTACTTTTTCCCAGTTCTCGATATCTAAAATAGCATTGACCTTATCTATACTACTTTTATCTCCATATTTTGCTATCAGCTTGTCGCTTTGAGAGTCATGTATCTCTATTGATACCGCAGAATTTAACATCAAATCTGCATAGTCTTTTGTAGTATCACTAAGCCTTTTGTCATTGGCATAAATAAAGGAAAATAAAGCAACAACAATAATGACTAAACCGATTATAATTCCTATATAGAATGGCTGTTTTTTTATCTTCTTATCAATATCTTTTACCATACGAAAATCTCCTTTCAATAAAATGTCAAGAGAAACATTGAACTCATCACTAATTTTTACTAATGTAGATAAATCTGGATAGCTCTTTTCGTTCTCCCAATTTGAAACCGTTTGCCTTGTTACATTATACATTTTTGCAAAAGCTTCTTGTGTCAGCCCTCGTTCCTTTCTGATTTGTGCAATCGCTTGACCTAATTGCATATTCCTACCTCCTTACAATTACATTTTTATATGTATTTGCTAAATTAACAAGCAATTAGCTTTTTACATTTCTATTTTTTAACGCAAATATTCTTTGCCTTCTTGTTTTTCATGATATTTTCATATACAACGTGTGAGGCAACTTCCGATTTGTCTGTTTCATGTTATACACAGTATAATTCCATTTTATAAAATATTCAATTAAAAAGGTATGCGAATATTTTTTATTTCCGCATACCCATTTATCACTTTATTCTTTTACATATCGAATTAACTCACCAATTTCACATTCAAAATAGTTGCATAGTTTACAGATTAAATTTGCGTCCAGTCTTTGAAATTCATTTCTGCAATATCTATTGAAATTTGACCTCGGTATGTCAAGTTCCTTACAAATCGTATTCTTACTGATACCTTTTTCTTGTAACAGTTCTTCTATTCTTAATTCTAAATGTCCATAATTCATGTTCCGCACCTCTACATAAAGTATATTTATTAAATCTTTATGTAGTAATTCACTATATAGTGAGGTACTATATAGTCAGTCCTTTGTTAATAACACAAAAGAGGTATGCACATGAAAAAGAAAATCATAGCAACAATCACAATGCTCTGTTTACTGACCGTTCTCTATAATTATCTCAGACTGCCGGACTATCATATTACTAACAGCATGTCCCTTAGCAGTGCAGATACCAGAGATACTGAATTGACTGTAATTGTTTACAAATGTTGGGGAATTGATGGAGTAATCAAAGACATTGAAAACGAACATAACAAAATTAACGGTACACCTACCACCTTGGAAATCAAGCTCTATTATCCAACTTATTACTTGCACAATAATAGCAAGCCATTCCGAACTACAACCATTGAATATAATAAAAAAGAATAGCACTCTATTACTGCTTTTGAAGTAGTATCGGCTATTCCCTCTCCTTATATTCTTTTGTTCGTATTTTCGCAAACTAACGTTCCGCAAGGATGCCCAGTGCGACGGTTCCTAACAGGGCGGCGGGTCGACTGGGCAAGTGGACGGCTGGGAAGCATTTTCTACTCAATGACATATTTAACGTTTGATTCTCTCCGTCCCTCATATTTCTCCTGTGCTAACAGTTTATCAAGAAATGCTGACACTTCTTCCATGTCTTCACTGTCTATCAAATCCAGTTTTAGCAATACATCAAGGTCTGTCTGATTCTTCGGTTGTATTGAGATCGGCTGAGATGTATCCACAACCACTTTCAACTTTTTTGTCTTATTTGCTGTTTCAATATCCGTAGTTAATCCCATAACGTGGCTTTTACTCACGCCGAATATCTGTGATAATTTTTCCCATATAGATTCATCTCTCGGCGTTCCGTTTCCATTTTCATAGTTCGTAAGCATACTTTGTGAAATGCCTAATTCTTTTGCAAGTTCCGCAACGGTTATATTCTTTTCTTTCCGCAATTCTTTTATTTTATTCATAGCGAACCTCCTTTATAAGCACATTATATTTCATCAAATTTTCTCTGTCAATCTTTTTATCGGATATTAAGATATTTTCTATTGACATTCTGCAACGCTTGTTTTATCATAAGATTATCTTAATATCTGATAATCAGATATCTAGAGGAGGTGAAACGATGATTAGAGGAAATGACTTTATTTTAAATCCAGACAAACTGCAAGAGGAATTTCAGTTAGTAGAAGTTTCTGACTGGGTAGACTTTTCTACAAAAGAAAAATTAGGATTCTACTATACAGTTCTTCTTCCAAAATTAAAGTTTGAGAAAGTCAAAGTAGGCATTAAAGCCAACACAGCGATTGTTACCAACGAGGAACTTGAACAAAAAGGGCAAATTCCAGTCTCATTTGATGGCTTACATACTTGGGCTAGTCTCTATAATGGACGTCTTTCTGTCAAAGCAGAAGCTTCCAATATCAGAAAAGTGGGAATGAAATAATTTTTCCCATTATGTCAGCCAGTCAGTGCCGGACAACGTCATAGGTGCTGAACTGGCTGACCTCTATACTTGATATATAAAACAACATCTTCCGAAAATAATCGGAACATTCATTACAAAAATTGGGATATGAGGTGAGATTCGTGAGCAAAACAAAAGAGTGTTTTGCATACAATACGAAAATCATTGAAACTCCTACTACAAAAGAAGTATATATTTACGAAAACCCTATTTTTATTCACTCGAAAGAAAAGGCAGATTTAACAGACACAAGTAAACGAAAAAAATTTGATGAAATGTCAGCTCATAAGCAATATGACAGTTTAAAACGCAAGCAGAAGCATTACGAACAGGCTCGTTGGGATATTGCCCGTATTGTTGACTGCAACTTTGATAACAGAACAAAATTTGTAACGCTGACATTTAAAGAAAACATTCAGGAAATCCTGATAACCAACAGAGAATTTAAGTATTTTATTCAGCGATTAAATTATTATTTGTACCATACCAAAACCCAGTTATTAAAATACCTTGCAACGTGGGAGAAACAGAAGCGTGGAGCAATCCACTATCATGTTATTTTCTTTGATTTTCCGTATATAGCAAAAGAAAAATTACAGAATTTATGGTCACATGGATTTATTAAAATCAATCGCATTGATGTAGACAGCAAAGAAAACAGAGGTCGTTATCTTAGCAAGTATTTTGGAAAAGACCTTGATTTGAAAGAACATAAGAAAAAAGCTTTTTTCAAATCTCAAAATCTGAAAGTTCCACACGAAACAAAAGTCATGCTGACCGAAGACATTTTACATGACTTACAAAAAGAAAATATCGTCTTTCAGAAAGAATACACAAGACAAATTTACGATACCAACTCTTTCTTATCTACCGGTTCATGCTTAAAGGACAGCAGTGTTATCTACATCAAAATTAAAAAAGAAAATCCTTGCGTAAAGGGGGAATCTTATGGATAATCCCGTTACGTTTTCAGATATAACATTATTGAATACGTTAGCCACCTGTGCTAACATGACCACAGATGAAGTCTTCAAAGATTTTAAAATTATGGCAAATAAAAAAATCTTGAAGAATCACAAATATGAAATTTATTACTCGGAATCAGAAAAAAGCTGGCGTACTTATTTACCCGATGAAACCAAACCTAACAAACGCCGTCCTGTTAAGAGGAAGAGTAAAGAGAACCTTGAAAAAGAAATCATCAGATTTTATATCGAAAAGCAGAAAGCTGAAAACCGTCAGAATGTCACACTAGAAGAATTATATGCTGAATGGCTTTTGTATAAAAGAGATTATACTTCCGTAAAAGCAAAAACAATTCAAGAATATGTATCTGAATGGAATAGATTTTTCAAAGATACAGAACTTGTCAAAATGAAGATAGGCGAAATCAAACCAATCACACTTATCCGCTTTTTCAGAGAAGCCACAAAAGACCGGCAGTTCACGCACAAGAGAGTCAGTAATGCACGTTCTGTTCTGAATGGAATCATGAGTTATGCGATTGAAGAAGAAATTATATCACATAATCCTGTCTCTGATGTGAATTTCAAACAGTTTACCTATAAGCCAGTAGAAGTACAAAGTGACAATGTATTTTCCCGTGATGATACACATAAGTTATTAAATTATCTTCGGTGTATCATAGAGCCATATTCTCTTGCAATACAGTTATCTTTTTATCTGTTTATCCGTGTTGGGGAAACAAAAGCTATCCGTTGGGAAGATATTGACTACAATAACAGGCTTGTATATCTTCACAGACAGGCGACCTGTGAACGAACATTGAATGATGATTTAACATTCTCAAGCCGAAAAGTAAAAGTAGTAAATCAAATGAAAGGAAATACTTCTCATGGATTCCGTAAACAGTTCCTTACAGACGAAGCACTTAAAATTCTTCACAAAGCAAAGGAATTAAATCCAAATGGAATATATGTCTTTGAACCCAACGGCGAGATTATGACGACAGACAGCTTTAATCGCCGTTTGAAGAAATATTGTAAAGAAGCTGGTGTTCCTTATCATTCCAGTCATAAAATCCGCTTTTACAATGCTTCAACAGCTTTTGACGGAAATAATCTTACAACTCTTAGTTATTTAATGGGACATAGTGAGACAGCTACAACATTGCATTACTTGCGGAATGTCAATAAGAGGAAGAATGACAGGCTTGCTTTTCAGAATCTTGGTATTTCATCATAAAGTGTTCAAAGGTGTTCAAACTTTTTGAAACAAAAAAATAAGAGAAACGCTATAAATTCAACGTTTCTCCTACTTTTCACTAATGCCGCAGACCGGAATCGAACCGGTACGGGTATCACTACCCACGGGATTTTAAGTCCCGGGCGTCTGCCAGTTCCGCCACTGCGGCATTCCTCAAAATGCTTTCGCATCTTGAACGACCCAGAAGAGACTCGAACTCTCGACCTCCGCCGTGACAGGGCGGCGCTCTAACCAACTGAGCCACTGGGCCAAATATTTAATTGTCAGCTCGCTGCCCCTTACTACTTCCAAGCAGTCTAGCTAAATGGACCTTCGGGGACTCGAACCCAGGACCGACCGGTTATGAGCCGGTTGCTCTAACCAACTGAGCTAAAGGTCCAATTGATTATTTCTGTTCCTAAGAACAAGCCGATGATCGGACTCGAACCGATAACCTGCTGATTACAAATCAGCTGCTCTGCCAATTGAGCCACATCGGCTTATAACCTTTCGGTTAATGGATGGAGGTGGATTCGAACCACCGAAGCAATTTGCAGCAGATTTACAGTCTGTCCCCTTTGGCCACTCGGGAATCCATCCATGTCAGGCAAAGTGCCCTAACAATGTGAAATTGTAGCATATGTTCACACAAATTGCAATATGTTTTTTCTATTTTAGTGTAAAAGTTCAGCCATAGGATGACAAAAGCAACGATTGGGTGCTCGCGCTCAAAGCGTGTTAACGCGACTTTGCGAATGACGCAGGCTGAACTGCTTCAATATAGTACAGATAAAAAGGATACTGCGCCAGCTGCATCTGCCCGTAATCAGTCACCCGATATCCATCCTGCTGTAATCCGGCAACAGCCTCATCGCTCATGGCATCTGGTGTAAAGTACCAGAATCTGTCGGATTCTGCCTGGTTGTAATCGCCGTTTACAATCTCATTATCGGGGTAATAATAATACAATACTGTCCATCCCAGATGTTTCACCCCGTTGGTGACCATCTGCACATCCTCTTCGGGCGTGCCGATCAGATCCAGGGTCTTGTCAGTCTCTACCTTCTGCTGTTCATAACTGCCATAAGATTCCCGGTAATTCTGTATTCCCATGCCAAACATTACAAGCAGTAACAGCACAAGCAGCAATCGGGCTGACAGCTCCAGGCCCTTCCAGGACCGGTTCTCCAGCTCCACCACCAGTTCCAGCACCCGGCTGCTGCCGATGACCAGCATCATGATCGCCACTGCACTTAACGGATACAGATATCTCTGCGCCAGCATCGGTGCCATTACAACACTCAGCAGATACGCAAATGCCAGCGTTCCCAGGATCGTGCAGGCACCTACTACCATGGCGTAAGTTTTGTCAGACCATCTTTTCGCTGACGGCTTCTGCAGACGAATACCCTCTTCTCCCATAGAAAACAGGGACGAATCCGCCACCAGCGTCACTATCAGCAGTACTAGCAGTAGCGGAAATACGATTACATTCATCCGTCTGCCGCCCATGACGATCTCCAGGCTCTTATCCAGCCCGAGGATCTCCGTCATCCACCAGCCTCTGCTGACATTTTTCAATCCTGCATAGAAAAAATACAGCCAGGGAGCATAGCCGATCAAAAATGCCACGATTGCCAATACACCTTTTCTCCAGGTCTTACCTCTGTATTTGATCCACACGGCCACTCCGGTGAAAAACATCATAATGCCCACGGCTACCAGGGCATAATAATGCGAATATGCCGCGCCCAGTGCCCACAATACCATTCCGGTCCAGGTCTTCCTGCTGCCATCCGCTATTACAAGGTAAGAACAGTAAAAACAACCCATTACACACAAAAAGGCAAGTGCATACATACGAACTTCCAGATTATATTCCAGGCACGCCTGTCCCAGACCCGATATCATCACGAAAAATGTGGCTGGGAGCATACCGAAATGTTTCCGTATCACTGTCAGTGCCAGCACAATACCAATAGCGAACGGTACCAATGAAGCCAGATGAAATATCGGAACGCTGAATCCGAACAGGGTTCCGAACAGTTTCAGCCAGTAATAATACAGCGGCGGATGATTATCCCAGTAATACAGCACCTGCAAGATACCACCGACGCTCTTATGTGCAGTATTTGCAGAAAAAGCTTCATCTCCCCACAATACACGGTCGGACATCATGCTAAAATTCAGGTACACCATAAAAGCTATGGCTGCCAGTACCACGACCGGTCCTATGTATCTGTATACAATGTTCCATCCTTTGCTGCCGGCGATTTTAGTCATAACACTGTGAATCTTCTCATGTTTACCGGCTTTCGCCTCTTCCACGAACAGTTCACAAATGGTATATGCCAGCATGATGCAGATTTCCAGGCTCAGCACTTTGACTGCATATTCCCGGGATTCTACGAGTTTTCGCAAAATTGTATTGTCGTCATTGCCGGTCAGGGAAAGCAATACCCACGGCACAAAAAGCATGATCATCAGACAGGTTGCATAACGAAGAACAAACGCTCCCTTACTTCCGGTCACCGTCTTCCCGGTGCTTCCATTATTTTTCAAAACATATTGCCGCCAGATCCCTAAGGATACCAGCGGCAACAGCAGGGTTATGATGATGGTAAACATCTGAAATCCTCTCTGTCTTTGGTAAATTATATCTTTTTCTACACGTTATTCCTGCACATACTTCAGGATTGTCGCGGAAGTCTGGGGCATCTCGATCAGGATCTTCCCTGCCTTGATCTCATACTCCGCGCCTTCCATGCAATATCCGTCATCTCTGGATTGCAGGATCACTTTCATCTTACCTGTCTTAGGAACCCCGATCTCCCATACATGGATCTCCTTGGTGATGGGATGATTGTTATTGTTGATCAGGATCGCACACTGTCCCTTGCGGTTAAAACGCCCGTAGGAGATGAAGTTATAATCATTCTCCAGCATTTTCAGGGAACCGGTACGCAGTTCCTCGTTTTCACGGCGCAGGCGGATAATATCCTTGTGAAACGACAACAGCACCTGATCCTCATGTCCCCAGGGATAGGTTCTCCGGTTATCGGGATCCGTGAATCCGCAGACACCGGCTTCATCTCCGTAGTAGATCGTCGGTGCGCCCGTCCAGGTCATCTGGATCACAACACCCTCCCTGAACACTGCCTTATTGATGCCCTGTTCCGCAGCCTGGGGGCCTAAAGTATTAGTACGCCCCACCTTATGGTTCGTTCTCGTCAGGAAACGGGAATGATCATGGTTGGACAGTTCATTCATAGCCACCTGCCAGCTGGGCATGGAAAAACTGGAGGTATGATGCCGCATGGCTCCCCAGAAGCTCTCTGCATTGCCGAGCAGGTCCTCTCTGTAGTCATCGCTGTGCTTCTCCATACCAGTGAGGAACCAGGTCACAGGCTCCATGAACGCATCGTAGTTCATGACAGTATCCCATTCGTTGCCCTGCAGCCAGTCTCTGGTATTACCGTAATGCTCTGCCAGAATGATCGCCTCCGGATTAGCCTCTTTTACCGCTTTCCGGAATTCCTGCCAGAAATGATGATTGAACTCCTGGCTGTGACCTAAGTCTGCCGCCACATCCAGTCTCCAGCCGTCCACATTATAGGGCGGAGATACCCATTTTTTTGCAACGTGAAGAACATAATCCATCAGTTCCTGAGAACCTTCGTAATTCAGCTTGGGCAGGGTATCATGCCCCCACCATCCGTCATAGGAATTGTTATAAGGCCATGCTGCCTGATTATGGAAATCAAAATAATTCCGATAAGGGCTGTCTGCGCTGACATAAGCACCCTTGTCATAGCCTTCCGCATTCTCGTAAATACGTTCTCTGTCCATCCATTTATTAAAGGATCCACAGTGGTTGAACACACCGTCCAATATGACTCTCATGCCTCTGCGGTGCGCCTCTGCCACTACCTGGGCAAACATCTCGTTGCTCGCCTCTAAGTTCGCCTTATTGGTCACACGGTCGATATATCGGGAAGCGAAACGGTTCTCCCGCTGTCCATCCGGAAGCAACTCTCCCTCATCACTGACGATCTTACCCAGATGAGGATCAATATAATCATAGTCCTGAATATCGTATTTATGATTGGACGGGGATACGAACAGAGGGTTAAAATAGATTACCTCAACGCCCAGCTCCTGCAGGTAGTCCATCTTGTCCAATACGCCCTGCAGGTCTCCTCCGTAGAACTCACGGACATCCATCTGTGCAGGATACCGTCCCCAGTCTTCTACACGGTGCACCGGCTCCCCGATATAGCAGTATTCATTGGTCAGCACATCGTTGGAAGGATCGCCATTGCAGAAACGATCCGTATAAATCTGGTACATTACCGCACCTTTTGCCCAGTCGGGAGTATGGAAGCCGGGAATGATGATAAAGTCATAATACTCGTTGACCTCCTGCACCAATCCTCTCATATCGAAGATACCTGTGATCCTGCCGGTCTGTACCTCAAAATAGTAGGATACCTTCTGATCATCCAGACGCATCACATAAGCATAGTAATCAAAATCATTATTGCTCTCCACTCGTACCATGAGATGCTTCTGTCCACCGCTTACGAGGAATATCCTGTCCACGTTGTTCCTTGCGGTACGGAAACGGATCGTCACCTCGGAATATGGTTCCGGCTCTTCCGGGATCACATACTCCGCACTTGTATCCGTAAAAAGAGCTCTTCTGTTAAATACGGGTCTCATGGCAGCAATATACTGCTGATTATATTCTGTTCGACGTAATCGCTCCAGATCCATAGTATCTATCCTTTCTGAGACTAATGTCTTACTATCTATATTATGCTCCTGCTATTCTTACCTGTGCAGCACACATATGTAATTATACCCTTTTTCCCTACATCTGACAACAGCCTGACTTGTTTTTGAACAGTAAAAAGGACAGTCTTGGGAGGACTGTCCTTTTTAGAGAAGGTATTTCTTTCTTATGGGGTATAGCAAAAAACTATATAATGTATTGGGGGGGTTACAAGTAGTATAATAGCATGCACTACTAGTTTTTACTATTCTCAAAATTCACAAATATTACAAAAATGAATATTTGTTTTTGTCTATTTTTCACAAAAGCAGTTTGTACAATACTACCAAATCTACGAAACGCCCTCGAAAACCTTTTCCTATACGAAAAGTGCTTCAAACTCTTCTCTGTTGATCTTTTCCTTTTCTAACAGAAGCGTAGCACAACTGTGAAGTACCTTCTCATGCTGCATAATAATGTCTTTTGCCTTGGTATAGCAGTCGTCTATGATGCGCTTGACTTCCTTATCGATCTCACCGGAAATCTCCTCACTGTGAGCCTTGGCATGTGCCAGATCCTTACCGATGAAGACTTCATCATCGTCATCGTCATAGCAGATGACACCGATATTATCAGACATTCCGTAACGGGTTACCATACGGCGGGCTGTCTTGGTGGCTTTCTTAATATCACTGGATGCTCCGGTGGTAATATCTCCGAAGATGATCTCCTCTGCGATACGTCCGCCCAAAGATACCATGATATCCTGGAGCATACGGCTCTTGGTGGCGAACATCTCATCCTTTTCCGGCAGGGGCATGGTGTAACCGGCGGCTCCCACACCGGTAGGAATAATGGATACGGTGTAGACAGGTCCCACATCCGGCAGCACATGGAACAGGATCGCATGACCTGCCTCGTGATATGCCGTAATCTTCTTCTCCTTGTCGGAAATAATACGGCTCTTCTTCTCTGCACCGATTCCTACTTTGACAAACGCCCTCTTAACATCTTTATTCGCGATAAAGGAGCGATTCTCCTTCGCTGCGATGATCGCTGCCTCGTTCAACAGATTCTCCAGATCCGCTCCGGTGAATCCTGCGGTAGTCTGTGCGAGCTGCTGAAGATTTACATCATCTCCCAGGGGTTTATTCTTCGCATGTACCTTCAGTATTTCTTCTCTGCCACCCACATCCGGAGTCCCTACCGCTACCTTACGGTCAAATCGTCCGGGACGCAGGATGGCGGGATCGAGAATATCCACACGGTTCGTAGCTGCCATGACGATAATGCCTTCGTTGACACCGAAACCGTCCATCTCTACCAGTAACTGGTTCAGGGTCTGCTCTCTCTCATCGTGTCCGCCGCCCATACCGGTACCACGGCGTCTTGCCACGGCATCGATCTCATCAATGAACACGATACAGGGCGCATTGTGCTTCGCCTCTTCAAACAGATCGCGCACACGGGATGCGCCGACACCGACGAACATTTCCACGAAATCAGATCCGGAGATGCTGAAAAAAGGTACTCCGGCTTCGCCTGCCACGGCTTTCGCCAGCAGAGTCTTACCGGTTCCGGGAGGTCCCTCCAACAGAACACCCTTGGGAATCCTCGCACCGACGCCGGTGTATTTTCCGGGTTCTTTCAGAAAATCGACGATTTCCTCCAGTTCCTCTTTTTCCTCCTTCAGACCGGCTACCTGTGCAAAGGTGACGCTCTTGTCACCTATGGACATTTTGGCCCGGCTCTTGCCAAAGTTCATCATTTTACCGTTACCGCCACCGGCCTGCTGGGCATTCATCATCATGAAAACGAATACACCTACAGCCAGTACTACCAGCATTGGCAGCATATAAGTAAGGAACCAGTTCTCTCTCTCAATGTCATTCACTACGGGATCAAATCCGTACTCGCGGACCAATGTCTCCAGCTCGGTGATATCCGTAGCATACAGCTTATGATTCAGTCCGTTCTTCATCTGGATCTCCAGATAGCCGGTAGGGGCTTCTCCATTCGGCTGTATTACGATCTCAGATACATTTCCGGCATCCAGATCTGCGATGAATTCTGCTCTGGTATAGTCCTCTTCCCGGTTGCTCAACAGATTGAGCCCTACGATCACCATGACCAGAAGTATGATAAAAATAAAATAAGAATTAATTGTTCTGCCGTTTTGTTTCAACTTCACGGGCCTCCTACATCTTCGTATTGCTTAATCGAATTCTACCACACCGATGTAAGGCAGATTACGATATCTCTGATCATAATCCAGACCGTAGCCCACTACAAATTCATCGGGAATATTAAATCCGGTATAATCTACATGAACATCGATGACTCTTCTCTCCGGCTTGTCCAACAGGGTGCACAGACGTAAAGAAGCCGGTCCTCTGTCACGAAGCATCTCTAACAGATAACTTAAGGTTCTTCCACTGTCTACGATATCCTCTACTACGATAACATCCTTATCCTTCAGGGATTCATCCAGGTCCTTTACGATCTTCACCACACCGCTGGACTTGGTGTCGCTGCCATAGCTGGATACAGACATGAAATCCAGAGATACGGGAACGGTGATACGTTTTGCCAGCTCACACATGAAGAAGCTGCCGCCCTTCAGTACACATACAAGGTGTACCTGCTTACCTGCATAGTCCTTACTGATCTGTTCTCCGATCTCCTGAATTCTCTTATCTACTTCCTCTTCTGTCAACAGTACTCTGATATGTTCTGCCATTTTCTTTTGTCTCTTCGCTCTTAGGCGAACTCCTTTCTTATTAATTGTACCTTTAAAATACGTTTTGTATTCTCCGTTACTTTATAATATTCGCTGATGCGGTATCCCATGACCCACAGCACGTGATCATCTTCTGCCAGGATTGGCAGTCTGTCGCGCTCCTTGCGAGGAATTTTCTGATCGACAAAATAGCTTTTTAATGATTTACGGATCATTCCGCCTCTGCCGTCTGCAATGGTCAGATAGTCCCCTGTCTGCCGTGTTCGTATCATCGGACATTTTTTTATTTTATCATAATCAAACCATTTCGTATACTGATTTGTGGGAACTTCTTGGTTTTTTTCAAGTCCATGGGACGCTTCCCATACGGAATATTCCAAAGTTCCCAGCGCGCACTCCACTGTTTTCTTCTGTCCCGGAATCATATCCGGATCCCGCTGCTGCCAGAGCGGTGTCGCAACAGCAGTCTGCTCGTCGCTGTCCGCAGCTTTCGTTGTCTGCGTCGTCTGTATTGTCAGGATGACCTGTTCATATTGCCGTCTGCCGCGGATTCCAAAGGGAAGACAGATCGTCCGGTTTCCTTCCTGCGTAAACAACGTCAGAAGTTCCGTAATATGCTGATAGGTGATGTCTTTCTGCCCGGGAGAAAGTCTTTTTACCTCTTCGTACAAAAGTCTTTTACGGATCACAGGATGTAGCGTCAGAAAAGGCTCCACCGCGATATGTTCCTCTTGTGCCTGACTGCTCACATCCGGCTGCAGCGCACTGCCCGGAGCCTTTATGCTCCGTATGCATCTGTTCACTGCCTCCGCCGTCTGCAGCTCCAGATATTCCTCCGTCTCCGCCAGCAGCTCCGCTGTCTGGTTCATGTGCGCCACACAGCCCCGCGCAATGTTTTGCTCCGCATAGGGTAAAATATGATGCCGTATCCGGTTCCTGGTATAATCGTCCTCATCGTTGGTAGCATCCTTACAGTAGAAAATTCCCTGTTGTATTAAAAAGTCCTCGATCTCCCATCTCTCCAGGCACAGGATCGGTCGTATGATCCGACCTCTCACCGGGAGGATGCTTGCCAGTCCCCGGATGCCGCTGCCCCGGAACAGATGAAACAGCTGCGTCTCGCTGCGGTCATTGCTGTTATGCGCTACCGCGATCTTCGTGGCTCCCCATTCCTCCGCAGCCTTGTCAAAAGCTTCATATCTTGTTCTGCGGCCGGCTTCCTCTTCGGAACATTTTTCCAGAATTGACCGCTGCCGCACATCGGCTTCCGTCAGGAAAAATGGGATTCTATGTTCTCCACACAATTTTTCCACATACCGGGCATCCTCACCGGCTTCCGGCCGGATCCCGTGATTGACATGGACCACCGCAATGTCCAGCGGGAATTCTCTCCTCCATTCCAGTAACAAAAATAAGAGGCAAACCGAGTCTGCCCCTCCGGAAACCCCGGCCACCACACGGTCACCGGGTTGTAGCATTTGATGCTCTTTTATATATGCAAATACTTTTTCTCGTGTATCCATCCATGTATTCATGATTTAACTCTATCCTAATTATGCGAAAAAATCAAGGCAGCAATCACGCATTCTCCCACAAGCACAGCACAAACACCGTCATATCATCCCGGATCCTGCCCCTACAGCTGCATATGGCATAAGAAAGTATCTTCTCTGCGATCTCCTGCGGATTCTGTTCTTCCAATGCCTCTATCATATCCCGCATCCGCTCCTCGCAATCATCCTCCAGTGCATCCAGCACACCGTCCGTCATCATGATCAGCAGGTCACCCGCTGCCAGCTGCCGCACCCGGACTTCCGTCTGCGCTTTCTGGAAAATCCCCAGTGGCAGACTTTCTCCACCGATACACTCTGTTCCGACGCTTTCTTTCAGAAAAGTGGCCGCACCTCCGACTTTGCAGATCTCGCACTCTCCGCTGTACAGATCCAGGCTGCAGATATCCACCGTCGGATGATCTTCCTCCTCATTCTGCGCATACAATGCGGAGTTCAGCATATTTACGGATTCTTCGGTGTCAAATCCCGCCTCCAGCATTTTTTCCATGAGATCCAATACTCTGCCGCTGCCCCGGCTGGCATCTTCTCCCGCACCGGTTCCGTCGGATAACAGCAATAACAGTCTTCCTTTTTCCGATTCCAGCATGGCATACTGATCCCCGGATATTTTCTCTCCCTCTTTTACTGCCCGGCTCACTCCGGTAAGGGCCACATATTTCGGTTCTTCTGTAAACTGAAAACAGTGTGGTTCCCTCTCTATGAGATAGGGACTTCCCGGCGACGGCTGCAGATGCTTCCCCAAAAGTACGGTAAGCATATCTGCTGCCTGCGATGCCTTACAGCCGGATCTCTCCGTGGAAAGTATCATGCTGATACCGTTTGCGGCAGCACCTTTTTTTCGAATATAGCATAACTCTGCTGCCGCGATCCCCTCACTATGCAATGCCTGGACGAGGTTTTTTCTTCGCTTTTCCTCTACCGGCCGGTAGCACATCTCTTCTCCGGCCACTTGTTCCATGATTCGTGCGACCGTCTGCAGATGATCCCCCATGACCTGCCTGCTCTGCTGCAGCAGGCATTTCTCCAGAATACTCTGTCTGTCATCTCCCACAATCCTCGCTTCGTCGTGAAAACTTCTCCCCAATTCCTCAAAACTCTCCGCATACCCCAACAGCTTCTGCCGGCACAGCATGGATACCTGTGCACATAACTTCTGTTCCGGATTTTTCTGTTCCCGTTTCCCTATCACCATGACTATTCCCCTTTCTGTCTTCACGATTATAGAGCCACTGTTTCTTTCTTTTTGTCAAATTCGGGGGAATGTTACCTTCATTTTTTGCGACAAAAAAAGCAGGTCCACTGTTGAGAATCAGTCTCCCTGCTTAATTGTCCTCTTTAAAAAGAATCTCACCTTCATACACCAGTCCCAGCTTATCCTTCGCCACTTCCTCCACATAAGCCTTGGTCTGCGTATACTTGCGATACTCCTCGATCTCTTCCGCTCTGGCGGTCTCCGCATCGATCTGCGCGCTCAGGCTTGCGATCTGGGTATCATATCCTGCGATCTTCCGTTGTAATTCCACGCTTCGCACCGCAACGACTACCATGATCATTAATACGACCAGGCTCACCAGGAACAGGCTGAACCGGTTCTGATGTCTCCTGCGGTAGGCTACTCTTCTTTTTCCCCTTGCCATACGCGCATCTCCTTTCTATGAACATTTTAAGCATTTTCCGAAGTCTCGTCAACTTCTTTTTTACCCATCTTACGGATATCCGCAACGCCTTATGAATCGGGTTTAAGAGCATGTTGAGAAATCCGGAGACATATTTTACCAGGAGGGGACTTAGCGTCCTGTGATACAGATACATTCCCAATACCGCCCCCAGCACGGCGAACCATCTCAGGTTCCCATTGCTCTCCCGGAACATCAGTAAAAACACTTTTCCCGCACAATAGATCCAGAAGGCAATATCCTCCAGTGACACCATGCCGTTGCCATGTGTAAAAACCCTCCGCAGAATCCGCAGTATATCATACAGAAAAGTAATCTCTATTCCCAGGAGAAACGCATGCAGCAGAAAAACATTTTCATTCATTAACGGAACAGCCTGGCGAAAAATGACTCCTGCTTCTCCCCGGATGCTGCGGTATCCGAATATACGAAGCTGTCGATCCGGCCGTCAATGTCCACTTCCCCTTTATCCAGGGTCAGCCGATTCACATGCAGTTCATTTCCGCGGATCATCAGCATCCCCTGTTCCGTCTCCAGCAGAATCTCCCGCAGATCAAAAGAAAGCACATCATTGACACCGTTCACCGTGCAGGTTCGTCTGTTGGTCATAATTATTTTATGCATACGCCCTGTTGTGTTTAAATCTTCCATACTTCCTCCCATCTGTGTCACATTGCAATTTATCATAACTATTCAAAGCTACAATTCATCTTATGGGAGTCATTGGAAATTTATACATATTTATACATAACGAAAGAGTTCTTTTGCTTCTTCTTTTTTCACTGTCTCCTGAACATCCAGCACTTCTACCTTTACTTCCTTGTTACCGAAAGAGATCGTGATGATATCTCCCTCTTTTACATTGGCAGATGCCTTTGCCAGTTTGTCGTTGATCAATACTCTGCCGCTGTCACAGGCTTCGTTGGCCACAGTACGGCGTTTGATCAGGCGGGACACCTTTAAATATTTATCCAGTCTCATGGGTTTCCTCTCCTTCTGAAAACTATTTCTCATAACGAAAGAGACCCGAAAGGTTGTCCTTTCGAGTCTCTGAAAAATCAGCTTCTATTATGCGTTCAGCATATCCTTTAATGCTTTACCAGCCTTGAACTTAGGAGCCTTGGAAGCAGCGATCTTCATAGGCTTGCCGCTCTGAGGATTTCTACCCTCTCTTGCTGCTCTGCTGGATACTTCGAAAGTACCGAAGCCAACTAACTGAACCTTACCATCCTTCTTTAACTCTTCAGCAACAACATCTGTGAAAGCCTTTAATGCCTTCTCTGCGTCCTTCTTGGAAAGACCAGCCTGATCAGCCATAGCTGCAACTAATTCTGTTTTGTTCATATTGAACTCCTCCTATAATGAGTTTTCATGATTAAATTTACGCTCGAAAATAGTTCTTTTGAAACGTCTATAAATATATATATCTGTTTTTATCCCTTTTGTCAAGGCATTTCCGCATATTTGCGGCATTTCTGTGCCTTTTCGAAGATTATTTTGAAGTTTGGGAACTAACTGTCAGATCCACAAAAGAATACGATACATCCTTCTGTTCATCGTCCACCTGAACCGTATAACTTCTGGTCTCATATCCGGATTTCCGCAGTGTGATCACATGACTTCCCGATGTCTTTTTGAAGCTGCAGGGCGAGATTCCCACATAGTTACCGTCCAGATATACTTCCACGTTTTCCGGTGCATCAATGTGTACCCGATAGTAGGTGGTTGTAGTGTCTGCCGTCGCAGAAGTACTGCCGGAAGCAGTACCGGTGGAAGAGCTGCCTGCAGACGACGAGCTTTGTGTACTTCCTGTGCTTTCCTCACTGTCGGAATCCACTTTATCTAATTGCACATCCACTCCGGCAGATTCCTGTCCTACCCGGAGATACTGTGTCAGAGATTTATAGCCGTCCGCTTTTGCTATGATCTGGTGGATTCCGTACTCCAGTGAGACCGGCTGGGAAGGATCCACCTGACTTCCGTCAATATACAGTTCCGCATCGGCAGGGCTCATGGAAAACAGCACCATACCGTACTTCGCCTCCGCGACCTCCAGATCTCCGATATCCAGGGTTGTCTCTTCGTTACGGTTGATCACTGCATACTTCGTACCGCCTCCGCCACCGTAACTGATATCCACCTGATAACTGCCTTCCGGCACCGTCACCAGCATGTTCTCCGTGATCCTCACGATCTGAGTCTGTCCGATCTCCAGCCAGCCGCCCACGAAATTCTCATCATTGACCAGTCGGAGATATCCATGGCCCTTTTCCACGATCACGCTGAGTACCGTACTGTCCATTCCATGGAAGGTAAGAATATCGGATGGATTCAGATCGATCTCTTCTATACTATGCCCTTGGGAAAAATACTGCGTGTCTTTGGACAGCTTATAGGTTTCTCCGCCGATGTTTACCTCGTGCCTCACTGCATTCAACTCATAGCGCTCCACACTGTCATACTGCCATGCCGTCTGTGCCAGCTGCATGGAGGTCAGGTGTTTCTGTGTCTTCAGAAAAGTCACATCCACAATATCACCCTCCTGCAGCTGATCCAGCGAGATCGCCTTGCCGTATTTATCCCCGAAACGGGTAGTTCCGTCCATGGATAGCGTATATCTCCTGCAGAGGTCCAGATTCAACAAAGTGACAGTTTGGTTAACTTCGTTAATATCCACCAGTACAGCAGTATCCGCAGAATCATAGCTGTCCGGATTCGTCACCACGAATCCAGTATCCACACGCTCCGCTTCCGTCTGTGTCTGCGTCTCTGTATTTCCTTCCGTGGCAGCTTTCTGCCCGCAGCCAGTTATTGACAACATTGTCATAAGCCAAATGCATGCTACTGCTTTCATCAGATATCTTTTGTTCATGCTTTTGTCTCCTCTCCGGTACCTTAGTGTCTATCCGCTCTTATGCTCTTATGCTCTCAGAATCCGCAGGAATTTTTTTCGGGCGGTCTCCTGTTCCAGCAGCCGGTCCAGTTTTTCCTGATTTTTTTCCGGAATCCATGCTTTTCCCGAATTGTAATAGAAATTCACGATCTTCCATAATTTTTCGGGATAAGACAATCTGTAGAACAGATCCTGTCTCTCGAAAGGATTCAGCGGTCTGACGGATTCATAAGCTGCCAGCAGGGCTTCCCCCCGGTTACAGTCCCAATCACTTTTCTCCAACAGTTTACGCAGCAACAGATAAAGATCCCTTATGGGACCGTCCGCCTGACATTTTTCAAAATTCACCAGGAAAAATCCTCTGTCCTGGCGCAAAATATTGTGATATTGATAATCACCGTGACAAAAGCAGAAGGTTTCTCCCGCTTCTACGTCATGTGAATTTTCTATCTTTTTCCATTCTTCACAGATCTGCCCGGCCTCTTCCAAAAAAGGATCCATCACGGCAGCCAGCCGGATCTCGAACCAGGTCTTCTGGCTCCGCTGTTTTAAGAATCTCCGGGCCCTCTTCAATTCTTTGTTATGCTTCTCATACTCTCGACTCGGAAGGAATCTACGGATGACCGGTGTGGGTATCCCTTCCATCTCGGGAAACGTGGGAATAAATTCCAGATCCTTATGAAGTCCGGCCAGCAGGCGCATGGCTTCCATGCATTCTTCCCTGTCACGGATGTTACATTCTCTGCCTTCCCACCAGGTCTTCAGAATATATCTGACACCATCTCTGTCCGTGACCGACAGTGCACCCTCTCTGGTGGCGAGCAGTCTCTCCGCAGAGATATTCCCACAAGCCTCCAGATGCTTAAGCACCTGTTCCTGCAGACGCAGCTGTTCCTCGCGTCCTGTATATTCCTTGAAGATCAGGCAGCCCTGCTGTGTATCGCACAGAATCGCCCCCCGCCCTTTTCGGGTACGCAATACCTCTATCTCATACTGCTCCAGCAGTGCCACCGCTCTGTCATTCACTTACAACCCCTCCTAAGATATGTACTTAACCGGTTTGACGGTTCCTACGCTATCTTATGAGAGATCTTATAAAAGTATGCTCACTCTTTGCCTGCTGCCAGTTCGCCCGCCTTTTCCAGCAGCTGTTCTCTCGTATTCTGCTCCGGGTGCTCTAAGACCAGTTCCAACAGCTTCTGCAGCATATCACCCAGCTCCCTGCCGGGCTTCATTCCCATAGCAATGAGATCTCTGCCGGTGACAGCCAGTGTTTTTAAGGATACGCACTGCTTTTTCTCCAGCATCTCTTCATATAACTTCTTCCAGAGCTCCAGGTTCTCCAGCTTCTCTGCCCGCAGATAATCGCTCTGTGCCAGGATATCTGCCTGCCTCACCGGGAACAATAGCGGGAAGATATCTTCCCCGATCTTGTTCACAGCCCGGCGCACGATCCGCAGGTCAGGTATCACATCATTACCATAATCATGATATCTTACCAGACGGGTCACCACTGCCACTGTATCATTATCAAATCTGAGTCTCCTCAGGATCCTGCGTGCCATCTCCTCACCCACTGCAGGATGTCCGTGGAAATGGGTGGTACCGTCTTCATCCACGGTAAGTGTCTCAGGCTTGCCGATATCATGAAGCAGTATAGCATACCGCAGATCCTTCTCAGGTGCGATCTCTATGAGGGCATGTAAGGTATGCTCCCCTACGTTGTATTTATGGTGCTTATGCTTCTGAGGAGTCTCCATCATGGCATCGAATTCCGGCAGGATCACCTTCGTGACACCCATGTCATAAGCATCTCGCAAGGTGTCAGGATGAGGGGAGATCAGCAGCTTGGTCAATTCCACCTGGATCCGCTCCGCGCTGATCTTCTGCAAAGTCGGTGCCAGCTTCCGGATCGCCGCTTCGGTGTCCTCATGGATCTCGTAGCCTAACTGCGCAGAGAAACGGATAGCACGCATGATACGCAGGGCATCCTCTCCGAAACGTTCCTCCGGATCGCCCACGCAGCGGATCATCTTCGCCTCGATATCCTGTAAGCCACCGAAGATATCGATCAGACCTTCTGTTTCATTATATGCCATGGCATTAATAGTGAAATCCCGGCGTTTTAAATCTTCTTCCAGATTCGGGGTAAAAGTGACCTCCTTGGGATGTCGGCTGTCTTCGTATTTTCCATCCACGCGATAAGTGGTGACCTCGAAGCCCTCTTTGTCCAACATGACGGTCACTGTACCGTGCTGGATCCCGGTGTCGATGGTACGACGGAACAGCTCCTTCACCTGCTCCGGTCTCGCCGAAGTGGTAATGTCCCAGTCCTCCGGGCATCTGCCCAGGATGGAATCCCGCACGCAGCCGCCTACCACGTAGGCTTCAAACCCTGCATTCTGTATAGTCTCTATGATATATTTCGCTTTTTCAGGTATTTGTATCTGAATCATATATATCCTCTTTTGCAAAAATCACACACGCTCATTGCTCTGTGATTTTTCGCTTGTTACTGCTTTGTGTCTATTGTTTGTTTCTAAGAAAGGCTATTCCTGCTCCGGTTTCATGATAAATTTATCGATGACCTCCACCAGCCCGTCCTCATCGTTAGTACCGGTGATGTAATCTGCAGCTTTCTTGACCGCCGGCTGGGCATTCCCCATTGCTACGCCGGTTCCCGCATATTCGATCATGGAGATGTCGTTATAGCCATCGCCGCAGCAGATCGCATTTTCTCTGGTCAGTCCCATACCCTCCAGCATGTGATCGAGAGAAGTTGCTTTATTCACATCCTTGGGCATGATCTCAATGAAATAAGGCTCGGAACGGTAGATGCTTGCCACATCGCTGTATTTTTCCTGCAGCTGTTTCTCCAGTTCGGGGGCAACCTCTTCCGGCGCCGTCATCAGACATTTGTTGATATCAAAATCTACATAGGATACAAAATCATCCACCACTTGAATGGGGATTCCGTTAATCCTTGCTTCTAACTGCACATATTTATCCGGCTCAAATGCAGAGATGACTCCCTCTCCCTGATAAGTGATCAGTCCGCAGCCATTCGCTTTGGCGAATTCATACAATCCGGGTACAATGGACAGGGGCAGTGTTCTCTGATAGACCACTTCTCCCGTTTTACATTCCACGATACGGGCTCCATTAAAGGACAGAAGATATCCGCCGTATTTTTTCAACTCCAGTTCCTCTTCACACTTCCGCATACCGGGCGTGGGACGTCCGGAAGCCAGGATCACCTTGTGTCCATGCTGTAAAATATTCCAGATTCCCTGTTTGGTAGCTTCTGTAATCTCTTTTTTGGAATTGGTCAGTGTTCCGTCAATATCCAGTACCAGAACTTTTTCCTGCATGTATATTCATACCTTTCTCAAAGTTATTCTCTGTTCAGCTCACGTAATCAGCAAAGTCACATTATCCTGTTTCCCGCCATTTTGAGCCTATCTTTGCTCATAATCTAACAGTACCTGTCTCTTCTGCTTGCGCAGTGAAACAGGTACTTGTCTGTTGTCTATGTTCTGTTCCCCGGCAAGCCTTACTGTGCCTGTGTTGCGGTCTCTTCGGTAGCAGCGGTCTGCTCCTCGGTGATCTCCTGGGTCTCTGCTGTTGCAGTCTCAGCAGCTGCAGATTCCTCTGCCTGCACCTTCAGATAATTCAGCTTACCCTTGGGATCCTCTACCGTTACATCTGCGGTAATATCCTGCACATGCTGACTCATTGTATCGGATACCAGCGTATTCTTGATGTTGATCTTCCACTCGGGCTGATCCTGTCCGATGTAGTAAAGTACATAAGTGGTGTCACTGACAGTGATGGCTACGGTATCTCCTGCCTGACGGCTGCTGTCGAAGATCCAGTTGCTCAGCTCCTCTGTCATACCGGTCTTGGTCACCTGCTCGAACAGACCGCCGTTCTCTACTGCGGAAGTATCCTGTGTATACTTCTTGCACAATTCTGCGAAGCTGTCCTCGGTAGCTGCACCGTTCTTCCACTCCTCCAGGATCTCTTCACCGGTCTTATCCTCGGTGGGAATGATCACACGTACATCTGCGGAAGGAGTCTCATCCAGATATCTCTTCTCAAATGCCACGGCATAGTAGCAATGGCTGTTGTCGTTGGTAATGACGGTGGTGTCTCCTGCCTTTCTGGCATCATCAAACAGCCAGTCGGAGATCAGGTAGTTCACGGAAGACTTCTTCTCATTCTCATGTGCTTCTCCGTCTTTTGCCACGGTCTGCTCCGCATCGTCAGCCAGTACCTTGGCATCTTCCATGGCCTTGGCGATCTCAGCATCGGAAGGCTGGTAAGCGGTATCGGTGCTGTCGGAAGCTGTTGCATCTGTAGCTGCAGTTCCGTCTGTTGCAGTGGTATCGGTGGTTGCAGCAGTCTCCTCTACGGGATCGGCCAGTTCGGTAGGCTCGGTGGGCAGATCAGCTTCGATCGTGGTCAGGCGGTAGTCTACGGAATCGTAGGTTGCCTTATTTTCCTCATAATAGCTCTGGATCTCATCATCGCTGGGAGCATTGTCCTCCTGCAGCTTCTGATAATAAGCGTTCATTACCATGTCGTTCTTCACATATTCTTCGATACGGCCCATGGTTGCATAGCTTCCGTAGATGGAGCGTACATATTCTTTATCAGATACGCCTGCGGCTGCAGCGGAGGTTTTGATGGTCTCCTTGAAAGTATTGTACTCATCCGTGGTATCGTAGGTGAAGCCGGCTGCTTTAGCTTCTGCCATCAGCGCCTTATTCTGCTTCAGGCTCTCTACAGCATTCTGCTCAAAATAGTCCTGCCAGGTCAGAGTCTCGGAATACATCTGGGTGGACAGATCCTTGCTGGTATCCAGTCCGAAATAGCTTAAATAACTTCCGTACTGTGTAATGTAGTTGTTCTTGGAGGTGTTGTAGACATAATCAAATTCTACCTTATTCACCTCTTCCCCATTGATCACTACATAAGTCTCATGGGTTGCCAGATAGGTCCGGATCGGGAAAGATGCCACCAGGCATACCAGAGCAACGAGGAATACGATTCCGACTGTTGTGCTGATGCGCTCTTCCTTTTTCTCCTTTTCCTTCTCTTCTTTACGCTTCTGTACCTTACGGTCATATTTTGTCATGACCTTCTGTTCTGTTTGTTCTTTTTGTTCCTTATTTTCTGTAACTTTTTCATTCTTAGACATCGCTTACATGTCTCCTTCCTAGCGTCTTAAGTCCAATGACTCCTTATTTTACCGTATTTTAGCGGAAAAAGAAAGCTATTTCACATATTTTTCAAGTTTTTCCACGATATTTTTCACACAACCGGGCTCAAAAGGACTGTCCAATCCGACTTCTTTAATCATATTGGTGTAAAAATCGCTGGCGGACAATCTGCACAGCTTCAGATAGCTCTTCCACGCCTCTGTAAAATCGGCATCCATCTTCACCTTGTACTGTAGTGCACAGGTCTGTGCCAGGCAGTAATCGATATAATACAGAGGGTAGTCGTAAATGTGCAGCTGCTTCTGCCAAAATCCTCCCTGTCCGAAGAAAGGATCTCCCTCGTAGTCCAGATGAGGCTTGTACTCCCGCTCCAGACGACTCCATGCCTGTTTCCGCTCTGCCGGGGTCAGCTCCGGTTGCTCATAGACGATATGCTGGAACTCATCCACCATACAGCCGTAAGGGATAAACGCAGCCGCATCCTCCAGATGCATCTCCACATAATCCTGCGCTCTGTCGCCGAAGAACAGGTTCATCCATTTCTCCGTGAAAAATTCCATGGACATGGAATGGATCTCTGCAGTCTCCATGCCGATATCCGCATGCTCTCTGATAGGATCCTGTGCAGCGAGATACCCCTGGAACGCATGACCACACTCATGCGTGATGACGTCCACATCACCGCTGGTACCATTGAAGTTGGCGAAGATAAACGGTGCATGATAGAGGGGCAGATAGGTCATGTAACCGCCTGCCTTCTTCGTCTTGCGTCCCAGGACATCAAATAACTGGTTCTCCATCATGAAATCAAAAAATTCTTCAGTCTCCGGGGACAGCTCGCGGTACATCTTCTGTCCGACCGCCATGATCTCTTCGGGGGTTCCGGTGGGTGCCGGGTTGCCATCCTTAAAATATACCTGCTCGTCGATATAGCTGAGCTTCTCCAGACCCAGACGCTGTCTTCTGCGGTCATGCAGTTTCTCTGCGAAGGGTACGAAATACTCCTTGATCTGCCTGCGGAAAGCCTCTACCTCGTCCTTACCATAGCAGTTGCGGTTCATCCGGTAATATCCCAGCTCCAGGTAATTTTCATAGCCCATTGCCCTTGCCTGCGCGGTACGGTTTTTCACCAGTTTGTCGTAAATGCTGTCCAGTTTTTCCTCATTTTCCAGGAAAAAGGCACTCATCTTCTCCCATGCCTGCCTGCGGATATTACGGTCGCAATTCACCAGATAGGGCCGCAACAGGGATAGATTCAATTCTTTACCGTCGAAATCAATCTTCGCACCGGCGATGAGCTTGTCATACTCCATGGTCAGGGAGTTCTCCTCCTGCATCAGCGGGATCAATGCCTCGCTCATGGACTTCTGTGCCAGCTCCATGTTCTTGAACGCTACCGGCCCGATCTTCTCCTCCAGATACGCTCTGTAGGGGGATTCATATAATTTCTTCTGATAAGCCAGCACCAGATTACTGAATACCGGTCCCTGCTCATCGTAGTATTTATGCTCTTCCTCGTAGAATTTATCGGAGGTATCGATGTCAAAGCGAATATTTGCGATCGTCATCAGCGTCATGACATGGTCCGTCAGCGCATAGTACTTCTTATGCACCTCGAACTGCTCCTCCCCGCTCTTCGCCGCCTCCAGCTCCCGGATCAGCTCTCCCATCTCCTCCTGCACTTTGGCAAAATCTATTCTCTCATAAGGCATGTCCTGAAATCTCATAATTATAGTAACCCTCTCTTTCTATGTCCTTAGGAACCTATACTGCTTATCTTACCCCAAAATGCCGGGAAAGTAAAACTTTAGAAGCGTTCTGTAACATTTTTCTGGATTTTTTGTAGCCTTTTTGTAACATTTTTCAGACTTGCCAATAAGGAATCCCTATGATATGGTGGTATTGGAAGTAATTTTTCTTCTTTCAAAAATTCTTATAGACCCGTCAGTGGTCAAAATTTTCCCTTATTATTTATTTTATATGGAAAATATTTGTTTTATTGTATCTTTTATTTCGTTTTTTATTGATTTAGGGTTTGAAATTATAGAAAGGAGTTTTATGGAGTTAAAACAAAATAATATGACCAGCAACTATTTTTCGGAGGAGTATCTGATGAATACTGTGTCGAGATTCTGGAAAAATTTTGTTGCGGAAGAATTTTTATATAAAAATACGGTATCGGCTGCGCCGGGAGATGTGGCTGTAGCAATACCGGCTTCCGGAAAGCGAAATTATAAGGATCTGGTGTTCCGGAAAATTTTTCATGACAAGGAGAAGCTACTCTCACTGTACAATGCGCTGAATCACTCGCAATATGAAGATCCGGAGCTACTGCATATTACAACTTTGGAAAATGCGGTTTACCTAAGCTTGCAGAACGACCTGTCATTTGTGGTGGATTTTGATCTATGGTTTTTTGAGCACCAGTCCACCTTGAATCCCAATATGCCGTATCGTTTTTTATTGTATCTTGCAAGTGAATATTCGAAGCTGAACACGGATGACCTGCTTTACTCCAACAAGTTACAGATGCTGGATACTCCGCATTTTGTGGTATTTTATAACGGGACGGATCCTCTCCCGGAATACAGTACCCTGAAGCTGTCCAGCGCCTACCGGAATAAGGAAGAGACTCCTCAGCTTGAATTACAGGTACAGGTAATCAATATCAATCTCGGGTTCAACGCGGAGCTGATGGATGCCTGCCAGATTTTAAAGGAGTACGCCCAGTTTGTCGCAGAAGTCCGTGAGCAGGCAAAGGTGTATCCAAATCGACAGGCCATCGTTCAGGCAGTGGATGTGTGTATTAAGAAGGATATTTTAAAGGAATTTTTGCTTGAGAATAAGAAGGAGGTTATTGATATGGTGTTTTTCGAGTATGACGCTGAGGCGGAAAAGAGGGTCATTTATAAGGATGGCGTAGAGGAAGGCAGAGCAAAAGAAATTGTTCGGTCATGTAAGGACTTTAACTTGTCAAAAGAGGATGCAATCCACAAGTTAGAGACTCTACTATCAATCCCTTCACAATCTGCCATTGACTATTACGAAAAATTTTCAAAGGAATTTGAAAATGAATTCTCAAAAGCACAAAAAATTATGTAAAAGGAGCACATTGATATGAACTTTTTTGAGTATGATGCTGAGCTTTCTATTTCTACACAGGCAGCCATGGATTACTATGATAATTTTTCGAAGGAATTGGAAAGGAAATCTTTGGATGATCAAAAGGCCTTATAAGAACCCAAAAAGGGCAGTCCGTCATGGACTGCCCTTTGGTTCTTACATAACTCTTACAGATATGGTTCGTTCCTCTTAGGAAACAACCTGATCTCAGCTTAAGCTTACTGTAACAGAGACAGTACGCCCTGGTTAGACTGGTTAGCCTGAGCCAGCATAGCCTGACCTGCCTGGGACAGGATGTTGTTGTTGGAGTACTTAACCATCTCA
>OIZO01000050.1_pt1 | contig 96028 bp, 98 predicted proteins | sample 1588551 | NCBI WGS metagenome assembly OIZO01 (sample SAMN03283271) | human gut metagenome | biome: human-associated habitat; material: feces | host: Homo sapiens | place: Peru | collected 2012
TGATCCAGCCGCACCTTCCGATACGGCTACCTTGTTACGACTTCACCCCAATCATCGGCCCCACCTTAGACGGCTGGCTCCTTACGGTTACCCCACCGGCTTCGGGTGTTACCAACTTTCGTGGTGTGACGGGCGGTGTGTACAAGGCCCGGGAACGTATTCACCGCAGTATGCTGACCTGCGATTACTAGCGATTCCGACTTCATGCAGGCGAGTTGCAGCCTGCAATCCGAACTGAGATCGGGTTTCTGGGGTTTGCTCTGCCTCACGGCTTCGCTTCCCTCTGTTGCCGACCATTGTAGTACGTGTGTAGCCCAAGACATAAGGGGCATGATGACTTGACGTCATCCCCGCCTTCCTCCAAGTTGTCCTTGGCAGTCTCCTATGAGTCCCCGGCATTACCCGCTGGTAACATAGGATAGGGGTTGCGCTCGTTGCGGGACTTAACCCAACATCTCACGACACGAGCTGACGACAGCCATGCACCACCTGTTTTCATGTCCCCGAAGGGAAAGCTCCATCTCTGAAGCGGTCATTCAATGTCAAGCCTTGGTAAGGTTCTTCGCGTTGCGTCGAATTAAACCACATACTCCACCGCTTGTGCGGGGCCCCGTCAATTCCTTTAAGTTTCACACTTGCGTGCATACTCCTCAGGCGGAGTACTTAATGCGTTAGCTGCGACACTGAAAATCCAACATCTAGTACTCATCGTTTAGGGCGTGGACTACTAGGGTATCTAATCCTATTTGCTCCCCACGCTTTCGTGCCTGAGCGTCAGTTACAGACCAGGTAACCGCCTTCGCCGCTGGTGTTCCTCCATATATCTACGCATTTTACCGCTACACATGGAATTCCATTACCCTCTTCTGCACTCTAGATTGCCAGTATTTAAGGCTATATTGGGTTGAGCCCAACGCTTTCACCTCGAACTTAACAATCCGCCTGCGCACCCTTTACGCCCAATAAATCCGGATAACGCTTGCCACCTACGTATTACCGCGGCTGCTGGCACGTAGTAAGCCGTGACTTTCTAGTAAAGTACCGTCACTATAGAAACATTTCCTTTTCTATACATTCTTCCTTTACAACAGAGCTTTACAACCCGAAGGCCTTCATCACTCACGCGGCGTTGCTCGGTCAGAGTTTCCTCCATTGCCGAAAATTCCTTACTGCTGCCTCCCGTAGGAGTCTGGGCCGTGTCTCAGTCCCAATGTGGCTGTTCATCCTCTCAGACCAGCTATGTATCATCGCCTTGGTGGGCTTTTATCTCACCAACTAGCTAATACAGCATAAGCCCATCCCATGGTGTTGGATACCCAACTTTAATAATACTAAGATGCCTTTGTATTACCTATCCGGTATTAGCACTCATTTCTAAGTGTTATCCCAGTCCTTGGGGCAAGTTGCCTATGTATTACTCACCCGTTCGCCACTAACATTAAAAGTGCAAGCACTTTTAATGTTCGTTCGACTTGCATGTATTAAGCACGCCGCCAGCGTTCATCCTGAGCCAGGATCAAACTCTCCGTTTGAAATGACTCTTTTTTTATTATAGTTTTATTAAATAAAACTTAAGTATAATTTAAATGAATTGACGTTTATTGTTTAATTAATTCTTATTCAGTTTTCAAAGATCAAGTTGCACCTTTTTGTTTATCTCAAACGGTGCCTATTAATACTAACAAATCTGCCAACCCATTGCAAGTATTTTTTGAAACTTTTTTAAATTTTTTTGATAATTTTTCTATTTTCCTGTAAAACCTCGCATTTATTTATTAATAAGCTATAATTTTCATTGGAAAGAAGGAATATATGATCTTAGAAACTATTAATGAAAATTTATTGGAATTAGCTAAAGAATCTGATAAAGAACTTGAACCTATCTATAAACAAATAGAAGATACATGTTTATATAACTCAAATAGAATTCTATCTGCTTTTATAGAAAATAATGTTTCTTATTCAGACTTTGCAGAAGTCAATGGCTATGGCAATTATGATGAAGGAAGAGATAAACTTGAAAAAATCTTCGCTACAGTACTTGGGTGTGAAGACGCGCTTGTAAGACCTCATATTATGAGTGGTACAAACGCCCTATACCTTACATTCTCATCTCTTTTAAAACATGGCGATACTTTCATTTCTATTACTGGAACACCATACGATTCTTTACAAGAAATGATTGGTCTTATTGGAAATTCAACCCAATCACTAAAAGCTTATGGCGTTAAGTATGAACAAATTGATCTTATCAATAACGACTTTGACATCAATTCAATTGTTGAACGACTAAAAAAGAAAGATGTAAAACTAGTTGAAATTCAAAGATCTCGTGGTTATTCTTCAAGAGACTCATTAACTATTGAAAAAATCGAAAGAGCAATCAAAGCAATTAGAGAAGTAAATGGCGAAGTAATCATCATGGTCGATAACTGTTATGGCGAACTTGTTGAAAAACAAGAACCAGGACATATTGGCGCCGATGTGGTTGTAGGTTCACTTATGAAAAATCTTGGTGGTGGTGTTGCTTCAACCGGTGGTTATGTTGCAGGTAGAAAAGATTTGATTGAAATGGTAGCTGATAGATTAACATCCCCAGGCATCGGTAAAGACTTAGGTGCTAACTTCAACTTAAACAATTCATTCTTTAAAGGAATATTCATGGCACCTAGTGCTGTAAAGAACGCTCTACAAACAGCAGTCTTTACATCTTATATGCTAGAAAAACTAGGATATGAAAATATCTCTCCTAGATATAACGAATATAGAACCGATATCATCCAAACAATCGGCCTAGGCAATAAAGATAACCTTGTTAAATTTACTCAAGGTATTCAAGCAGCATCTCCAATCGATTCATTTGTAAGAGTACTGCCAGCACCAATGCCAGGTTATCCATTTGATGAAGTAATGGCAGCAGGTAGCTTTACTCAAGGAAGTACCATTGAATTAAGTGCTGATGCTCCTGTTATCGAACCATATGTTTTATTCCTACAAGGAAGTTTAACTTTAGAGTATGGTAAAATTTCTATCCTAAAAGCATTAACTTCTATGCAAAACGACTAAAGGGATCATAAGATCCCTTTTAATTTGAATTTGTTTGGCCACCATCAATTCTAATTATTGAATTATTAATATAATCAGCCTTATCAGAAACCAAGAAACTAACTAAATTAGCCACTTCCTCTGGCTTCCCGTATCTTTTGAGTAATATCTTATCGCATTCTTCTTTCAAGAATTCTTCATCATATCCATCCAGTTCACTTTCAGTCCCAATAAAACCTGGAGCCACACAGTTGACATGAATGTAAGGAGCGCCTTGCATTGCCATATTATGAGTAAGTGATATAACCGCAGCCTTACTAGCATCATAATCAATGCTCATTGGATAATAAGTATTAATTCCATTAGTACTAGAAATATTGATAACTCTACCATATTCCTGTTTTAACATTTTCTTATAAGCTCGCTTAAATGTATTAAAATATCCAACGACATTAACATCTAAAAGTCTTAAGAACTCTTCACTGGTTTTTAAATTAAATAAATTTGCATAATCAACTGCTGCATTATTAACTAAAACACTGACATTACCAAGCTCTTTTTCGACATTATCAAACATGAAATCTACTTCATCAGCCTTAGATACATCGCACTTAATTGCCAAACATTTTACAGCATACTTATCAATAATTTCATTCTTTAATTTAAACGCTAATTCACTTGATGATAAATAATTTATTACTACATCATAGCCATCACTTGCCAATTTTTCTACAATAGCTCTGCCAATGCCCTTGGCCGAACCTGTAACTAATGCTATTTTATTCATCTTATAAAAAAGAGCTTATTAATTAAGCTCTTGAAGAATACTCACCATCAGCAGAAGTAACTAAAATCTTTTCACCTTGCTCAATAAATTGAGGAACTCTTAATGAAAGACCAGTTTCTGTAAGTGCATCCTTAGTTTGTGTAGAAGGAGCACCCTTGATTGCAGGTGTTGTTTCTACAACAGTTAGTTCAACCTTATCAGGAACAGAAATAGTTAATACATCACCTTCAAAAATTTGAAGCATAACAGTCATACCTTCTAGTAAGAAATACTTATTGAAACCAACCTTGTTTTCATCTAACTCATAAGTTTCAAAAGTTTCCATATCCATAAAATAATAAATATCACCTGCAGAATAAGAATATTGAGCAGCTTTCTTCTCAATCATCGCAGCTTCAAACTTTGTAGACGCATTAAAATTTCTTTCTTGAGTAGAACCTGTCTTTAAGTTCTTCATCTTAGTCTTTAAAATTGCAGCACCCTTGCCAGGTTTAACATGCATAAAATCAATAACTTGCCATGGATCACCATCAACCATAACAGTTAATCCAGTTTTAAAATCACCAGCTTCAATTGCCATAAAAATAATACTCCATTTCTTTAACTCACTTTAAATTGTAACAATTCATATACCTTTTTACAAACTAAAACAAAGTCTTTTGTTCATTATGTTCTTTAATATAACGAGTCCACTTAATATAACCATAAGTTGTATTTGTAAAATAACCAAGCTTTAATACCAATAGAACATATTGACCAGCTAAGATATTTATAACAGCTTCCAAGAAAGCACAAATATACCATGCAATCCATTGTTCTCTTAGTCTAAAGAAAATAAACAAACCATTACATACACCAACTGCACTAGCACACGCATCAATATAAGTAATAATAGTCATTAACTTTTGATCACCATTTAAGAAATCAGTCTTAATATCCAAACCACTTAAGAAATAACCAACACCAAATGTCCAAATGATTATGCCCAAAATAATAAGCACTTCTTGATAACCCTTAAGTCTTCTAACTGCAGTTAGTTCATCATCTTCATCATCCTTATGTTTACTCCAGTTAATATAACTCAAGATATCAATTGGCAACCAGAAGAACAATGTAGTCGCAATTGTCGCAAAACGATACATCAATACAACACAAGTTAAAATCTCTGTAATTTCAACAACAACCGAAACCAAGAAATTATAACGAGATTGTTTAGAAATCAACAATTCACATAAGATATTTAAGAAGGTATCTAATAGATACAACAACATGATGATGATGCCGTTAACACCATTTGCACCCTCTTCTGGGAATAAGACAGCCACAATAGTTGCCAACAACATAATTGACACAAACCATGACTTCTCGTAAGTTGTGAATGACTTAGAGAAATAATAAACAATCCAAACTGATAAAGCTAAGATAACACAGGCGATAGAGGCATTAAACAACTGCGCACATCTATTAGCCATTTCCTCTTTATAACCAAAAGCCAAATCATCCATGCTAGGATTTTCTTGTTCAAAACATAATGAAGTGCCATTATCTAATACATATTTATAAGCTTCAACTGTATCAACAACTTCACTTTCATCGCTATATTCTTTAACCAAAGAGTCTTCACCGTCACTATAAGTAATAGTACAAACAGTTGCATCTTCATCACATTCACTATCTTCATCTCTTGTTAATGTCACAGTACCAACATAAGATGCATTCTTATAATCATCGCTATTAATCTTATTTAAGCCAATAACACAAGTCGCAATTGAAACGACTAAAAGTAAACACATAGTAACAATTTCAATTGTCTTTAGTGTCTTATTTTCTTCTTTATATCCCTTAACTTTTTCTAACATTATCTAAACTTCTCTATTCTATCAATTGCTTTCTTTAACACATCCATACTAGACGCAATCGAAAATCTAATATAGTTATCCCATTTCTCACCAAAAGTAACACCTGGTGTTGCTACCACGCCTACTTTATCCAACAATTCATCACAAATCTCAATTGATTTTTTGCCACTAGCTTCAATATTTACCCAATAGTAGAAACTACATCTTGGAAGTCTTCCTTTAAAATAAGGATGCTTATTAATCTCATTATGAAAATAAGTCATACGTTCTTCTAGTGATTCACAATATGGTTCTATATGATCCCATGGGTGTTTATATATTTCCAATGCCCCATATTGTAATGGGGTTGATGTATTGGTGATTGTTTGTTGCGCAAACAAGGCCATTTTCTTAACAAGCTTTTTATTTGCTAAAGCATAGCCGAGTCTAAATCCGGTCATTGCGTGAGATTTGGAATAGCCATTAACTAAAACTAAACGTTCTTTTATATTCTTTTCACTTAAGAAAGAATGATGAACTTCTCCTTTATATACTAAACGATCATATACTTCATCAGAAATAATATAAGTATTTGGGTGTTTTAGTGCAATCTTACAAATACTTTCAACTTCATCTTTAGAAAACATAGAACCCGCTGGGTTGTTTGGTGAGTTCACCAAAATACACTTAGTTTTATCATTTACTGCTTCATCTAACTTTTCAATATTTAAACTTAGGTCATCATTTAAATCCACTACTTTGATGACAGCTTCAGGTTCAGCTAAAGCTATATTACTTGGATAACTCAAATAATATGGCGAAATAATGACAACCTCATCTTTTGGTTCTAATAAACAAGAAAGCGCAAAGTAACTAGCTGGTTTAACACCAGGGGCAATCATCACCTCATCGCCTATATATTCACAACCGTATATATTGTTTACATCCTGTGCTATCGCATCTCTTAATTCTTTAATTCCTTGGCTATTAGAATAATGTGTTTTTCCTTCTAACATAGCCTTGTATATGCCATCAATTACATATGTTGGCACTTTCATATCTGGCTCACCAACGCATAAAGATACAATATCTTTGCCATCTTTAATCATTTCGTCAGCTATATCGCTGTATTTGTGATTCAACGCCTCTTTGACATCACTTGTAAAATGCATATCTCCCTCTTAATTCTTTAATATTCAAGAATTTTTTAGCCTGTTTCTTAAATGAATCCAAATCCCCAGAAACATAAAATTCAACATTAGGCTCTTTACAACAATCATTATTAAGTTCATCAGCCAAAATGACACCACTATTAATTAATTTAACTTTATGATCAAAATACTTATCAATCTTTTCACTCAACAAAGGATAATGGGTACATCCTAGTATCAAAGTATCAATGCCCTTATCTTTTAACCCCTTAAGATATTCATCAATCGCTTCATCCATTTCCAAAGTATCAATCATATCTTTTTCAATCATAGGAGCAAATTTAGGACATGCTTGTTCATATACTTCATAGTCATTCAATTCCTTTTTAAACGCATGAGTATTAACAGTGGCACTTGTCGCAATTACCCCAATTTTATTATTAACAGTAGCTTTTTTAGCACCCAAGGCAGCTGCCTTAATGATGCCTACTATTTTCATATCATAATTTTTAACCAATTCACTTAAAACAGTAGAACTAATAGTTCCACAAGCTCCAATAATCACATCACATCCTTTAGACGCAAGAAAATCGATATCGTCCTTGCCATATTGTCTTAGGGTTGCTATATCCTTATCACCATAAGGTACTCTAGCTGTATCACCAAAATAAACAATTCTATCAAACGAATTATTTTTTAAAATTTCTCCTAAAACACTTAGACCGCCAAGTCCACTATCGAATATCCCTAATACCATCTAAAGTTTGTTCACTAACTCCTTAAAAATTCTTCCACGCTCTTCAAAATTCTTAAACTGATCATAACTTGAGCATGCAGGTGATAATAATACTACATCACCTTTTTTAGCTATGCTTGTTGCCTTATCTAAAGCCTCATCCATAGTTTCACACACAATCGCATCATCTTTTAACTCAGCCAATAGATGTTTTGTCTCACCAAAAGTAATCAAACATCCAATCTTATCAACTTCATTCTTTAGTGCATCGAATCCGGTGTGTTTATCATGACCACCAGCTAATAGAATAACCGGCTTATCAAAAGATCTTAAGGCAATAACTGTACTATCAGTATTTGTACCCTTTGAATCGTTATAATATTTAACACCATCTACTTCCTTTACAAATTCAATACGATGTTCAACACCCTTAAATGTTGTAATGACTTTGTTGATAATTTCAACACTAGCGCCTAATTTATAAGCTAAACAAGCAGCCATCATCGCATTAGCTAGATTATGTTTGCCAATAATCTTTAAGTCATTTTTATCAAATAATTCTTGGTCAAATAGATAAACCTTATCACCTTTTAAACATAAATCAGCTTTTTTGTCTAATGAGAAAGTAACAACTTTACACTTAATATCCTTACAATAATCTACACAGTTCTCATCATCAAGATTTAAGATGAACCAATCATCACCACTCATATTCTTGTACACCAAAGTCTTTGCCTTATAATAATCATCTAATGTATCAAAATAATCTAAATGATCTGGTGTTAAATTTGTAATAACAGCACACTTAGGATGGAAAGATGGTGCCCCTAATAATTGGAAAGCACTAATTTCTAACGCAATACGTGCATCTTCATCCTCATGTTCAAATACTATTTCACTTAAGGCAGTGCCAATATTACCACAAGCATAAGATTTAAATTCCTCTTTCAATATTTCATGAACTAAAGTAGTAATTGTCGTCTTACCATTAGTACCTGTAATAGCAGCTACCTTATAATTCTTCGCATAATTTAAAGCTAATTCGATTTCAGTAATAATCGGTATCTTCTCCTCTTCAAAAAAGACAACTAGTCTATTTGAATAAGGGATACCTGGATTCTTTACCACAAAGTCATAGGTATCATTAAATAAACAATCAGGATGACCGTTATCATAAACAGTTATACCTAATTTCTCCAGTTCTGATTTTTCTTTAACTTCTTTCGCATCAGTTAAAGTCACATCAAAACCTTTCTTATTAAGAAGCTTACAAGCCCAATAGCCGCTTCTTGCACAACCAATAACTAAAACCTTTTTCATACTTTATAAGTTTACCACCATACGCAAGTGGTTTAGAATGAAAGTATGTATTTAATTTTATTAGTATTACTTGTTATTATCATTATTTGTCTTTTTCTTATTAAAGAAACTTTTGTAAGAAATGATAAATTAGATACAACACCTGCTTGGTATGAATATATCAACGCTAATCAAGAAGGTAGAGAATATATCTATTCTTTAAATCCTGAAGACTTATATATTAATTCTTTTGATAATCTAAAACTACATGCCCTATTCATCAACAACAATACCAACAAGACTATCATTTGTGTTCATGGTTATAAGGCCAAGGATGGTCTTTATGATTTTGGCATGTCTGCTAAGTTTCTTAACAGTCTTGGCTACAACCTTTTATTTGTAGATAATAGAGCCCATGGTTTGTCACAAGGTAAATACATTGGCTTTGGTGTCTTAGATTCTGTTGATATTAATTCTTGGGTTGATTATCTTGTTACCAACATGAATCAAGAAACCATCATCTTGTATGGAATGTCGATGGGTGCTGCTACGGTCATGAACGCGCAAAATAACAAAGTAAAAGCCATCATCGCCGACTGCGGTTTTGCCTCAGGTTATGATGAGGTAGCTTATCAAATCAAGAAGATGTATCACCTTCCATCTTTTCCATTAGTTCCAATATCTAATATTCTTTTAAAATTATTAGCTAAATATTCACTTAAAGATAAAGAAGCTTATAAATCAATCAAAAACTACAAAAATAACCTTTTAATCATCCACGGTAGTAGAGACCATTTTGTCCCTACTAGTGATGCTTATAAGATATTTGATAATGCGACTTGTCATAAGAAAATATTAATAGTACCAGGTGCCAGCCATGCCAAGAGTTATTTAAAAGATACCAAGCTTTACGAAAAAACGGTAAGGGAGTTTTTAGATGAAATTGATTAATTCCTTATTAACAATCATGTTTCTAATTCAACCACTTTCTATCAAAGATGAATATGATTTAATCATCAATCAAATGTCATTAAGAGAAAAAGTAGGTCAGATGTTTTTTATAAGACTTGAGGCACTAGATCCTGACTATATCAGCGATGAATTAAGCGGCAAGTATATCAAACATGACATCTTAAATGATGAAATGATAGATACATATAATGAGTATCCATGTGGTGGTATAGTGCTTTTTGCGAAAAATTTAAATGATGAAAGACAACTTATCACCCTTACAAACAACATTCATAATCTAAATAATAGACCATTAATTTGTATCGATGAAGAAGGAGGCGTTGTTTCAAGAATTGCCAACTCAAATAAATTTAGAGTTAAGAAAACGCCCAACAGTAATACCCTAACAACATATGATGATGCCTATAAACAAGGATATTATATCGGTTCTTATTTAAAGAAATATCATATCGATATTGATTTTGCCCCTGTAGCTGATATCAACACCGATTCTCAAGATAACATCATAGGTGAAAGATCTTTTGGAGATAATCCAATTCTAGTTTCAACCATAGTCAATGCCTTCATCAGTGGTCTACATGACAACAATATCATCGCCTGTACTAAACATTTTCCAGGTCATGGTAATAGTAAAGATGATAGTCATTTAAATGAAGTTAATATTGAAGATACTTTAGAGATGTTAAAGGAAGAAGAGCTAGTCCCTTTTATCAACAACTTATATATTTCCGATATGGTTATGATTGGTCATATTAAAACACCAAATACCACAAATGATGATTTACCAGCTTCTTTATCAAAAGAAATTATCACCGATATTTTAAGAGATAATTATAAATATGATGGCCTTGTGATTACTGATTCATTTGAGATGGCAGCCATCACTAAATACTACACAAACCAAGAAGTTGCCCTAGGCGCAATTGATGCTGGAGTCGATATTTTGTTGATGCCGGAAAACTATAAAGAAGCTTTTGACACCATAATACAAGCAATTAATACTAATCAAATCAAAGAAGAAAGAATCAACGAATCAGTTAAAAGAATATTAAAACTTAAGACTAAATATAATCTCATAGAACCATATTCAATTATCTTTTCTAATGACTATTACTTTAAAAAGGATGATGATAAATAAAGTAAAGGAGCCCCCGCAGGAACCCCCTTGGTCGCAGGCCTTTTCAGGTTTCTGCAACTCGATCACTAGTCACATTAGACTTAAATATGTAGTCTTCGCCGATCTTTACTGTAGTCATTGTGGCTTTTCTATAAGAGAGCCATATTAAAATCATCAATTTAGGTGAATGCTTTTAAACTGCACTTTTTTATTATAAAGATGAAAAGAGACAGTATAGAAAGGAGACGCCTATGAATAAGAAAAGAACTGTCATTTGCTTATTTGTATTAACATTATTAACTATTGCTTTTACTCCTCTACACATCCATGGCAATACAATAACATGTGATAACTGTCAAAACACAATAACATATGATCCCGATAACATTGTATGTGAAGGCCAATTTATTACTTGTGATGTATGTCAAACAAGCACTTATGTTCCTGGTAATAAACATGATTATCATATTCAAAGCGAAACACCTGCAACATGCCAAGATGAAGGCACTGTTGTTGAACTATGTCGATATTGTCAGTATCGTAAACAAACAAATACTCCAAAGATAAATCACACTTGGAATAATATAGGTACAACACAGCCAACATGTACTGTAGCTGGTATCAAACAAGAAGAATGCACACAGTGTGGCCAAATTCGTAATAGTCCAATACCAGAACTTGGTCATAATTTTAGTGAAACAGTTATTAAAAATCCTACTTGCACCGAAAATGGTTTAACACAAAAAGCATGTACAAGATGTAATGAATCTAGCAATATCACAACTAATGCTCTTGGCCATAATTTTGCTAATTGGAACACTTCTAAACCCTCAACTTGCATAACCCAAGGTGAAGAAGTAAGAACATGCTCGCAATGCAACAAGAAAGAGTCGAGAATCATTAACGCATTAGGACATAACTTCGCAAACTGGAAAACCATAAAGAAAGTAACATGTACAGAAAATGGTAAAGATAGTCGTGCCTGCACTAGATGTAATAAAGAAGAAACTAAAACAGTCAAAGCTTTAAATCACAACTTCAGCGAATGGAAAACAATAAATGAACCCACATGTATTGATGATGGCATAGAAACAAGAACATGTTCACGTTGTAATAAAGAAGAAAACAATTCTATTAAAGCAATAGGCCATGAAATGACTAATATGGAACTTAAGAAAAATCCTACATGTATTGATAAAGGATATAAACAAGCCATATGTAAAAGATGTAATAAGGAACTTGGTGAAGATATAAATCCACTAGGTCATAACTTTTCAGAATTTGTAGTCATCAAAGAACCTTCATTAAACCAAAAAGGTTATAAAGAAAAGAAGTGTACTCGATGTAACAATATCTTAAGAGAAGAAATTCCTGCTTTAACTTTTATAGAATATGCTAAAGAAAACCCAACAACAGTCGCATTAACATCAATTGCCATTATTGGAGTTTCTACAGCTAGCATTTATTTCTTTCTAACCAAAAAAGCTGCCAAAACAGGGGTCAAACTTATTGGCAAATCATTAGTCGCAAAAACAAGTAGACAATTATTAAAAGAATTAGAAATAAAGACAATTGATCTTATCGCAACTGAAAATGAATATTCAAAAAGTTTAAGTGAAACGCTTAAGAAAATGCCAATGATTAAGTTCAACTTTGACAATATAGAAAATTATCAGGAATTAATAGAAGAACAAGATCCTGATTTAATCATCTTTGAATTATCAAACACAAACATCAATGAAATTAATGAATTTGAGGATATTAAAGTTTTAGTTATTGGTTCAAATGCTATCATTGATAATCACATTAACGAATTAATTCAATTAAAGAAAGATAAGACAATAGTCAATTACACTACTTATGATAAAAACATAACAACCACTATTCTATTGCCATTATATAAACCAGAGCTTGATATCGATAATAGTTTAGAAGGTCTAAGCCTTGTCCTATCAGTCTTTGGCTTAGAATGGGCAGCCAATATCTTAGATTTATTATCATCAGGAAAAGAGATTCGTGATATTGTCAAAGAAGGAGATCCTGATTCAGTTGATAAATTAACGGTGCTTGCTGATGCATGTGCTATATTTGGAATAGATGGAGAAGTATTTGAAAGTATTGCCTCATATCTAGAAAAAATTAAACAAGGCAAGAGAAAGTTAGATGAGAATCTAAGTGATGAATGATACTTTTAAAAAGGCAAGCACCAAGAGGTACTTGCCTTAGTTTTATTATTCGTGATCTTCAAACAATCTATAGATTTCAGATACTGGCTTATGACTAGAAATAGCTAAGATTAACTTAGATAACATCAAACCAATACTTAATTGCTTAATCTTAGTAGTTTGAGCCTTCTTTTCTTCATCAAGAGGAATAGAATTTGTACAAACAACTTCCTTAATACAAGAATTTTCAAGTCTTTCAATAGCTGGACCTGAGAAAACACCATGTGCTAGACAAACATAAATATCCTTAGCACCAAATCTCTTTAAGATATCACAAGCAGCAACTAAAGAACCTGCAGTATCGCAAATATCATCTACAACGATACAGTCCTTACCATCAACATCACCGATAACGCTTTGCGCTTCACAAACGTTAGGTCTTGGACGTCTTTTATCAACAATCGCAATACTAGTATCTAAGATATTTGCTAAGTTTCTAGCTCTTGTTGCACCACCATGGTCAGGAGAAACAACAACAACATTTTCCATATCTAAACCCTTATTTAAGAAATAACGACCCATCATAGGAATACTCGTTAAATCATCTGCTGGGAATGAGAAGAAACCTTGAATTTGAGATGCGTGTAAATCAATTGTAATAACTCTATTAGCACCAGCTGCTTCTAATAAATCAGCTACAAGTCTTGCTGTAATAGGTTGTCTTGGCTTTGCCTTACGATCTTGTCTTGCATATCCATAATAAGGAATAATACATTGAATCTCACTAGCACTTGCACGCTTAGCCGCATCAATTGCCACAAGAAGTTCCATAATACGTTCGTTAACTGGCTTATATGTACTTTGTACAAAATAAACTTGCTTACCACGAACGCTCTCACCGAATTCAACTAATGTTTCGCCATCTGCGAAATGATTAACTGAAATCTTACCAGGTTCAATACCTAAATGAGAACAAATCTCATTTGCTAGGTCTTGGTTACCAGATAAAGAAAAAACTTTGATATCTTCGTTCATACTAAATTACTTACTGCCCCTCCTTAGTATACTTATATCCATATCCTTTTTTGTTTTGTTGATAAAGACGCGCTATCGCCAAGTCTCCATTCTCAACATTCTTATCTATAGTAGATCCAGCCGCAACAAAGGCATAAGAACCTACATATAAAGGTGAAATCAAGTTAACATTGTTACCGATCTCACTATAAGAACCAACCATAGTCAGCTTATTATTAGCGGTAGTGACACTAGCACCAACCCTAACATTATTCCTCAAAGTTGTATTCGACAAACAAGACAAATGATCAACAACGCAATCATTCGCAAGTCTACAATTTGAAAGCTTCACAAAACTTGCAACCCTAGTATTATCCCCAATAAAACACTTAGAGTCAACCAAACTATTAGGACCAATAATACAATTATTGCCTATTGCACTGTCATAAAGCTTAGAATCATCAATTTCATTATCATCACCAAGCTTAGAATCCTTAATAGTACTACCCTTACCTATTCTATTATTCTTACCAATACTAGACTTACCACTTATACTTACATAAGGACCAATAATTGTACCCTTATCAATCTTTACATCAATCCCAATAGAAACATTATCAGGTTCCTCGATAATGACACCATTATTCATATGCTTATTAATAATTCTATTTTTAATAGTCTTCCAAACAAAAGGAATATCCTTAATACTTTCAAAACGTTTACTATTCTCACTTGTTATAGTAACCGCCTTATATTCCAAAGTTTCAAAAGCTTCAATATCCTTATTATTTAAACAAAAAACAGGAACTAGCTCCTCATTATAAAAAACGCTATTTTCCTGTTTTATTAAACTTAAAAAATCTTCCTTCTCAATCAAAGGATAAAAAGGTGACAATAGTAAACACTTACCATCCTTATCACTTAAATCACCAACAATCTCTTCAATCGAACTTCTATTAACTACACCATCAATATGTACATTTTCACTACCAATCAAAAAGATTGAATCCAAATCAAGACGCCTTAAAACATCGATTGTATAATCGATTAACATCTTATCATTAACCATTAGAGTCGCTAACTCTAATTCTTTTTGACCATCTAAAAATAAAACAGCACTATTCATGGGTATACCTAGTTCTATTCTAGCATTTAATTGCCTATTTAGACTTTAATATTTGACAAGTTCTGACAAAATATCCTCTATTCATCATCTTTTTTCTAAGCTGGTTAATCTTAAACAAATCTCTATCAATTGTATAAACAGTAGAACCACTACCTGTAACCATTGTAAAATCAGCACCAGCATACTCTAAATCACGCTTTGCCTTAGCAATACCCTTACAAAGTTCAATCGCAGGAGCCTCCAAACTATTCTTAAGATAAGGCTTAATATTTTCACCATTTTTTAACTTATCCAAAATCAAATCAACATCAGGATGCACACAAGTATCCATATCAAGCTTCTTGTAACACTCCTTAGTAGAAACACCACGCTTTGGTTTTACAAGTAACACATGATAATTATCCTTAATATCAATAAAAGTTAGCTTATCACCAAGTCCTTCTACTAAAGCAGGCTTACTATAATAGTTAAAATAAACATCAGCACCAATCTTAAGACACAATTCCTTAATCTTTTCATCAGACAACTGTAAGTTATATTTAACATTCAAAAACTTAATAATCGCAGCACCATCAGTGCTACCACCAGCCAAACCAGCCTGAGTTGGAATCATCTTATTTAAGACAACCTTAAAATTCTCCTTAATCCCAAACTCCTCTTTCATAATATTAAAAGCCTTAACAATCGTATTATTCTCATCAAAGAAAATATAAGGGCGATTAGAAACGTACTCCATCTTTTCACTATAACTGATATCCATATCATCAAAGAAATCAAGCGGTACCATAATCATTCTTAACTCATGATAACCATCATCCCTAACACCCAAGACATCCAAAGCCAAATTAATCTTCGCATAAGCCTTAATCTTCATTAACACTCACCTCATACATTCTAATAAAAGTATCCAAATCCAATTCTTGCGCCCTTACACTCTCTTTTAAATTCAAAGTTGAATAAATTCTACCAATAGTATCAACGTCAAGAAATTGCTTAAGATTATTATTCAAAGTCTTTCTTCTATTCTTGAAACAATTCTCAATAAACTCAAACAAACCCTTTTCATATTCAAAATTACGCTTAAACTTAGGCGTAAAAGAAATAACCACACTATCAACCTTAGGACTTGGATAAAAGACAGCCTTAGAAACATTCATTTCCTGTTTCACATCATAAAGATACTGAACAATAATACTAAGCGCATTATAGTCTTCGCTACCAACTCTAGCCTTAAAACGATCTCCTACTTCCTTTTGAACCATTACTGTAATCTTAGAAATATCCAAATTACTATTGAACAACTTAAAAAGAATCGGCGTCGTCACATAATAAGGTAAGTTTGAACAAACCCTAATAGTCTCGCCCTCATACTTAGTCAAATCAGTATCCAAGAAATCTTCTAGATAAACATTAAATTTTGAATCATCAATTGACTGCTTCAAGATAGCATACATATCCTTATCAATCTCATAAGCATCAACACACTTTGAATACTTAAGTAACATCTCACTTAGTGCACCAAGACCTGGACCAATCTCAATCGTCTTACAATTAATATCACAGGCATTCTTGGCAATATTATCGACTATATTAGAATCAATCAAAAAATTCTGGCCAAACTTCTTCTTAGCCTTCAAATCACCTAATGTCTTCTTTACATAATTAATATTCGATATCATCTAACTCTTCCCTACTTATCCCTAGCATATTAAGCCTTTTAAGCATAGTCTTGCCATTACACTTGCCTATATGAAATTTTTTAGAAACTACATCACGCCTATAAGAACTATCATTACTTCCCATAAGATGTAATTCATACATATCTTCTACACTAATTGTATGATGAAATTCATCATAACTAACCACATGATCCAAAGCTTCTTTTAAAACCTCGTAAGAAGCATGCTCAACACCTACTTTTTTCTTAGTACGCGCATCTTCTTTTAACACAAAAGCATTCTTAAGACCAGGTATATAATCATTAATTCTCTTTCTAATCTTATTACCAGCACAGTCGGGATCCAAGAAAAGAATCACACCTCTTCTTTGATTAACCTCATCAATATATTCTAGAGTCTCTTTGCTTAAACCCAAACCATGAGTCTCAATTGTTTCAACATCGAAATACCTTTGAAGATTCTTGGTATCATTTTTACCCTCAACTACAATTACTTCTCTAATCATAAATTATTAAAATCTTCTTTTAAAGTTAACTTCCTATTATCAGACTTGCACTCAACAACCTTAACCTTATAACCACACTTCTCTACAATAGATGCATCATCAGTAATACCAATTAAATCAACACTCTTATAAGCATCCTTAATCAATTTTGATTTAAAGCCTTGAGGCGTCAAAGCATAATATATATGCTCACGATCAATAGTCTTATCAATAAAACCATCACTTACATACTTGATAGTATCTACGGCCTTCTTAGCGAGTATTGCACAAGAATATTCCTCTACATTAGATTTAAGTCTTTCTAAATCATCAACATCCAAAAAAGGTCTTGCCCCATCATGAATAAGCACATAGTCACTTGTAGCCTCATTTAAACCATTAAGAACCGACTCATATCTTTCCTTACCACCAGGAACTGTAACCAACTTGTCACACTTGAAGTCAAGTTCAAAGTTACAAACCACAATTAGTTTTTGGCAATCATCATCATTGATAAAATTTAAGCAAGAATGATTTAAAACAGTCTTACCATCTCTCATTCGATATAAGACCTTATTAAAACCTAAATCAGCTCTTTTACCAACACCACCGGCCACAACTATCGCATCATATTTCATTAGTACACAAGTCCTTTACATTTGCCTTTAAGAAATCTAAGATAATAGCTCTATTAACCTTTAAACTAGTTCCAAAAGCACCACCTGATATTTCAATAAATTCATGATTAAGGGCTTCCTTATCAAAGAAAATGCCCTTATTCTTCTTAACACCAATAGGAGAGACACTACCTCTTTCATAACCTACTTCCTTAAGAAGATCCTTGACATGAACCATCTCTAGGCTCTTAACACCAATCTCTTTAGCAGCCTTCTTTAAATCAATTTGTTGATCAACCGGAATCACCAAAATAAAAAGATCATGATCATGCTTAGCAGCCAAAGTCTTATAACACATCTTAGGATCCTGTCCTAAGTATTCACTTACCTTTTCACCAGAAAAAGATTCCTTAGGAATATCGTATGTTAATAATTCATAAGAAATCTTCGCCTTATCTAACAAACGCATAGCGTTAGTCTTTATCATTTAATCACCTCATAATAAAGCTTACCCAAATCATTAGGTAAATCAGTCTCAACTGTCATCATCTCTTGTTTTAAAGGATGATAGAATTCTAACTCATCAGCCATCAAACCCATGCGGATACAAAGAGGTGACTCTACACCATATAACTGGTCGTTCAAAATAGGATAATGTTTATATGACAAATGAACTCTAATTTGATGAGTTCTACCTGTATCTAAAATACATCTTAAAATAGAAAAATCATTCTTCTTAGAATAACCCAAACTTCTAACCTTAGTTAAAGCACTTTGACCGCCCTTATAAACAACTCGCTTGTTCGCATTATGACGATCCTTACCAATAGGTTCATTAATAATCATCGAAGCATTTCTTTCCATCTCGCCCTTCACAAAAGCTAAGTATGATCTTCTAATTTGTTTCTCACTCAATAGCCTATCTAACAAAGGTTGGAAAATAATAGACTTAGAGAACATAACTAAACCACTAGTCTCTTTATCTAGTCTATGTAATGGATAAGAACTAATATATGGTCTATCCATAAAATAAGCCTTAACCCACTCTGTTAAAGTATCCTCATCGTTTCCATCACTATGAACCAAAACACCCTTTGGCTTATTAACCACTAAAATGATTTCATCCTCATAAACCACATCAAGCTTATGCTTAGACTCATGATATTCAAAAGTTTCTGGATAAATATTAATCTCTAAATTCATCCCCACAATAAAGTCTTCACGCTTACAAGGATTACCATCTAAAGTAATCCACTTGTTTTGAATCAATAAATGTTGAATCTTCTTTGAAGGAATAAATTCATCAAAAAAGTCTTGTACCTTCTCATTAAATAGAGAAGCAATCTCAATCTTAAGTATCTTGTCTTCTAATATATATTTCATCGACCCTATTATACGATTTTAGCTATAAAAAATCCTACAAGATATTTTCACATCATTAGCGGGCATAAAAAACTCGATACAGTAACCTAGATTCGAGCCCAGAAAAACCTTCTTATATTTACAGACACCCTAGCATCATACATGAAACCACCACCCTCAGCATAAATAATCCTTACAAGCTCGCCTTCTTTGTAATTTTTCTTAACATCGCTATAAGCAGGTGGATAGTCTAAGACAACTTGAAAAGTATTTTGACTACTGCACGCAACAGTAGTCAAAATAGATAAACCTAATATTATCTTTCTCATAACACCACGAGTCTTCCCTCAATACTAGCATTTAAATGTTGGTGATCACTTAAATATTGTTCAACAATATCATTAATCGAAGTAGAAACAATCTTTGGACGAGCTCTTTCTACTATTGGTGCTAATGGAATATTAAAGAACTCTTCAAAACTATTAAAATGGAATTTCGCAAGAGCTACCTTATAAACTGCATCCTCATCAATCGGCTTACCATTAAAATTAAACTTATTAAATTCATGAGTAGCACGATCATATTCTACTTTTAAGCCCCTTGAGAATTGATAGAACTCACAGTGTTCGCCTTGCCAAACACCATCTCTTAACATATAACGAATCATCTCTTTAAATTCTCTGCCCGAGATATCTAAACAATATAATGGATCATCATATGGTAAACATTCCATAATATCTTGATATAAGATAATAGGTCCCATCTTTTCTGTTCTAATAGCACCCGATCCAAACAGGACAATATCGATTGCCAAACTATCCAACAAGATATCAGCTAAAAGATTGCCAAGTTCTGTTTCCTGTTCACGCTTTGGATGAGTTAATTCTCTTCTTAAACGCGTAACCACTCTTTGGTACTTAGTATCAGTCTGTTCCTTAAAATGTTTCAAGATAGTCTCAATACGATGATCATACGGACAATGACTATCATCGATCGGAACAATTTCCCACTTAAAATCATGAATACAATTACTATCAGTATCCACATTAATATCAAATCTGCCAATCTGATTAGTACCCGTACCAGCTTGCACAATCACAATATCATTAACGATAGCTGGCTCTTCTGGAATCGTATGTGAATGCCCTCCAATAATCACATCAACACCTAATGAAGGATCTAACATCGCAGCCAACTTCTTATCTTCTTCAAAACCAATATGGGTTAATAAAACTGTAAAATCAATATCGACATTATTAAAATTATTACAGATTCTTTCTACTTCTCTTGCCGCATCTTTAATATCAATTAGGGAACCTATTAGCCCATCTCCCTTAGTTTGATTGATAACTTCTTCCGTCAAAATGCCAATGAAAAGAATTCTCATGCCATCAATCTTAATGATCTTACATGGTTTAAATAAACCTGAATTATTAGTCTTAATATGCAAATTAGCATTCACGATTGGAAACTTCGCACACTTCTCTAGAAACAACAATTGGCCAATACCATAGTCGGTTTCATGATTACCAATAGTCACAATATCAGGAGATAACATGTTCATAATCTCAATAGTTGAAAAGCCTTGGTATTCGCTATCGATGATTGAACCCCTAAACATGTCTCCAGCTACACAATACAAGACATTTTCTTCTTCTTTTCGCACTTTACTGATATAACCAGACAAAAGCGAAACACCACCCACTAGCTTATCATCAATATCTTCCGATAAGAAATCACCATGCATATCATTTGAATGCAAAATCGTTAGTTTCTTTAATTCCATAATGTTTCACCTCTACTACCTATATTTTTTCATAATAGTAAAAAGTAAAAATCACCAAAACTAATGATTAGTCATTATCTATATCTATCGCAATACCATTAACACGTGCCAATATCGCAAGCTCGGTTCTATTAGCACAACCTGTCTTATCTAACATATGTTGGATATGTGTCTTTACCGTATTCTCAGAAATATAAAGCTTCAACGCAATTTGTCCATTAGACAAGCCCTTAGTCATAAGTCTTAACACTTCTAATTCCTTATCTGTAAATTCATGAGAATAGGCATGACCTATCTTAATACTTGGAGCACTATCTGGATAAACCGATTCTCCATTCATCGTCCTATCCATTACTTCAAGAATAGTCTCTTTAGATATCTCCTTATACCAAAAACTATCAATACCTGCTTCCTTAGCTCTTTTTAACCAAGATGCTTCAGCCATTGAAGTTATCATTATTATCTTTAAATTAGGATACTTCTTTTTCACCTTAATGGCCTCCAAGAGGCCATTGGAGCCATCAGCCATTAAAATGTCCATAATCAACAAATCACAAGAGTGGCGCTCAAGGTATGATTCTACAAGAATTGCCGACTCTAAAGAATTCTCTAATTCATAGTTATCAGAACTCTTGATATAATACTCAAATAATTCCCTGGCAATATATTGATCATCCACTATTATTACTTTATACTTCATGAGTCTCTCCTAGTTCAATTATCAACTTAAAACTGTCACTTGTATCTATGGTCATTTTACCACCATTATTCTCTACCATTGACCTTATATTCTTTAAACCACCTTTTTCAACATAGGATGTAACCCTATTATCACCATCATTATAAAGTTCGATATGCTTACCATTGATATCACAAAATAGATTCTTACACTTACCATGTTTAACCCCATTGTTTAAAGCTTCTAGGATAACTTCTTTAATAATATGCTTATTATTATCATCAAAGTTAAAATCACCACTTATATGAAGTCTTACTCCAAGTCTTTCACTCTCTACATATATCGCATTAAAATCATCTAACCAAACACCCTGTTTCTTCATCACATCAATGACATATCTCCAAAACAAGATTACCTTATTAGACTCCTTATTCTCATGAATAAAATAAGACCTTGCCAACAATAAACATCTACCAACCTCATCATGAACCTTACTTCGAGCATTTAGAACTTCCTCTTCATTCACGATTCTTTCAATATCCATAGACATCTTCTTAAGCTTTAAATTTAGATTGTCCAATCTTTTCTTATCATTATTAAGCTGTAAATTAAGTTCATATTGTTTAGTGATATCCGTTAGAGTCATTTCATAAACTTCTTCATCACCAACACTAATCACTTTTCGATTAAAGTTATATACCATATCCCCACATTTAATATTGATAGTTGGTTCTTTTCTTAGTACACTCAAGTCATAATCGCCAGACAATAAAGCATCATAAAATACATTAGCATTCATAATCTGTTCACCACTAATCATTTCCGCAAAATTATTCATTACTTTATTTACCAATAATGGTGTACCACCAAGTGAGGCAAAACAGATTCCATCGCTCATACTATCAAAGCTTTCTTTAATTGCACTACTATTGGTTGTAAAGGCTCTTTTATCCCTAACCACAATAAACAAAACTACCATGACAATAGGAATCAACTGTAACATAAACTTATCTAAAAGTATGAATCTACTTATATCATCATTAATAATAAACATTCTTCTTAACATGACAGCACAAAAGATAGAATTCACAAAACAGGCAATTCTAATATGAGTATTGATATTTCTATCAATCGTATATGTAAATAAGAAGGCACTTAAGATAAATAGTACCAACATATAGATACCTAGAATACTAATCATGATAGCCTCCTATAGACATCTATATATAATGTGTCTTCTTCCTGTTTCATGTCTACTTTAAGCCAAGTATGAAGCTTAAAAGGTTCTATATTACTTACTTCAATATGCATACGCACCATCTTTTCATCATAGAAACAATCTACCATTAAGGCACAAGTATTAGGTAATATTTCTTCAACTACTTTCTCAAAAACATAATACATTTCAAGTAAAACATCATTTTCAATACTCATAGAACCATGAGCCTTATGGTTACAAATAAAACCGTATAATTCTAGATAATTAAGTGATTCACCAATTGATAGATCAAGTTCTACATTAGAAATAGTCTTATTATTTTGACTTATCAATAAAAGATTGCTTCTTTTTTTAACATAAGCCATATAGATACATGACAACTTTAATCTATTATCAAAATCATCCGATTCACTAATCAAATCACTAATAATTTCAAGTTCTTTTCTTACATCACAAGAAATATAATCATACAAGGCCTTTCTCTTATCTAGATTTTGTTTCTTCTTATTCAAGATGTTGGCAGACTCGATAATACTATTCTCCTCTTCCAACAAATCAATCATGTTATTTAATTCATCATTAATCTTATTAATTGCACTAATATCCTTGCACCAATAGGCATGTCCCTTTAATAATTGTTTACTTCTTAAAAGAGTATCCCCTCCATCCAAAAAGACATCTTTTTCCTCACTATTTAAAAGTTGAGCTACGGTAATATCCTTACCATTTTTAGTCTTATAAGCAAGCTCTAGATTCTCATTATATATGCCACCATTCAATGTCGAATTAATCCACAAAGAGGCAAAATTATCATTATTAATCAACAATCTACTCTGTATCATTAACTCCAAGAAAGCCAAATAAGTAATGCATATTATATCGGTTGTCTTATAGATAGTTGTGAAGATATTATGACGATCGTAAATAAACCAAATTAAATAGATAAGTAATACTAAAACAGGCACAAAAGGAATCCAAATCTTTTGAACATTATCACTAGTAATACTCCTTTTAAAAATCGTTAAAAAAGTCATTGCCATTATCACAATAACCCAAAGCACTGACAAGTAATAAACAATCCCATAATTATATTCATCATTCCAGTCTCCGACAAAGTTAAAGGCTAATTCATGATAATCATTAGTAAGAATCAGAATACAAATAACACTTGCTATCACAAAAAGAATGCGATAACGCTTCTTTGGTTTATAACTAACAGGCTTGCCAACATATAAAGAAGCCATATAAATCATCAAAATCGTAAAAGTTTGAGGAACATAATACATGTACCAAAAGAAACGAGAAAGCGTTGTATTTGATTCAATAAAAGTATACTTACTTGTTTTTAGAAAAAAGAAAAGAGCGCATAAAATACCTGCCCAACATAGATATTTACGCTCCATAGGATGTTCAATCCTTCTTCTAACCTGTGATACCCACAAGGCATCCATGAAAATAAAAATAAGAAAAGAAAGATAGGTACTATCGAAGTATACCGAAAAATATCTTCCCAAGCCAATCAGTACAATACCAATAATGTAGATATAGTTACATATCTTTGTTTTCTTACTTAATTTCATAAATATACTTAAGTCGCACAATTAAGTGCGACTTATTTAATTAAAACTTATGGGAACCGCCACCACCATGGGTTGCCCCACTACTAGAAATATGGGTACTAGAACCACCGCCACTAGATGAATTATCACTTCTTTCAATCTTAGTAGTTTGACTTGTCTTATATAAGAAAATCTCACCACTTCTAAAGATATCAACACCAGAATTTGTCATATAAGCATTGGCCTGTTTCTTAATACCCTGGGTCTTTAATTGCCCTCTTAGTACTAAAAATACAATCAAAGAAATAATCAAAGAACCAATGCCACCGCTGATTAAAGCTGTCTTAATAGGATTGACTTCTTCTTCAGGCTCATGATATTCATGAATATACTTATCAGGATGATCATAGACATACTCAACACCAGACAAGAAAGCCTTAGCAGCGCCAACACTATCACCGTCACTCAAATAAGGAGTAATATTGGCATATAGTTCATTATCAAGGGCATCATCCGCAAACAAGGTAATCGTATCATAACCCCTTGTCGTAATCGTATAATCACGAAGTGTATAGTTTATACACAAGATGATACCATCTCTATCACTTCCCAAACCATAGTCATTATAATCAAAGTAATCATCAGCAAGTGCAGTAATATCATTATTTTGACTATCTGCGAAATAGATGACGATGTCAAAACCAACCTTTTCAATTAAAGTTTCAACATCATTCTCTAATTCTTCCCTTTCACTATCGCTCAAGGCGCCATACTCATCAACTACCTTAGTATCATTGGCCATTACTGGTAATGAGAATAATGATAGGAAAAGAATACTAATTACTAATAATATCTTTTTCATTACTTCACCACCATATACGCAATAAGCGAAATTATCACAAAACAAATTATAAATACCAATAGAATAGTCTTAAATACTTTAGCCTTATCCATTGGCAAATCACCCGCAAACTTTCCTGTTTGACCATTCATCGCAAAGTTATAAACCTCACCATGATATTTAGTAGAAAAAATATAAACAGGAAGCAGAGCATAGGCAGCCTTAGAATCCTTATAATCAACAGAACCCGCTTCAAAGATACAAGATGCATAGCCAATAACTGTAGAACCTAATAATTGATACATTGAATTATTAATACGATCATTAGCTTTCTTAAAAGTCTCATTCTCATCTGCATCATACTTATCGGCGAAATAACCAGATAAGTAAGCACTATTGAAATCAGCACCCTTTGAATAATCAAATGGTTCTAAGGCATCCAATAAAGAATCATCTAATTTAGTAGAGGCATCAACTGGAATCTTCTCAAAAGATGCGCTACCATCACGATATACAAGATAATGTGATGTCTCGGTTGTCACATAGTCACCATGACGATAGGTGTTAACTCTAGTAGTTCTAAATCTAGCCTTACCATCAACGTCCGCATCAAATAGCCAATATGGAACATAGATACCATTTAACTTCTCAATAACATTATTGACCGCAAAATCATTTGGGAGCGCCCATTTACCTTTTAAAAACTCGCTATAAGCTTTCTTTGCGGCATTCTTATCTAAAGCGAAAGGAACAACAAGCTCTGGTTTTAAAATACCATCAAATTGACCTGGATCAATAACACTATTACCACAATAAGGACAGGTAGATGCTGACATATTCTCATCACCAATTACCTGCCCTCCACATGATGGACAAGTATAAGTTACCTTGCCATCTATACTGACCTTTTCTGTAGGCTTTGAAGAGAATGTGGCATTATCTACCCCCACATTCTCTTCATTCATCAAATCCTTTAATGTATTAATGTCGTACTCTGTACCACAATGCGCACATTTTAATGTACCGCTTGCCGCATTAAAGGGAATTGAAGCGCCACAGTTGGGGCATTTATAAGATACAATTTCACTCATTATTTAAGTGGTTTGCCGCAACTTGAACAGAAAGCAGCATCACTAGCCACTGGCTTACCACAATGTGGACAGAAAGCACCTGTTTGTGCAGATTGACCCTGAGCGAACAATCCAGCAACATTACCAGCACCAGCAGCCATATTCATACCCATGAAAGCACCCATAGCGCCACCTGGATTATTAGCAGCATCACGCATTGCTTGTGCTTGAGCAGCAGCCATAGCACCAGCAGCTGCATTTGGATTTCTAAGAGCAGCACCCTCTTGAAGATTTTGAATTCTCTTAAGATCATCATCAGTAGGACTAATAGAATTAATACCAAATGAACAAATAGAGATACCTCTTAAATCAGACCACTTCTTACTTAAGATTGTGTTTAAAGAATCAACTAAATCAAATGTATGCATTGGAATATCTGAATAACGATTTACACCCTTATTGCTTAAATCAGCTAATGCAGGTTGTAAAGCCGTTAACAATTCAGTCTTCATTTGATTATCCAATTGATCTCTTGTGAATTGAGTACAATTACCTGCAACATTTTTATAGAACAAGATAGGATTTGTAATCTTAATTGAATATTCACCATTACATCTTAAACCTACATCGATATCATATCCAACATTATCATCTTTTACTCTAAATGAAACAGGAGTAGCTGTGCCATACATGTAACCCATAATCTCTTTAGTGTTTACATAATAAACTGTTTGAGATCTGTTAGTTACACCACCATAAGTGAAACGTTCTACCATTGTAGAGAAAGTATCCTTTAATCCAGTTAATCCACCATCGAAAATAGAAGGAGACTTATCTGTATTGAAAGTATAATTACCAGGCTCATTAGCCACTTCCACTACAAGACCGTCATCAACGATAAGAGCACATTGTCCATCCGCTACAACGATGCCAGAACCATTAGTAATAACATCGCTCTTATCGAACAAACCAGCGCCCTTTTTAGTACCCTTAACCATTAATACTTCATTCGCAAGGGCATCACACACAAAATAATCTTTCCAAGTATCAGCCAATACACCACCAGCAGAACCAAGAGCAGCTTTAATTAAACCCATATCATTTTCCTCCGTTATAAGTTACCTAAATTATAACATCCACCCCAATCACCATAATCACCTATTTGGATGATGTGAAAGTTATTTATCTAGTCCTAATTTGTGTGCTTGCTTAAAGAAAACTGTTGGATTATAGTCAACATAAATAAAAACGCATGTATTTAAAACATAAACAAAACCAGCGCCTTTATTCTCAAGCTGTTTATCAAAAACAGATACACAATCAAAACTTAAATATTCCTCATTACTAAGCAACGAATACTTATTATTAGAAATAAAGTTGGCCTTCTTTAGATTATGAGTTATTATCATCATTAAAACTTCATAATTATATTTTTCCAAATTCGTGAACTTGCTAACACGTTCTACCAAATATTTGTAATTTTTACATTGTTCTATTGTTACACTTAAATCCTTGTACGAATCATCTGGTAATTTATCGAAATGTTTATATGATTGTATCATTGGATAATTGATGTAAAGTTTCCCTTCAAAAGAAGAATCATTATAGTACTCTAACATTTTCCTTATAGTCTCGAAATGAAGTTTATGATGTTGTGGTTCAAAATCAAAAATAAGAAAAATATCATTGTAACTTTGAGACAATTTTTCTCTTTCTTTCTCATTATTTTCACCATCCCTTAATACCAATTGAATATCAGTGTTGCCATCATCAAAATCAGGGTAGTTCTTTTCAAGCCTATCCGCAAAAGTATGCAAAGTAGTATTGTAACAATATATACTGGGTTTTTGATTCTTGTCCGTTAACTCAAATATTCTATTTATTAAAGATGGTTCATCTTTATTTCCTTCAACAATAAACAATATTTTTCTATCAGACATCAAATTCTCCACTTCTTAACATTTTTTCTAAGTTATGGCCTTCTCTCAATTCTCTATCCGTACTATCCGCAAAAGATCTCAATTCTCCATGTTCTAAAACAAAGTAACAATCAGGTCTTAACAAATCATTAGAAGCTAAAAATGAATTATGTGTAGTAAAGATAGCTTGTATAGTTTCATTTTTTAACAAATATCTAACTATATTTTTAGCTAAATCAAAATGATAGAACGCATCAAATTCATCCAAAAACAAAAATGACACATCATTAAATCTATAGCTCCAATAAAAGAACAAAGCTAACGATCTTGTTCCACTTGACGCTACATCTTGGAAACGCAAAGCACTTCTCTTGTGCTTTTCAATAAGCATTTTAGAAGGAACTGGTCCTTCAACATTTAATACTTCAAGTTCTTTATCAACTCCAGCAACTTCTTTTAAGAAAGCGCTAAATTCTTTAGCCAAATTATTATCTACAATCCAGGTATAAATATCTTCAACACCGGTTGTATAACCAATATACCCATTTTCTTGTAATGATCTAAACCACAACATATGTGATACATAATCCATTACAAACCTAACTAAAGAATCTTCTGGTTGGTTAGTGTTACTTGCTATATATCTTAATATTGATAAATTATCATCCAAATATTCTAAATTTAAATTTTCAGCATTAATCAACGATAAATTATCAAAACATTTTTCTTTGTTTATAAAGTTGTATGAGTAAATTAATTCTTCATTAATTTTAAGCTCCTCATAAGCTAAAGTCTTAGGCGCACTTTTCTCGTATATAAAACTAATTATATTTTTATCTTTTTCAAATACGTATTCAAATCTAGCATTTTTTCCATCACTGTCAGCATTCAAAAAAGAAGCTGGATTTATCTGCATTGGTTCGATATTTTTATTTGTTAGAACATTTACTATATCAAACAAAGCGTAACCCAAATTGCTCTTACCAGAAGAATTCTTTCCATATACAATAGCTTTGCTAATAACGCTATCTTTGATGCACTCTTTTCCAAAACGATAATCATGTGTAGAAGTTAAATCCAAACAAATTGGTTTATTAAAATTTTTATAATTTGAAACAGTAAACTTAATTAGCATAATAACCACCTCTAACATAAATATATAATTTATATTTTATATTTTCAATATCTTCCGTAATTTTTTTACGGCAAGTAGTTATTATTTACAAATCTGTTATAATCTTCTTGTGTAATTAATATTTCAAAGGAGAAATTGCGATATATGAAAACAATAAGAGTGGTTGCTGCACTAATGGTAGAAAACAACAAAGTATTAATCGCAGCTAGAAAAAAAGGAACTTTACAAGGACTATGGGAATTCCCAGGAGGAAAAATTGAAGAAGGAGAAAGCCCTGAACAAGCCCTTATTAGAGAAATAAGAGAAGAAATGGAAATCGCTATCTCTGTTGATAAATACTTAATGACAAGAGAATATGATTATCCTGAATTTCATCTATCAATGGAATGTTTTATCTGCACCCCATTAAGTTCTCATATTCATCTTAATGACCACCTAGGTATCAAATGGATAGACATAAAAAAAGATGACTCAATCAACTGGGTACCAGCAGATGAAGCCATCTTTGAGAAACTTATTCAGTATCAACAATCTTTGTAGTTAAATAATCATAAATACTATCTTTTACTGGAGTATCTAATTCATAATGGAACTCCAGTATTTTTTTACCCTCATTAGTATACTTTTCTTCAATCTTATCCTTAGCACAAGTTATCTCGCCCAAATAGTAGAAACTATCACCCTTAATCTTATTAATGAACAAATGTACCTTCATAGCACCATCATAATTAATAAATCTTAAAGCCTCAGGAGAACTTAACTTACGACCATTCTTAGACATACAAACAATATGTTTCTTATCAATAAAACGGTCCTCATACATCAAAGAAGCTGAAGTAGTACTTAAATCCTTATTATAAGTAACATAAACAGCCATTGTATTAGAAATCTCGTCATAGAAATAACCACCTATATTCTGTGGATTCATATTCACAGGCCAATTAAGTAATCTACAAACATCTTTTCTTGTATAAGTCTTATATAAAACCAAATCACTATCCTTATAATAAACAGAATAATCTCTCTTATTAACTTTTCTAATATAACTAATAATATCTAATAATTCTTTTTTAAACTTTAAATTCTTTAAGCATTCATTAAAAGGCTTAGAGATATTTCCTTTTTCATCCAAGAAATCTACACCGCTATATCGCTTAATATCATCCTTAGATAAGAAAGATCCATCAAGTATTCTTAGACAATTACCAGAATAATTACCAACCACGCCATTAATCAAATCAGCAATAGCTTCAACTTCAATCAATCGCATACCATTGATAAATTCCTTGGAAATAAAATCCAAATAAGCCTTTTCAGTCTCACTAAAATAACCATCAACTTCTTTTCTATCCAACAAGAAAGAATAATAACTATTAAACTCACTACATAAAAGGTCCATGCTGATAGTGTCATAATTTAAGAAATCATCATAAGTAGGAATTCTACCAAGCATATTCTTTAATTGTTTATACTCATTAAAAATTCTAGTCTTACCACCAATAGTAGCCTTATTAATTTGTTTAAAGATTCTTTCCTTAACAACCTCGTCAAACTCAATTGTTGTAATATCAGGTGTAATCACATCAAGTTCAGTTAAGAATTCTCTATACTTTTGTTTCTGATAACTCTTATCACCAGATAAGGCAATTGGAATTAAATAATTCTTTTGATAGTTGGCAATAAAATCAAGCACAACAACATACTTCTTATTCTCAATTTTTCTTAAACCTCTACCCAATTGTTGCACAAAAACAATAGCTGACTCAGTAGGTCTTAACATAATGATTTGATTAACAGATGGAATATCAACACCCTCATTTAAAACATCAACCGAAATAATATAATCTAAACCATTATCAGACTCTAATGACTCAATGATTCTTTCTCTTTCATCTTCACTATCTTCACCACTTAACACCGCAGTCTTCCATCCTTTTTCGTTAAATAATAAAGATAACTTCTTCGCCTCATCAATCCTACTAACAAAGATTAAACCCTTAACCTTTTCTCCAGAATAACCATAATATTGAGCCTTTTCCATTACTAGCTCAACCCTTTTGTCATTTACTAATTTATTAAAATCTAAAGCATCTGATTCTTCGCCATCAATAGTAAAATCATTAATCCCAAAATAATGAAAAGGACATAATAATTCATATTCTAAGGCATCATTTAATCTAATTTCATATGCCACATTATGATCATAATAAGCAAAAATATCGCCACCATCCATTCTCTCAGGAGTAGCTGTCATGCCAAGTAAAAACTTAGGCTTAAAATAATCTAATACTCTTTTATAAGTATTACCGCAAGTATGATGTGCCTCATCTACCACAATATAATCAAACTCATCAACATCAAATGTCTTTAAGTTATCTTCTTTAGCCAATGTTTGAATAGACGCAAATATCAGCCTTGCATCCTTATCTTTATTTTGGCCCTTATAAATAGAACTTGGAATATCACCAAAAACTTTCTTAAAAGTCCTACATGCATCATTTAATAGTTTTCCACGATGTACAATAAACAACACTTTCTTAGGATCATAATTATATGCATCAAAAGCGCTTAAGAAAGTTTTTCCAGTACCCGTAGCTGAAATCAATAACGCCTTGCTTTCACCTTGTTTTCTTAAAGTATCTAAATTAGTCAAAGCCTCTTGTTGCATCTTATTAGGACGAGGAACTTTAGTATCCAAGATGAATGAATCTGTTCTTTCAACATACTTTCTATTTACTTCATACTTCTTCTTATATTCCTCAATCCAAGCTGTATCTAAAGCTACAGTGTCATTATCCCATTCATCATCAAATTCATTAATAATCTCATTAATAAAGGAACCGTCACCAAGTGAGCTAGTCAAAACATTCCACTCTGCATTCTTCTTCAAGGCATTACCAGTTAAATTAGAACTACCTATCAAAGCCTTATATTGATCACCACTTCTAAAGATATAACCCTTGGCATGGAAATTATCCTTACTATATATTCTGATATCTACATTCTTATCTTTTAACTTTAATAATTCTTCAAAAGTCTTGGGATTATTAAACATTAAGTAATCGGATGTAATGATTCTACCCTTACACTTAACCTCTTCTAATGTATGCTTAAGCATAATCAAACCATCATCTGTAATGAAAGCTACATTAAAAAGAAACTCATCACAATTCCTTAATTGCTTACAAAGAGTACTATATACATTTGATTCATTATTCTTATTCAATACTAACTTTGTACTGTAATAACCAGAACCACTCTCACCACCTAAAAAACTATTGAGCAAATCAATAGTCATTTGTTTCTTTAGTTCCCTTAACTTCTCATCCATTACTTAGATTATAGTTAATTGTAAAGATTATTAACAGATCTATAAGCTATTTACTTCTTAAAGATTCTTGATAATAATTGGGATTTGCACATGATAAATAAATATTATCTAAAAAGATTCCGTTCTCATCTTCAGCAATCCTTATTCCTAATTCTTCATAGTTTTCATTATTACCATTTCCATAATATTGTCCTAGCTCATAATAATTATTGATGCCATATACAACTTCAAATAATTCAATATTTTTTATTACATCAATCACTTCACTCATACTACTTGCATACTCGCCACTAGATAAAACAACATTAAGTTTTTCAGCATCTTTATCATTCAATCCTTTTGTCAACAATACAAAAGTATTTAATAGTTCAATATCAGTATCAAATACCATGCAATTATCAATTAGTAATTCACACCTATAATCAACAACTTTTAAATTCATCTCATTTGTTGGTAAACTAATCCATTCACCATTATCTAATTTCACTTCCAAAATCTTTTCCCTATTCATTTTGCACCTCTCTCTTTACACTTATAACTATATAAATATGGCTGTACATAAATCACACCATCAACAAAAAAAAGACGCCGTTTTTAATCAGCGCCCATTTTCAATAAATTTTTTGTATAATTCTTCTATTCTCTCTAAATCGTACTCGCATAGCTTTCCGAGTTGATAAAGAAAATTATCCTTTATTAGCATCCTTGTTTTAGATACTCTCGCAGTAGAAGCCAATCTTAAGCCAGCTTCTTCCCAATACAAAATTGGAATATCATATGGATCGTCTTTTCTAGGCTTGTGTTTTGTGATTTTTACAGATAAAACCTCTAATAAATATTCATCAAGCACAACAACAGGCCTATTTGTTGTTTTCCCCTCTATTTCTTCTACAGGAAACTCTACAAACCATACCTCTCCTCTATTCATTATTTCCTTTCATGTTCTTTTTTAATCTCCTCAAATATATCATCCCATTCGGTTTCTTCCAACCATTCATCATCCTTAGAAATAACAGGTATCCCTTCCGCATTATATTTGGTGTTCTTTCTTGCAAACTCATAATCTCTTTCATTATATTTGCCCACATTCATACTTACATTAAACGGAATAGCCTGTTCCCTTACAGCCTGTTTAGCAGCTAAAGTGAAAAATGTAGTCATATCAAGTCCTAGATTAGACATAAGTTTTTGTAATTCAGCTTTTAATCTCTCGTCAATTCTTATAGTTATATTAGTATTTGCCATATTTAATTACTTCCTTTTTCTAAACTTTATAACATTGCACATATTATATCTTTGCGTTGTTATTATAGCATACATACATACTATAAGAAATATCTTTAATTTCTAGTGACCATCAGTTAAATCGCCACATTATTAAGCTGAACTATCTATTCTTATATTTTCTTTTTCATTCATATATCATTTTCTCCTTTATATCTTTATTGCTGTAAAAAGTGAAAATTCCTCATATTTTTTAAGATAAAATAAACATATGAACAAGAAAGTATTAATTATCTACACTGGAGGAACAATAGGCATGTCAAAGACAGAACATGGCTATGCTCCTGAAATGACATCATTCCTAAACAACCTAAACAAAATGGAAGAACTACACGATCCATCACTACCTAATTGGGACATCAAAGTAATGAATCCTATCCTAGATTCATCAAACATCTCAGTAAACGAATGGAACAAAATAGCTCAAATGGTAGCTGATAACTATTTTTATTACGATGGCTTTGTAATACTACATGGTACTGACACTATGAGCTATAGTGCTAGTGCCTTGTCTTTTATGCTAGAAAATATCAACAAACCAGTAATCTTTACAGGATCGCAAATTCCATTATGTGAAATAAGAAATGATGCTAAAGATAATCTAATAACTTCATTAATAATTGCTGCAAGAGATGACATTAATGAAGTATGCTTATACTTTGGAGGCAAACTATTAAGAGGTAACAGATCAATCAAAGAATCATCAAGCGGTCTACAAGCTTTTGTATCACCTAATTATCCATTATTAGGAGAAGTAGGCATTGATATAAAAATTAATGATAAGATCTTATTGCCTAAGACCAACAAAGAATTCAAGCTACACAAACTAAAAGAGATTCCAATAGGAGTAATCAAAATCTTCCCTGGAATCCAACTAAAACTATTTGAATCAGTACTAACAGAAAAATTAAAAGGCATCGTCATTGAAACCTTTGGCAGTGGTAACATCCCTAACTACAAGGACGATCTTTTGCCAATGCTACAAAGAGCCTTCGACAACGACACCATCGTAACTGTATGCTCCCAATGTACTCACGGAAGCGTCTCTTTAGGCACCTACCAAACAAGCAGCGCCCTAAAAGAAGCTGGAGCACTATCAGGATATGACATGACAACTGAAGCAGCCGTCACCAAACTATACTATTTATTTAGTCAAGATTTATCTATTGAACAAATAAAACAACAAATGGAAACCAACCTAAGAGGTGAACTATCCAATCTTAACACACTGTAGTGCTACGCACCCTGGACCACCCTGAGTAATAAATGAAGCTGAAAGCTCATATTCATCAACAACACAACCCTCAAAAGTTTCCTTTAACTTAGCCACAAACAAATCAGCCATCTCTTTATTATCTGCATGAGAAACTGAAAAACGATAAGTACTATCTACATGTTTCTTCAACAAATCACCAATAATCTCACTACAAGCCTTCTTAGAAGTACGCGCAACATGAAACTTCTCAAGACCCTGGCCCTTTTCACACTTTCTCATAACTGGAGTAAGTTTCAACAAACCACCAATCTTAGCCACAAAACCCTTAACACGACCACCTCTTTCAAGGAAATCAAAATCAATAGGTACCAAATAAGAATGCTCATGATCCCTTGCATATTCTACCATCTTTAAAATCTCATCTACACTCTTGCCTTCATCTGCCATTTGTTTTGCAGTATCAACAATCAAACGATGAGGACCACACAAAGTATAAGAATCAATCACATGAACCTTACTTGGATAATCACATGTTTCCTTAGCTGTTAAAGCTGAATTATAAGTACCGCTCAAACCTCCTGCCATAGCGATATCAATTACTTCATCATCCTTAGCCAACTTGTTATAAGTCTCAATCTTCTCACCAATAGAAGGTTGTGAAGACTGAGGAATCATGCCCTCTTTAATCAATTCAATAAGTCCCATTCCTGTTAGCTCATCTAAGTCCTTATAAGACTTACCGCCAACAAAAACATGCAAAGGCACCACATTAATGCCTTTTTCTCTACCTTGTTCACTAGAATACAATGTTGAACTATCTGTTACTATTTTTACCATAACTATAATGTAATGCATATAGTATTAAATGTCAATTAATCTAGAATTAATTACTAGATTTGATAATATTTAAAATTATGTTACACTAACAATATGAAATTCGAATTACCTACATGGGAACAACTCCCAAACGTTGATTTATACATGGACCAAGTAATCACCTACTTAAACGATGAACTAGGACAATTATATTTTCATAATGAAAAATTTGTAACAAGTTCTATGATTAACAACTATGTAAAAATAGGAATAGTTAAAAGACCTGAGAAGAAACACTACACTAAAGAACACCTAGCTTACTTTATTGCGGTAACTATTCTTAAGAAATCATTTAGTATGCAAGAAATAGCTGAAATGATTAACATTCAAATAAACATGGAAAACAGTTCTATTGAAAAAGCCTATGATCTATTCATTTTTAGATTCACTGAATCTTTAAATGCCATTATGGAAAACAAACAAATGCCAGTATATAAAAACAAGAATGATAAACAATCATTATTTGATAAGGTAGTTAAAACAGTTGTCTATAAAATAGACATTGAATCTAAATTAAACGTGTAAGCGGTTTCGTTAAAAAACATCAAAAAAACGTTAATTTGTTGTTGTATCCAAAAGCAATTATTGTAATATAGATATTGCCTAAGCTAAATGCTTAGTTTACATACAGCAAAAACGCTACTATATGTAGCGATTAATATATAAAAATTACACATATTTGTGTTTAGATAGATGACGAGCAATCGTCTTTTTTTTACTTAAAATACTTGCCTAAAGCCCTATTTAAATCATCCTTAACCAAAGGCTTAGACAAGTGTTCATTCATACCAACAGCCAAACTCTTCTTAACATCATCACTAAAGGCATTAGCACTCATCGCAAAAATAAGCACATCTTTATCAATTGCCCTTATTCTTCTTGTAGCCTCATAACCACCCATAACAGGCATCATAATATCCATGACAATTAGATCATACTTATTATCTTTAAACTTACTTAAAGCATCCTCACCATTATCAGCACAAGTCACATTAGCACCCTTTTGTTCAAACACAAACCTTGCTATCTCTTGATTAATCAAATTATCCTCAACAACCAAAACATTTCTTCCCTCTAAAGAAACATCCTCAATCACATCATCATTATTTTTCTTACTTTCATCCAACTTAAAAGATTGAACATATACAAAAGTACTGCCCTTACCAAGCTCACTACTAACGCTTACACTACCACCCATCAAATCAACAAGCTGCTTAGTAATAGCCAAACCCAATCCCGTACCTGTATAGTTAGTACGAGCACCATACTTCTCTTGCGCAAAAGGCTCAAAAGCATGTTCTATAAACTCCCTAGACATACCAAGACCCGTATCTCTACATTCCAACTTATAAGTAATAGTCTTGTCATCATTAAAAACTTCTTCAACCGACAAGTAAACACTACCGCCCTCATTAGTATACTTAACAGCATTACCTGCAATATTTAAAACAACCTGCTTAACATGTAAAGGTGATCCAACAACCATACATCCTTTGACATTGCCATAATCAGATATAACTCTAACGCCTTTGTTTTCACCATTCATCTTAGTGATGCTTTCAACTTCTCTTAACAGCTTAATGAAATCAAAAGAAACCTCATCAAGTTCCATTGCTCCAGACTCTAGTTTGCTCATATCTAAGACATTATTAACAAGTTCTAATAAGAAATTAGACGCATTTTTAACCTTTTTACGACATTCTTCCTGTTTTTTTAAATCATCAGGATAATGATCCGCAATATTAGTCATACCAATAATCCCATTAATAGGCGTTCTAATATCATGAGACATCCTTCTTAAGAAATCAGTCTTCACAAGACTAGCCTTCTTAGCCTCCAAGTTACTTTTTACAATCTGTTCTTGATACTCTAACTCTTTAACCTTCTCACTTGTGATGACTCTAGGAATATATAAAACCTCATGAGCACTACCATCACCGTTTCTAGTTTTAACCACAAAACGAGCACTAACCCATTTACCATCACTAGCCTTATAATCAGCATGTATTGTATTAGTATCCCTTAATCTATCTTTTAAAGTACTAAAGTCAAAAAACTCTTCCATCACTTTTTTATATTCATCAGAGACAATATTTTTAAGAGCCTTATTAATAGCATCAAGCGCCACACCCTTTTCACCAATGCCCGCATAAGCATTAGTAATACCATGAACCACATCATAAGTATTATCATTTAAATTAATATCATAGATGGCAATATACATCTTACCTATTGCCATAATCACATCCCTATTCTCATTAGCCTCAACTAAAGCTTCCTTAAGCTCGTTATTCTTTAACTCTAAACTAGCAGTCTTAACATCTACTTCTTCCTCTAGACCCCTAATCAAAATAAACAAAACACTTGTTGTTAAACCAATATTACAACCAGGGAAATAATAATTATGCATCTGAATAATAGAACCAATCACAACAGGCAAATAGAAAATCAGTGTATCATACATTACACTCTTCTTTTTCTTATCATTAGTTCTAAAATACCTAAAAGGAAAACTCACAAAAGTAAAAATAGTATAACCATTTGCCAACACAAAATAGAAGAAACTATATAAAGGGCCTCTAGTATAATTGCCTAAATTATCGACTGAAAAAATTATCCCAAAAGGATAAGACAACACCAACAACACAACAGTCAGTATCACGGGCAAACTAATTATTATCCTAAAAGGCTTCTTATTAAAAAGCTTTGGCTCATATTCCTTTTCCATATAGTAAAAAAGAAAGAAAGCCACAAGCGCAAAAACCAAATTAAATAAGGCATTAAAAAAGAAAACAGGAAACTTATGCTTAACCCCAGACATCAAGATACACATGATATCCGAGTAAGCACAGATTCCTGATACTACTAACATGATATTGACCCATTTTTGACGACTACCAAAATAATTGCCCTTAGACAACCTTCTAATCATCAAATAATCAATAATCAACATACACAATACAGTTAACACATAACTTGTATTATAATCAGCCAAACTCATGTATTAATTATTGCACTATTTCTTATACTTTTCTATTAAATGAAGTAAACGCTCCATCTTCTTATCCAAGTCTCTAGTAGACAAGGCGCACTCTTTCAACTCCGTCTCCACAATCTCGTTTCTTGGGAAATCCTTCTTGTAACGAATATTATGTTCAAGGCTTGCCCAGAAATCCATCGCAATAGTACGAAGTTGTATTTCTACTGGAACCTTAACCTCTTTACCAGCTAAATAAATAGGAACCTTAACCGTTAAATGTAAACTACGATAACCATTCTCCTTAGGATGAGCGATATAGTCCTTCTCCACCATAACCTCTATATCACTTTGAGCCTTTAAACACTTAGCCAAGAAATAAACATCTTCTTCAAAAGAACAGACTACCCTAACACCTGCAACATCTAAAATATTGGCACTCATAGAAGCGAAGTCAAAAGGTAAATTCAACTTCTTCATCTTATTCATAATACTAGTAGGAGATTTTAATCTACTCTTAATATTCTCAATTGGATTACGATCATGTCTTAAAGAGAACTCCTCATCTAGATTCTCAAGACGTGTCACAATAACCTTAAGAGCACAACGATACTCCAACATGACCTCTTGATACTTTCTATTCTCACTCAATAGATGCTGACATTGTGCCTCATCCAATTCTTTGTCATCAGTAATTGTTAAACCAAAAATATTCTCACTCATGACTTTATTATAGACGCTTTAATAAACATCTTATGAATTTCACATTATTTTCCACAATGATGACCACATTTATGTTCTTCACCCTCATGATGATGATCACAATGTACATCAGGATTATATTCTAATTTACCAGATATAAAATCATTAACCGCAGTATCAACGTTACCACTAACACCACCATATACCTTAATGCCAGCATTACTAAGCGCATTAATAGCACCAACACCAATGCCACCACAAATTAAAGTATCAACACCCCTTTGCATAAGAAAACCAGCCAAAGCACCATGACCACTGCCATTAATATCAACTACCTCACTACTTACAACCTTACCATCAACCACATCATAAATCTTAAACTCAGCAGTATGGCCAAAATGTCCAAACACCATTCCATTCTCATAAGTTACCGCAATTTTCATAACATTTCCTTCTTTCTTCTTACTACAACCACACACTTGATAATTACCACCCCTAATATATAGCTTTCTACCATACACAATAAAAGACGCAATCTTTCCTCTAGCACTCTCATATATCTCCTGTACTGTAGACCTAGATACATCCATTTGCTTAGCACACTCTAAATGACTATATCCTTCTAAATCGACAAGTCTAATTACCTCATACTCATCTAGTGTTAAACTAATTCCCTCCAAATCATTATCTACACTTGGATAAAACACACTATTTAAAGGTTCACTACATATTCTTCTACATCTTTTAGGATGTGGCATATTATCTCCTTTATTTCCGGTATATACCGATTATATCGCATAATAAAAGGACTAGGTTAACCCCAATCCTCTTGTTTGCTATTTATTAATCAATTCGATAATAGTTGATGATAAATCTCTTATTGTCTCAGCACTACATAAAATAGTTTCTGCATGAATCAACAACAAACCCGTTGGTAATTCATTATTAGTTTCCATTTGTAAAGCCTTGAAATGAGCTTTTGAAGCTTGTTCAAAGGCATCAGTACCTTCTTTAATAAGAGTTGCATAATCTTCGCCACTCTTAGCAGCCTCAATAGCTTCCAAGAAACAACTCTTAGCAGTACCAGCACAAGAAATTATCTCAAAACAAACAGTCTCATAATTACTTTGATTCATTATTTAAGCATCCCCATAATTTGGTCAAAAACCTTCTTACCATCCATCATGCCATATGTAGCCATTTCAATAGTATCAACAGGCTTTTCTCCAGCAACCGCAACAACCTTGCTCTTTAAGTAACGAACCTGAGGACCCAATAAAACAACATCAGCCTTAGGAATATAATCACTAGACACAGCCATAGCTACCGCATTAACTTCCATCTCAACATTGTTTTGTTTAGCAGCTTCCTTAATACGATCACACATAATCGCAGTAGAAGCTCCTTGCGAACAAATTAATAGAACATTAATCATCTTTTCCTCCTTTTTTGGCATACAAAATTGCAAGTACACCTTCAATAAAATTTATGCTATTTCCAGTAAAATAATCCGGAAACTTAACATTAACATTCCTGCCACTCTTAATAATGACACTTCTTTTTATTTGCTTACACAAAGTACTATTCTCATTAGAAGATAAGGCATACATCTTAGTATTCAACTTAGCACACCTCTTCTCGATAAACAACAAATCCTTTGTCTCTCCACTCTTTGAGATAAAGATAACCAAAGACGGCTTATCAAACACAAAATCAAGTGGACTCTTCGCATGAGCACAAAAATCTAATTCATTTAATTTATCACTGAAATAATCACAAATGTATTGTGAATAACCAATACCTACAAGATGAATTCTTGAATAAACGTTTGACAACAAATCCTTAACAAGCTCATCTACCACCTGCAAAGACTGTTCCGTAATAAGCATAGTTTGCATCACACCAGGCACATGATACTCAATAGGAGACAAACATTGATGCTTAAATCCAAATAACATCTCACTATAGCTCTCATAACCAAGTTTCTTTGCCAAACGCACAATACTTGTCGTTGACACATAAAACATCGATGCAATCTCTCTTATCGCAATCTTATATTCTCCCTTTTGGATACGCTTAATAATCTCATCGATTATAAGCACTTCCTCATCGGTCAAATTATTCATTTTTGCCAAGTCGTTAATATTCATAAAGCATCTCAATCACTTAGATTATAACATCACAACTTTTGTACCGCCGATGTAATCATGAAACATTCTTTCATTTTTTTCAAACACTAAAAGCGACACAGAAACAAGAGAAATAATTGTAAACAAATAAACCAAATATCGAACTGGAACGCGCCCAACATAAGGCATTAAAACATTACGAATATAGTTGCTTAGTGGCACAAAAGACCCCTCAACAATAACAACTCCAAGTAAATCTCTTCTAAGCAAATTCATAAAAGTAGCTTCACTGCCATTGTTATTTATAATCTTAATTTTTAAGATCTTCTTACCAATTGTTTGTCCCTTAAAAACATACCTAGGAATAACACAGAAATAAACTATTTCCACTATAAATAATATTCCAAGTATTACTAGTTGTTCATTTTTATCAAAAACACTAATAGGAACCACATTACTTATCAAAGAACCCTTTTTATATACATCAATTGCCACCAACAACGAATTCATCAGAAACGTTATTAGATACCAATCAATAATATATGCCACCAAGCGTCTAATCTTCACTTTATTTAACCTTCTTTAATTCTTCTTCTTCAATTAAATACTTCTTATCTAAAGTCTTAATAAACGGATAATAAATAACACCTGCAACAACCATAATTACTAGTTGTAATAAACCACCACGAATATCATTACACATTAGATAACCGCCCAAGAATGGAGGCATAGTCCATGGAACTACAACACCTGTAGGATATGGAACCAAACCAAAATACATTGAAGCATACGCAATTGTTGTACAAATAAATGGAACGATCATGAATGGAATCAACATAACTGGATTCATAACAAGTGGCAAACCAAAGATAATTGGCTCATTAACATTGAACAAACCTGGAATAAGACCACCCTTACCAACTGCCTTAACTCTTTCAGACTTGCACATAAACAACATCTCAAACGCAAGAGGAAGAGTAATACCTGTACCACCCAAGAAAATAATTAAATTAGCGAAATCCTGAGTAACAATAAATGGACGAGCAGCCAACGCATCAGCCGCATATACTGCATAATTGGCATCACGAGCAGCATACCATAGTGGAGCCATAATAGAATCAACAACATTAGTACCATGAATGCCAAAGAACCATAAGAATGAGTTGATAAAAGAGATAATCATAGTACCAACAAAAGAAGTAGTAAGACTTGCAAGTGGAGCTTGTAATAAACTATAAATCAAATTATATGCAGTCTCATAAGGTGTCGCATTAATCACATAACGAACAATCAAGAATACTAGAGCACAAATAGCTGCTGGAGTTAAAGCTGTAAATTGATTCTTTACAAACACAGGAACACTATCAGGCATCTTAATTGTCAATTTCTTCTTTACACAGAACTCATAAATACCAACTGAAACAAAGGCTACAATAACGCTTAAGAACAATGATGAAGCACCAAACATTCCCAAATCAATCATTCCATCTTGTGCATGAATTAAAATAAAATAACTCATCAAAGACATTACAGTACCAGGAAGTGGTGTCAAATCTTTCTTTCTTGATAACTCATAAGAAGTACCAATCATAGTAACAAGCGCAATCAAACCAAAAGTAGATGGATTAATAATATCCCAGTTCCATCCACCCCATATTTCCTCTCCAAAGATAGAAATCATTAAATTTTGGAAAGGCTTAAATGGAATTTCACCAATGATACATGCAAACGCGCCAACCAACAACAATGGTGTTGTAAGCATAATACCGTATTGAATAGATGAAATATACTTATTCTGTTCAATAACACCAGCTATTGGAAGTATCTTCTCCTCCAACCAACTAATAAACTTTTTCATAATCTTCTCCTACTTATTTAAACTCTGGCCAATATTTACCATTAGCCTCTTTAAAATCCTTAATTAACTTCTTAGCTAAATCAGCATCACGAACCACTCTATTTTCAGTAAATGCTTGTAAAAGTTTTTGATCACTTTGTTCAAAAATCGCATCAACCAAAAGCTTTTCACATGCATATTGATTCTCAAGTAAACCCTTTTCAAATTGAGGCACCTCACCATAATTTAAAGGAACAATTTCTTGAGCACCAACTCTACATGCAACCTCTAACATCATTCCTGAATCAAGATTTGGACAAATACCATTGTTCTTAGTCATAACCAAGCCAATGCTGTTGTCGTTATTAATAATAGACAATACTAGTTCAACCAAATATGCTGCATGCACATCATTATCTGCATAAACTGTAGAAGCAGCCTGTGGATTATCAATTTCATAATCTGGATTGATTCTAGAACTAATATCATATTCAGTTCCCTTCATCTTACCCAAAGCTACAACCTTCTTACAGTAATCAAACACCATTGTTTCTCTACCCTTAACCACCTCATCATATCTTGTATGATCAACGCTATAATGGCCTAAAGTCTTGCCGTTGTATAGATAATATAAGTTATAAGTATTTGGTAATGAATAAGGGAAATCATGCATCATCTCTAAATGATTCAAGAAAGTAATTCCCCAATGATCATCTGGTCCCTTGATTTTCTCTTCAAATTGCTTATGCAAGTCATCATAATTATTCTTTACATAATCAAGTAATTCCGGAAGATAATCATGTCCAGTCTTCTTATCATAAATACCTGTAAACCAACCCAAGTGATTTAAACCAAAATACCTTGGATAAATCTGTGAACGCTTAACATTGATTAAAGGCAAATAAGCATCCAACACCGAAGTTGGCATATCACAAATATTAACTAGTTTCTTATCATCAGGGAACTTACGCTTAGTAGCCTCAGCCACAATAGCAGCAGGATTAGAATAATTAATAATCCAAGCATCCTTACTATATTTACGGATATCTTCAACTAGCTCAACCATTTGAACTACACTTCTAACTCCATACGCTAAACCACCAGGACCACAAGTTTCTTGACCAATCACACCATACTTATATGGAATCTTCTCATCATTATTTCTTTGTTCCATGCCACCAGCACGAATTTGCACAAAAGCGAAATCAATATCCTTAAACGCTTCCTCTTTGTCTAGTGTATATTTGAATTCCAAACCCGGATAATATTCACTAAACATTATCTTGCCAAATTCGCCTACTGGTCTTTGCCTTTCTTCATCATTGTCATAAAGAACAACTTTCTTTAAAGGAAAGTCCCTTTGCATCATACAAAGTAATTCAATCATATCTGGAGTATAGGTACTACCGCCTCCACAAATTACTACTGAATATTTTTTCATTGTTTCTCCTTCATACAAACGCACCTTCGAAGTATTGTTTATGGCTTTATTATAAAAAAGTAAATTTCAAAGTAAACGCTTCAAACAAATTTAGAAAACGGTTACATTTTAAGTAACCGGTTACGCTTTTTTTACTAAAAACATGAAACAAAAAAGGACTGAGAATAACCCCAATCCTTTGTTTGATTTAATCTAATTATCTAACTACTTAACTTGAGCAGGACCAAAATCCTTATGTTCTACATAGTTACGAGCATTTTCCATTGTACGAGTAGCGATAGCTTGTAATGCTTCACGAGTGAAGAATGCTTGATGTGAAGTAATAACTACTTGAGGGAACATCAACAATCTACCAGTAATATCATTTGTAACGATATCATCAGACAAGTCAGTATAAACATTTGTATCCTCACCCTCATAAACATCTAGTGCAACCGCATGGAACTTACCAGCCTTTAAAGCGTCGATTAAATCTTCCGCATTAATCAAACCACCTCTTGCAGTATTAACTAACATTGCAGTAGGCTTCATCATATCGATTGATTCTTTATTAATCAAGTGATAAGTACCGCCTTCTCCCATAATTAATGGAGCATGAAGAGAAATTAAATCTGACTTCTTAAACAATTCTTCCTTAGAAACATAAGTTAACAAGCCGCTCTCTTCTAATTGCTTATTAGGATAAGCATCCCAACCAATAACCTTCATACCATAACCCTTACAGATATTAGCCATACAAACACCAATCTTACCAGTACCAATAATACCAGCAACCTTATTATGTAAGTCCATACCCAATAAACCAGTTAAATCGAAGTTATTATCCTTAATCTTGTTATAAGCCTTATGAAGTCTTCTATTAGCCATTTGTAAAATAGCCATACCATGTTCAGCAACCGCATAAGGTGAATAAGCAGGAACTCTTAATACAGTAATACCCAATTCATTACATGTCTTGATATCAACATTATTGAAACCAGCACATCTTAATAGAACTAAGTTGACATCATATTCATATAATTTTCTAACAACATCTTCGCCACATTCATCATTAACGAAAATGCAAACTGCCTCATAACCCTTAGCCAAAGAAACAGTCTCGCTTGTTAAACGAACATCAAAATAAGTGATATCAACATTATAAGTACCAGGACCCTTATCCTTTGATAGTTCAACGAAGAAAGTCTTATCATAGTCCTTAGCACCGAAGAAAGCTACCTTCAATGGACGCATTGTATCTAAACGATTGAACTTTGTATCCAAGACATGCATTACCTTGTCGAAACATGCATTCTCATCATCACCATCGATATCAATCTTAATCTCATCATTTTGTTTACAACCAAGAGATAAAATAGCAGTCACATTCTTCGCATCAACAGTCTTTCCATTTGCAGTCAAAGTAACTGTACTATTAAAGTTACTACAACCCTGTGCAAACATAGCAGCAGGACGTGCGTGCATACCATTTTCATCTTTAATCACATAAGTATAACTAATCATTTAATTGTCCCTCTCTTTTCCTTTTTTATTATAACAAGTAAACTTATCATATAGTTTACACAAACACACAATAAAAGCCGTTTTCAAGGGATAACGCTTACAATGTTAATAATTACCCTAAAAGAGACATTTTGAGGGTTTTTTCGATAAAAAAGTCCTCATTTTGTCTGTTTATGTGTATAATTTAAACAAGGAAACAACATGAAATTTGCAATTAGAGAAAAATTATCAGGGAAAGACATTAAACAGTTAAGAAAAAAATTAAATCTAACGCAAAACGAATTTGCAAACTTTTGTTGCGTCAGCAACAAAACCATAGAAAGATGGGAAAAGAGTGAGCAAGTATATGGAACCATAAACACTATTTATGAAATGCTAAACAACAATAATAATTTAATAGAAGAACTCAAAATCCCAGCATTCGCTTCAAACTTCACAGTAAGATTAAAATACTATGAAAATGCCATGCTATGCACATTAATAGATGTTGATGAAATCAGTAGAATCATAAAAATAAAAAACTTTACCAAAGATATTTATAAACGTGCATTCGGCACTAACAATATCCCAAACTATGATGACTATATTGAATTCTTAAAAAGTAGATGTTTTCCTGAAGAAAGAGATAAATTAAAGCTCATGTTAAGAGAATTAGACCTTCCTTTTTATGATCCTTTTATGATAATTGAAAAAACACAAGGAAGAATGGCTGAAGACAATTTTTGGATAAAAATAGAATACGGAGGAATCAACAATGATTGACTTATTTGATCAAGAAATATACCAAGATAATCGAAAATCATCAAAAGGCAATCAACTAAAGTGGCAAAAAGAAGACACTTGGTACAAGGCTGATTACTGTGGCTATGAAGGATTAGCAGAATATGTTGTTTCTAAACTTTTAGTATTCTCTAATTTAAATGAAGATGAATATGTACTCTATGATACTGAACAAATTAGATATGGAGACACTATCTACAATGGCTGTAGAAGCACAAACTTCTTAAAAGAAGATGAATCTTTAATCACCTTAGAAAGACTCTTTAAAAACAGATATGGTCAAAGCTTATACCAAAGCATTTTTAAAATTAGCGACTTAAACAAAAGAAAAGACTTCATCATCAACAACATCAAATTATTAACAAACCTCCAAGATTTCGATAAATATCTATCTAAAATACTAACTATCGACGCTTTATTTCTTAATGAAGATAGACACATGCACAATCTTGCGGTAATAAGAAAAAAAGATGACACCTACGATTACTGTCCAATCTTTGACAATGGTGCTTGCCTATTATCAGACACTATAATGGACTACCCACTAAACAAGGATATATTCCAATTGATGAAAAAAGTTAGATCAAAAACTATCTCTACTGATTTTGACGAACAACTAGAAATAGTAGATGATTCTTTAATTAAATTCACTTGGAATAGAAACGATCTTATCAACATTTTAAACAACGAGCCATATTATGATGACACCATAAAAGAAAGAATATATGATGTTCTAATGGCTCAAAGAAACAAATATAGCTACATGTTTAAATGAAAAAAGTCCTCATTTTATCCCTTCTTTAACAATCATAAGTCTTTATATTTTATTTCCCAAAAGAGTACAATATATCTATGCGAAAGAAAATATTAAAAGACTTTTTTATCATTGCCCTAGGAAACTTCCTATTGGCAGTCAGTGTTTCATACTTCATACTACCATTCAACATCCTAACAGGAGGTGTTGCCGGTGTTGCCGTAGCCATTGCCCCAATAGTACCATTCTCCCAAAAGTTTATTATTAACTTTCTAGTAATCGGACTATTCCTAGTAGGATGGCTAATACTTGGCAAAGAATTTGCGGTAAAAACAGCACTATCATCTATTCTTTACCCAATATTCATTGACATACTATCACTATTCCCAATACCACTAGAAATACCAACACTACTAGCTAGTATCTACTCAGGATTAATAGCTGGTATCGGTATAGGTATCGTAATAAGAAGTGGTGCCTCAACAGGCGGTATGGACATTCCACCCCTTGTGCTAAACCACTTCACAGGCATCGAAACAAGTAAATTCATCTTCATGACCGACGCCCTTACTTGTTTACTAGGCCTTATGAACTACCCACTAGAAGCACTATTAAATGGTCTAATTTCTGTTATCCTAACTTCTATGGTAATCAACAAGATTGAAACTGCCCACGGTGATGACTCGCTACAAGTTGAAATCATCTCATCTAAATGGGAAGAACTTAAACAAGAAATTTTTAATGAACTAGATAGAGGCGTCAGCATCTTTAATGTACAAGGTGGCTACACTCTAGAAAAACGCAAAATGTTGATGGTAATCATCGACAAAAGAGAGTACTCAGACTTACTTGAAATATTAGAAAAAGTCGATCAACAAGCCTTCGTCATCACAACACATGTTCAATCGGTATATGGACAGGGCTTTAGATTAACATACAAATAATATTATAAGGAGGATATCCAAATGATCGAAGAAATGATGAATCTTGTATATCAAGAAGACGAAGAAGTTGGACAGGCAATCAAATATGAATATGTAAGACAAAATAGAAACATCGAACTAATTGCCTCAGAAAACATCGTATCACCAACCGTACTATATGCTATGGGATCAGTGCTTACTAACAAGTATGCTGAAGGATATCCTAGTAAAAGATACTATGGAGGTTGTGAAAACGTTGATGTTGTTGAAAACATTACGATTGAAAGGGTCAAAAAACTATTTGGTTGTGAATACGCAAACGTTCAACCGCATTCAGGTGCTCAAGCTAATATGGCTGTCTTTTTCGCCATGTTAAATCCTGGTGATACATACATGGGCATGAGCCTAGATGCAGGAGGACATTTAAGCCATGGTAGCCCTGTTAACTTCTCAGGCAAATACTTCAATTGCGTACCTTATGGTGTAGATGAAAATGGTTATATTGATTATGACAATATCCTAGAACTAGCCAAACAACACAAACCAAAATTAATAATTGCTGGAGCCAGTGCCTACCCTAGAATCATTGACTTTAAAAAGTTTAGAGAAATAGCAGACGAAGTAGGCGCCTATTTAATGGTAGACATGGCCCACATTGCAGGACTTGTTGCCGCAGGCCTACACCCTAGTCCCTTCCCATATGCTGATGTAGTAACCACTACTACTCATAAAACATTAAGAGGACCAAGAGGTGGTGTAATTCTTTCAAATAACGAAATCAATGAAAAGTTCAATTTCAATAAAGCGATCTTCCCTGGAACTCAAGGAGGACCACTTGAACATGTTATCGCAGGTAAAGCTGTAGCCTTTAAAGAAGCCTTAGATCCTTCTTTTAAAGAATATCAAACTCAAATAGTTAAAAATTGTAAAGCCCTTGCTGAAGCTTTAAGAAACAAAGGTTTCAACATGGTAACAGGTGGTACTGACAATCATTTGTTACTATTAGACTTAACAAACTTTGATATCACAGGAAAGGAACTACAGGCTAGATGTGACAATGTCTATATCACTTTAAATAAAAATGCTATTCCAAATGATCCTAGAAGTCCTTTTGTGACAAGTGGCGTAAGAATTGGAACAGCAGCCATAACTAGTAGAGGAATGAAAGAAGAAGACATGGAAATTATCGCCGGTCTTATCTATCAAACCGTTACCGACTATGAAAATAATATTGATAATATAAGAGAAAAAGTTGTTACCATTTGTAACAAATATCCTATTTATGAGAACTAAATACCCAACATATTTATTATCTCATAAAAAAATTTTAAAAAATAGACTACTCATTTTATTTAAAATTGGTATATTAAAAGTGTAAAGAGGAGAACTTGTATGAAGGAGATTCTACTAGAATTAAATTAGTTCTCATTCAATCCAATCAGCGTTGAATGAGAGTACATTAGCTGATTTGAAAGGATGTGATACTTATGAAGGAGATCCTATTAAATTATTAAGCATGAGCCATAGCTAAGAGTTATGGTTCTTTTTAATTAATTCAACAATTCTCACAATAACTATAAACACAAACGACATCAAGAAATATCCTGCAAGACCAGCCACAATATCTCTGAATTCCATAACACCGCTATTTGAGTACCATTGAGCAATCTCTATCGCAAAAGTTATTACCACCAAAACTGTAAACACATAAAACCATGCGATTAAAACCTCTAAGTGTTTCTTGCTCATCCATTTAAACAAAGGATAAAACACCATCAACATCAAAACACCCATTATTCCTATTATTAGAAAATGTAGTTCCTTATCACTTAAATAAGTCTCATATGAATCATTTAATGTTAATAAATAACTATGTACTCTATATATAATATCTATCAATAAGTCTGTAATTCTTTTAATCATGACAAGCAATTCCTTTCAATTTTATTCAGTATTATAGTCCTTGTTTGTACGATAATCAAAGAACTAGTTAATTGACGTTGTATACTTTATTACTTGTTCGGCAGATTTTAATGATTTTTACCAGTTTCCGCCGTTTTAATCGTTATAATCAAAATTAAAGTGGCGGTAAGTGTATAAATTTACTCAAACTCCGCCACTTTAATCATTATTACAACAATTTCTTATATTGTTTTAACTTATCTAAAAGAAGTTCTTTATCCAATAATCCCGAATCATATTTCACAAATAACGAAGCTGATAAATCTCGATTATATAAATATTCAACATCTTCAGTATCCTCATCTATACAAATAACAATGCCAACACTAGGTTTTTCTTTAGTCTCACTGAAATAATTATCTAAATATTCTAAATTGACTTTCATCTTATTAAGATATTCTTGTTTATATTTTCCAAGTTCCAAATCTAATGCAACAAAACAAGATAGTTCCTTATTTAAAAACAATAGGTCTATTAAATTATCAAAATCAGCTTCATATTTTTCACCAAACAGTGATATATTTTTATCATTATTTAAAAGATACTCTTTTAAATAATCAATAATAGAATCCTTTACTCCTTCTTCTATTTCTTGTTCTTGTTCATTCATATACTCAAGCAAGACATCATCAGATAATGCCTTATCAACTATCTTTCTTATTTCATCAAATGATGAATCAACTTTCTTCTTTGACTCCACATATTTTTTATAAAAATTTTCCTTTATACGACCTTCTAACTCTTCTTCGTTCAATTGTTCCTCAAGGCACATATCTACATAGAACATGCGCTCTTCCATAGATTTACACCCAGACATTAGCACCAAATTCATTGGCCAGTTCAAGTTCACCAATGCCTTTTCTACAATCTTACTATCTTTATATAGTTCATAAAATTGTTTCATATTATTAAGGTTTCTTTCGTCAAAACTTTTTGATCCAGAATAATTTCTTCTTAAAAATTCACTCAAACCAACCACAAAATCTTCTGACTTCTCACTGATTATTTGACCGATTTGATAATACATCAAAATCATTTCTCTATTGACCATCTGATATGCTCTTTTCTTACTATCTGCCACCATATTACTAATTTCCTTAAAATCTCTCATGCATTCTCCTTAAAACAACTCATCCTTCAATACTTCTTTAACACGATTATCACTTTCAATCTTCATCCTAATAAAGTTGATAGTGCACTTCCTATTCTTTCTAACAACCGTTAATAAATCTTCTTCAATGAAAGATTCATAAACACTAGACAAGGTCCTACCAATCAATTCATTTCTTCTAGCGTTAGGATAATCATTTAATACTTTGGCATATTCTTTTCTAATCAACATTTCTGTAATATATTCATTCGCAAACTTCTTCTCAAATTTTTCTTCATTCTTATTATCATGATTCTTAGTTCTTAATATTGTCTTTCTATTAAAGAATTCTTCAGACACAATCTTACCCCAAACCACATGGCCCCACTTATTCTTATAATTATAATTTTTCGCAATTACACCCTCAGGCGTTTTACCATCTGGCATCAAATAATGAGTCTTATTAATACAAGCGGCTACCTCATCAATACTTGGATTCTCAAGTCTAGCAATCTCTGGTATATAAGTTAAACCATACTCTTCCAGTAAAGGAACATACTCATCATAAGAAAGATATCTTCCATAATCGCCATCCAACTCAAACACATCAAAAATATAAAACTTCTTCCATGCATCACTATCATAAGTTCTAATAGTATGAGGAACTAGATACTCTCCAAAAACATAATGATTAGGATGCTTAGTCAAATAATCCTTTATCTTCTCATCATTAACAATCATGGCCATAAAACCTGCATTATCATTTTCCAAAGATAATTCTCTTTTACGAGAACCTGCATGCAAATTACCATCATCACCTAACCAAACAACACTATTAGTGCCATCAATCTTAGGCTGTATTGTAACAGTTCCATTTAAGATTCCATCACACTCATCTCTACCTAATTTCTCAATATGCTGATATGATTTGTATTCCATTTTTACTTCTCCTTCTTCTTAAGTTACTTAAGTATACTAGAAGAGACAAAAAAAACAGGTCGCTTGTTAAGCGACCCTAATTTAACTAGAATATGATACAATGTTCCCCATATTTTTCTAACTGAATATCCAATTCAATAATGTCATATTTCTTATTCTCAATAAAATAAGAAAACACAATATCCGTCTTATCACAAGGTGATAATGCATATCCAGCCCTTGCAAGCAGCTCCTTTGTCTGATCCATATTTAACTTAGCACCAACACACAAACGCAAGGCAGTATTCCTATTTGGATGATACATAGGATCGTTTTTAATCTTAGAAAAGACCTTCTTACTAAGCATAGCCCTCTTATAGACTTCTGTATTAGTTAAACCATTTTGCCCTATAAGATACATCAAATATTCCGAGAAAGTATCCTTCAAATGAGCAAGCCTATCTTCTAGTTCTTTTGGTGTCTCTATACGATAATCAATTCTTGAATCCTCGATTTTAAAACCGTCTAAATAAGCATCTAAATCGTCATATTCAAATAAATTTTCACACAAAATAAATACATCTAAGCCATCATTAAGCTCATCCAAGACAATCATCAAACCATCTTCCCTAGAAACCTCTGAATCACCAAAAGGAATCAAAGGAATCGCAAGACTATTAACGTCTAAGCTTAAACAATCCTTATAAAATTTTCTTAATGTCGTTTCATCTTTACAAGACAAAATAGATGTAGCATCAACTACTACATCTACATTTAAATATTTGATATCGTTAGAAACAATCCTCAAACTCATACTATGACAACTTCTTTTTGTTAGTCTTCTTCTTAGTTGGCTTCTTCTTTAAACATTCTTCCGCAAACATGAAGAACGTTGTCGTTGAACTATATAAGTATCGGTTAGAAACAAATTCCATAATCAATTCATCTATAGTCCATGGTTGATACATAGAGTCATCAAAATCAATAATTTTATCCATAATAGAAAGATCATTGATTGACTTTACAAACTTCTTAAAGCCTTTGTTCTCCTTATTTAGTTGTTTGATATATTCTTCAGCCTTTGCATAATCGCATTTCTTATAATAAATAATCGCAAGACTCAATAAAAATTGTGATTCCGTAAATCCATCATGACTATACTTTTCTGTTAACTCTAAAGCTTTCTCTTCCTCTTCAAAATAAGCATACAATTGAATCAAATGATGTCTAGCCCCCATATTATCATTTTCATTCAAACGTATAATTTCTTCAGCTATTGATACTGCCTTTCTTAACATATTGCACTGGATATAATCTGCCAATAATGAATAATAAAGTCTAATAATAGGTCTTGTTTTAAAAACCATATAGAACTCACCAACTGAATTCTCATATTCATCTTTATACTTAAGTTTTACTTCCTCTATCTTCTGACTTAACTTTTCAATCTCTTCCTCAAAAGTATTAGAACTAACCTCTAACAGCCTAACCTGTGCATCAAGATTATCAGGCTCTAATTCTAATGCCTTATTCAAAAAATCTATTGCCTCACCCCTAGAATCAGTTGTCTCGGCCATCTCTAGATAATCATCAACAGTTGGCTCATCATCATCGTCATGCAACTTACTATTATATTCATTCATAAACTTCATCAAAAGTTCATTCATCTCTTTTTCACCCTCATCACCAGTCGCATGCTTATTTAAATATTCTATAGCAGCCTTCATTGCCTTTTCGGTTTGTCTACTCATTATTTATATACCTCTTTACACAAAGTATACTATATAGGCATATAATAATAAAGCTATGAATTCTTTTAAAATTATGAGCCTAAACCTATTAACAAGTGGAGCTAACATACCAGGTAATCCACCCTTTAATATTAGAATAAAAGCCATTAGTTCCATGTTAGAGGAATACACACCAGACATAATCGGTGTACAAGAACTAACTGATTCAATGTTTCCTTATCTTAAAGATATTTTAAATAAATACTCTATCTTTGGAGAATCAAGGCATTCTCTTTTAAGTGATGAATATTCTTCAATTCTTTTCAACAAAGATAAATACGAACTACTAGACGGTAAGACCCTATGGCTATCTAATACAACAACTAAGAAAGGATCTAAATATCTTCTTTCCCAATTCCCTCGTATTGTCACTTATGTTTATTTAAAAGACAAAGAAACCAACAAAACATTCACGGTATTCAATACTCACTTAGACGCTAACTTCCCATTTATTAGAACCAAACAAGCAATTATTCTTTCAAAGATAATTCATAAGTACCAACAAGGTGACTTTACCCTGCTATGTGGTGACTTTAACTGCACTAGGTTGTCACCTGCCCTACGTCTTTTAAACAAAAGATTAAAAGACCTATCGTATGATGAAATGGGATCAACTCTTAGAGGCAATGTTGGTTCCTTCTTATATAAACACCTTCCAATAGATCATATCTTTATATCAGATAATCTATCTATTGATGAAGTTAATAAGATTACATCTTCTTATAACACGATATATCCAACTGATCATTATCCTATTATTGCCAATGTCTATTATTAGTGTTCTCATTTCAGAACAAACTATCAAAAATTACATAAAGTGTTCTCATTTGAGAACACTTTTTATCATTGAAAAGTCCATACAAGTTAGTTATAATGTAATGATTTAGTTTAGCATTAAACTATCTGGTAGGTATGGGCTTAGGAGGAATATTTTATGTATCATTATTTGTCTGACTCAGCTTTTAAAAATGCGCTTAAAAAAGAAGGATCAAAATTAAGCCAAGAATTATGCCATCAATTGAAAATCGACCACAGGATAGGTTCTAGAGCACAACTAATAGGTAGTGCTAAACGAAACATGATTACCCAAAATGAAAATGAACCAGTTGATTTAGATTATAATCTAATTATTGTTAAAACACCTATCAAAGATGGCAAAGAACTTAAAAACGCCATTATGAAATCATTTAATAAAGTATTAAAAAGGAACGGTTATGATGATTGCCAAGACTCAACATCGGCTATTTCAACCAAGTATTATAGTTTCAAAAAAGGAAATCAAACCAAATATAAATTTGATATCGGAATCGTAAAGGAAGATGAAAAAGGTGAATGGAAAAGGTTAATTCACAACAAAACCGGCAATATTCAAACTGATACATGGTTTTGGAATCAAACATCAGTATTTAAAGATTTAAAAAAGAAAGAGGCTTTTATCAAATCAGAAGGAAAATGGACCCTTCTCAAAGAGAGATATCTTAAATATAAGAATTATAATCTTAGATTCAATAACAATGACCTATATTCATTCACTTGTTATGAAAGAGCTGTAAATGATGTTTATAATCAACTGCAATTATCATCTTTAGTTAATCACAGTAGAGTTTAAAAACTTTAAATACATATCTATTTTTTTATTGGATAGTCACTTAATATTTCCCTATTTCGCTTATCAAATATCATCCCATAAGCGAAATGAGGAAATTTATTTAACTAGACATTTAAAAACACGATATCTCACATCAATACGAAACACCGTGTTTTTACTTTGTCCTAAAAAATCAAATGAGTACTTGGGGAATTCTAAAGGACAAACACTACTTTAATTCAGGCCAGAAACCCTTATTAGCCTCAATCATATCATCTAAGATAGCTTTCGCAACAGTCATGCTAGGTACAGTCTTATTCAAAGTAAATGCTTGTAACACCTTCTCATAAGAACCTTCAATACAACCTTCAACCAATAGCTTTTCACTATTTAATTGTTGCATCATCAAACCTTGTTGGAACAATGGAATAGGCTTTTGAGAAATTACTTCAGGTCCATCCTTACCAATATAAGCAGGAACCTCAACCATTGCATCATATGGCATATTAGGCAAAGCACCCTTATTCTCAACAATTACCAAGAAACGAGCCTTTGTATCATTCTTAAGCGCAATAGCCAAATCAGCAATCCAATCACCATGACTACCTGCATAGAACACCTTCTCATCAATCTCACCAGTTTTTAAGTAATGATCAATGCCATCAAACAAGTTCTTCTCACGAGTTTCCATTACCTCATTAGCACGAGTATGTTCAACATTTGAATGCTCAACAAATTCCTTAGCTTGTAAATAATAGTTCAAATAAGTATTAGGAATATATTCTGGGAAGTTTTCAAGAATCTCATAAACGCCCTTCCATACATAATACCAACTGCCCTTAGCATGACGATTAGTATTATTGCTAGAGCTTGTTAAACTTTCCTTACCCTTCAAATAAGAAGCAGGTAACAAGATCTCATGTTCCTTAATATAAGCCTTCAAAGGTTCCATGATACTTTCGCCCTTATATTCGATATTAGTAAACCAACCAAAATGATTTAAACCGAAGTAATCATAAACAATATTCTTCTTATCCTTAATCTCCAATGCAGCAGCAACTAAATCAATAATAGCGATAGGCATATCACAAATATTGATAATACGTGCATTAGGTCTTAACTTATTACAAGCCTCAGAAACAATAGAAGCAGGATTAGAATAATTAAGAATCCAATAATCCTTCTTAGCATACTTTTCAACATCATCAATCAACTCAATCATAGGGAAGATTGTACGCATACCATATGCCAAGCCGCCACAACCACAAGTCTCTTGGCCAACACAACCATGCTTCAAAGGAATCTTCTCATCACTCTCTCTCATTGCATACAAACCAACACGCATTTGAGCAAACACAAATGATGCATCGCTATAAGCTTCCTTCTTATCATTAGTAACTGTTAACTTAATACCTGAATGTAACTCTTCATCCAAGATCCACTTAACTACAACAGCAACCTTATCTTGTCTTTCCTTGTTGATATCGTATAAACGAATCTCATCAACACCTAATTCATCCTTACGTAACGCAATAGACTTAACAATACCTGGAGTGAAAGTGCTTCCTCCACCTGCAATCGCAATAATCATATATCTAGACCTCCTTATTTTATTTATTCAACGTTGCATCAACAGCTTTTCTAACTTGTGGAACCTCGATACCGAAGATAATTTGAATATCATTGTTCTTCTTAACAATTCCACTATTCTTAACCTTATTAATAACCGCATCATTAACCAAGCTTGCATCCTTAACCTTAACTCTTAAACGAGTGAAACAGTTATCAACATTTTCAATATTTTCTCTACCACCTAAACCTTCAATGATAGCTTCAGCAACACCATCGTTAGATGTATTAACAGCCTTAACAGTTGCTTCACCACCTTCAACAACAACAGCATCCTCTCTACCAGGTGTCTTTAAATTAAACTTCTTGATAATGAACACAAACACTACAAAGTAAACAACAATTTCAGCTAAAGCTAATAAATACATCTTTGGCCAAGCAGTTCTTTCAACACCAGCAGACAAGTTCATTAAGAAACTATTAATTAAGCCTGTAGTCATAGAATGAATATTGAACACTTTTAATAAAGCAACAAATGTACCCGCAATAATTGAATGAACTAAGAACAAGCCAGGTGCAATAAACGCAAACATGAAATCAATTGGCTCAGTAATACCACTTAATGTAGCAGTCAACACAAGCGGAATTAAGATATTCTTAGTAGTCTTCTTATTCTCAGGCTTAGCTGTGTAATAGAAAGCAGCACAGATACCAATATAACCAAATGTCTTAGCCAAACCTGTTCCCATATAATAGATTGAATCAGAGAAAGGAACACCCATTTGTAACTCAGTTAATAGAATTGGATAAGCACCAACGATTGTCTTATCACCTAAAGCTAAAGTACCACCTAAATCACCAAATTGGAAAGGTGCATATACTAAGTGATGTAAACCTGTAGGAATTAGTAAACGTTCTAACATACCATATAGGAATAAACCAAAGGCACCACTACTAGCAATCACATTAGTTAATGCAGAGATACCATGTTGAACAACTGGCCATACATAACATGTAGCCACACCCATAACGATTGAAACGCCAACCATACAAGTGAAAGAGAAACGAGTTCCTGAATACATGCTCCAATATCCCTTAAATGATGCATCACATGTCTTGTTAAACACATAACCTGTTAAGCAACCAAGAATGATACCTGAGAATACACCCATATCTGTTACTTGGAAACCTAATACTGTAGATTGACCTGTACCATATAGACCTAACATCGGATTAGCTTCAGCAAGTAAACCATTTGTAGACAATGTTGTATTATTAGCTACTAGGAACATGAAATAAGCCATTAGACCTACCATTGCAGCTTGATGCTTATCTTTCTTAGCTAAAGCAGCACCAATACCTACTGCAAACACAAGGCCTAGGTTATTAATAATAACCATGATACATTGGTACAACAAGTTACCAACAAGTTGAATAGGACCCCATCCTAAGAAAGGTAATAAACCTACAACCGCATTGTTAGTAACAAGCACACCAACAACAAGAATCATACCTGCCACTGAAATATAGCTTAGCGGCTGTACCATCGCCTTAGAAAACTTCTCTAAAGCACTCATAATTTTTTCTTTCACTTTTTCTTCCTCCTTCTTAGTGAAATAAAAATAGGCAAGACTAATAAATACTAAAAACTAGTATCTAATGGTCTTGCCTACTTAAAGTAACAATCCTAATATAAATTTTTAATGCAGAAATCTTAACAAGTGAACCAACAAGTACACCTTCTCCTGCTTAGACAACTTATATCCAAACTTATCTTGAATATAATCATCTATTTTCTCAATGCACGATTTACACTCTGATTTTTTACTAATCAACAAATCATACATATCATCTAGCTCAACTATATTCTCATTTTCATGATAGATAACACGATTAGCCAAGAACTTTAAATGTGTCATCAACCTAGTTGTATCTAGATTCTCTTTATCAAAGGTAATATTAAACTGTCCTTTAATAATATCCAATATCCCTCTAATAAATATAAGCGTATCAGAAATATCTTGAGTAGAAGCCTTAGTTGAAGAGTTAATAATATGAAGAGCTATAAGTCCAGCCTCATCCTTAGGCAAACGTACCTTTAACATCTCCTCAATCCTATCAAGAGCCCATAATCCGATTTGATATTCCTTACGATATAAGTAAGAAATCTCTGAATTTAAGAAATTACTCAAACTAGCATCCTTATAATATCTCTCAACCGCAAAATAGATATGATCGGCTAGTGCTATTAGAATTTGATTATCTAAAGAAACATTCAATTCTCTTGTAGCCTTTTGCGCAATCATCTCAGCAATTTGGAAATACTCAATAGGAACATCATCTAATAGTTCTTCGAATTTACTTAACTGATCATCTTTAATAAAAAATATCTTCTCTATCTTTGCCTCATCAATTAGATCCCCTGGCTTTTTACCAAAACCAACACCAGATCCTTGAACAATAGCCTCTTTATCATCAGTTCTCGTCGCTACAACATTATTGTTGTATACTCGAATGACCCTCATCGATATCCCCTTTCTTTGTTTAAAAAAGACCTACCAAAAAACAAGTGTCTATTGGGTAGGTCTTGCCTAATTAAAGTAACAATCCTATTTGATAATCTGCTTACGATTTAAATTATAACAATTCCCAAACAAATGTCAACGCTTTCTTTTTAGAAAATTTTCACAACTTCTTCTTAACAAGAACATATTCATTAGTCCTAAGAACTTCCTTAAACCCATTCTTAAGAAATAAATTGATAGATGGATTATCAATGGCTATATCATCATATAACTCAGCTATACCATTATTTTTCGCACATTGACACAATAAAGATAAGCCTTCATATCCATATCCCTTGCCCCTATATGGTGCATAAATAATCACATCCGCAATATATATTTCTCTTTCTAAATCTAAGTAATAAGCTACTTCACCCACAAATGTATTCTCATCACAAATATATCGATAAAAACGCTTATCATCCCTCATCCACCTTTGGTACCAAGCAACCCATTTAGACGCAGGAAAAGCTATAGTCCCATGATTATAAGACATGGTATCCTCATCAGACATCATCTTCTCTTTAAACCATAATTCATCAATTTTTGGTTTGTATAATTTAATCATTTATTATCTCTTTCTAATATCATCAAACCTGCTTCGTACAGATTTCTATACGTCCTATCAGGAAACAAAGATAGATACTCTTTAACTAAAGAAAAATCTATTTCCTCTTTTTCCACATAATCATTTAATTTGCTCTTAAATTCATCACCAGTCAATTCACTATATCTATCAATTATACTAGTAGATATAGTAAAAGAGTTTTTATTATTCTAAATTAGAGTGACAAATGTCACTCTATATGTCACTCTAAAAGAAAATTCTGATCTCACCGATAATGAATCATTTGTTTATAATTTGATAAAATATTTACTCCATATCCTTAATTTTTAAAGGATATTACGCAATTATTTAACTAAAAGAAGTAGCGTGATATGTTATTTAAAACCATAAAACCAGATTGGTTATTTTAAAAAACAATGATATATGTTGGAAAAATGTCTGAAATTATTATTTTTTGGTTGGCAAAATGTCATTTTTATCGTAATAATGGTTGCGTAAATGTCTCAACCTATATATACTATACTTAGAATAATGAAAGGTGTGAGATCATGTTAAAAAGAAAAATAGAAAGTTCAATTATTTCTTGGATAAAAAACGACAAAAAAGCCTTACTAATTGACGGAGCAAGACAAGTAGGTAAAACTTTTGTTATCCGAAAAGTTTTGCAAGAATTAGAATGTGATTATATAGAATTTAATCTTATTCAATCTCCAGAACTTGTACCATTATTGACAAATTCTCAATCGGTTGATGATATGGTTACTAACCTCTCTTTATTTACGGACAAACCGTTTATTAAAGGTAAAACATTTATTTTCATTGATGAAATTCAGGAATTTAAAGAAATAGCTACGAAAGTCAAATTTTGGGTCGATGAAGGTTCTTATCGATATGTGTTTAGTGGTTCTCTATTAGGCGTCGAATTAAAAAATATCACTTCTGCCCCAGTAGGTTATTTAAAAACATTAACCATGTATCCTATGAATTTTGAAGAATTTCTTCAATTATACAATTTTACAGACTCACTAAAAGAATCACTATATAAATCGTTCAATGATAGAACTCCAGTTAATGAAGCTGTTCATAATCGTATGATGAAAATATTCAATACATATTTATGCGTAGGCGGTATGCCTAGCGCTGTGCAAAAATTTAGTGATACTAAAAATCTTGAGTTGACAATGTCAGAACATCTAGATATAGTTACTCAGTATAAAAAGGATTTTACTAAATATGAAACTGAACAAAAACATATTTATTTAACAAGAATCTATGATTTGATACCTGCCGAGTTAAATAAGCCTAACAAAAGATTTATTTTTGCAGATATGAAGAAAGGTCTTCGCTATGAAAAAAGTTCAGAGGATTTTTTATGGCTATCTAACGCAGGAGTTGCACTACCAATATACAATGTAAGCGAACCTATGATTCCTCTTAAGATTAATGAAAATAGCAGCCTATTTAAGTTCTTCTTATCAGATGTCGGAATGCTTACTACGCTATATGGAAAAGCGTGTAAAATGCAATTATTAGCTGACAATCCAAACATAAACTTTGGAGCTATCTATGAAAATGTTGTAGCCCAAGAATTAAAAAATCAAGGTTTCGATCTATACTATTACAACACCAAACGTTTTGGAGAATTAGATTTCATTATTGAACACAATGGAAAAGTGCTTCCTATTGAAATCAAGAGTGGAAAAGACTATAAGCGTCATTGCGCACTTAATAATATTATGGAAGTATCAAATTACTCCATAAACGAAGCCTTCATCTTTACGAATTACAATATCGAAGTCAATAATAATTATATTTATTATCCTATTTACATGTTAATGTTCTTAAACAACATTGACGTAGTACTTCCCTCTATTGATATTCCTGATTTATCTCATTTTTAAATAATTCTTATGAAAGATATGATTAAATAATCATATTTTTTTACTATTTATCTCAAATGAAATTACAAAAAGAAAAAGAAGCATCTAAGTTTCTTAAGAAACTCAAACACTTCTTTGTAATCTCTTGTGTCAATAAATTAACGCTTAGAGAATTGTGGAGCACGTCTAGCGCCCTTTAATCCATACTTCTTACGTTCTTTAGCACGAGAATCACGAGTTAAGAATCCTGCAGACTTTAATACTGGTCTGTAATCTTCACCAACTTCAAGTAATGCTCTAGCGATACCATGACGCATAGCACCAGCTTGACCAGTTAAACCACCGCCGTAAACATTAATGTTTACGTCGAATTGACCCTCAGTGTTAGTAATAACAAGAGGTGATTTAACAACCATTCTCAAAACTTCTTGAGGAAGATATTGATCTAGAGTCTTTCCGTTAACAGTAATAACACCAGTACCAGCTGTCATATAAACACGAGCTACTGATGACTTACGTCTACCTGTACCTAGGTAATTTACATTGTTCTTTTTCTTTGCCATTAGTATACTCCTTACTTAAGCTCCATAGGCTTTTGTGCAGCATGAGGGTGGTTAGCACCTTCATAAACAAACAAATGAGTTCTCATACGATCACCCAACTTGTTATGTGGAAGCATACCTTGAATAGCATGTTCAACAAGCTCTACTGGATATTCTCTCTTCATTAAACCAATACTTCTACTCTTTAAGCCACCTGGGAACATTGTGTGGTGATAGTAGATCTTCTTCTCTTCTTGGTCGCCACTGTAGACAACCTTTTCAGCATTGATTACGATTACGTAATCTCCGCAATCAACATTTGGTGTGTAAGTTGGCTTATGCTTACCTCTTAATACAGCAGCAACCTTAGTTGCAAGTCTACCAAGAGTTTGGCCTTCTGCATCTATTACATACCATTCTTTTTTGACTTCTTCAGCTTTTAGCATTGTAGTCTGACGCATATCTTTTTTTACCTTCTTTCTTGTCTTACCGGGACAGGAAGCATTTATGCCCCATTATTATAAGAAAGCTATCTATATTTTTCAATAAAGAAAGTCCTTATTTTCCCTCTTTTTCATCAATTTTCTTGATTAAATACTGCATAACTGACTTTCTAGTCACAATACCCATCAAAATATCGCGATCATCCACTATAGGAACATAGTTTTGAATCACAATCAAATTCTCTAATTCCCTCATAGTAGTATCAATCTTCATAGCCGGAATATAATTAGGCCTAATCACATCCGCCACATACTTTTCTTCTAAATCCTTGATACAAACGCTCTCTTCACCGATGACGTTATACAACAAATCACCCTCCGCAATTGAACCAGCATAGACACCAGTCTTAGAATCAAGAACTGGTATTACAGTATAACGATGAACCCTCATCTTCTCAATTGCCTGTCTTAAAGTCATATCATGATCAAGGTAACATACCTGATTCTTTGGTGTTAATAAAGTTAAAATATTATCCACCCAATAATTCCCTACCTTTCATTAACTGAACATCTTTACTTAAATCCAAACTCTTGGTCTCAATAACCTTAGATATAATAGCTACATAAGTATCTCTGTCTAGTGTAGATTCGAGCCCGTCAGATTCGAGCCCAGATTCGAGCCCAGATTCGAGCCCGTACTCTTCCTTAAACTCAATCAACGCATCTCTAGTACTATAATCAAAATAACCATCAAAACGTTCTATATCATAACCTAAGTAATCCAAGGCATATTGCATAATATTGGTATAAGTAGAAACTGAATCATATTTATAAGACTCACCATCAAAATTAACACCAGTAAAACTTAAAGCCTTATGATTTTCAATCTCCACATCAGGAGTGATACCCACGCCATTAATGGAAGTACCATTAGGACTTGTCCAATAAGCTACTGTAAGCTTAATAGAACTACCATCACTAATATTAAACTTAGACTGCATAACACCCTTACCATAAGTCTTAGTACCCACAATAGTCACATTGTCCAATCCTTCTTTTAAAGCCATTGTCAACACTTCAGAAGCACTAGCGGTATAGTTATTAGTCAAAATCACAAAATCCTTAAAATTATCATAATATGCATTGGAAATTGTATAATCTGTATCCTTCTTCTTAGAAGTGTAATTCTTATGCATAACCACTTTATCCTTGCCTAAGAACAAACCCGCAATCTCCTGCACTGCCGTCTCATAACCACCGGTATTATCCCTTAAGTCAATAATAATCTTTGAACAATCCTTATACTCATTCAAATATTCGATACATTCATTACCACTATTAACCCCAAAAGACATAAGCTCTAAATAAACAGTATCATCATCAAGCTTCCTTGCATAAACTGTCTGCTCAAAACTTCCTCTTACTGCTGTTATATCAATAAGTTCACTATCTCTTTTAATAGTAAACTCAACAACACTACCCTCTTCTCCTAGAACCAAAGACTTAACCTCATCACTAGTCTTGCCTTCTAATTCAGTTCCATTAACAGAAACAAGAATATCACCAGCCTTAAAACCAGCCATCTCTGCAGGAGAATTCTTATAAACCCTAGTTATCACAAAAGAACCAGGCACATAAGTAACTCCAATGCCAACATAAGACATATTAATTTGATTATTATAATAATCAGAAGCCTCAACACTAGACATATACATCGTATAAGGATCATCACTAAAAGTAGTCATACCCAAATAAGCTTGATTATCTAACAACTTATCCAAGTCATCATAATCATCCCTATACAACCAATTATTCTTAATAATCTTCTTTATCTCATCAGACTTAGAATAAGCCTCATTTTGTTTATTAGTTAGTAATTCATTAGCTAAAACACCAAGCGCAATGCCAACCACAAACAAGACAACACAAAGAATAATCAACGCCTTACGTTGTTTCTTCTGTTTCTCAACAAGAATTCGCTCTTCTCCCAAAGGCTCCTTCTTCAATTTAATTCTAACTGTATTCTCTTTTTCCATAACTCATCAAGGCAAATAATTAGCCCCATTCAAACGACAAGGCGCCCCCCTGTTCTCACAAGTAGTACTCAAACCAGCGCTACCCCAGCCACAATTGAACGACTTAGAATAGCTACCATTATTAAGCATATCAATATAAGTAGCCAAATCACTATTATCTCCATCACCCAACAAGAACATCTCAATATGACAATGCGGACCAGTAGAATTACCAGAACTACCAGCCAAAGCCAACTGAGTACCCCTTGTCACAACACCAGTTCCAATCAAAGAACCGCTATATAAATGAGAGAAAGTAAGTGCATAAACCTTACCATTAACACTACATAAGAAATAGATTTGGTTACCACCATATGAGACACCACCACCGGCACCACCACACGAATTGCCCAAATAACCCCAAGTAGGACAATTATCATCGGAAATAACCACAACACCATCAGCAGGTGCCACAATTCTTGAGCCAACACTAACCGCATAATCCACACCCAAGTGAACACCACCGCCAAAGCTTGCAGGATAATATGGGAAATTAGCTGAAATACTAGAACCAGGTACTGGCGATATAAAACCACTCTGTGGATCTAATTGATTAAGTTCATCTAAACTCAACTTAATATTCGCAATTAACTTAGTCTGCTCATCCAATTGGTTTTGATATTCCGCAATAATATCACTAGCCTCATTATAAGCAATCATAGCCTGTTGATTCTTATATTCAGCCTCATTAGACTTAATCTCTAAATCAGTCATCTTATTATCTAATTCTTGCTTAGATGAATCGAGCTCTGCCTTTTCCTTATTCAAAGACTCGATAACGTCCTCAAGTTCCTTACGATCCTGTTGTTCTTTGGCATTAATAGCCTCAATACCATATAGTCTTCTAAGCATATCCGCAAAACCATTAGAACCCAACAAGAAATCTAGAAGAGGCGAAAAATGCATTGTACCCTGTGACAAAGACATACGAGACAATACTCTTGTATTAAGCTCGGAAACAAGTTGCTCCTTCTCCTCAATACTTTTAGTAAGCTCCTCAATCTTAGCAGTCAACTCCTCAATCTGAGGCTTAAGTTCTGCAATCTGTTCATTCAAAGCTTCAGCTTCCTTAGCCCACTCTGACGCCAATTTCCAATATTCCTCTTGATTACTCTTGGCATTATCTATCTCATTTTGAAGACACTGTTGCTTCTTCTTTGCGTTATTAAGCTTACAAGTCTTATCATTCTCATCACAATCTGAATAATCACAATCCCCCGCCATTACAGTAACTGTCTTGTAATTAATAGTGCATAAGACCATACAAAAAACTAAACACAAAGAAAATATATTCTTTCTCATCGTTTGCTCCTTAATAGTCTTGAAACACTCAAATAAGAACCAATAAAACCTACTAAAATACCTAGTACCAACAAACCACCACATAAGTAATATAAGAAAGGTTGTGGACTAACTAAAGTAAATACACCAAGTAAATTACCACCTGAAGTATTGAATACATATAAATAGAAACCAACCATTGCCGCAATTGGAATTATCGAACCAAGAACACCTATAATAATACCCTCTACCAAGAAAGGCCCTCTAATATAACTATTCTTAGCACCAACATTCTTCATAATCCAAATTTCAGTATCACGAGCTCTAATAGTAATAGAAATCGTATTATAGATTAAATAAACAGCCAACACTGATAAAGAAACTACTAAAATACCACCAAAGAATCTAACCTTATCCAAACCATCAATCAACAAATAAGTATTACTACCACCATCATGTACTGAATCAATACCATTGATTGCCTCTACACTCGCCTTAACATTTTGAAGTTTGTCGCCATCCTCAACACTAATTAAAAAAGCATCATGGAAAGGATTTTGATCACGATAAAGCTCATTAAATTCCTTCATATCAGGATACATGTTTACATAAAAAGTAAACTCGTCATCCTTGCTACGATACTCAACGCTCTTAACACCATCAACACTCTCAATTTGACTCTTTAAAGTATCAACAGTAGCACTAGAATCAATATCATAGCTAATTAAAGCACTAAGAGAAATTGAACCCTCAATATCCTTAGTAATTACATTCAAATTATAAGTAAGTATCAAGAAGAAACCTACCAACAACAGAGTAATTGTAACTGTGGCAATACTGCTGGCAGCCATACCAAAGTGTCTACCAACACCCACAAAGCCCTCTTTTACATGTCTAAAAAAACGACGGAACATTATTTATCATCCTCCATCAACTTTAAACTCTCAATATCACCCAAGCTAATAGTCTCTGTATCAGCCTTATCAATTGTAGTCCTTACATCACAAATACCATCAGCCTTATCCCTGACAATATGACCATTCTTAATCTCAATAGTACGCTTAGGATGTTTTCTAACAGTCTCAATATCATGAGTAACTATAATGATAGTTGTCTTCTCCTCACGATTAATCTTCTCAAACAACTTAATTATTTCATTACTCTTCTTAGGATCTAGATTACCAGTAGGCTCATCCGCAATAAGAATCTTAGGCTTATTGGCTATAGCCCTGGCAATAGCTGTACGCTGTTGTTGACCACCTGAAACCTCACTAGGAAAAGAATTAGACTTATCAGATAAGCCAACAAGTTTTAATACTTCTCTAACTCTAGGTCTTAATTTATCCTTTGGAGTATCTACTACCTCCATCGCATAAGCAACATTTTCAAACACAGTCTTTTTTGGTAATAAACGGAAATCTTGGAAAACAACACCAATATTACGACGATACAAAGGAACCTTACGTTTCTTTAGTTTCCCTACATCAACAATGCTATTCTTAGCCTTCTTATCTAAGCTAATGCCACTTACAGTGACTCTTCCACTAGTAGGAACCTCCTCACCATCTAGAATCTTAATCATTGTTGACTTACCAGAACCTGTTTCACCAATAATATAAACAAATTCACCGTCATTGATATCTAAAGAAATATCATATAACGCATGAGTACCATTCTTATAGGTCTTAGCAACTTTTTCAAACTTAATCATACCTAAATATTATACAATATTATCTTTTTAATCTATAATTAAGGTAACAGGAGGTAAATCCCTATGAAACTTATTTTAGCTATCGTATCTAACGATGACTCTGCTTCAGTAAGCGCCTCATTGAACAATAACTCATTTCAAGTTACCAAACTAGCAACAACAGGTGGTTTCCTATCATTAGGTAACACTACACTAATTGTTGGATGTGAAGATGATCAAGTAGATCACGCAATTGAAATCATTGGAAAAGAATCAAAAAGAAGAACCGAAATTGCCCCATCTACTGCATCATTCATGTCTGGTGAATTCTCACCAATGCCAATCGAAGTAACCGTTGGAGGTGCTACAATCTTCGTACTTGACGTAGACAAGTTCATGAAACTTTAAAAGACAACCTAAGTTGTCTTTTATTATTCACATCTTATCGTATACCTACTTAAATTATCATAAGTACACATAAACAAAGTCAAAGGCCAACCATTAAGCATTCCATCAACATCATCACCATCCAACACTTCAATAGTACTTACATGATATTCAAACACATTACCAACTACATCAGTAAACACTATCAAATCACCTTCTTTTAACTTATTTAACTTATTAAACTGTGCCCTACTATTATGTCCTGCAATGACCATATTATTTGTATAAGCACTACCAGAATACCTACAAGGAGCTTTCTTTAACAATTCATCTGACCAATCGCTAAGTATTGGAAGTCTTAAACCTAAACTAGAAATCTCTAAAATCCCAATACAAGAAAGCCCATCCACATCTACTTCAGGCATATCCATATCAGGATTTAAAACATAATCTGGTACTTCCAATATAGTTTCACCTACAATTTGATTATCATAAGCCTCAATAAGTTTATTTTGACTATTAATGCTAATCCTATCATCAATCAAATTATTAACACTAATTATCAAAGCCAACACTAAACAAAATATTCCTGCAAAAGTAAACAACTTACTTTTCATGTCTTCTTCCAATCAACAAACAAGTAAAACCCACAATCACAAGAAAAGGAACTGGCCACCACAATTGCCCTGTTAAAGGTAATTTATCAAAAACACTGGCATTTTCCACTATTCCACCATCATTAGTAACAGTAACAGTATTACCACTCCTGCTAAGTCCAACAGTATAGCCACTTGGCACATTATCCTCTATAACATCATAAGTATATGTACTATCCAAACCATTCCAAGTAAAAGAGAAATGATTTAATTTATTCAATTCCTGTTTATCATAAACAACGCCATCCCTTAATAAAGTTACTTCGATACTACTAGGACGACTATCAACATTATCATTTTTCCAAACCTTTAATACATGTAAATTAATTGGTTCACTTCCCTTTAAAACCCTATCATACTTTAGATCAACAACAAGCTCACTTTCTAAATTAACTAAAGTTACCTGTGGACTATAAGTATAAGTACCATCATCAATTGGTTTAACACTGATTAAATATAATCCTTTTTCTAAACCATTAAAATAAACCTTATTATCAACGCCACTAGTTGCATACCCATCAGCACTTATATTGTCCACCTTAATATAATTAGCTAGCGCATTAGCACATGCTTGTAAATCGCCATCCAAAGAAACAGGATAGCCATCATATGGACTAACTAAACCATTATCATCAGCTATTCTATAGACGCTAACTTCCATACCACTTAATGGACACTCAACAACAAGATTACAACTACTAGCATGTACACTTACACTACAAGTTATAAGCATTATAAAAGAAAGCAACAAAACCATTACCCTATTTCTTCTCATGTAGTAACATCCTCTTTGTTCTTTCATAATCCTCATGTCTTTTCTTCTTATATAGTTTAATAATCAATACAGCTAAACAATACACCACCAACAACAGTAAACTAACACAGGTTATCACAAGATATTTATTCACCTTAATCGCATCAGAAGTAACCCTTGTACCATCAATAGTCATATTCTCAATCCTATGACCCCTTATAAGCAACCTATGAGTATTAATACCATAGGGAGTACAAGTAACAAGCGTACAATAATCTTTTCCCTCTTCAATAGCCAAGGCACTATAATCTTCAGGCTCCACAATAAGAATCTGATCAACCTCATATGTTAACATCTCATCATAGGCATGTAACATAAACACATCGCCAACAACCAACTTATCTATATCAGTAAACAACTTAGCACTAGGAAGTCCTCTATGTCCTGACAAGACACAATGCGTACTCTCACCACCTACTGGTAATGAACTGCCCTCTATATGTCCTATACCTACTTGTAATACCGATTCATCTACACCATGATAGATAGCTAACTTTAAACGAAGCTCAGGAATAGTGATATAGCCCATCATTCCATTGTCATCTACACTTAAAATATTACGATACAATTCATTATCACTAGGACTAGGACTAAACCTTCTACCGTTATCAACTAACCCAGAATTATACGATATAGCCCTATCCAATTCAGCAAGCTTCTCACTATCATCCATCTTTTCAATTCTTTCAGTATAATCAACAACAGCCTGTGTTTGATGCTGAGCATTCCAATAATTACTTACCGTTGGATATAACAGTAAGGACAAGCCTGTAATAAAAGTAATACATAAAATAATTGTACTTATATGCTTCCTCAAAACTACAGCTCCTCTCCTTAATGTTGTATTAGGAGACAATAGATAACCATCACCTCCCAATACATTAATAATTATTTAGCATTCTTCTTAGTAATCAACAATACACCTGAACCAATTAACAATGCAGCACCTACTATATACATCATAGTTGTACCTACACCACCTGTTGATGGTAATACTACACCTGTTCTATTTTCAATTTTAACCAAATTTTCAGTAGTAGTAATATCTGTACCAGTGCCTGCAGCTCCTTGTTCCTTATATGTAACACCACCATTTTCATCAATAGTGATTTCGATAGGTTTATTTAATTTATTGTAACCACTTGGGGCAACAGTTTCTGTTAAATAATAAGTTCCAGCAACTAAGCCTTTGATTGTAATCTTACCATTTGTTGGAGTTACAAATTCAGTTACACCATTGGCATATACTTCATATGCATCACCTCTACGATAAGTATTATCATCAATTCTTATTAGTTTTATATCGATATTTGTACTGGTAGTTAATTTGAACTTTGCGCCAGCAAGGTTAACAACCGTATCATCATTTGCATTCTTTCCAAACTTATATAGAGGTATTTGGTATGTCTTTACAATTGCAGTATCACTATTAGATTCAGCATTATTATTTCCATATACAACCCATGCAGTATTTTTGTTGTTTTCAGTTAAAATCTCGGCATCTTCAGTTACTTTACTATGGTAAGAAACAACTATTTCTTTACCAGCAACTAATTCATTAGATTTTAAAAATTTAATATGGAATGTACATCCATCTGTTAATGATGCTGCATCTGTGACAATCTCATAGAAATCACCTGCATTTTTAGTGGCACCGTCATATATAACTTGAAACGTAGAGTCAACTATTTTTAATCCATTAGTTTCCTTATCATGCAACACATAGTTCTCTGCACCTTCACCTACAGTTATTGTGGTTTTAAACCAAGCGATTCCGCCAATATCAGCACTTACTTTATCATGATAATTAGTAGCATCATAAGATACTTCCTTCTTTACTGTAGGAGCAATATTTTTTTCTTGAATAGTAACATCAGCGCTTAAAGTATTAAGAGAACATAATACACCGGCACTAGAATCAACTAGATAGTAACCCATGTCTAAGTTTGTAAATTCTACAGTTGAAGTTGTTGTACCACCTGTAGCCGCTGGAGCAACTTTAGAATCTGTTGGAATAATTGTTGTATGCGTCTTTACATAGTTTAAAGCAGCTTTCGCGAAATCTTTTGCGGTTTCATCAGTAAATAAAGTTGTTTTCTTAACGATTCCCATGTCCTCATCAACAATCTCTAAATACTTTTGTCCTTCAGTATCATTTTTAATAAAATCTTTCCAATCATTGCTAGTAAGTTTGTAAGCATAAAGACCGCTAGTAGGATCATAACTTTCCAACTCCAAAATTTTGTAAATTTTATACTCTTGTCCAGGAATTGCATTATTAATTGTAATCTTTCCAGTATCAGCAGCAAACACCATAGTAGTAGCAGACAATACCATCATAAACGCAAATAGTATTGTAGTAAGTTTTTTAATCAGTTTCATTATTTTTCCCCTTTCCCTTCATTTGTTAATAATTTCTGATTTTTGTAATATTTAATGTCCATTACTAGACTTATCACCTATCTCCTTCTCAATAACATTACCCCCGTCAGCAACATTAAGATTGCTCCTGACTTAATGTAACCATTAATTCCATCACCACCTGTAGCAGGTAATTGCCTTGTAACTATTTGATTGGTAACAGTAATTGTATCGCCACTAGTAGCGATGCTAGAATTTGTTAAACCACCAGAATTAGTTGTCTTATAAGTAGTTAGATATTCCATTCCAGCAACCACATGTACATTTGAATCAGTAATTGGCTGTCCGTTTTGATCTAACTCAAATTCGTAATAAGTTCCATTAATATCATTTAGATTAATAAACCTATCTGTTTTAACATCATCTCCAGTATTATAAGTAATCCATACCTTTTGAATCGCTAAGTCTCCAACACTTGGATTAGGTGTAGCATATAAGCCAAAACCATAAGTTCCCGCAATCGGCTTAGTAGGATTACCTCCAGCATTTAAGAATTGTTTAGTAACTTTAATACCTTTTTGTTTGTTATAAACTTCGAGTTTAAATTCTTCAGGACTTTCAGCAATTATGAGATTATTACCGGCATTACTATAAGTAACACACTTATCTACATATGCTATTACATCTGTAGCTGTATCATTATCTATCTTCTTATACATGATGTAATACTTTTGATTATTATTTTCATAACCTTCAGGAGCTATCGGCTCTTGAACTTCATAGATTGTATTGTATTCCAACAAATCTATCTTAAGAGTTCCATCTGTTGTTGTAGTGCCGGTTCTTTTAGCCGTCATATCATCATGAACGATTGTATTGTCATCTTGTAATATACATTTATAAACATCAAATCCTACGTCATTCATAATATTTGTTGGTTTATCACTATCGTACTTTTCGATGGTTAATACAGGTTTTGTTGTAGTTGAAGTACTACCACCAGCACTAGCTGTATAAGTAAATCTATTGAAATCCTTATTAGCTCCGCCGGTTTCTGAATAACCCTCCCAATATACGCGATTAGTAATATCTTTTGTCTGACCTGAATTAATCTTAACAGTTGCGGTATACTCGATCGTTACTTTCTTGCCATTTGGAATAGTAACAATCAATTTTGTGCCTGTGCTTTCATTAGAAATAGTATAGCGTCCAACATTATTGCGATCAGCATCTTTAACCGTAATTGTTTTTGGCAACAGAATTAAATCTTTGCTCATAACATCCACCAAAGTTAATTCACTATTATCGGTTGTATTAGTTGGTAACATTTGACCCATTGGATTAGCTACAATAGCATAATTAATCTTTTTGGTATCGCCAACTCTAGTTCCATCTTTAATCAAAGTAGTAAAATCGCCTTTATTAAGCACTTTACTATTGTTGGCTGTAGCTATTTCAATACCATTCGAATCATAAAGAGTAACCCTATTATTGAACGTTTTACTTTCACCATTCATTAAATAGAATTTATCAGTTACCTTGCAAACAACTTGTACATCGACCGCATATTTATCTTCTTCTTTTCCTGCTGTAAAATTGCACAACTTAATCAAGGCCTCACGGCCACCATCTTTTACATAATATTGAGTTGTTCTACTTATACCGCGGTCATCATTTGCCGTGTTAGTCTTCAAAGTCCATGTTCCATCAAGGCCACTTATTTCACCTGTTGTAACAGGATTATTATTCCATATATTATTCCCATGCCACTTGATACGTATATAGGCAAGTTCCATACCATCTGGTATTTGTTCCAAGACTTGATAATCACCGCTTAAATTACCTGCATGATTAACTTTAAACGCCCAAGACACATATAAACCGCTATTAGGTGTACCATCAGCATTATTTAAAAGTTTTACAGGAATTCTTTGTTCAGCTAATGTATTATCAGCCCCTCGATCTATAACTTGATATGTACCATCATACTTAAACACTTGGCCAAGTTCCTTAAGGATAATTCTTCCACCACTAATTGTATGACTAACGGGACCAGCCATCTGTTTCTGAGCATCCTCACCTTGTTTATTGCCATTCACATCGGGTTCTATTGCATACAAACTGTTTAAATATGTCTTCGATTTTCTATACTGAGGCAACGTCTTAGGCTCGGTCTTAAGGACAATATATAAATTGTTGTTATCGCCTAGTGTAATATTTTCTTTAGCAGTTAAGAACAAATCATTATAAGTGCCTGTAGGATAAGAAGTTGTTACATTATTTCTTGGCGATTCTTCAAATAAAACTTTTTCATTAACCAGTTTTTTTGCCTCTATAAATTCACTGAAGTTTTTATAAGAACTTATATCATAGTCCCCTCTATAAACACCAACAACGGAATCATCACGAATATAAGAAGCATTATTTTCTGTTGTATTAATTACTTCTTTAATTTGATAATTCTTTCTAATCTTATTTCCGCTCACTTTAATAATCCAATACAGTTCACCATTTTCCCATGCTTTGCCAACATTTTCTCTCTTAGGATCTTCATAGTACCAAGCTGTCTTAGTAAAATTTAAATTATAATAACCAGCAAGAGTCACACTTTGATCAGCTTTTACAGGATTATTAAAATGAAATCGTATACCTTCTGAATTAGCAGCCTCACTTAATTTAAAACTATTAGTAACCGTAATTTGAGCAACATTTTCTAGCCCATCTGGCATAGCATAATATTCAATCGTGTATGAATATTTGTTGTCTTTCCAATCAAATTTATTTAGTTGAATCTTAAAACTTGTTAAGTCATCAATATAAACCCACTTTGGATCACCTTTTTGTTCATCAGTTTTTGCATCATGCGCTGTAATCTTCATAAAACCAAGATACTTCATATTATTTGAACTAAAACTATCAATCAAATCAGCATTAGTAATATCCCATTGACCCCTAGTCTTATTAAGAACAACTGTATACTTGTAACTTCCCTTAAGCGCAACAAACGTATTACCTTCAGGGTAGGGGCAATCTTGTCCATCAACATAATAAACTTTTTGAGTGCTTGGAATATAAATCCTTTCCTCAGCAGATAAAACTTCACCAACCGTCTTTTCTACCCATTTATAGCCATCTATTTTTTGTGTGTTATTAATGCCATGTATCATAGTGCCGTTCGAATCCCAAGCAGCATTGTCTGAAGACACTGAAAATCTGTTTATTACATTCAGTTCATTCGCCATCTTCTCTGCAAAAATATTTGGATTAACCTTTACCTTATAAGTGATTTTATAAGAAGCTCCCACTGTCATATCAAAATGATGGCCATCTGCGCCTTTAATTTCAAACTTTTTATTAGTACCACCATTATCAAAAGAAACTGTATAATCTTCGTTTTTTGTTAGTACTTGATAATTAGGATTTGATTTTATCTTCTTCTCTACTTTAATAGAATCTTCAAGATATCTAAAATTGTTGAGGAATTCATCACCATCATCATTCAAATGCACATCTTGATGCTTTAAAAAATCATGAAAAACAACATTCTTCAAAGGATAATTAGTACCATCTAATACCTCAAATTCTAAAGTATAATTAATAACACCATTTTCTATATCATAGGCACCAGTTTTACTCATGTTTTTATTTAGCCTTGGTGTAAAAGTTTTCTCAACTAAGCCCTTATCATAATATTCATCCGTACCAACAACAGTTTTCTTTGTATACAAGTTAGCTGTATTCTTTAAAGCCTGATTATTCTGTGTATCAAAAGTATTATTTGTATCCTTCAACTCAACAAAATAAGTAAGCACACGACTCTCATTTGGTGCCATTTCACCAATAGTCCAAACAATACAACCAGGTTGACTTAAAGTACCATCTCCTATAGGCTGAGGAACCTTATCGCTGCCACTTGGTTCATTTGCTAAGTACAATTTACCGTTAACAGCTGAAGAATTACTAGAATTTATAGTCTCATATGGTCTATTTCCACTCTCGCTATTCTCAAGAGTATTTATCCTGGATATATCAACATACTTTTCGACTATTTTTTTATCACCAGACAACTTATCCACAACATAAACATTCTTGCTTCCATATTCACCTGCAGTCACAGTTACTTTGTACTTAATATAATCGCTAGCAATATCTCTTTCGAAGTCTTTAGAAACATTAACATTTCCATATCTTTCGATATAATCAGGACCATAATTCAATTCAATAGTACTGCTATCAGGCTTTGTAAAGTTGATAGTACCATTTGTTTTATCTAACTGGCTCAAGTCAACCTTAGCTTCTGCATTGAAATCACCATTAAGTGTGTCTGTTGAAGTTGCATCTTTTAAATAATCGTCAGTATATTTTATACGAATTGTTTTGCCACCATTTTCAAAGCTAATAGTTCCAATCTGTTCATTGTGTTCATTGGTTATTTCTCTTTCTGTAGTTTCAGAAATCTTAAAACCCATATTTGGAAGATTGTATACAAAAGAACCACCATAAGAATCTCTTAAATCAGCTTTACGAACATCTTTAAATTCAACCCTAATCTTAAAACTTGTATTATCAGGTCTTTCACCATCAGCTAATGGGAACTCTTTTTCAACACCACCGACACTACATGTTAAATTAACGCTCTTGATTTTAGTATTATCACCACTTAAGACAAATGGACTTGTAACCGCAGTTGTTTCTCCCTCTGCCAACAACACAGGCTCATCTTCACTCACAACTAAAACATCATCCTCACCAGAAGATTCATCATTAGTATTGTTTATAACAGGCTCTAAGGCGGGATCGTTAGATTCCTCTACCCCCCCCGTTCGTTTATGTTCTCAACAGTAGTAGGACCATTATTGTCATTTGTATCATCATCCTTCTTTTCTAGCGTAAATGCAGGAAGAATCAAAATAGATAAAGTAACACAAATCACAATAAAAGATAAGAACTTATTTATCTTCTTCCTCTTTAACTTGTCACTCCTACTTAGCATATTTATCCCCTAATACTCCCAAACTTATTCAAAGGCCATATTCTAAACACAACCTTACTCTCAATTTGTTCCTCAGATATGTCCCCAATAACACTAGCTCTAGAATCTAGAGAAGTATCTCTATTATCACCCATAATAAAGTAATGAGCTTCCTTTACTTGATGAGGAAGTTCAATATCACAATTGCCCAAAGACAATTCTTTTATATAAGATTCATCTAACACTTGACCATCAACGGTAACAACCCCATCATTACTGATATCAACCCATTGACCACTAGTAGCTATTACCCTTTTAATCAAAAGCTTATTACCCTGATAAAAAGCCACCACATCGCCAGTTTCTAACTTCTCATTCTTAACAGACAAAACAAGATCACCTGGCTCTAGTGTAGGAGACATAGAAGAACCATATATTTGTAAAACAGGCATCCAAAGAGTAGTCAACAAAACTGAAAGTGCAGCCACCACACACAACACACCAACCGTCTTAAACAAAGCACTCTGATAAAGTTTCCTTGTTCTCAACCTTTTCTTTTCATTATTCACTTCACTAAAAGTAGGACCATCAACACTAAGATCTGATTTCTTCATTTCATAAATCAAATCAATCAACTCTCCCCTACTTAAATGCCTTAAATCCTTCTTATCCATAATATAAAAAAATGTAAACGCTTACCGTCTACATTCCATTCTAATCATTTAATTCACAAGTGTCAATTAAAGAAAACGTTCAATCACACCAACCATAAAATCATGATCACAATCCAAGTCAGAAACATATTCTACGCTTGCTTTTACATTATTACTTGCATTAGAAGGACAAGCACTATGATAACCCCTATTAAACATTGACAAATCATTCTCATTATCACCTATTGCTAGTATTTCATCCTTTGAAACATTAAGTAAATTAGACACCACATCAATTGCCCTTCCCTTAGAAGTATCCTTGTGATGACACTCAATAAACCTAGGAGTAGAATACTCAAAAACCATATTCTTGGTATTAGTTTTAATAAAGTCTTCTATCCCCTTCAAAGTATTAGGATCTTCTTCCATGAAGCAAACCTTATAAACTCCCTCTTTCTTTAAAAGATCATTCAATTCATCCTTACTCAAAACAACAGGCTTCACAAAAGTTGAAAGATTAGGAGTACTAGTTATATAAAAATTTGACTCCGTAAAAACCCTAGGAACTAAATCATGACTATAAGCATAATCCAACAAAGCTAGTGCCTCATCCTTATCAGTAAAACAATTATAAACAACCTTATTATCAATCTTGATATAAGACCCATTACCACAAACCATATTAGACAAATCCACAAAAGACTTAAGGCTATCCACATTATAAGGAAGTCTACCAGTATTAATAATAAAACGTGTGCCATCTAAATTCTTTATAAACTCCACTGTCTTTTCATCAACACTTTTAACACTATTTAATAAAGTACCATCTAAATCAGAAAAAATTAACTTAAGCATTAGGATTCACCATCTCTATAAATTTAAACTTATTGCCATCATATTCATACACACAAATACCACAATTAGGAACCTTAAAAGAAGCATCATAACCTACTATTTTGTAATAAAAACACCTACTCGCAACCGCATGAGAAACAGCCATCACATTACCAGTGCTCTCTTCCATTATCTTAGACAAAGCACTATAAACTCTATCTTCTACCATTTCCCTATTCTCACCACCAATAGAAGTAAAATCATCATGATATTCTAGGCACTTATGATAATCACCACCATCCAAAGAACCAAAATACATTTCAATAAGACCATCAACACACTTACCATCTTTTCCCGTAATTAACTTACAAGTAGCCTTAGCTCTACCAAGTGGTGAACAATAAACATCAGTATACTCAATCTTATTCTTAACAAAATATTCTCTAGCATTTAAAGCTTGCTTAACACCCAATTCAGTCAAAGGACTATCACATCTTCCTTGCGCTAAACCCTTAATATTAAATTCCGTCTGACCATGACGACACAAATACAATCTCTTTACCATGGTGCTATTATAACTCAATTATTAGCTTTTTCTAACTGAAGGCGAATCATAAGATAAAGGTAAAAAGATATAACCCTGTTGCCTTAATATATCTATCATCTCGCCTAAACAAAGGGCAGTATTTTTACTATAATCATGCATCAAAACAGTCATCACACTATACTTACTAGAACTATCAACCACATTATGCAAAAACTCATCAGGACTCAAATTAGCCTCACCATCACCGGTAGTAAGCGTCCAATCAATATAACCATAGCCCATATCAACAAGTTTATTAACTAAACTTGTTTTATTCAAACCAGAATAAGTAGCCTGAGGGGAACCACCAGGAAAACGCATCACATTCATCTTAACCCCCAACAAGTTATAGATAAAATCATCATTCTCCTTTATATCCTCTATAAAAGCATCCTCGCTTCTATAAATGCCATTCTTAATTTTGTGACTTGCTGTATGATTAGCCAAAGTATGACCATCATCCCTAATTCTCTTATATAAATCATCAAGATTATCTTTCTTAAGCACAAAGAAAGTACCCAAAACATTCTTTTCTTTAAGCACATCTAGAAACAAAGGAGTAGTCTTGCTATATGGACCATCATCAAAAGTTAAGTAACAAACCTTAAAGTTTGCACCATTTCTAGCTCTTTCATCAGCTTCTTTTGCTAACTTAAAATAAGATTCCTTTACCTCTTTTAAAGAAACATCTACATCCTCAACCTCTTTATACATTACACTTAAATGATCTAATTCACTTTGATTATTAGCTTTAATGTTATTAAAAGTATCAATATCATTCTTAAGTTGTTCATTAATATTAGCTAACTTGATCGTATTCACATAATAATAAACTAAAGTCATACATGAAAAAACACATAAGAAAATAAGTATTAAACTTGTTAATAACCAAGTAGATCTTCTAACTCTTCCTTGCGACTTAGCCATTTCTCATACTCCCTAATACTATCTTCCTTAACATTTCTTAAATCACTAATATCCTTAGTCAACTTGTTTATATCATTATTCATATTATCGACATCATCTTGGATACCTTTTACCTCTTCTTTTAATTGACTATGGATATTCTCTTCCAATAAAAAACGATGACGCATGTAAAAAGTAAACGTCACCGTAACAATCAATATAACAATTTCCAAAGCTATCAAGAACTTCTTCATCTTCTCATAGCCTTCAAAGCTTCCCTTTTCATTGACTTAAGTTTATCATCTTCTCGCTTATCATAAAGCGTTTTGCCCCTACAAAGTGCAATCTCAAGCTTAGCCCTACCATCCTTTAGATAAAGCCTTAAAGGAATAACTGTCAAACCTTGTAACTTAGTCTTAGTATAAAGCTTAGTAATCTCATACTTATGAAGCAATAATTTTCTATCCCTAGTCTCATCATGATTAAAACGATTGCCATGATCATACTGAGCAATATTCATTCCCTTAATATAAGCCTCACCCTTTGAAAAAGAAACATAAGACTCCTTAAGCTGAACCTTGCCCTTACGAATAGACTTAATCTCCGTACCTAGCAAACTTAATCCAGCCTCATACTTATCCAATATTTCATAATCATGGAAAGCCTTCTTATTTACACTAACTTCTTTAATACCCATAATAAAAAAATAAAAGGGTCCTTTATTACCCTTCTACAACTCTAATGATAATCACTAACACAAAGAATAGAATTCCAAGTGCCATAGTAACATTTGATATTACTTTCTCAGGGCCTCTCTCCTTAACATTTTGGAAAAGTCCTAAATCACCTGATCCTGTAAAAGCACTCAAGCCATCAGACTTACCACTCTGTAATAAAGAAATAATAATAAGTAATATTGAAATAACTAATAAAATAATTCTTAACATAATTCACCTCTTCAAAGCGCGACAATATTCTACTACAAATAAAACATTGTGTCTATTGTTTACTCGCATTCCTCATTGAAATCTATTTAAACCTGCTTCATTTCTAAACGTGTCGAATTGCACACGGTTAAAATTTGTATTATTTAAAACTTCCTTCAACCCTATAAATTCAAGTGTATTTCTATTTCTCATCCAATTTTGAATGACAAATCTTGGATCATCTGTGTTTTTATATCTTGCTATGTCTGTCAAACTTATATAGTCATTCTTAAAATCTTCGGTATAAACTTGAATATCAAACCCATTAGCAGAAATTTTTTCATTTTTAATTTTTGACAAACCTTTGCCCTCCTTTAACATAATCTACTGTTTGCAATATCAATTATTAATAGTAGATACTCTAAGCAGCACGCTAATTATTTACTTTTTGAGTTTTAAACTTTGGTAGAAGTATTAAACTACTTCCATTAAAATTACTTTTTTCTCTGCTACCATTATAACATGAGACCAATAGCTTGCTCTGTTGCCTTTGGCTATTAAAGCTATTAAAAACGCAAAAATACACAAGTTAATTAGTTCTTGTCTATAACCCTAATTAATTGTGTATTTTCATTTAATTATTGGATTCTACGCCTGCCTTATGCACTAGCTTCTTGCACTTTCTTTCAAACTCACGACGCTCCATCATAATAACATTACCACACCCTTGACACTTAATCTTAATATCAGTGCCCACTCTAACTATCTCCCAATAACTAGACTTCTTACAAGGATGATCCTTCTTCATCTGAACAATATCACCTAATGCATACTCACTTATCATAACATTTCCTTTGAATCCATAATAATTGTAATAGGACCATCATTCAACAATTTAATCTTCATATCAGCACCAAAGATACCCTTTTCAACTTTATAATCCTGAGCCAATACTTCATTAAAATAATCATACATCTTAGTAGCCTCATCACCCCTCATTGCGTTACAGAAAGAAGGACGATTACCCTTGCTGCAATCAGCATACAAAGTAAACTGTGAAATAGAAAGAATATCACCACCTACATCCTTAAGCGCAAGATTCATCTTCCCATCCTCATCATCAAACACCCTAAGCTTCTTAAGCTTATTAGCCATCTTGTCAACAATTCCCCTTGTATCACCATCACAAAAACCAACAAGCACCATAAAACCCAAACCAATAGCACCTGTTACCTCACCATCAACTGTACAACTTGCTTCACTAACTCTTTGAACAACTAAACGCATAACTACTTCTTAAAAATAAATAACTTAGACAAAAAATAATTTGACACAATAACAATCACTTGCCCTGCAACCTTAACCACCATTGAATCAATATGCATAAGATTGATTCCCACAAACAAGATAAACTCCTCAACAACCAAAGTTAACAACCTAGCTGACACAAAAGAAGAAATCTCCTTAAGTAAACCGGTCCTATCATTCACCTTAGACTCAAAGACATAAAGTTTATTAGTAACATAGGCAAAACTAACAGCTAAAACCCAAGATATAACATTGGCAACATGTTCATTCAAACCAAGGGTCTTATTAAACAAATAAAACGTAATAATACTTACAAGGAAAGTACAGCCACCAAAGAAAAGATAACTGATCACTTCCTTGTACTTAATAAATAATTCTTTAATCTTAGACATACCACTATTTTAGATATTTAAAACCATTAACGCAATATTAAAATAAATCGCTAACGAACAAGCATCCGCAATAGTAGTAATCAAAGGTGATGCCATATAAGCTGGATCTAAATGAATCGCCTTAGCAAGTAGTGGCAAAAAACAGCCAAGTGACTTAGCCAACACGGCAGTCAAACATAAGGTGCACGCAATAACAATCGCAATACCCAAATCATGATACTGGATAAAAATGCGGATGCCATTAACAAGACCCAATGTAACACCACACATTATGCCAATTCTTGCTTCCTTCCACCAAACCTTAAACACATCCTTAGGCTCGATCTCATTGGTAGCTAAGGCTCTAATTACCATGGTAGAAGCTTGCGAACCACAGTTGCCACCTGTATCCATAAGCATTGGAATAAATGAAACAAGAAGAGGGATGGCAGAGAAAGCTACCTCATAATTAGTGATAATCTTACCAGTAATAATAGAAGACAACATCAACACCAACAACCAAACAATTCTATTCTTATATTGAGTGATTACTGATTCCTTCAAGTAGTCATTCTCAGAAGGAGTCATCGCAGCCATTATCTCGAAGTCTTCCTCATTCTCCTCACTCATAACATCCATCGCATCATCAACAGTAACAATACCAACAAGTCTATTCTCATTATCAACAACAGGAAGTGCCAAGAAGTCATACTTATCAAACATCTTCGCAACCTCTTCCTTATCCTCATTAGTAGCAACTGTAATCACATTATCTTCCATGAAATCATTAATACAAGTATCATAATCACGCATCAACAATTCCTTAACTGTTGTAACCCCAATCAAACGACGATCAGCATCCACAACATATAATGTATAAACAGTCTCCTTATTCAAACCGATTCTTCTAATACGATCAAAACATTCCTTAACAGTTAATCCTGACTTGATATCAACATACTCAACTGTCATAATAGAACCAGCTGAATCCTCAGGATACTTTAAGATTTCATTAATTGCCTTTCTCTTAGTTGGACTAGCGTTTTGCAAAACCTTACTAACTAGATTTGCCGGTAACTCATCAATCAAATCAGCTGCATCATCGATATATAACTTAGACACAATAGCAGCTACTTCTTGATCACTCAATGTCTCAACCAACTTCTCTTGAGTATCGGAACTCATATAAGAGAAAATATCAACAGCCTCATCCTTTTTTAACAACCTAAAAACAATCGCCAAATCTTCCTTTGACAATTCATCTAAACACTCGGCAACATCTGACTCATTAGACTCATTTAAAAGAACCTTTAGTTCCTTGAAATTGCCTTGTGACAATAATTCAAAAACCTTTTCTAACATTTTCTTCCTCCTTTACAAGAAGAAAGAAACAGAAGAACTACCTAGCACTCGGGTGTTCATCTGTATCTTTCTTATTTAAATATTCACACGAATGAACATCCATCTGTAATTCTCCTTTCCTACGCCTCATAATTCTATCGCATTTTAAGCCTTTTTACACATAAAATCTATGTTAGCCTTTTTAGCTTGTTCAATTTGATATTTACGCTCTATAAAATACTCTTTTCCATCTTTTATAAACCTAGCACCAGTTTGATGAAAACCAAAATTAACATTAGCTTTTATACACTGTTCTCGAATATCTAATACCCAATCATAGTTTAGGGCACGAATCTGGGCACGAATCTGCTGGCTCGAACCTGATTCCCCCGACACATTTACCTCATAAATATCACTACCAAGATACTTAGAAATATCCATCTTTTCTAACATTGGAGCCAAGATTATAGTCTTATACTTAATATTTAGTTTCTTAAAAATAGGCAAACGATAATCAGCCATTTTCTGATTCTCACAAGTACAACCAACAATCACATTATCCGGTACAGAAAAATTTAGTCTCTCAATTCTTTTGGTGAAGAAATAAAACATACAATCACTTCTTGTTTTCATCATCTCAAGACACTCATCACGCCAAGAATCCGCCTCACTCAATAGAAAGTCACTACTAAAACAAGTCATAATCAAAGAACCACTAGGTATCTTATAATTGCCTCTTCTATCCTTTTTTATAGGTAAATTAAAATCATTTGTTTTCTTGCATATGGTGCTATCCCTACCAAACATTTCATCCTGTCTATAGACATAACAATTTCTACAACCTTCTGAATATTTAGTGCAACCATGCCAAGGATTCCAAGTTACTTCCATCTTTTATTCTCGATATAAAAATCAATCTTAATCGCAACAAAATTAAGCAAGTGATAACAAGTCACTGCCGCAAACACAAAGACCATCATCAACAAGAAACAAACTCCTGAAATATGAACGATTGAGAAAAGTCCCTTCAAGAAAAATATTGATAATAATAGGCCTATGGCATTTATTAAAAGAACGCCCAACTTAAACTTATTAAAAGGCTTAGAAATATACATCATAATAAGAAAACCTACCGTTGCCATTATCATGATTGATACTGTAGCTACCTCTTGTTTATTGATGTTAAATACCTCACCACAAATCACGAAGATACCAACACCCAAGACATCAGCCAAACCAGCAGGCAAAGCCTTAACTAGGACATTACGAATAAACTTACCCTCGATTCGATTCTTATTAGACTCAAGTGCCAACAAGAAACCAGGAATACCGATGGTAAAAGCACCAATCAAGGAAATTTGATTAGGCTCTAAAGGATAAGTAATTGTCATCACTAAAGAAACAATAGCCATTAAGAATGAAAAGATATTCTTAACTAAGAAAAGACTTGCAGATCTTTGAATATTATTAACTACTCTTCTACCCTCAAAAACAACATCAGGCATATGTGAAAAATCGGAATCCAACAAGACACTTTGAGCAGCCTCACTAGTTGCCTTAGCACCACTAGCCATCGCAATACTACAATCAGCATCTTTTAAAGCTAAGATATCATTAACACCATCACCAGTCATCGCTACTGTATGGCCCTTATCCTTTAAGGCATTAACCAAGATTTGTTTCTGCTTTGGAGAAACCCTACCAAAAACTATATATTCTTCGCATGACTTCTTTAATTCATCATCACTTAAAAGTGAAGTATCAACATACTTTTCACTATTAGGGATACCAGCAAGTGTAGCTATCTCACTAACAGTCTTGGGATTATCACCTGAAATAACCTTGATATTCACACCCTGCTGCTTAAAATATTCAAACGTTTCCTTAGCATTTTCTCTTATCTCATTCTTAAAAATAATCAAAGCTAAAGGAGTAACACTATTATTTCTTTTTTCACCAAATAAAACTACACGACAACCCTTATCAGCATATTCACTAATCTTATTAGATAAATCAGCTGGTTGTTTCTTAATAATAAATTCAGGAGCACCTAAGACATATCTTCCTTCAGTAAACAAAACGGTGCTATATTTAGTCTCTGAATTAAAAGGAGTCATCTTAACTAGAGTATAATCGTTAGCTTTTTCATCCTTTAAAAACTTCCTTAAAGCTAACATCGTCGCATTATCATCACTGATAACCTCAGTGTATTTTTTTAATAAAGACTTATAATCATTACCATCAAGCGATATAAGTTCGCTAACCTCCATATCAGGTTTTGTGATAGTACCAGTCTTATCAACACACAAAGTATCTACACGTGCTAAAGCCTCAATACTTCGCATATCATGAACCAAAACCTTCTCTTTAGTAAGACGGACAACACTTAAAGTAAGCGCCATCGTTGTAAGTAGATATAACCCTTCTGGTATCATACCAATAACAGCTGCTACCATAGAGATAATACTCTTAGAAAAAGTCTCATCACTTATAAATCTAGCTTGATAATATAAAGCCACACCAATTGGAATGATGATAATACCAACCCACTTAATAATAGTATCAATTGACTTAATCATTTCTGACTTCTCGTTCTTAGCCATGGTCTTAGCTTCTATTGAAAGCTTTGAAATATATGACTCATCGCCAACGCTCGTAAGCCTTGCATAACACTTACCAGACACAACATAACTCCCTGATAATAAGTCATCATCTATTTCTTTCTTAACACTATCCTGTTCACCAGTTAATAACGATTCATTAACTGATACACTACCATCAACGACCTTTGCGTCAGCTACAATTTGATCACCAGTACTCAAAATAATGATGTCATCCTTAACTAAATCACTAGACTTAACCTCTGTTTCTTTCTCGTCTCTTAAACAGATAGTAACTGGTGCATTAATTAGTTTCATTTCATCCAAAGTCTTCTTAGCCTTTAACTCTTGGAAAATACCTACTAGAGTATTGATAATCACAACACCCATAAAAGTAAGGCTTCGATATTCACCCGAAATAAGCACAAGGATAGCTAGTCCTATAAAAATAAAATTGAAGTATGTAAAAACATGAGAACAAACAATCTCCTTAACACTTTTATCGGTCTTGATATTACTAGTGTTAGTTAAACCTTGTTCAACTCTTTGTCTTACTTCTTCTTTTGTTAAACCTTTAATTTCCATATATTCCTTCAAAAAAAGGCTCATAAAGAGCCTTAAACCTTATAATGCTGGTTCAATATCAACGTAATTTAAATCTGTTGGTGTTTCTCTACCAAACAAGATAATTAATACGGTTGCAACTTGAGTTTGGTCATTCATTGACTCAACTGTACCTTCCATGCCTGAGAAAGGACCAGATAGAATCTTAACAACATCACCAACCTTGAAGTTAACTTCAACAGTCTTGTCTGATTGACCGATTCTTCTAAGGATTGCTTCAATTTCAGGGCCCTTAACTGGAATTGGCTTAGCACCACCACCAGAAGATCCGATAAATCCAGTTACACCTGGAGTGTTTCTTACAACATACCAAGCTTCATCTGTCATAATCATTTCAACAAATAAGTAACCTGGGAAGATATTTCTTACTACTTCCTTAGCCTTTTCATTCTTGATATCGATAGCAGTTTCTTCTGCAACCACGATTCTGAATAGGTTATCAGAAATACCCATAGTCTCAAGTCTCTTCTCAAGATTATCCTTTACTCTGTTTTCATGACCTACGTATGTATTAACTACATACCATTGCTTTTCATTTGATACATCACTCATATTATCCGATTACTCCAATCATTTTTAAACAAACAGATACTAAGAATTGACATAAGTAGAAGAACACCGCAAAGAATGCTGTGAATACAACTACTTGAACACTATTAGTTAACAAATCATTTTTCTTTGGCCATCTAATCTTTGAAATTTCTTTAAAGATAGCAGCAGGACTAAACCACTTCATATTATGCCTCCTTATTTAGTCTCTTTATGTAGAGTATGCTTATTGCATCTAGGACAAAACTTCATGAGCTCTAAACGCTCACTTGAATCTTTTTTGTTTTTGTGAGTTGAGTAGTTTCTTGATAAACACTCGCTGCACATTAAAATCGTTTTATTCTTATCTTTCATAACTTTGGTATTTAAAAAGATATTGGCTAACAATATCTTCTTTATCATTATCCCCCAACAAGGGGTTGGTGTCAAATATTTTTTGATGCATTTTTTAATACAATGCTTTGGTAGGACAAGCCTTTACACATTCATAACACAAAATACACTCTGTAGCATTTTTACGTTTACGAGAATCGTTGTTAACCTCAACATTCATTGGACATACTTTTAAACATTTTTTACAACCAATACATTTAGTTTTATCGTAATGCACTCTTAACAAAGAGAAATAACTCATCGGTTTTAAGAAGATAGTAACTGGACATAAATATTTACAGAATGCTCTATTATCTTTAAAAATATAAGCTAAGATGATTCCTGATAGATAATAAAAGATGTTACCTATGATAAACAAATAAAACATTATCTTTTCTAGATGAGCTACTTTAAATAGAAACAAAGCTATTACCAGCAACAAAGAAAATGTGAATGTTAGATATCTAAGAAGCCCTAGTTTCTTGATTCTAGGCTTAAGTGGCGTCTTAAATGGAAGGAAGTCTAAAACCATTGCTGTCCAACAGGCATAACCGCACCATCCTCTGCCAAATAATAGAGGGCCAAATATCTTAGCAACCGCATAATGAATAGTAGCCGCTTCAAATGTTCCTAAAAATAGGTAGTACCAAAAACCTTCTATCTGCATATTTTCTTGGGAAATTAATCCAAGATAAATAAGCATATAAGAGCCCACTGCTAATTGCACAAAGTGTCTAGCATATTTTTTGCCAGCTGTAAAAAGAGCTGTTCCTAGGGCAAGACAAGAGCCAATATATGTGAAGTTAATCAAATAGAACAAATTATTCGTTGTAAGATACAACGTAAAAGCTATTATCTCAAATAATAGAAAGAATAATAGTGATGGTAAATATTTCTTGCATTCCATATTCTTATTTTATATTCTTTTATATCGATATTATGAAAAAACGGAAAAAGAAAAACTTGGTATTATCCAAGTTTCTCACCTAATTTATTTAATTCATCTTCCATGATTGAGGCAATAGATGCTAAACATCCATCTTCAAACGGAGAAATCAAACCAGCTTCTTTGACGATTTGTACAAAAGATCTAGTACCACCGATACTACAAATATGTAGATAATCTTTGAAATAATCAGGGTCATTATCAATAAATCTCTTAAAGAATTGTAGAGCACATACTTGAGCTAGTGTGTAATCAATATAATAGAAAGGAGATTGAAAAATATGTCCTTGGCGGTAGAAGTAGCCACCTCTTTCTAAAATATCAAAGTCTTTATAATCGATGTCTGGTTTATATTCCTTTTCAAGTCTTCTCCATGTAGCCTTACGTTCCTCACATGTCATTTCAGGGTGTTTATATACTTCGTGTTGGAAGTGGTCTACCAAACATCCATAAGGAAGAAATGTTAGGGCACCTGATAGTTCATGGTACTTATACTTATCTCCATCTTTACCAAAGAATAAATCTAGGTATGGGAAGGCAAAAAATTCCATAGACATTGAATGAATTTCACATGATTCCATTGTTGGGAAGGTAATATCAGGAATTTCAATTGTCTGCATAGATAAGTAAGATTGAAGTGCATGTCCTGCTTCATGACATAAAACATTAACATCACCTGCTTCACCATTAAAGTTAGAGAAGATGAATGGGACTTTATATTCAAACAGGTCAGTACAATAACCACCCATTTCTTTGTTTGGTTTTGTGGTTAAATCGAATAAATTGTCATCTACCATTCTCTTGAAGAATTCACCTGTTTCCTTAGACATCTTGGTATACATTTCAAGAGCTAAAGGAACAAGAACCGATTCATCACCTACTGGTTTTGGGTTGCCATCTTTGAATTCATAGTTTAAGTCGTAGCATTCTAATTTATCAACACCGATTCTTTTAGCTTGAGCTTGGTGGATTCTTGTTGCGAGTGGAACGATGACTTCACGAACTTGTTTACGATAATTTTCAACCATTTGTTCGTCGTAATCAAAACGGTTCATTCTTAAGTAGCCAAGTTCAATATAGTTTTCATAGCCAAGTTTTTTAGCCATTTTGTCTCTTACTTTAACTAGGGCATCATAGTTGTTATCAAATTTTTCTTCATTTTCTTTGAAGAAATCGCAATATGCCATAGTTGCTTTCTTACGAGTTTCTCTATCATCACTAGACATAAGTGGGGCGATAGATGCTAAGTTATATGTCTCACCTTCAAATTCAATCTTAGCACTCGCTTTTAGTTTGCCATATTCACTTACTAAACGGTTTTCTTCTTGAAGTTCAGCAATGATTTTTTCATCAAATGTTTTTAATGAATATTCGCATAACTTGAAGAATGTTTCAGGAATGTCTAGTTCGTTTTTGAATGGACAATCGTTTACAAGTTTGAAGAATTTAGTTTCATAGGCTTGAATATATGGAACTGTTTCGTCTAAATAATTTCTTTCTTTGTCATAGTATTCATCGCTTGTATCGATTGAATGTCTGATGTTACATAGTGTCAACATTGTTTGAATGTGGCTACGATACTTGTTGGTTTTTTTAAATGCTTGCATAAAAGCTTCTGCATTATCACATGCTTCTAGCTCTTTCAACAATGCTCCAAATTCTTTTTTGATTGTTTCTAGTTCTAAATGTTCGTACTTAAAATCTTTAAATTTCATTTTGTTTCCCTCCATCTATCAATTTCTAAGATTGCGTTTTCTTTATCTTCATACCATTCTATTGGCATTTGATTATTAAACCAAGTGTATTGCCTTTTAACAAAGTGACGCGTGTTCTTTTTGACAAGTTCGATGCATTCTAGGGGTGTTGCTACACCTTCAAAATAGGCTCTAAATTCTTTGTATCCTATTCCTTGCATGCATTGGTCATCAAAGCTAATCCCGCGTTCTAATAGGCCTTTAATTTCCTCTAACAGACCTTCGTCAATCATCATGTCTACTCTTTTGTTGATATCTTTATAAAGTTGTTCTCTATCTTTAGTTAGGCCAATGATTTTAGCATCATATAACATCTTGTGTTCTTGTTGTGCCTGGATTTTTGAGATACCTGTACCGTGTTTTCTTAAAACATTTAAGGCTCTTACAAGTCTTTTGCGGTTATTGATATGAATCTTTTCTAAACATTCAGGATCTTCTTTAAGAAGGATGTCATATATTTGTTCATTTGTTAGCTCGTCATAAGGATTGTCGTTATTTTCTTCGTCCTTAAATTCGTAATCATATAAGAGAGCTTTAATATATAAGCCTGTGCCGCCAACCACTATTGGCAGTTTGTTTTGTTTAGTAAGTTCATCTATTAAAAAACGACCTCGCTCTTGGAAGTCTTTTACTGAATAATTTTCACTCGGCTCCTTTATATCGATTAGATGATGAATTGCTTTTGATTGTTCATCTTTGGTGGCTTTAGCGCTACCGATATCTAATCCTTTATAGATTTGAATGCTGTCACCGGATATAATTTCACCATTGTATCTATTGGCACATTCAATTCCAAAAGAAGTCTTGCCTACTGCTGTGGGTCCTACTATAACTAATACTTTTTCGTTCATTAATAACCACTACCGTAATCAAATATATCGTCGTTAGTAATTGTTGGAGTGTCGCTAGTGTATGTTACATAATCACTGCTTTTTTCATCTAATACTTTTTCAACTTTAACAATAGGTCCGTTGAATAATTCGTAGTTATTATAGTTACCATTTAATACATAGTTGTTTGATAAGCGACCGAAATAATTAAGGGCATAGTTTTTGTCAATGACAAATTCCATAACCGAATTATCACTTAAGTGGTAGCAACCACTTCCGTCAGTGTCGCCATCTGCTTTTTCTTCGCATTTTACAAGTGGAAGAACAACACCGCTTTCTAGTGTGAAGTAGAAACGGTCTCCGATTTCACCATAGAATGAGCCTAGGGCAACACCAATAAAGCCGTCTTCATCATAAAGAAAACCAGTTGTTTCATCTACTGTAAGATTATTGTGGATAAACTTGTATTGTCTAGAGTTTCTAGCAGTTGTTGCACGATAGTCCATATATGTTTTAGCTACACCGCTTGCACATACATCGATTTCTTCACTTTTGAAGGCTTTTTGGTAATTGTATAAATCACCAAGTTCAAAGGTTGATGTGTTGTCTTCTTTATCTTCATTTATATAAGTGAAACCACTTATAAGTAGAAATACAAATAAAACTGTTAATAACTTAAAAATTCTTCTCATCTTTTTTATCTTACCACATTATTCTTTTGATAGCGAGTTTGTCTCTTGTTGTAAAGGTTGGCATTACTGTCGTTTTTAAGTTGATTCTTTACAAGATTGTGTCCTATAAATACAGCGTTGTTTTCGGAATTTTCAAAGTCTTGTATCGAGTAATAGCCATCAACAACATCAAATCTATATTTTATATTATTTATGTTGATGCCGCCTTTAGCTCTAATAATGTTACCATATCTTCCATGTATTATATCTTCCATGAAAACTATAGCCTTGGATATATTAGACATATTTAGGTTGAGTAATTCCACAGTATCATAGTTTGTGACTGTTTCTTCTTTTGACATAACTTTATTGTCATATGTTGTTTTTAATAGATTGTCAAAGAATTCTTTATTTAATAAATGATAATCATCAACGATAATATCAGCTTCGTTGTTGATTTTATTTAATAAAGAATATAGTTTTTCTTTTTTATCATAAGAAGCTTGTTCAATTTTTGAGACAATAATTGTTTTAGCTTCTTTTATTTGATTATAGACTACTTTTTCATCTATCATTTCGTTACCTGAAACGATGGTAATTGGAGCTAGTAATATTATGCGTTCATATAAGACTTTGCTTACTCTATTTATGACATTATTAAGAAAGGCTACGCCACTAGGTTCAATTACTAGGAATTCTGGATCAACGGTGTTTGCGATTGTTAAAATTGATGACGCGATGTCATTTTTAGTGCTGCAACATACACATTTTTCGTTTAATTCATATATGTTAAGGTTTACATCGTCTCTTAAACGGTCACTATCTATATCAAGAGATGCATATTCGTTTTCGAGTATACAAAAATGCTTCTGGCTTTTTAATGCCAATTCTTTTATAAATGTTGTTTTTCCTGCACCTAGGAATCCTGATACGATTAATATTTTCATATAAGTTTAAGAAAGCTGGAGTTTATGGCTCCAGCTTATAAATTTTTAGTCAGATAATTTAACTACTGGCTTAATCAAGTCAGCTGGTTTGTCTCTCATAAGGAATAGAGCTTCTTCTAGATGATCGAAGCCTTCAAATACATGTGTACTAAGTGGTTTTAAATCTAACTTACCACAGCTTACAAGGGCAGCTAGTTTTTCCATTCTTAGACGTCCACCTGGCATTAAACCACCATTAATTTGTTTATGACCCATACCAACACCCCATTCTACACGAGGGATATCAATGTATTCGCCACTGCCTAGATAGTTTACGTTGCCAATCTTACCACCTGGTTTTAGGCATTTGACCGCTTCAGAGAATGTTTCAACACCACCGCCTGCGATGATAATTTTATCTACACCTTTTCCATCAGTCATACTAAGAACTTGTTCTGAAATCGGTCCGTTTTTATAACTAATAAAATCAGTAGCGCCATAGTATTTAGCAGCTTCAACACAAACCGGTCTTGTGCCTACAGCAATTATTCTAGCAGCACCGTGCATGTTAGCACCAGCAACAGACATAAGGCCTACTGGACCGATACCAATAACCAGTACATTATCACCAAATTCAACTCCAGCAAGTTCTACACCGTGGAATCCTGTTGGTACCATGTCTGATAACATACAAGCGTCTACTGTATTAATATTGTCTGGTAATAAAGCTAAGTTACCATCAGCGTCATTTACATGGAAATATTCCGAGAATACACCATCTTTGAAGTTAGAGAATTTCCAACCAGCTAACATTCCACCAGAGTGCATAGAATAGCCGGCCTGAGCTTCTAAAGAGTTCCAATCGGGTGTAATAGCTGGAACTAATACTCTATCACCAACTTTAAAGTCTTTTACAAGTTCACCAACTTCGACAATTTCAGCACAACCTTCATGTCCTAGAATCATATTGTGTCTTTCACCAATAGCGCCTTCCCACAAAGTGTGAATGTCACTTGTACAAATAGCAAGAGCTAGTGGTTTACAAATAGCATCCATTGGTCCGCATACTGGTCTATCTTTTTCAATCCAACCAGATTCTCCGATTTTTAGCATTGCATAGCCTTTCATATTATTTTCCTCCTTAAGCATGTGCAGTGTTAATATCACTTATGCAAATTTTAACAAGTAAAAATATTCTTATGCAATAGTTTTGACCGAAGAAGGTTAAATATTTCACATAAAGTTTACAATAACCCCCCAATAATAACGAGACTATTCTAGACAAAAAGAAAAACTCTCTTTCGAGAGTTCTCTAACCGGCAACGTGC
>OIZO01000051.1_pt1 | contig 94569 bp, 87 predicted proteins | sample 1588551 | NCBI WGS metagenome assembly OIZO01 (sample SAMN03283271) | human gut metagenome | biome: human-associated habitat; material: feces | host: Homo sapiens | place: Peru | collected 2012
GAAAATGTATGGGGTATCACCTCTTAAATACAGAAAAGCTTCCTGTATAATTTAAACAATTTAGCAGAAATCCAGTTAGCTTTAGCTAAGTGGATGAATGCGACAATCATAAACAGATTGTTCTAAAACAATCGTCCGTTGCCGATAAATCAAATAAAGGAGATTTGTCATGGGCGAATGGAAATCAAAAAATCATAGTAAATACCTGCTACAGTATCATCTTATATTTGTCTGCAAATACCAAAAAAAATTATTATTTTCTGCTTACTTTGGCACACCTTCATCAATAAGAGCATTTTTAAAAATTGTTCCAAGCAAATATGATTTTCCACATCGGCGAATCCCGGTAATAATCTTTATAAGACCATTGTTTCTCTTTCGCAAAAGCGTGTTAAGGTAGCGGTTGCGGTTAATTTCCATAAAACCTCTTATAAAGGATTTTTACACCTTTTTTATAAATTCTTCTGCAAAACATTGTTTTCATTGAAAATTTTTATACAAACTGATAAAGTTTTTCAATCTATTTTTACAACACTTCCGGGAACAAAAATGTTTTAATATTTTGGCAATTCAAAAAAGCATTGCGGAGAATTTCTTTGACTCCATTTGAATATTTGTCAAAATATACACCGGATTTTTCAAACTCGGGAACAAGCCAGTAAAGCGGGTGAATTTTTATTCCATAAAGTTTTGGAATAATAGTTGAAATTGTTGTCATAGTCTAAAAATTTATAAAAGACTAAAAGCAAAACTATTAATAATGAACTTGCAAAAGTAACTTCAAAAAGACAAGGAACAATTCCGTTTTCTATAAGGAATTTCTTAAATCTCAGGACTGATAGAAATTTGTCAGAATTTGTGGTATACTGAATTTCGCTTATTTTATAGAAGAAAACAGGAGTCGGTATGGTTTTATCAAAAAAGCAGATGACTGAAGAAGATATTAAATTGCAGTTTATTACACCTGCGATTTTGGCAAAAAGTTTGGCTCTCCGCGCGAGGCAGAGCGGATAAAAGCGCGCATAATAAAAAAATGCCCGGAAGAGCTGTGGTTCTACAGGGAAGCGGTGAGAGGGGAAGGAGAGCTTTAAAAGAAAGCTAGTTGACTTTTAGGCTTATTTACTCATTTTTTAGCATTTCTTTGAAGTTTGGATGAAATTTGTTTTAATTGACTAAGGGTGTGAATAGGTCTAACATTTTTAATTCTCTTCGTAACGGAAAAATATATCCCTAAGATGCGGTGGCGCATAGCCATCGTCCACGTAACGTTGTTTTGTGCTGAAAAAATGCCGCGAAGCGGCACCCGTAGGGCGGCTACTCAAAGCCGTTTTTGTCCGCACGAAAACTGAGTTACGTGCTCCCGATTTCTCCGAAGCAAATATCACCCTTCTTTATATCATAAAAGGAGATTTAAGACTACCTTTGTTTTTGCCGATAAGAAAATGAGGAAAAATTTATGGACAAACATTATCGTGAATTAATTGCAAAAGAATTTAAGAATTGCGTTGAAGGCACAATTACAAGAATTTTCAGTAATGAACAAACTTACAGACCTTTTCATACAGCTTTGTTATCGGAAGATGTAATTTTTTGGAGTGGATTTGAACGTTCTTTCAGTACTTCTTTTTGTCAAAGAGTAATTGAAGAAATAGCAAAACTTGTAGCCCTTTCAAATGGAGCTACTGAAGCTAATAGACAAAAGGTAACTTTTGTTGATATTGATACAGCATATAATGATGCTATTTCTAAACATATACAATGCTTAAGAGACAATACTGCAACTGCAAGAGATTGGGCTTCAACCATTAAAGAAATTAAATCTGTAAAACCTTCTGGAAAAATGAGACAATTACGAATTATTTCTGATTTGTGGTGGAAAAAAGACGGAATTGACAATTACATTAGTTTAAAAACTGTAAAACCAAATATTGACCAAACAGCAGTTGCAAAAGAAGATTGTTTGCATTTGACAATTTCAAATCCAAATTGTAAGGCATATTTCGGTTTGCCGTATAATCCATATGGAGAAAACAAAGCCGATTATGCGTTTAATCCTCCAATGGGAATTTTTGATTTCCATTCTGACCCGGTAGTTTTAATTGGTAAAGAAATGTGGGATACTATCGGTGGCAAAAATTGCTATGAAGAATTACTCGACATAGCAAAAGAAGTGGGTGCCGAAACTAAGTCCCGTATTGAAAACCTTAGAAAATAATTAAGCAACTCCGAAATCAAGTTCCAATTCCGGTTGTTTTTCTTGATGTTGGTTTTTCAAAGCTTTTTGTTTCTTCATTTCCATTAATTTTTTGAAACTTACATCATCTGTGTAAGTGTATCTTGAAAATGGGAATCCAGCAGGTGGTAAATCTAAATGTTCATGCTGCAAAAGTTTTACCACTTGTTTTCCAATGGCTTTTCCCAAACTAATAGGAACAGCATTCCCAATCTGTTTGTAAATATCGCTCAATTCTCCAAAGAATTTCCAATCGTCAGGAAACTCTTGGATACGGGCATATTCTTGAATACTTAAAGGTCTGTCTTTAGAAGGATGGCACAAATCTGTTGCTGGCATAGTTGGATCAGTAACTAAGGTTGGTGACGGTTGATTCCATGCAAGTCTTCTGAAAAATCCTGTCTTACCACCGCCAAGTTTTAATTTTTCGCCCATGGCTTCATACTGAAGATTCTCTGGCAAATTCTTCCAATATCGCCCATCGTATAAAGTCCAATCCGGCTGAGTCTTGCTTCTGTTCCCCGTCCAATCCGCCAGAAATCTGTAAGCGGTTTGTGATTCCAAAGTTTTTTGCGGAATGTCATTTCGTCAAGTTCTGCAATGCGCACTCCGTCTTTGTCTGCCTGAACATGTTTTGCTTCTATGTCCATCGCAATTTTTGCAAGATACATATTTGTTCCGATTCCGGCCGTTGCTGTAATTCCTGTCTCGGACAAAACATCGCGAATCATTTTGACTGCAAGTTCACGCGCCGTAAGTTTGTACGTATTCAGATATCCGGTTACATCCATAAAAACTTCATCAATCGAATAAACGTGAATGTCTTCTGGTGAAATATATTTTAAATAAATTCTGTAAATGTCCGTACTCTTTTTTATGTAGTGCGACATCTGCGGAGGCGCTGCAATATAAGAAAGTTCCAGATTGGGATTTTCATTCAGCTCATCAATATTTTCTGACTTTCCGTAAAATGAATCCAAAGGCGCTTTGTTTTTTCGATGCAAATTTATTTCTTTAACTTTTTGAACAACTTCAAAAAGCCTTGGTCGTCCCGGAATTCCGTAAGACTTAAGCGACGGCGAAACTGCAAGACAAATTGTTTTTTCTGTCCGCGAAACATCTGCCACAACAAGATTTGTCTTGAGCGGATCCAGTCCTTGTTCAATACATTCAACTGAAGCGTAAAAACTTTTGAGATCTATTGCAATGTAGGTTCGTGTGGTTGGTGTTGGCATTTGATTTATTTTTTTTACGTTTTAAGTGCAAGTTTTGTCTGACAATATTTTAATCACTACAAAAGAATAATATCAATTTTTCTAAATGTAAAGAATCTAGTATTGGAATTGATGAATTTTGCTTGAATTTTCATTCGGCAATTTGTATTATATAAGAGGATGTTTAATATGGCAATGTTACAAGTCCGTGATATGGACAACCGCTTATATGATACAATTCGCTACTCTGCAAAAAAAGCTAACAGATCAATCAGTCAACAGGTTATTACAATCCTTCAAGAATATTTTTTATCTCGCCAAATATTTTTTAAGTTCTTCAAGATAATCGTTTGCGGCTTTTGACAGAACAACATTCTTTTTTGTTATGTAGCCAATTTCCATTGCTTTGTCGGAATTTTCGCTGTCCATAAACGGAACAGCAACAAAATCATTTCCGTTCAACTCATTGCTTATAATTCCTGAACAAAGACAGTATGCGTTTACTCCGACCATCAGATTCAAATTTGTAGCCCTGTCAGTTGTCTTTATAACTTTGGGAAACTCGCGGTCAGCAAAAATTTCTTCTGTAAAATAGAGTGAACTCATTGCATTTTGGTCAAACATCAAAACTGGATATTCTTTTAATTCATCAAAAGTAATAAATTCTTTTTTTGCAAGAGGATGCTTTTTCCAAAGGTAAACATAAGTTTTGCAGAATACAAGCGAATTGAATTCAAGTTCATTTGATTTTAAAACTTTCAGAATATGCGAGCGGTTAAAATTACTCAAATTCAAAATGCCTATTTCACTACGCATATTTGCAACATCTTCAATTACAGTAAGAGTCCGCGTTTCGCTGATTGCAAATTCGTATTCAGCAGAAGAATTATTCTTTTTGTATTTGTTTACAAGATTAATAAAAGATTTTACACAGAAAGAAAAATGCTGGCAGCTTACCGCAAACTTCTCCTTGCGTTTTTTTGAAGGATCAAAATCGTCGAGCAAACTTTCATACTGCGCGTAAATCTGCCTTGCGTGCTGAACAAATTCTTTTCCTTCGTTTGTAAGACTTATTCCCTTGCTTGAACGGTTAAAGAGTTTTACATTGAATTCATTTTCGATATCTTTAATCGCAGTCGTAAGTGAAGGCTGCGAAACATACAAAATCTCTGCAGCTTTATTAAGTGAACCAATTTCAGAAACACCGATTACATATTTTAATTGCTGAAGTGTCATGAAAATATTATATAGTTTTCTTTGATGAATTTCAATAAATACTATACAAATGTTTTAAATTATTCCTACTAAAGATGCCACGTTTCATAAGCATTTTTCAACAATTTCACAATGTGCTCAAGTCCACAAACACCACCACAATCTTCCAAAATCCCGAGATTTTCACCGTCAAGAATTTTTACAGGTGAAGTTGAATTCAGAATATTTGTAATTTTTACATTGAATTTCCAGTTATCACCAAAATCATAATAAAAAATACAACGTGTTTTTTGATTCATTGCATTCTGGATTTTAACTTTACAAACAGGCTTTTTAATTTTCAGAAAATCTTCTGCAGCCCGATTTGGTAAATCTGTATAGCATAATTTGCTCCTTGTTTTAATTAACCATAAATTCGAGAGTGTAATCCTTTACAACTGTATTCTGCATCAAGAACAAAATAGATTAATGAAAATAATTCTTGTCATGGAAATAATAGCCGATGGTAAATCCAAAATCTAATGCTACATCAAGATCTCCATCTAGCCATCCAATTATACTTCTCATATAAGGAGAACATGTAAAGTAATCAAAAACAGAAAATGTATAACCTAAATCTGCAGCAATTTTCCAGTAATAATCATTTGCTCCGTAAGCTGTGGTATTTGTTATATCATCTAGTACATAAACAGGCAAGTTAAAAATCGGATAGAAGAACAAATAAGTTCCTGTTAATGAATATGTTTCAAAAAAAGGACGACAATAAATACCGACTCCTAAAGAAACGTCTAAAGAAGTATATTTATGGTTATCGCTTGTTTCCGTTTCAACATAACTTGAACAACCAAATCCATAAACAAAAGAAAATTTATTAATAGTAGTAATTTCACCTCTTCCTTCCATCATAAAGGATACACTTTTATTTACTTTTAGAGATTCCTCATAATTTCTTAGTTTCATATATGGATTTGTTCCTGTAGTATTGTCAACTAGAGAGGGCAGATAAAATCTAAGCTCTATATCCATCTTTGGCATTATCTTTTCGCTACTTGGTTCTTCCTTATTTAATATAGTAACATTTTTATTTGCTGAAAAAGAAACACTTTCATCTTCAGCAAAACATAAACTTAAACAAAAAATAAAGGAAATTGGTAAAAATACTTTTTTCATTTTATTATTCTCATAACTTAATAGTTTTTATTGGAATACCGCAAATTGTATAATTTATACCACGAGTAGTACAATAACAGGCAGTAACAGTTCCAGCAGTTTCCGCTGTAATCACTGCAATTTTTCTACCATCTTCTGAATTTAGCATAGAAGTAAGAGTTCCTGCATTTTTTCCAGCAAGTGCTCCAATAGAAGAAAGTTTTAAGTCCCAGAGTTTGTCAAAATCTGTTATATCCAAAAAATACGATCCACCGATAAAATTTGTGTTGATTAAATGATATTGAGCCTATAATTTTCACAATAAGTTAAAAGTTTATTTTATTTATGACTCTGTATATCAACATCTTTTGAAGATTTTTGTTCCTCTTGAAAAAGTTTTCTTTCAAGTATTGCAATATAAAAAATAAATATTGCTAATATAAATGCAGTTGTATAGAATTGGTCAATAAATTCACCAAGATTTTTTTTAAGTAAATACTTATCAGATAATATTTTATAAATAAAATTTATAAAAGCAGAAAAAAATATAAAAATTGCAGTAGAGAATTTAAAACTCTGACATAGCATATTTCTCTTTTCTTTAGGTACAATAATTTGAATTATTAGTAAAAACACAAAAACTGACAAAACAAATATCACATCTGCAATACGATTATCAAAAGAACAGGCAATAAATTGAAAAATAATTACTAAAAATGGTATATAACTAAAACCTATTGTAGTATTGCCTTTTACAGAAAACAAAAAGAATTCTCGTATAAGAAACCTCAAGAGTATAATATAACCTATTACATTTATTATCCGATCCACATTTGAAAAAGAATAACCAGAATCCTTTATATTTATAATTGGCATTCGGCATATACATACGATCGCTATGATCATAAACATACCATCTAAAAACCCTTTTGTGTAAGGATTCATATGTGTAATCGAAGTAAATATTTTACTTACCTTTCCTTTTAACTCTATTAAAATTTTACTCATAATTTCTCCTTTTAGACAATTGTCTTATTCTTCTACTGGATTATTGTAATTACGCGACTTTTTTGATAATTATATGTAATTCTAAAGCAAGCTCCATTAAAAGTTATCAGTCCGTCTTGTTTGCCTATTTCAAATAAATCTATGTCGTTTCATATTTAAATATATATTTTGTGCACCTCCATTTTCAAAATAAGAAAAAAACTGATCTTCTGATTTTTTTATTTCTGTTTCAAAGTCTGAATAATTCTCAGCTTTTTGCGGAATAAAAAACGAAATTGTTCCAAGATTTGCTGTTGTATTCGCAAAAGGTTTTATTGTCCATAATTTTAATACTTGATTTTCGTTTGCTGAAGGATAAATAAACTTTCCTTCTTCGGCGTCCATAACGTGAATATACGAAATCATTTGTGTAAGGTCAGCTGCCACAGGATTTTTATCGTCAAAGTTTTTATATTTAGCATCCAGAATAATTTGAGCTTTATGTTCAGATTCTTTTGTATCTGGTTTTAATTTATAAAAATCAGGATAAAATCTTCCAACTCCATCTATTGTAGGAGAAAGTCCATCTTTTGATTTTTTATTCTGCGGATGTTTGAAGCCGCATTTTTTTAATATTGTCCAAAGATATTCTTCCCAAAGCCACGCACCGTCAAAAAGTATTCCATAAATTTTATTTGCCGAAGAATCGTATTTTATTTTTTCACGCAGAAGAATCATTCTGCATATTTTCTGCAAATCACGGTATTTTGTATAGAACGGAGATTTTACAGGCTTTGCAGTTTGAGAAAGTATTTTCTGTCTGTTCATTCGGTTATAAAGCGGAGTTGCACTTTCGATTTTTGAAACTGCATCTTTTGTTTCTTCATTCTGAAGAAGAATATGTTTGAAAGATTTACTTGAACGAAGATATTCAATTGTGAGCCGCACCAGTTCTGTAACAGAATTGTCAAAACTGTATTCGCGTGTTTTGTAAGCAATTTTTGCATTGAACGGAATATTCAGTTTAATGTGACGGTTTACATCGATTGCTCCGCGAACATTTGAATCATTGTATTTTTTGTTCTGGTATTCTTTATACAACCCCTGACTTAACGCTGCAACCAGATACTTTGGAAAAAGATACGGCAGAAAATCAAAAATTTTATCTTTTGTCTGTGTACTTTTTAATTTTGAAAGATTTACGTGACAGACTTTTTCAAGCATATAATGAAGAAAAAAATCTTTTTGTTCCGAAACGCTTTCGTCCTTTTTGTGAGTAAAGCGAGAACAGATATTCAGTTCAGTTTCACCTTTACCGATAAATCCCATAATATTTTCTGTTTTTATACTGAATGAATTATCGTCTTCTGTAAGATTAAAAATCACATGGTCTTTTATATCATCATCTGTGTCTTCAACTTTTGGAGGAAAAATCAAAATACCTGATTCCGTCTGTAAATCACCGATAGTCTTGTTTGCAATTTTGCGCAGGTTCGGCAAGCCGCTTTTGTATTCAGAAAGAGAAAATGTTTTTGTTGTGTTGTCAGTGAGAGTTAATGGCATAATCAGTTATTTGGGGTTTCGTTTCCAAAATAAGCATCTTTTATTCTATCATACTTTGAATTGTCGTCGTCCATTCCGCGAAGATATTCTGTTATCAAAGAAGAAAGTTTCAAGTCCCAGAGTTTGTCAAAATCTGTTACTCCCAAGAAATACGAGCCACCGATAAAATATGAACTGTTCAATCCCTCTGTTTTTGAAATAGCTTCGTTCATTCGCGTCATTCTGCTTTTTGCTTCTTCACCAAGATTCATATTTTCTGCGCTTTCTTCTGCTGTAACTTCTTTGAAAATAAAACGTCGGCGCATTGCAAAATCCATACTTTCTACTGAGCGGTCAATGTCGTTCATAGTTCCGATGATGTAAACGTTTTCGGGAATGAAAAAACCGTTTGCAAAAATGTCGCTCGTTCCTGTCAATAAATTCTGATATTGAGTATTTACAATTCCTTTTTGCTTTCCATCTTCATCAAGTCCGCGATAACCCGGATCTATCGAAAAGAAAAGTTCACCAAATATTTTTGAAAGTTCCCCTCGGTTGATTTCATCGATGATAAAGACAAATGGTTTTTGATTTTTTGAATCACTTTTATTTTCAATAATTTCAATATAATCTTTTAACCCGAAGTCTTCTTTCATTTTTTTTACAACTGCTTTTCGGTAATTATCATGTCCTTCTGCAGGCGTTCCAGGAAGTCCTTTATAAATATTATATAATTGATCTTTATTGAAAAATTTTGATTTTCCAGGAATCCATTCATCGCGTGTTTCAGTTTTATAAGTTCTGCTTGCAAGTCCTGTTCCATATTCATTCAATTCAATGGGAAAAGTACCTTTCCCAGACAAAAGTGGAATATCTATTACATTAACTTCATCAAGTTTTTCGACCAAAGATTTCCATGCTTCTTCAAAATTATCTGACCCTTGCCTCTCAACTCCAGTTTGATTTAAAATAGCCTTCTTGCAGAATTCTTTAAACACGCCGTCTTTGCGTTCAAAACCAATTCCGCTTGCATCATCAGTTTTAACAGGTCGCAAACCTTCAACAAAATCAGTGTAATCGTAACTCGGATGAAACTGACAAAAACCAATTTTAGCATTCATTCCTTCTGCAATCTTTTTTGCAAGAAAAGTCTTTCCCGTTCCCGGCGCGCCGTGTAAAATCAAATTGCGGTTTTCTTTTAAGAGATTTATGTACTGCAAAATGTTGTTCTGTTCTGGCATTTTTATATCTCCTTGAATTTGTTTAGAATTATTCCAAGCTGACAATGAAAATTCAGGAATTGATTTTTCTTTGATTTCATTGTCTTGTATTTTTTCTGTTACTTTATTTAATAAAGAAAGATATTCCTTTCCTGAAAGCTGTGACGGAACTTTTATTCCGTATTCTTCCAAGAGATCCGTATTATTTTTATCAACAGACAGAATTTTGTATGGGTTAATCCAATAACATGTCATTGTTGCATAACTTTGCGCAGTACCTTTTACAGTTAAAGCCAAATCAAATGATTCTGCAAATTCACCTTGTTTTTCAAAACTGTAAGATAATGCTTTCTCAAATAAATTCCACAGTTTATCATAATCTTCTTCAGGACAATGCTTAAAAAAAAGAGTTGATTTCTGGCTGTTTAAAATTGGAATCGATAAAAACTGTTCATTATCCGAAAGTCTGTTTTTTAAGCCTAATTTTCCGGCAATAATATTTGCAAGTTTTATTCTGTCTTCACGTTTGTTTCCTCGATTAAAACTTCCAATAAAAGTCAAAGGATCAATATTTTTTAAGGGTTCAGTTTCATCAGATTTATACATACTGGAACTTAAACCGGCTTCTTTTAAGGAAGAATACAAAATCTCGATAAGTTGGCTTCGTTTGTTTTTGTATTCAAGTAATTTCTTGGCTATTTCTTCATAAAACGGAATCCATGTAAACTCAGTTCTTTCACCATCAAAATCTTTTGGATTTGTCATATTCAGTTCCTCTTTGTTACAGAAACAAATTCCATTTTCATTCACAATTTTTTTATAAATTTCTTCCATACCACCTTATTATACCATAAATCTCTTTCATGTTTCATAAAATTTTCCTATTGCCACCAATAAAAACAAAATATTTTTCAAAACGCAAATTATCTCCTATATTAATACCATAAGTTTAACTGGAGAATATTAATGAAAGAAATACTTTGCTTTGGAGATTCAAATACTTACGGATTTGTTCCAAAAGAAAACCGACGCTTTTCATACGAAGAGCGCTGGACCGGAATACTTTCAGAAAAATTAAAATCAGATTATCACATTACAGAAGAAGGCTTGTGCGGAAGAACAACAGTTTTTGAAGATCCGTTCCGCCAGGGAAGACGCGCTTCTGCAACACTTCCACAAATTCTCGAAAGCCACAGCGATACAGATTTAATTATTCTTATGCTTGGAACAAACGATTTAAAAACTTGTTTCAGAACAAATGAAAAATTAATTGCAAACGGAATTGAAATTCTTATCAAACAAATCCGCCAGTTTAACAGCAGAATAAAAATACTTTTGATTTCACCGCTTTTACTTGGAGAAAAAGTCTGGCAAAAAGAATACGATCCCGAGTTTGACATTCATTCCGTAGAAATTTCAAAACTCTTAAAAGCTGAATATAAACTCCTTTCCGAAAAATACAAAACAGAATTTCTTGCCGCAAGTGATTTTGTAAAACCGTCAGAGACCGACCAGGAACATCTTGACAGAGAAGCGCATAAAATATTTGCAGAAGCCTTATATAAAAAACTAACCAAAATTTTCTGAGTTTAGGAGGGGGTAATAAACAAAAACTATAACTCACTATAAAAACAAAGTATTTGCATACAATCCGGAATTCTGTAAAATATTGTAAGGCTGTATATAGTAAATATATAGGAAGAAAAAATGATTGAACTAAAAGATATAAACAAAGTATTCAAAGATAAAAATCAGAATGAATTTTACGCGGCAAAAGATGTAAATTTAAAAATAAACGACGGAGAGATTTTCGGAATCATTGGTTTTTCCGGAGCAGGAAAGTCGACTGTTGTGCGCTGTATAAATTTGCTGGGCCGTCCAACAAGCGGGCAGGTAATTGTAAACGAAAAAAACTTGCTTGAACTTTCTGCAAAAGAACTTCGCGAAGAAAGAAAAAAAATCGGAATGATTTTTCAGCATTTTAATTTAATGCCAAGTCGAACCGTTTTTGAAAACATTGCTTTTCCGCTAAAACATTCAGGACTTTCAAAAAAACAGGTGCAGGAAAAAGTGCGCGAACTTTTAACTCTTGTAGAACTTACAGACAAAGAGTCCCAGTATCCGTCGCAGCTTTCGGGCGGCCAGAAACAGCGTGTTGCGATTGCGCGTGCGCTTGCAAATAATCCAAAAATTCTTTTGTGCGACGAAGCTACAAGTGCACTTGATCCGACTACAACAAAACAGATTTTGGGTCTGTTAAAAAAATTGCGCGATAAATTGAATCTTACAATCGTAATTATTACGCACCAGATAAATGTCGTTAAAGACATCTGCGATAAAGTTGCAGTTATGGAACACGGCAAAGTTGTAGAAACCGGCGACGTCTTTGACATTTTTGCAAATCCAAAAGACGAAGTTACAAAACGGTTTATTCATTCAACTACGAATCTTCAGAAAATCGAAGAGCTTATTTCTGAAAACTCAAATGTTGTTCAGCTTAAGAAAGGCGAAAAAATTATACGCTTGAGTTACCTGCAAAAAAACGTAAGTGAACCTTTGATTTCTACTGTAAGTTCAAAATTCGGTGTCGTACTTAACATTATTTTTGCAGACATAGAAATTGTTCAGGGTGCGCCAGTTGGAGGAACAGTTGCAATCTTTAGCGGAGAAAATCAAAATATTCAAAATGCGCTCGGCTGGTTAAAAGAAAAAAATGTCGGAATAGAAATTCTAAAACAAGAATAAATGCCTGCTTAATTCAATTAATAGAAGGAGAAAAAATGAATATAATTAATATACTTTTACCCAATGTTTCAAAAAGATTTGACGTCTTTGCACAAAGTCTGCTCGACACTTTGATAATGGTTTTGTGGAGCGGTTCAATCAGTTTTGTACTCGGACTTTTTTTTGGAATAATTCTTACAGTTACAAAAAAGAATGCAATTCTTGAAAATAAATTTGTATTTGAAATTCTTGACAAGACAACAAATTTTTTCCGTTCAATTCCGTTTATCATTCTGCTTACCGGTGTAATGCCTTTGACACGTTTGATTATGGGAAGTGCAATCGGAATAAAAGGCGCAATCGTTCCGCTTATTTTTGGTTGCACACCGTTTTTTACACGGCAGGTAGAAAGCGCACTTTCAGAAGTAGACGGCGGTTTGATTGAAGCTGCCGAAAGCATGGGGCTTTCTCCAATCGAAATTATTTTTCGCGTTTACTTAAAAGAAAGTGTCGGTGCAATTGCGCGTGCAACTACAATTACAATAATCAGCCTCATTGGTCTAACAGCAATGGCAGGTGCAGTCGGTGCTGGCGGAATCGGTGACTTTGCTATCCGTTACGGTCACGACAGAAACCAGCTTGACGCAACATGGATTACAATTATCGTTCTTGTAATTTTGGTAAGCATAATTCAGGGAATCGGTGCTGCCGTAGAAAAGAAAAATAAAAAATAAAAGGAAAATACAATGTCTTTAAAAAATGCAAAAGCACATCTTGCAAAATACGGACTTGACGGCCGCGTAAGATTAACAGAAGAATCAAGCGCCACAGTAGAACTTGCAGCACAGGCACTCGGTGTAGAAGCCGGAAGAATTGCAAAAACACTTGCCTGTCTTGTAGAAGACAAACCTGTTCTTATACTCGCTGAAGGAACTGCCAGAATTGACAACCGCAAGTATAAAGACTTTTTTCATACAAAAGCAAAAATGATTCCGTTTGACCAGGTAGAAACTCTTGTAGGTCACGCACCCGGTGGAGTCTGCCCGTTTGGAATTAATCCCGGCATAAAAGTGTACCTGGATATTTCCTTAAAAAAGTATCCTACAGTTTTTCCTGCAGCAGGCGAATCAAATTCAGACATAGAACTTACCATTCCGCAGCTTGAACAGTGTTCCGAAAGCAGCGGCTGGATAGATGTCTGCAAAAACGAATAAATATCAAAAAGACGGTAGCGTTTTCCGCAGTTATGACTGTGGCTGGGTAAAAGATATTTCATTCGCAAAATAAAATCTCCTTTCTGTGTACGAAGTGCGGTCATTCTTCCGGGCTTCGTATGCAGTTTTTTTTCCAAAATCACGCCGCATTATAAATAAAACCTATAACCAAATATTCAAACTTAGTATTATTCAAAGCATTCAAAAAATTATATCCTTTAATCATTCCAGGTGCACAAATGGAAAATAAATCAAACGAGGATATAAAATGAAAAAATCAATTAAAACTATAATCGCTTTTGCTGCTGTAGCGGCTGCATTTACATCTACTTGGGCTGCTCCAAAAAACAAAAAGACAAAACTGCAGACTGTAACTCTCGGCGTAACAGGAACAGTTTACGAAGACCTCTGGGCACCTGCAATCAAAACGCTCAAAGCTCAGGGAATCAATTTAAAGCTCGTTCAGTTTTCTGACTACGTAACTCCAAATAACGCTCTTGCAAACAAAGAAATCGACTTGAATGGTTTTCAGCACAGAATCTTTTTTGAAGGTGAATTGAAAAAGGGCTACAAAATTACAAATATCGGAAACACTTTTCTTTCGCCAATGAATCTTTATTCAAATAAAATCAAGTCAGTTGACCAGCTTAAAAAAGGCGACATCGTTGCAATTCCAAATGATGTTTCAAACGGCGGCCGTGCCCTCAAAGTTTTGGCAGACGCAGAAATCATTACGTTAAAAGCAGATGCAGGTTTTAATCCAAGTGTAGACGACATTGTTTCAAACAACAAAGGCGTTGTAATCAAGGAACTTGCTGCAAACACAATTCCTTCTGTTTTACCTGATGTTGCAGCCGCTGTCGTAAACGGAAACTACGCAATTGATTTTGGAATTGATCCCGAAACTGCAATTTTCAAAGATTCAACAATCAACGAAAGCGAGTACTGGAATCTTATTGCAGCCCGCACAGAAGATTTAAGTGATAGCGCAAAAGTTGAAGTTTTCAAAAAAATCGTAAAGGCTTACCAGAGCGCAGGAACACTTGAAGTTTACAACAAAACTTACAACGGCTATTACCTTGCAACAGGCTGGGACGAAGACCGCTTTGAACTTATCGGTAAATAAGAGAGAAGAGTATGAATATAAAGACAGATATTTTGCAGATTATAAAAGATGAATCGCGCGTTTTTTTTGACAAACAGATTGAAGGCAGATTCCTGAGCGACACTTTGGGCCGTCTTGTTGGAAAAGCAGATGCACTCGTATTCGCAACATCAACAGAAGAAGTCTCTGCTTTGTTAAAATATGCAGCCGCAAACAAAATATCTGTCACTCCGCGCGGGGCCGGCACAAACCTTGTCGGTTCTACAGTTCCTCAGAACGGCGGAATAATTATAGATTTTTCAAAGATGAATAAAATTCTTGAATTCGATGCAGACACTTTTACAGCAACAGTTGAATCAGGAATTTTGTTGAAGGACTTTCAGGCCTTTGTTGAATCAAAAGGATTTTTTTATCCGCCTGATCCCGGAGAAAAAAGTGCATCCGTCGGCGGAAACATTGCAACTAATGCCGGCGGAATGCGCGCTGTAAAATACGGTGTTACAAGAGATTACGTTCGCGGACTTGAAGTTGTACTTGCAGACGGAAGCGTAACCTGGGTTGGAAGCAAAAATGTAAAAGACGCGTCGGGACTTTCGCTTAAAAATTTAATCATCGGAAGTGAAGGAACTCTTGCAGTTATAACAAAATGCATTTTAAAAATTATTCCAAAACCAGAATATTCCAAATCTGTTCTTGTTCCGTTTGCAGATTTGGAAAGCGGAATTTCGACTGTACAGAAAATTCTTTTTGCAAACGCAAATCCTACGGCTGTTGAATTTGTGGAACGCAAAGTTGTTGAACTCGGAGAAAAGTTTACAGGAATAAAGTATCCTCATCCCGAAGCTGCCGCTTATCTTCTTTTGACTTTTGACGGCAAACAGAACGAAGTAAAAGAAAATCTTGAAATTATAAAAAAAGTAGTTTTACAAAACGGCGCGCTTGATTTTGTAATTCCGGAAAGTCCTGAGCGCCTTGAAGAAATCTGGAAAGTTCGCGGCTGTCTTGTAAAAGCAGTTGAAGCAACAAGTGAACAGGAGCCTGTAGATCTTGTAGTTCCGATTGATAAAGTTGCAGAGTTCATTGAGTTCGTAAATAAAACTCAAAAAAAGGTTGGAATGCAAATGGTTGCTTTCGGGCACGCAGGTGACGGCAACGTTCATCTTTGTGTTGTCCGTGGAAGCCGAAGCGAAGAAGAATGGAAAACCGAACTTCAAAAAAATATGGAATGCGTTTACTCCAAAGCATACGAACTTGGCGGTCTTACTTCCGGTGAACACGGAATCGGGCTTTCAAAACGCCATTATTTTTTGAAAGAAACAAAAAACACAAATCTTCAGATGATGAATGCAATAAAAACATCGCTTGATCCGCATCACATTTTGAACAATAAAATAAGTTACGTTTTATAAAAGAGGCAGAAAAATGAAAATTGCAATATTCGGAACAGGACACGTCGGAGCTCACGTTGCACACGCTTTGTGCTTGCAGGGACTAGCAAAAGAAATTTTATTCTTTGACACAAAAAGCGAAAAGGTAATTTCAGAAATCAACGACCTCAACGACGCCCAGATTTTCTTTCCTCACAAAGTTGTTTTGAAGCAGGGTGAATATTCAGACATTGCCGACACAGATTTAATAATCAACTCTGTCGGAAAAATTGACATTCTTGTAGAAACAGGTGACCGTGTAGGCGAAATGAAATTTACAGTAGATGCGGTTTTGTCTTACATCGACAAAATAAGAGAAGCAGGATTTAAAGGAATCTTTGTAAACATAACAAATCCGTGCGACATAATCACAAAAATCTGTGCAGAACATCTGGCTCTTCCTGAAGGGCGTGTTTTCGGAACAGGAACAGGACTGGATTCTGCGCGCCTGATTGCTTCAATTTCAAAAAGAACGGGCCTTGATCCAAAATCAATCAGTGCGTTTATGCTCGGCGAACACGGAAACAAACAGATTGCAGCGTTCAGTTCTGCAAGTGTAAACGGAGTTCCTTTAAATGAGCTTGCACATTTTTCAAAAGAAGAACTTTCCCAAATTGAACACGAAGCAATCCGCGGCGGCTGGGTAACTTTTAACGGAAAGCACTGCACGGAATATGCAATTGCACTTACAGCAACAAGAATCGTGAGTGCCGTAAAATATGACGAAAAAAAACTTGTTCCTGCTTCGGCACATCTTAATGGTGAATACGGAGAGAAAAATGTTTTTGTCGGAGTGCCTGTGGTAATCGGCAAAAATGGTATTGAAAAAATTATCGAATTGAATTTAAATGAAGAAGAAAAAGTTCGCTTTGCACAATGCTGCGAAGGCGTCCGCAATAACGAAAAAGATTTTTTTCAAAAAAATAAAATACAATAAATCGCAAAAGCAATTGTAAAAAATGGAGATAAAAAAATGCCGCAACTTTCAGACAGAACAGCAACTTTTACAGATTCCGTAATCAGAAGAATGACACGCGTTTCAAATAAATACGGTGCAATAAATTTAAGCCAGGGTTTTCCTGATTTTGAACCTCCAAAACCGATTCTTGACCGCCTTGCAGAAGTTACAAAAGAAAATTTTCATCAGTATGCTACGACCTGGGGCGCACAGAATTTCCGCGAAGCACTTGCAAAAAAACACGAACATTTTTCAGGACAGAAAGTAAATCCCGATACACAAATCGTCGTAACCTGCGGTTCAACAGAAGCAATGATGGCTGCAATGATGAGCGTTACAAATCCCGGCGACAAAGTAATTGTCTTTTCTCCTTTTTACGAAAACTACGGCGCCGACACAATTCTTTCTGGAGCAACACCAATTTATGTTCCGCTTGATCCTGTAAATTTTAATTTTGATTCAAATGTTCTGGAAGATGCATTCAGACAAAAACCAAAGGCAATTATTGTCTGCAATCCGTCAAATCCGTGCGGCAAAGTTTTTACATACGATGAATTAAAAATTATCGCAGACCTTGCAGTCAAATACGACACTTTTGTAATCACCGATGAAGTTTACGAACACATTCTTTACGCACCGCATAAACACGTTTACATGTCAACGCTTCCGGGAATGGAAGACCGTACGATAATCTGCAATTCACTGAGCAAAACTTATTCAATTACAGGCTGGCGTTTGGGCTACACAATTGCAAATCCCGAAATTACCGAACGCATAAAAAAAGTTCACGACTTTTTAACTGTCGGAGCCGCAGCGCCTTTGCAGGAAGCCGCAGTTACAGGCCTTAATTTTAAAGATGAATATTACGCCGAACTTCAAAATCATTACACCCACATGAAAAATCTTTTTTGCGGCGGACTCAAAAATCTGGGGCTTAAATTCAACGAACCTCAGGGAGCATATTACGTTCTTTTGGACATAAGTGAATACGGCTGGAAAAGCGATCTGGAATTCTGTGATGCTCTTGCCCAAAAAGTCGGAGTAGGCGCTGTTCCGGGTTCAAGCTTTTTTAAGGAAGACGTAAACAATCTGATACGCTTTCACTTTGCAAAAAAAGACGAAACTCTGACAGAAGCCTTAAACCGCCTCGAAAAAATCAACGTGTTAAAAAGGTAGAATACAACGCGAAAGAATGTTTGTTATTTCAGCAGCAAATTGCCGCCACCGACGCAGAAATTAACGCACTGTTTTACAAGCTGTACGGGGCTCACGGACGATGAGATAAGGACTGTGGAAAGTTCTGGAAAATGATGGTATAATTATGGGGCTAGGAGGCCGTAATATGGTTTATCCATTTATGAAACTGAACGACAAAACAGAAATAGTACATTCGGAAATGAAACCTGACGGTACAGTAAAAGTATATATGGAGCGTCCTGATGCAAAAGACGGATTTCATCATGCAACTTGCTGGCTACCTGCTCAAAAATGGGAAGATGTCTTTGGATTTTCTGATTCAGAAATGAATTACTTAAAAGATTTTATAAACTCAATTTCTCCTGTAATTATTGAATTGTCTCAGACAGGAGGGTTTGACAATGCCGCAAATTTTTAGAATCGGTTCATATATAATTTATTTTTGGGTGAATGAAGGGAAACCTATTGAACCAATTCATGTTCATGTAAGTTCTGGCGAACCTTGTGAAAATTCAACAAAAATATGGATTACAAAAAGTGGTAAAACAATAAAACAGAATAACCGTTCAAGAATTCCCGAACATCAGTTAAACAGTATCTGTCGAGTTATAGAATATCGTTCTTTTGAAATAATCGCCAAGTGGAAAGAATATTTCGGTGAAGTTAGCTTCTACTGCTAATATGATTTAGCCCCACAACCATTCTTGCAGCAGCAAATTGTACACAATCAAAGATATGCTTAATAAGTAAAAGTACAAACGGATTTGTCCCAACCTGCGACACTTTGCCAGAAAAATCCTCATAGTTCTTCACAAAATGGCTGCATTATAGTATATTGTTACGAACTTTATTCTGGCTTTTTTTTCTAAAGTGTAAGTAAAGTGACTAAAAGTATAAATTCCGGCTTTTTTTGCCGTAGTTTGGGGGAATTTAATGAATAAGATCCTTGAGAAAAGGCAGCTTTCAGAGAATGTATTCTACATGAAGTTTGAGGCGGCCGATATTGCCGAAAATCGCAAGGCCGGGCAGTTTCTTATCGTTCAGGTCGACACAGAACTTGGGGAGCGTATTCCCCTTACTATTGCAGATGCCGATGCAAAAGCCGGATGGGTTGCAATTGTTTTTCAGGTAGTCGGTGCCACAACATATAAAATTTCAAAACTTAACCCCGGTGATTATCTTGCCGGAGTTCTTGGCCCGCTTGGCACACCGTCTGTAATAGAAAAGTACGACGCACCTGTAGTATGCGTTGGCGGTGGAATCGGAACAGCTCCCCTTTACCCGATTGTTCAGGCTTTTAAAGCAATGGGAAATACCGTAAAAGTAATTATCGCTGCAAGAACAAAGGATCTTCTTATTTTTGTAGACGAAATGAAAGCTGTTGCAGATGAAGTTGTAATAATGACAGATGACGGCTCTGCAGGAGAAAAGGGCGTTGCTACAATTCCGCTTGAACGCTATTGCCAGGAAGAAGTTCCCCCGGCAGAAGTTATTGCAATAGGACCGCCAATAATGATGAAATTTGCCTGCGCTTCAACACAGAAGTACAATGTAAAAACAACCGTTTCCCTTAACACAATTATGATTGACGGAACGGGAATGTGCGGTGGATGCCGTGTATCTGTCGGCGGCGAAACAAAATTCGTTTGCGTAGACGGACCTGACTTTGACGGACACCAGGTTGACTGGAACAACATGATGATGCGCATGAAGTCATTCAAGGACAAGGAAACAGAATCTTTCCACAAGTGCCGCCTTGAAGCCGAAGCAGAAAAACTTGCCGCAAAATAAGGATGAAAAAAAATGGAACATATTAGTGCAGAAAAACTTGCCGAACTTGGCAAGGCTGAATATACAAAAGTCGAGGCTCTCCTTAAGAAAGGTCCTCTTACAAACAAAGACCGCATGGCTATTCCGCAGCAGGAAATGCCTACAGGAATCCCCGCAGTCCGCGCAAGACAGATGAGCGAAGTTGCCCTCGGTTATTCTGCGGAACAGGCCGTTGTAGAAGCAAACCGCTGTCTTCAGTGTAAGAACCAGCCGTGTGTTTCGGGATGTCCTGTAAATGTACACATTCCTGAATTCGTAGCACAGGTTGCACTCGGCAAGTTCAAGGAAGCCGCTGATATAATTAAAGAAACAAATCTTCTTCCTGCGATCTGCGGTCGTGTATGTCCTCAGGAAAAGCAGTGTCAGGGACAATGTACAGTAGGAAAAGTCTACAAATCTGCCGAAAAGTCAGTAAGCATCGGCCGTCTTGAACGTTTTGTTGCCGACTACGAGCGCAATAATAATCTTGCTACAGCACCAAAAGTTGCAGCATCTACAGGAAAAAAAGTAGCAGTAATCGGTTCGGGCCCTGCAGGACTTACTGTAGCGGCAGACTGTCGCCGCGCAGGACACGACGTAACTGTATTTGAAGCTTTCCACAAAGCCGGTGGTGTTATGGTATACGGAATCCCTGAATTCCGCCTTCCAAAGTCAATCGTACAGAATGAAGTAGAAAATCTCAAAAAGATGGGCGTTAAGTTCGAAATGAACTTCCTTGTAGGCCGCACTTCTACCGTACAGCAGATTCTTACAGAAAAGGGATTCGATGCTGCCTTTATAGGAACAGGAGCCGGACTTCCAAAATTCTTCGGAATCAAGGGTGAAAACTACATCGGTGTATTCAGCGCAAACGAATATCTTACACGCGCAAATCTTATGAAAGCATACGAAAAGGGCGTTGCAGACACACCGTTCTATGAAGCAAAAACCGTTGTAGTATGCGGTGGCGGTAACGTAGCAATGGATGCAGCACGTATGGCTCTTCGTCTTGGTGCAGAAAAAGTATATGTAGTATACCGCCGCACAAGAAATGAAATGCCAGCCCGCCGCGAAGAAGTAGATCATGCAGAGGAAGAAGGAGTAGAGTTCCGCTTCCTTGAAAATCCTGTAGAAATACTCGGAGATGCAGAAACAGGCAAAGTAACCGGGCTCAAGGCACTCAGCTACGAACTGGGCGAACCTGACGCAAGCGGTCGACGTAAGCCTGTGGAAATAAAGGGAAGTGAACATGACATTCCGTGTGATGCAGTAATCGTTGCTCTCGGAAACAATTCAAATCCTCTTATTCCAAAGACAACAAGCGAAATAAATGTTGACGCAAAGGGACACATCACTGTAGACGAAAACCAGACTACAAGTATGACAAAGGTTTGGGCCGGCGGAGACATTGTTCTTGGTGCAGCAACGGTAATTCTTGCCATGGGCGAAGGTCGCAAGGCTGCCGCAAGCATTAACGAATATCTGGCAAAATAAGTTGAATAAGCTCTGAAAACTTAGGCGTTCAGGGCTTGATTAAAGAAAGCATTTCTTTTGCTTTTTCATAGAAGACGTCTTCCATTACTTCAGGGAAGGCGTCTTTTATTTTTTCAAGACATTCAGAAAGTTCAACAATAGAATCTGTTCCGCCGGTGACAACTTCACAAAAACCGCATTCCCTCTGTTGTTTTGCCGCATCATTTACGGTCTGGCTTATACTCAAAATTCCGGGAAAGCCGCAAAGTTGAACCAGTGTCCTTTCGTCAAGAATGGGAAACTTAAAGGTAAGAACAAATTTTTTATTCAGTCTGCAGAAAGCGGTATTTTTGTCATACAAAGCGGCCAGAAAATTAAAGCCGTTTGCCGCCGCAACAGATTTTGTCATACCTGAAAGCCGCGGGTTTATTTCTATTATATACCACTTTTTTTGTTCCGGGGTGAATATCAAATCGACCTGCGCTATTCCGTCTATGCAAAGAACATCTGCCAGTCTTTTGAGTTCACGCTTCATGTCTGCGGTACAAAAGCACTCTGCCGTAACCGGGCCCAATTTTACGCTCTGCTTTGGACTTGTAAGGCCGTATTTGTTTACAGAAAACATAAACGGATCCATAACTTCATAGTCGCCGTTTCTTCCGTAAATTTCTGTGCCAAAACTTATGCCTTCTATAAATTCCTGAACAATTTTGTCGCAGCTGCAGTTTTTTGAACAGAGAAAACCGCGCGCCGCTTTGGAACTTTTTACAACTTCCATGCCGTAAGAGCTGAGCCCCGATGTGTCTTTGATTACAACCGGGTAATTCAACTTGTCCAGTTCTGAAAAAATATATTCCCTGTAAGCATTCGTGTGGATTTCTGCTCGCCCGCGTTCTGCAATAAAGCGTTCCCTGTGTACAAATATTGAACGCGGTGTACAGAAATTGTTTGCGGTTAAAAAATCGTGAGTGACGTTTTTGTCAAAGCAAGTGTACTGTGTTTTAGATGTGTTGCATATTGTTCTTATTCCGGCCTGTTCAAGATATTCTGCCACAAGAGCGTCCGAAAGTCCAAGCCAGTCAAACGGTGTTACCCAAAAACTTGCCGCTACCGCAGTGTCTGGATTTAAGGAAACGATTCTTTGTGCAAAGGTCCGGGCATCTTCGTTGTCTGCAACAATGTATTTTATTCCGGGGCATTCAATAATGTTTTCGTTTTGGTCAATGTCGGCCAGAAACATTCCGGGGCGTTGTGTGACAACATAAAACTGCGTGTCGGGAAAAGCCGCCATTAGTTCCGACAGAAAGTCGCGCGCAGACGGCTTGTTGAAAAAGTGCATACGGCCGTCATAAATATTCGTGTTTGTGCTGAAAAAGACGACCGTCATGGTTTGTGTAAATTTATTCTGCAGCTGCTGTATCAACTGTTACGTCTGTTTCTTCTGCTGCAACAGATTCTGCGTCTGTAGGCTCGCTTACTTCTTCAGCAACATCAGCTTCTTCTTCGCTCTGTTCGGGAGCCGCAACTTCTTCTGTGTAGCCCGGAGCCGTCTTTTTGATAAGAATCTGTGCAGCCTTGAGTGCTTCCTGCATAGCCTTAATCATGTCAGTGCTGCCGCTCGCTCCGAGAGTCTTTGTACCGTAGCAGGCGGCGACCGGTTTTAATGTAAGTGCATCAATGAAAGTAACAACCGCCGTAGCTTCCCCCGCCGACTGGATAAATCCGTACTTTACCAGAAGAAGTTCGTTTGTTGCAAATTCTGCAGACGTCATTGTTTCTGCGGAGCCAAGAACATTAAGGCGTGTATTTTCCAGCGCACCAAGAACAATTACGTCCATTGCCGCAGAATAATCTGTCGGGTCTGCAAGAGTTACCATTGTGTAGCCGCTTAGATCTACATCAGAAGCCTTGCTGCTTTTGGGGGCACTGGCACATGAAACCAAAGCAAATGCCGCAACCGCAGCAACCATTGAACAAATAATTTTTTTCATTTAATACACCTCTTCGTTTAGCGGGAAAATATCAACACAGAAACTATAACACATTTTTTACAAAAAATAAATCCGTGCCATCTGATTTTCAGATTTTTTACAGTATCGGTATCTGACCGCCGTTTAAAATTGACAGTTACACTTGGTTGTGGTATATTGAATAAAAGGAAATGCCCGAACATTTGGTCATCTCCACAATTTACGGTAATAAGCCGCCCATAGTGTAGTAGACTAAAGGGCGGCTATTTTTTACTCTTTACTTTTTTAGTTGCAGGGATACTCTTTCCCGCCACCCCCTCAACCGCGTTGACATTTTCTGTTAAATTCTTTATAGTAAATAAAGACGATGACGTCCGTTTGGTAAAACTGTCTGTTTTTTTCAGAAAGGCGGTTGTACCAAACGGACGTCTTTTTTTATATGTAAGGGGTTAAATATGTGTGGATTTGTCGGTGCATTTGATTTGAACAGCGGTTCAGCTCCAATAGACGAAGGACTCAAAGACCAGCTGCGTTCACAGGTTCTTGAGATGTCAAGAAAGATTCGCCATCGTGGTCCGGACTGGAGCGGTGTTTATACAGGAGACAATGCGATTCTTTCACACGAGAGACTTGCAATTGTAGACCCTCTCAGCGGAAAGCAGCCTCTTGTAAGCGACGACGGAAAAATAATTCTTGCCGTTAACGGTGAAATCTACAATCATCAGGAAATAAGACAGAAGTTTGCCGGAAAATACAACTTCAAGACACAGAGTGACTGCGAAGTAATTATTCCGCTTTACAAAGAAAAGGGCGTAAACTTTCTGGAAGATTTAAGCGGAATCTTCGCTTTTGCCCTCTACGACAGCGAAAAAGACGTTTACCTTATAGGCCGTGATGAAATAGGTGTTATTCCGCTTTACCAGGGCTGGGACAAACAGGGCCGCTATTATGTAGCAAGCGAACTTAAGGCACTTGAAGGCCACTGCATGACAATAGAAGAATTCCCCAACGGATGCTACTTTTATTCAAAAGATGAAAAGCCCGTAAAATGGTACCACCGCGACTGGGAAGATTTTGGTGCCGTGGAAAACAAGCCTTGTGCAACTGACGCACAGGGTAAGGTAATAAACGCTTCTGTAATTGAAGGTGTAAAAGAAGGACTCGAAACTGCTGTAAAAAAGCAGCTCATGAGCGATGTTCCTTACGGTGTACTTCTTTCAGGCGGACTCGACTCAAGCATTATTGCGGCCATAACACAGAAATTTTCAAAGAAACGCGTAGAAAGCGGTGACAGTCAGGATGCATGGTGGCCGCGTCTGCACAGTTTTGCTGTTGGACTTGAAGGTTCGCCTGATCTTGTTGCAGCAAAAAAAGCCGCAGACTATATCGGAACAGTACACCACGAAGTTCACTTTACAATTCAGGAAGCACTTGATGCCCTGCCTGATGTAATTTACCACATCGAAACTTACGACATTACAACAGTACGTGCAAGTACACCAATGTATCTTCTGGCACGTGTAATCAAATCTATGGGAATAAAGATGGTACTCAGTGGGGAAGGCAGCGATGAGCTTTTTGGAGGTTATCTGTATTTCCATAAGGCCCCGAACGCGCGCGAATTCCACGAAGAACTTGTACGCAAAATGAGCAAACTTCACCTTTATGACTGTCTGCGTGCCAACAAGTCACTGGCTGCCTGGGGTGTAGAAGGCCGTGTACCGTTCCTTGACAAAGACTTTATCGACGTTGCCATGAGACTCAATCCGCTGGACAAAATGAACATTCGCCTTCCCGACGGAAAACAGCGCATGGAAAAATGGATTCTGCGCAAAGCCTTCGAAGATATGCTCCCCGAAAACATCTGCTGGAGACAAAAGGAACAGTTCTCTGACGGCGTAGGCTACAGCTGGATTGACACACTTAAGGAAATGACTGCACGCAAGGTTTCTGATGCAGAGTTTGCACAGAGGGCAAAGCGCTTCCCGGTAAATACTCCTGTAACAAAAGAAGAGTATTACTACCGCGAAATTTACAGCAGATTCTTCCCCAGCGAAAGTGCAGCCCTTACTGTTCCGCATGAAGCAGGAGTTGCCTGTTCAACTGCAAAGGCTCTTGAATGGGATGCAGCTTGGAAAAACATGGACGAACCTTCAGGACGCGCAATTGCCGGTGTTCACGACAAGGCATATTAAGGGCGTCTCTGAATAAGAAACTTTCGGATGCTGAATTTTAACTGTATGTTCAAGAATTTAAACATACAGTGGAATAAAAATCCCCGAAGCGGTATAATACGCACATGCACAAGATATATCAGATCTTTATTGTAATGGCGTTTTTATTCTTCTTTGGGGCAGTTTTGGGCTGGGTACTTGAACTTGTATTCCGCAGATTCAGCAAAAAGGCAAATCCCGAAGGTCGCTGGCTTAATCCCGGATTTTTGACAGGTCCGTGCCTTCCCATTTACGGGCTTGGTTCCATTGCGCTTTACATACTGAGCATTACAGAAAAATATTTTATAAATGCTCAGAAAACAGGCGTTCTCTACTATATAATAATGTTTTTTATCATGGCACTTGTAATGACTTTAATTGAATACATTGCCGGAATTATTTTTGTAAAGGGTATGCACATTAAACTCTGGGACTACAGTGACGAACCGGGAAATATTCAGGGTGTTGTATGCCCGAAGTTTACGCTTATCTGGGGCGTTCTTGCCGCTTTATACTACTTCTTTCTTTTTCCTTCATTTGACAAACTGGTGCTCTGGTTTGTAGACCATCCGTGGTTTTCTTTTGTTGTGGGAACCGTATTTGGCTTTTTTATAATAGACTGCGCGTTTTCATTCCATTTGGGTTCGGTTCTGCACAAAAAAGCTGCAGAAATCGACAAAAAAGCTACTGTTGATTTTCAGTTTATGCAGAGAAGGCTTCAGCAGCTTAAGGTTTCAAAATTCTTTACACCGCATGACGACCGCTATCTTACGTCAAAAATACAGAAGTTTGAAGAATTTATTCACAGAACACCCGCTTCTGTTGAAGAGTCTTTAAAAAACAAGTGATTTTTTTACTATTTTATGCCGATTAAGTATCTGGGAAGTCTTTGTTTGACAATACAACCGCTCTTTGGTATACTTAATCAGTTAAGGGAGTAAAATTTTGGCACGCTCACGCAGATATAAAAGACTTGAAAAAAATATTGTTTCACGCATCATGCACTCTCTTTCCGCATTTTTTGGAAAGATTGGACGTTTTTTTGTGCGTGCGTTCAAGATTTTTGACGGAAAGCTTACAATAATGATTGTTCCCCATTCACAGGGAAAAGTTCTGAACATACAGACAAACGTATTTGCCATGATTCTTGGAGTTGTGGTGCTTGCAGGTGTTGCCTGTTCATTTGTCTATTTTAACCACAGAAATGCCGGTTCTGGAGTTGAACTGAGCCGCCTTAGGGAAGAAAACCGCGAAACTCTGGCAAGTCTGGATGAACTTCGTGACGAAAACAACAGTCTTTTGCAGACGGCAAAGCGGTTTCAGTCTTCTTTGAGCCAGTCACTTTCACTTCTTGGAATTAACCAGAGCGGCAGTTCTTCAAAGTCTGCCGGCCGCAACAGTGACCTTTCATCCCTTTTTGACACACAGGACATTGTTTCGGGTTCACTTAAGGAAGCTGCAGATATAAGACAGCTTACCGCTTATCTTGAAAGTGCAGTTCACCCTGTAGAGCAGATTGGAAAAATGCTTGAAAACCAGGGTACGCTTTTTACAGACATTCCCAATGTGTGGCCTGTAAAGAACGGAATAGGCCATATTTCCATGGAATTCGGCCAGAATATTCACCCTATTACAGAGCAGTGGTACATTCACAAAGGACTTGACTTTAGTACATGGAGAAGCGGTGACCCAATTATTGCTACGGCAAACGGTCAGGTTGTTACTGTAGGTTATGACGACAGTTTCGGAAACTACGTTATCATAAAGCATAAGCACGGTATTTATACACGCTATGCACATATGGCAACTGTACGTGTACGAAAGGGACAGACTGTTTCGCAGCGTCAGGTTATCGGAACAATCGGAAACACCGGTATTACAACTGGTCCGCACCTTCACTACGAAGTTCATATCGGTTCAGACGTTGTTGATCCCGCAAAATACATTAACGTAAAGTAATCCATGGCAGTTTTTAACGACGACATTTCCATTAACAGCATAATCGGCAACGGGTCTTCTATTCGCGGAGACATTAAGATAAATGGTTTTATGCGCATTGACGGCGATCTTGAAGGCAATCTTGAAACGACAGGAAACGTGCTTGTCGGTGAAAATGCCCGCATTGCTGGAAACATCACGGCGCGTTCCATAACAGTCGGCGGTATTATCAAAGGCAATGTCGTTGCTCCCGAACAGGTTCATCTTCTTTCTTCGAGCATTGTTATAGGCGACATACAGACCAGACGGTTCCAGGCTGATGAAAACGTAATTGTTCACGGACACTGCATTTCTTTGTATGACGAAACTGAATATGAAAGCGCTTCTGCTGAATGGGAAAACATAAAGTCTATTTCACAAAAAGCAATAAAGGTTGACTGATGGAAATTGACGGCCTTGGCCAGAGCCTTTACTTTAATGCAGCGCAACTTGCCGGACAGTCGGCCGTAAAGTCAAACAAAAGTTCTGATTCGCAGAAAACCGCAAAAGCTTCAAAAAAGAAATTTGCTTCAGCTCTGGAACAGTCACGTGCAGAATACGAACTTGTTCAGGATGGGTTCCCTACAGAAATTGCCACGATGGAAATTGAAGAAGCGGTTGTTTTTTTAAAGGACGAAGCGGATATGGCAGGTGATAAACTCAGGGAAAGCCAGTTGCCCGAAAACTTTGCCGAATACAGAAAAAAAGTTTCACGCTTTTTGCGCTATCTTGCAAAAAACAATTATGAAGTCAAAAAACGCCAGCGCCCTGGTTTTACAAAAAAAGGCAAACCTCTTAATCCGCAGACACAGGTTTTTGTTATTAACCAGAAACTTGACGATCTTGCAAAGTGGATGCTTTCTTCTCACAGGGATACGCTTCACATGCTTGCCAAAATTGACGAGATTCAGGGAATGTTGGTAGACCTTATGGCCTGTTAATTGATAAAATACAAATCGATACTGCAAATATAAATGGAGCTTGAATAAAATGTCTGATATTTTTGAACAGGATATATATGATGATACAGAAGATTTGTCTTCTCTGGAAGATGGATATACTTCTGATGACCGTGGTTCTGAAAATTTTGTCTTTCCAAAAGATTTGTACCGCCTTAAACTGGACTATTCCTGCGAGGGAGTTTATGCAACGGCTCCTGAAGGACTTTCTGTAAAAGCAGGGGAGCGTGTTATTGTTCCCACACGTTACGGAAGTGATCTTGCAGTCAATCTTGGCAGGGCAAACTGTCCTGTAGGAATCAAGCCGTCTGATGTTGTTCAGATTGTGCGTGTGGCCGACCAGCATGATTTGGAGCACGCTGCCGAACTTAAGGAACGTGAAAAGCTCGCGTTCAACACATTCAGGGAAAAAGTTGCCTACCACCATCTTGATATGAAGCTTGTTGCCGTACATTTTCTTGTCGGTGAACAAAAGGCTCTTTTCTTTTTTTCAAGCGACAATCGTGTAGACTTTCGCGAGCTTGTAAAGGATTTGGTTTCTGTCTTTAAGATGAGAATTGAATTAAGGCAGATTGGCGTGCGTGATGAAAGCCGCATTACCGGTGGACTTGGTGTCTGCGGAAGACCTTACTGCTGTCATGCAATAAGTGACAAACTTCGTCCTGTAAGCATACGTATGGCGAAGGAACAGAATTTAAGCTTGAATTCCATGAAGATAAGCGGCCAGTGCGGGCGCCTGCTTTGCTGCCTGAGTTATGAATATGACTGGTATGCAGAAGCACGCAAAAAACTGCCCAACGAAGGAATAAGACTTTTTTACGACGGAACAAATTTCAGGGTAACCGAAGTAAACCCTATTACTTCAATGGTAAAAATGTCCGGTGAAGACGGCCGCCTTCTGGAAGTAAACGCCAACCGCTTTGTACGTGAAGGCAACCGCTGGAAGATAGGGAATTAAGGCATACTGCATGAACGTCTTGAATAAAGGCGTTCATTTTTTTTAATATTTTTTTCTAAGAGCTTTTCCGCGCGAGATAAAGTCCATGTGGCGCAGATCTTTTTTAGATGCAGAAGATCGTGGACCTGATGAATAAGAACTTTGTCTTGGGATCGCTAATTTTGCTCGCTTTTCGAGCCAGATTGGTGTCTGCGGATGCGGGTCGCCCTTTTCTACATAAGTCTTCCATTCCTCGGGCTCGGGGACTTCAAACTTCATTTTCTGTTCTGTAACAGGGTGCTTAAAAGCGAGCGTTCTTGCGTGAAGTGCCAGTCTGTGAAAAGGATCTGTCTGCGCACGGTAGTTTTCGTCTCCTGCAAGAGGATAATTTCTTGACGAAAGATGCGCGCGAATCTGGTTTTTCTTTCCTGTATCAAGTGACAGTTCAAAAAGTGTGTGGGTTGTTCCGCGGGTAACAATGCGGTAATGTGTGCGAGCTGCTACGGTAGGAGACTTGTCGTTTGCATCGTGTGGAACATATCCCATGTGATGTGCATTTTTTGCGAGCGGGTCGTTTATTGTTCCAAAGTCCGGAAGATATTTTTTTTCATCATGCGGATTTTCTGCAACGGCACGATACAGACGTTCTGTAACCATTGTGTGCCAGGTTGCGGTAATTTTTTTCTGCGCGGCTTCGTTGAGTGCAAACATCATAACTCCGCTTGTGTCACGGTCAAGACGGTGTACAACGAACGGTTTGTGATGTGCAGTCAAAGTTCCCTTTGAGCGCATTATCTTTTCTATAACTTCTATTGCTGTTCTGGCTTTGCTGCCAGGGTAGGGAACAGACAGCATTCCGCTTGGTTTGTTTATAATAATTATGTCAGTGTCTTCGTATAAAATTTCAATGCGTTCGTGACCGTAGTCTGCCTTGTGTTCTCTTTTGTACTGTGTGCTCGGTTTAACGCTGTGAATCGTTTCTTTCATATTTGCCTCGCGTTAACTATACCAAGAAATCGTGCAAAATTCAATTTGAAGAAAAAAAATTTGCAAATTCGCCAAAGTGATTTATAATAGAAAGTATTATGGAATTTGCGAAAAATCTTGTGGAATATTATGACGAACTGTTCCCCGTCACTCATGAACAAAAACAGTTTTTTTCAGAATTATTGACAAATTATTCACGCCCAGCAAAAATTCTTAACGTCGGTTGCGGAACAGGATTTTTTGACAATATGCTCGCGAAAGAAGGAAACGATGTTACAGGAATTGATCCTTCTGCCGAAATTCTTCGTTCAGCAAATTTAAGACGGCGCAATCAGCTTATGTCCATAAGATTTTTTCAGATGTCTTACATTGACATGGCGCGCTTTCTTGGAAAAAAATTCTATGATGTAATTTCTGTTCTTAATGACAAGATTATGTTTGTTCATGACAGAACGCTTATGCGCAAATTTTTTTATGACTGCCACGAACTTCTTGCTCCCGGCGGAAGTCTTGTGCTTGAACTCGTTAACTTTGAACTTTTTCCAAAAAATACACAGGCTTATTTTCCGGTAAGGGAAAGTGTACGTTCAAGATTATTGTCAACAGTTTCTCCTGTAGAAGAAAAGAGCGGCGAACGCAATCTTAACGCAAATGTAGAAACGGGTAACGGACATCTTCTGCCGGTTTATAAAAGTGTGCCAATTTATCCTCTGCTGCCCGACGAAATTGAAAACTTTGCAGAAGAAGCCGGTTTTTCAAGTGCAGAATTTTATGCAGACTTCAGCCGCGCGCAGTTTACTGGAAACGAAAATTCTTTTGTTGTGATTATAAGATAAATTATTTAAACAAAAGTTTTAACTTATTCTCCTGAAAGTGCGACAACAGGATCGAGTTTTGCTGCTTTTGATGCAGGGCTTAATCCAAAGAAAATTCCTACAAAAACAGAAAATACGAATGCAACGATGCAGGACTCTAAGCTGATTATAAAACTTTGCGAGCGAACATATTCTATTACAAAACTTACGATTATTCCAAAAATAATTCCGATGATTCCGCCAAGAAGGGAAATGCTTGCTGACTCTATTAAAAACTGGCGTCTTATTATTGAAGGTTTTGCTCCGAGTGCTTTACGGATCCCTATTTCCTGACGGCGCTCTGTTACTGTTACAATCATTATGTTCATGATTCCTATTCCGCCGACAAGAAGAGAAATTGCGGCTATTGCAGAAAGCATTACACTTATTGATTTTTGAATTGTCTGAATTTGTTCAATCATTGCCTGCATTGACATTACATTTACAGAACCTTCAGTGCCGGTTTTTTTTGTACAGTAAGTTTCTATCTCTTCAAGAAGTTTTGTTGTTCGTGACTTTGATATAGCCTGAACCATGACGGTGGACGCTTTTGGATTGGGCGAGATTTTTTTTTCGTAAAAGCCGCGCGGAATGTAGCAGGACGAAGTTGTATTTTCCATTCCAGAATTCTGTTCCTTTAAAACGCCTGTTACTTCAAAACTGAACCGCACTTTGTTTGTTACAACGAGTACGTATTTTCCCAAAGCATCTCCGTTTGGAAAAAGTGTGGATGCAATGTCACTTCCCAAAATTATTTTCTGCTGTCCCATTACATCGTCGGTTACAGAAAAATAGTCACCGTATTCCAGCTGCATTCCGAAAGTCTGCATGTATCCTGTTTCTACGGCTGTGCATGATGCCGAAGCACTTGTCTGGTCGTAGGAAACTGTTGCAGACAAATTGTTTTCGTACCAGATTTTTTTTATGCCTTCAATTTCACCGAAAAGTTCTTCACGGAATTCTTCGTCAAAATTAATTGTAACTGCACTCCGGTTTCTTCTGAAAAACCCTTTGGTTATACTTACCATGTCCAGTCCTGAAGAACCGAATGTGCCTTCAATTTCCTGCGAGGAACTTTGTCCCATACTCATGATTACAATTACCGACGCAACGCCTATAATTATTCCAAGCAGTGATAAAAAAGTGCGGGTTTTGTTTCTGCGGAAATTTGAAATTGCGTTTAAAAAATCTTCAATCATTTTGAATAAGTCCGTCTAAAATTTTTATGCAGCGGTCGGCACTTTTCCCTATTCCTGGATCGTGTGTTACTATAACAACTGTTGTTCCAGTTTCTTTTATTTCGCGGAACATGTGCATTACGGAACGCCCGGTTTCACTGTCCAGTGCTCCTGTTGGTTCGTCGGCAAGTATTATTTTGGGACACGTTACTGTTGCGCGCGCGATGGCAACCCGCTGTTTCTGACCACCGGAAAGTTCGTGCGGTCTGTGGTTCATTCTGTTTTCAAGTCCTACTTTCTTCAATGCTTCGGTGGCTGTCTGCATTCTCTGTGCGCGCGGTATACCGGCGTATCTTAACGGAAGCATTACATTTTCAAGGACGCTCATTGACGGTAAAAGAAAATATTGCTGGAACACGAAGCCTACGGTTTTATTGCGCAGTACTGCAAGTTCATTCTCATTCATTAGAGCAGTTTCTTTCCCGTCAATTTTTACAGTGCCCGAAGACGGCTTATCAAGGCATCCTATCATGTTCATGCATGTAGATTTTCCTGAACCGGACGGTCCCATTATTGAAACAAATTCTCCCTGTTTAATTTGAAAAGAGACATCCCTTAATGCATAGATTTTTGTATCACCTACAGAATATTCGCGGCGTACATTCTGCATTTCTATAATCACAGCGGCCATTATCTGCCTCCTGGTGGAGGACCATCACGTCTGTTTGTTCCTGAAATTTTGGGAGCTGTCTGTTCAGAAAGAATTTGTCCTTCTGTTAAATTGGCGCTGGTAATTTTTACATATTCTTTTCCGTAAGGTTCCACAGTGATTTTAATTTTTTCATTTGTTCCGTCAAGAATTGCGTAGGCTCCGTTTTTGTCACGGCCGACTGCATTTCTTTCTATAATTAAAAATTCCTGATCGGGACTGATTTTGATTTTTCCGCTGAAAGAAAAATTCGGAAGAACTTCTGCAGGATATTCGTCGATTCTTAAACGCGCTTTTACAATTGTTGCTCCCCTGTCGGTAATTTCACCTATTGCAGGCCATCCTACTACATAACCGTTAACTGTTCCGTCGTAGGAAGGAAAAGTGAATTCCACGGACTGCTGCGTTTTTAATTTTGCAACATCTGTTTCAGGAATTTCTACATCTGCAATAAGATAGCTGGCATCAACCAGAGTTCCGACAGAATCTTTTGCTTCGAGAGAGTCACCTACTGAAACATCAATGTCTGCAATGATTCCGTCGAAAGTCGCAAGAACTTTGCGCTCGGAAATTTTTTGTAAAAGAGAAAGACGCTCTGTCTCTTTAAGGGCAAGTTCTTTTCTTGAACCGCTTATGCGCGTTGTTTCCATTTCGTAGTCATGTTTTGCAAGATTATACTGCTGTGTTGTGTCATCAAGTTGAATTATTGTGTCGCCCTTTTTTACTTTGTCACCCTGTTTTACAAAAACCGCGACGACTGTTCCGTCAGAGAGAGCCTGCAGCGTTTGTTCCTGTGCTGCAGAAACTGTTCCCGAAACACTTATTTCGTTTTTGTAAATTTCTTTTTTTACAATGTATGTTGTCTGCGAAGTTTGCGATGGCGACAATTTGTTTTTTATTGCTGTGATTGAAACTGCTGCTCCAATAAGTATTGCTGAACAAATAATTATGACCAGTATTTTTTTTGATTTCATTTTATATTCCCTCCGATAATTTCTTCGTCGCGCGTAAATTTTAATTTGGTATTGTTGTTGTAAATTATCAGATCAATTTGATCCAAAAGACACTGGATGCGGTAATTTTCTTTGTTTACTTCCGCTGTTTTATATTCACTTTCAGAAATTATTCCCTGCTCAAAATGACTTTTTGTATCGGCTTCGAGGTCTGAATAAAGTTTGTATGTTTCTGAATTTTTTTGCCGGCTCCAAAGTATGTCTTCGAGTTCGCTGTTCTGTGAAATAATTGATGTAATGTAATTGTTTCGTGCAGATTCAATGGCTATTTTTTCCTGGTCTTCGGAAATTACTTTTTGCCGGTCTGTAATTTTTTGTGTGCGGAATTTATTCGGGTTAAGACCAAGTGAAAATTTGTATGATGGATTTGCCGCATCGTCTGTTGGAAAATAAATTCCTGCGCCAAGAGTGAGTGCCGTTTCGTTCAGTGTGAGTGCAGCCGTTGCATCGATTGTGTCTGATTTTGTATCTGTAATATCATTTGCAAAAGTGTAACCTGCGCCGGCTTTTAACGTAAGACTTTGATCTGCTTTGCGCTTTAAACTGTTTATGTTCAGATTCCAGAGGGCGGTTTCTGTTTCTGTAAATGTATTTTTGTCAAAGGCTCCTGCTTTTACCGGCTGTACTTCAGGAATTTCTTTTGGAAGAAAATCTGCCGCATCTGTTATTGAAAGGCCGCATTTTAAAGCAAAGATTCTTGTATTGTGTTCAAGTTCGTGGCGGTAAGATTCTATTTTGTGTTCATCAGAAAGAAGTTCCAGTTTTGCAAGCCTATATTTTGATGAACCCGAACTGTATCCCTGAGCTTTTACTTTTTCAAATTCAATTGTGTCTTCATATAAATCTTTTTGCGCAGTTACGATGTCGGCTTTTGTTTTGTAAAGACTGCGCAGATCTTCGTAAAATTCTTTTTCGGCAGTAAGGAATCCATTTTGAAGGGCGCGTTTTGCTTCGAGTACCTTGCGCTCAGATTCCATGAGTTTTATTTTTCTTTCAAGCCTTGCGCCGGAAAATATATCTGCTTCAAGTAAAATCTCTGTTGAATCTGCATTCATTTCGTTGTTGCGGAATTCAATTGATGACGAAACTGAAAGATTCAGGTTGGATGCTTGCGGTACTGTAAGTGATGCCTGTGGTTTTGAAGAAAAAACAATTGTTCCGTAACCGTTGTTGTCTGTGTCCGAAGAATTCGCCGTAGAAATAGTCACGCTTCCTGTAGAAAGGGAGACAGCGATTCCGTTTTCTATTAGAGAAGATTTATTTTCCAGCTCCTGATTCTGAACTTCCGAAGACAACTTGAGCAGTGTGAGATTTGTGCGCAGGTAACCGGAAAGAAGTTCTTCTACGGTTTTTGTGTTCTGTGCAAATGATGCAGAAGTAATTATTGTGTTTAGTATAAGAGCTGTAAATAAATTTTCCCATACCGTGTGTTTCATGAGAAAATTATATATCTTATTGACCTAATTAAGACTTAATAAAACGATAATTTTTTGTTCTGTAAGAAGATATAACGCTATATTCATGAATTGCAGGTACCCTGCAGCCAGGCACAACAGAAAGTTTAAAAACAAATGCTGTTAAAAGTCCGACAGGAACACCGATTGTCCAAGTTCCGATTAAGTCAATTATCATTATTAAAAAAGTTTCAAATTTGTGATATAATGGATTTAATGGCATATTAATGTTTTAAAACATATCGTTGGAGATTTATAAAAAATGGCAAAAACTAAAACAGAAAAACCACTTAATATAGATGACATTCTTTTTAAATGTCGTGATATTCTTCGTAATGCTAAGAACTCTGGTTCATTCTTTGAAAAGCGCGATATGATGCTCATTCTTATTTTTCTTCGCTTTATAGGAGAAAAGTTTGATGACGGAATTGAAAATCTTAAGAAGGATCTTATTGCTCGTGGTATGGATATTAATGATCCGAATGTAAAAGCTGCTTTTATTGATGATCCGACTTTTACAGATGGAACTTTCTATCTTCCTGAAGAATCTCGCTGGAGCACAATTATCAATACTTCTGCCAGCGGTTTGAACGTTGCTCTTGATACGGCTCTTCGAAGTCTTTCCAATTCAAGTGAACAACTTAAAGGTTGTTTTGTTGAAGGAACTTTTACTGCAAGGAATCTTGCTCCAAACGACATAAAGCAGATTATTGATGAAGTAACAAAAATTACTCATAAACAGTTTGGAACTCAGCGTGATCTTATCGGTTATGTTTATGAATACTTTCTTAAAGAATTTGCCGTAAATGCTACAAAAGAAGACGGAGAATTCTATACTCCTCATGACGTTGTAGAACTTATTGCAAGTTTTATTCAGCCGTTTGACGGAACTTTATACGATCCTTGCTGTGGTTCCGGCGGTATGTTTGTTCAATCCGCAGCACTTATTGAAGCAAAAAAAGGTGACATCAGCCGTATCAATGTTTACGGACAGGAAAAAGAACCTGCAACTTATCGTCTTGCAAAAATGAATCTTGCTTTGCGTGGTATCAGCCACAACCTTGGCGAAGAAGCGGAAAATACTTTTCGTCTGGATCTTCATAAGGGAATTTCATTTGACTACATTATGGCAAATCCACCGTTCAATCTTAAAAACTGGTTTGATGCAGATACAATGAAAACAAATGACAGCCGTTGGGCCAGTTATGCTCTTCCTCCAGAAAGCAATGCAAACTATGCATGGATTCTTCATATGTTAAGTCATCTTAAGCCAAAAAAAGGTGTTGCCGGTTTTTTACTTGCAAACGGTGCTTTGGGTGATGCAGATGGAACAGCTCCGGTTATCCGCCAAAAGCTTATTGAAAACGATAAAGTTGAAGCAATCATTATTCTTCCAAGAGAACTGTTCATTACAACTGATATAAGTGTTTCTTTTTGGATTCTTAACGAAAACAAAGAAGGTGGTAAATACCAGGACAGAATTCTCCGTAATCGCAAGAATGAAATTCTTTTTATGGATTTACGCAGTTGGACAGGAGATGAATGGAATAACGGCGTAAAGAATATGCAGAAAAAAAAGTATGCTCTTACAAGTGAACAAATTTCAAAAGCTGCAGAAATCTACCACAAATGGCAGGAAGTTGGAACTGACGGCTTAAATTACGCACAGCCTGAACTTTACAAAAGTGTTGGACTTGAAACTCTTAAAGCAAACAATTACTCACTTGTTCCAAGTCGTTACATTGAATTTGTAGACCGTGACAGTAATATTGATTACGATGCAACCCTCAAAGAAGCAAGCAAAACGGTAAGTGAACTTTTGAAGGCTCATGAAAACAATACAAGTAAAATCAAAGCTGCATTTGAAGGACTTGGATATGAATGCAAGTAAAAAAGAAAGTCTGGATAGAATAAGACAGATTGGAGAAACTGTTTCTGTAGAATTTAAACGCTGTGGTGGAAATATTGAGCATGATGTTTATGAAACTGTCTGCTCGTTTTCAAATAGGTTTGGGGGAGATATTTATCTCGGCATTCTGGATGACGGAACTGTAAACGGTGTTCCAGAAAAAGCTGCGTCGTCGATGGTAAAAAATATCATTACAGTTTTGGCAAATCCGAATCTTTTTTCGCCAACTTTAACCCTTGACCCGGAAATTATAACTTACGAAAAGAAGACATTAATTCATATTCATGTGCCTGTTTCTGGTGAAGTAATAAGTTTTAAGAAAGTTATTTACAATCGTGTAAATGATTCTGATGTAAAAGTTACATCAACGACAGATATTGCCCAAATGTATATTCGCAAACAGGAAATATTTACAGAGCGAAAAGTTTATCCTTATGTTCATTTTGATGACTTACGATTGGATTTACTTCCTCTTGTAAGGACTATGGCGAAAAATAATTCTTCTGGAGTTCATCCGTGGGAAAAGATGACCGATGCGGAACTTCTTAAAAGTGCCGGGCTGTATACAGAAGATAGGGTTACGGGCGAAAAAGGATTTAATCTTGCCGCGGTTATGCTTCTTGGAAAAGATGACGTTATTCGTGATGTGGCACCAGCTTATTCTACGGATGCTTTACTCAGAAAAGTGAATGTTGACCGCTATGACGACAGACTGATTGTTGAGACGAATTTGATTGAAAGTTATGACCGTCTTTTCGAATTTGCAGTGAAACATCTTTCTGATAAATTTTATCTTGAAGATGGAAAAGTAAGACTTTCGTTAAGAAATATTATTGCCCGAGAAATGATTGTGAATACTTTGATGCACAGAGAATTTGTAAGTGCATATCAGGCAAAATTCGTAATCGAAAAAGACAGAATGTATGTAGAAAATGCCAACCGTGCAAGAAAAGATGGGCTTATTACACCGGAAAATTTAGAGCCTTATGCAAAAAATCCGTTGATTGCTTCATTTTTTAGAAATATTGGTTATTCCGATAAGCTTGGTTCTGGTGTGAGAAAACTATTTAATTATTCTTACAAATATTCCGGTGCTGATCCTGAATTTATGGAAGGGGATATTTTTAGAATAACAGTACCTCTTAATGATGATTTCTCGTGGGATGCACAGAATAATGTTCGGACAAGTGAAAGTGCAGAAAATCCGACTATAAATCCGACTATAAATCCGACTATAAATCCGACTTTAAAGGATTTGGATAGATTAATAATTCAAAAAATCAAAGAAAATCCGGGTGTGACATATTCTGAATTAAGCGAAGTTTTGGGAAAAAACAGAGATACAATCGCCGAACATTTAAGGTTTTTGCAGGAAAAAGAATTTGTTGAGCGTATTGGCTCTAAAAAGAACGGAATCTGGCAGTTAATAGAAGGTAAAACTCGATGAGAACACATAAGATTGAACATGCACCAATGGTCAGACTTGGGGAATTGATAGAGCCTTTAGATCGTAGAAACAATGATAGAAAATTTGATATAAGCTATGTTAGAGGCATTTCTAATTCGAAAGAAATAATGCAAACAAAAGCGGATGTTGATGAGAACGTAATTAGTAAGTTTTATATAATCAATCCTGGAGAGTTTATTTATAATCCAAGAACAACAAGAATGGGGGAAAAAGTTGGCTTGGGATTTAATAATACAAATACACCTTTGTTATTCTCGTTTAATAATCTAGCTTTTAGAATTAAAGAAAGTGCTAACAATAGTGTTTTACCTGAATATTTATATATTAATTTTACTAGAAATAATTTTGATAGATTTGCAAGAATTAACTCTTGGGGAAGTGCAACTGAAATTTTCTCGTATGATGATTTATTCTCTTTTCAAATCCCGCTTCCGTCAATTGAAACACAAAAAGAACTTGTGGCGGTTTATAACGGACTCAAAGAACTCGCAGAAGAAAACGAAAAACTCCTTGAACCTCTGGAAGAAAGCTGCCATGCATTTATTGTGGATTGTAAGAAAAAGTATCCACTCAAAGAATTAGGAAATTATATAGAACTTTGTGATGAGCGTAATAGCGAAGGTAAATACGGAATTGATGATGTTCGCGGAATTAGTACTGAAAAAAAATTTATTGAAACAAAAGCAAATTTAGATGGTGTTTCATTAACTTCTTATAAAATTGTTATGCCAGATGAATTTGTTTATGTAGCTGATACATCAAGGCGTGGTGAAAAAATTGCCCTTGCATTAAATGATACAAATTCTGGATTTTTAATTTCCTCAATTTACACAACATTTCGTTCAAAAGATGAAAACATACTTTTACCAGAGTATTTGTATTTACTTTTAAGCAGAACTGAATTTGACAGATATTCACGTTTTAATTCCTGGGGAAGTGCCCGCGAAACTTTTGACTGGTCGGAAATGTGCCGAGTTCAAATCCCCGTTCCACCGCTCGAAATTCAGCAAAAAATCGTAGACCTCTATAACTGCTACGAAGAATGTAAACGCATTTCAACTACAGCTCGTGAAAAGATAAAAAACTTGTGTCCGGCATTAGTGCAGAAAGCAGCACATTCAGAGTAAGGAAGAGTTTTATGCCAAAGTTAAAACAATATAACGGCCGATTCTGCGAATATGATTTTGAAAATATCTTCATTCAGTATCTTGAAGATGCCGGTTGGACTTACCAGGCTGGTGATGATATTGCCCGTTCAAAACTGGATGAAACACTTATTCTTGATGATTTAAAATCATTTCTAAAAGGTACAAATCCGGATTTGACAGAAGATGATATTGGAAAGCTTTCTGACTCTATGCGGCTTATCGGCGGTCAGTCTCAGTTTGAAACTTTGCACAAAGCTTATAATTTTTTTGTTGACGGAATGCAGTACACTCCTTTAGATGGAATTGCAAGAACTGTCAATTTTATTGATTTTGAAAAACCAGAAAAAAATATTTTCAAAGTTGTTAATCAGTTCACGGTTGAATATGTAAATAATAACGAAAAGAAAAATCGCCGTCCAGATATTCTGCTTTATGTTAATGGTTTTCCACTTTGTATTATTGAACTAAAAAATCCTGCAGACGACAAAGCTACAATTCACGATGCTTTTGAACAAATTACAGTCCGCTACTGGCGTGATATTCCTCATCTTTTGCATTATTGCCCTCTTGCATGCATTAGTGACGGTGTAAAAACAAGACTTGGAACTGTAAAAACTCCGTATGAGCATTTTTATACATGGCGCCGAATTAATGACGATGAACCGATTGCAGATTCCTCTTTGGATGAATTTGAATGCTTGGTTTATGGAGTTTACGCGCCGGTTCGATTCCTTGAAATATTTAGGGATTATGTATACTTTCAGGATAAGATTTTTGATTCAAATGAAGTTGAAATTGTATGCCGTTATCCGCAATTTTTTGCCACACGTCTTTTAAGAGAAAGTATAAAAAAATCTGTTGTTGAACATACTGGAAAAGGTGGTACATATTTTGGTGCTACCGGGTGTGGAAAAACTTACACAATGGCTTTTCTTGCCCGTCAACTTTCTCTCAGATGTCAGAAAGAACTTGGTTCCCCAACAATTCTTATGATTGTAGACCGTGATGACCTTCAAAAACAAGGGATCAAACTTTTTGGAAAATCAAAAGAGTTTTTGAGTCTTGGTGAAGTAAAAGTTGTTAAAACTCGTAAAGAACTCCGCAATGAATTAAAAACCCGGGAATCTGGTGGATTTTATATCACTACAATCCAGAAGTTCTGTGACAGGAAAGATGATCCGATTGGTAAAATAAATACCCGTAGTAACATTATTTGTTTTAGTGATGAAGCTCATCGTACTCAGCTTGAAAATGCAAAACAGATTAAATTTACAAAAGATGCTGACCAGAATATGAAAGCTTTGATTTCAAAACCGTATGCAAAAGTTTTGAGAGAAGCACTTCCAAATGCAACTTTTGTTGGTTTTACAGGGACTCCGATTGATGAAACTTATCAGACTTTTGGTGAAGAAATTGACCGCTATACAATGGATCAGGCTGTAGCCGACGGACTTACAGTTCCAATTAAATATCATCCTCGAATTGCAAAAGTTCTGGCAGATTCAAAAACAGTTGCTCAGATTGAAGCTTATTACAAAAAATGCGCAGATGATGGTGCAACTGCAGAAGACATTAAAGCAAGTAAAGAAGCCATGAGTTCCATGGAAGTTATTCTTGGAGAAAAGGGGAGACTTTCAAAACTCGCCATTGATATTCATGATGACTTTACCAGCCGATGTGAAAAAGATCCGGAACGTGTTCAGAAAGCAATGATTGTTTGTGCAAACAGAAAAATTGCCTATGATCTTTTGTGTCAGTTCAAAGAAAAGTATCCCGAATGGTTTGTTGAAAAAAAGCACCCGGACGGAATGATTGTAAAACCAGAAGTCTTTTCTGAACTTGAAGAAATGCCGTATATTGCAATGGTTGCCAGTGTAGGTTCCAATGACAAAGAAGATATGTACAACTATCTTGGCGGTGTAAAGAACGATGAACGCAGCGATAAACTGGACGCAGCTTTTAAACAGCCAGAATCAAACCTTCGTCTTGTTATCGTTGTTGATATGTGGATTACTGGTTTTAGTGTAGATACTTTGACTTATATGTATAATGACAAGCCTCTTCAAAAACATGGTCTTATTCAGACTATCAGCCGAGTAAACAGAAAATATCCTGGCAAAAATTTTGGTCTTATCATTGACTATATTGGTATCCGCGACAATATGCTTGAAGCTATGAAAGTTTATGGTGGTGGAAGCGGAGGTGGTGGACCTTCTGGAGATGATATCGAACAGGCAACAGAAATCTTCCGTGAATATCTGGAGATTATAAAGTCACTTTTTAAAGAATTTGATTTAGATCCATTCATTGATTCAAATACAACTGATATTCAGCGTTATAAACTTTTAAATCTTGCCGCGGAATATGTTTATAAATCGACAGAAGAATTAAATCTTGAAAATAAAGGAACAAAAGCTGCCAAAAAAGTTTCTTTCAAAACATATTTCTTGAAGACTGTAAAACGTCTTAGAGCAGCATATGATATCTGCCAGCCATCTGGAGAACTTTCAGACGAAGAATCTGCTTTAGCTCAAAGTTTTATGGCAATTGCGGGATTTGTCCGAAAAATGAGTGGTTCAACTGATTTGGACACAGATTCAATGAATAAGTATGTAGCTAAGATGGTCGAAGAAGCTCTTAAGTACAGTAATGTTGAAAGTATTCTTCAGGAAGGAGATCAGGTAGATATCCTTGGTCCAGAATTTCTTGATCGGTTGGCTGATATAAAAATGCCGGCCACTCGCCTTGAAGTTCTTATGAAACTTCTTCGCAAGAAAATCACTGAATACGGAAAAGTAAACAAAGCTTCAGCAAAAAAATACAAAGATATGCTGGATGAAACAATTGCCCTATATCATGACAGAAGAAAACAGTTGTCAGTCAAAGAAGCTGGTGATACACAAAATATTACTGCAGATCAGATTATAAAAAATGCAACAATCCAGGCAGAAAACATTCTTAAAGAATTGAACGAAGATAAAGAGCGTTTTAGAAAACTTGGGCTTACATTTGAAGAAATGGCATTCTACGATATTTTGATAAAAATGCGTGATGAAAAGGACTTTGAATACGGTGAAGATGTTTTTGATGCTGATGCAGGCATAATGGTAAACAAAAAAATCCAGAAACTTGCAAAAAAGATAAAGGAACTTATTGATCTGAAATCTAGCTTTACAGACTGGTTAAATAACATTAATGTTCGTAATCAACTTAAATCCGATATTAAGTTCTGTTTGTTTGATAACGGATATCCACCAATTTATTCACAGGAAGTTTTTAACCAGGTAATGGACCAGGTCGAAAATTATAAGACATTTGAGGAAGAATAAAAAGATATTTTTATTGCAGGATTTGACGACAGTCTTCTTTCAAAACAGACAAATCCCGCACTTACTACAGTTGCACAAAATTACATGGAACGCGCCAAACTTTCTGTAGAACTTCTGGAAAAGATGCAGCACAAAGAAGAAGTTTTATCGCAATACAATCTTGAATTAAAAATTATTCCGCACGGAATAACTTCATCTTATAACGGAGCATAAAGTTTTGCATAGACGCCGTTTTTTGCAAGTAATTCTGCGTGGGTTCCTGTTTCTAGAATTTCTTTTTCGCCTACAACGGCTATGCAGTCTGCGTTTTGAATTGTAGAAAGCCTGTGTGCAATAATCAAAGTTGTTCTTCCTTTTGAAAGTGCATCGAATGAATGCTGGATTTTTATTTCTGTTGCTGTATCAAGTGCGCTTGTTGCTTCGTCTAGAATCAGTATAGGAGGATTTTTCAAAAAACATCTTGCAATCGAAACACGCTGTTTCTGTCCGCCCGAAAGTTTTATTCCGCGCTCGCCGACAACTGTATCATATCCGTTTGGCATTTGCAGAATGTCTTCGTGAATTTCTGCTTTTTTTGCTGCTGCAATTATTTCTTCATCAGTTGCGCCGATTTTTCCGTAAGAGATATTTTCTTTTATTGTTCCTGCAAATAAAAATACATCCTGCTGGACAACGCCTATTTGTTTACGCAAAGATTTAAGTGTAATGAGTTTTGTATCAATTCCGTCGAGCAGAATTTTTCCTTCAGTAATATCATAAAAACGCGGAAGCAGATTACAGATTGTAGATTTTCCGCCACCAGAAAGTCCCACGAGCGCAAACTTCTGTCCCGAATGAATATCAAGATTTATATTTTTTAAAACTTCAATTCCGTCTGTATACGAAAAACTTACATTTTCAAATTTAATGTTTCCGCGCGAAAAAGAAATTTCTTTTGCACCTTGTGATTCTTTAATTGAAGTGTCAACTTTCATAATTTCAAGAAAGCGTTTAAAGCCTGCCATTCCGGTTGTAAACTGTTCAACAAAAAAAGTAAGCCGCCTTATCGGAGAAGAAAAAGCCTGAATAAAAAGATTTGCAGCCACCAGATCAGAAATAAGCATTTTCCCATTCATAATAAAAAAGCCGCCAAGAACCAAAACCAAAAGACTCAAAAGATTCATAAAAAATTCCACATTGGAATGAAAGTTTGACATATTTTTATAAAATATTTTTTTTGCATTCAGAAAATTTTTGTTTTCATTTTCAAAACGCTTTTTTTCGTATTCTTCATTTGTAAAAACTTTTGTAACACGAATGCCCGAAATGCTAGATTCAAGATTTGCGTTAATTTCAGAAGTTGTTTCTTTTACATTTTTGGAAGATTCAGAAAGTTTTTTGCGCGACAGAATTGTAACTAAAATTGTAAGCGGAACAAAAATAAAAACTATAACTGCAAGTTCCATTCTTATTTGCAAAAGAAGAATGAATGAACCGATTAAAGTTAAAATTGAAATCAAAAAATCTTCAGGACCGTGGTGCGCAAGTTCTGTAATTTCAAAAAGATCAGTTGTCGCGCGGCTCATCAGTTTTCCTGTTCTGTTTTTGTCATAAAAAGAAAAACTCTGTTCTTCAAGATGAGAAAAAACATCACGGCGCATATCAGTTTCGACAAGCACTCCAAAATAATGTCCCCAGTAATTTACAAACCAGGTGAATAATTTTCTTAGCAAAAAAGTTGCAAAAATCGCCAGGCAGAAAACTGCAAAGAATTTAAAGTTCTGATTGGGAATAATCGAGTCAATCGCATATTTTGTTACAACAGGAAAAGAAATATCAATCAGCGCAATCAGCATGGCACAAATCATATCAAGTACAAAATATTTTAAATGCGGCCTGTAATAAGAAAAAAATATTTTTAACGGATTTGAATTATAAAAAGAAGAATCTTTTTTTGTTGTCATAATGCTGTCATTATAGAAGAAAAATTAAATTATTAAAAGAAGTAAAAAGAAAATAAAAAGTGGCTGTTTTTGGTGTAAAATTATGCTGTTTTTATGCGATGCAATTCTTTTGGAGGAAATATGAAAAAGAGAAAAACAGCTTTTTGTTAAGCTCGTGAATTTATTGTAACTGTATTTTTTATTCCGGCTTCGATTTTTGCCGGATGTCAGAAAGACAATACAATTGTGGTTTTTTATACAAATGATGTGCACTATGCAATCGAAGAAAATACCGGTTATGCTGGACTTGCAGAATACAAGGATTTACTTCTTGAAAAAACACCTTATGTTACGCTCGTTGGACTGTTCAGGGTGATCTTGTAGGAACCATTTTACAGGGCGAATACATATAAGAATTCATTATATGAACAGGTGCCTCGTTCTAAACTCAATTATTTTAAAAAAAATAAAAAAAACTACATACAAAGCTTTTCTTCTATTGACATATTATTGTCTTTTATTATATAATCTGAATACATTCATGGAGCGATGTCTGAGTGGTCGAAAGTACCTGTCTTGAAAACAGGCGTGTCGAAAGATACCGGGGGTTCGAATCCCTCTCGCTCCGTACCTAAAACAAAAGTATTTAGGAATTTGGAGGCGTGGTAGAGCGGTAATACAACGGTTTGCTAAACCGTCGGTTCCTAAAGGGCCGGGCAGGTTCAACCCCTGTCGCCTCCGCTACTAGAACAAGGCTTTCTTGCTTTAGCGGCAGAATCTTGTTTTATGAGACTATAGCTCAGCTGGATTAGAGCATCACCCTGCGGAGGTGAGGGTCGCACGTTCGAATCGTGTTAGTCTCGATAAGTTTTACAGGTTTTTGAATTTCGATTGTTTGGAAAGATGCGAGAGCGGTCGAATCGGGCGGTCTCGAAAACCGTTAAACTCTTTTAAGGGTTTCGGGGGTTCGAATCCCCCTCTTTCCGCTCATTATTTCCTTCTTGCACAATTGCCGTACATTGACTAGTTTTCTTTTTTAGCGTTAGATTCTTTGTAGGGATTTCTTAATTCAAAAAGTCCTGTATTTTTTTGGAAAGATGTCCGAGTGGTTTAAGGTACACCCTTGGAAGGGGTGCGTACCCAAAAGGTACCGGGGGTTCGAATCCCCCTCTTTCCGTTGAGCCCAGATGCGCTGCACGCAACTGTTAGAAAACCCCGCCAGATCCGGAAGGAAGCAACGGTATCTTTCGTGTTGCGGTGCCGGTGATTATCTGGGCTCTTTTTATTTGCCTGGAACACTTCAGTTTTTGGATTCTGCCTTTTCTTCTGCAGCTTCTACTGCACGTATTCTTTCCAAAAGCGGCGGATGGCTGTAATTGAACATGCAGTAAATTCTGGGCGGCGTAAGTTCCGTAAGATTTTCCTTATTCAGTTTAATAAGAGCCTCTGCGAGTGGTTTGCCGCTGTGACAAATCTTTGCAGAAAATGCGTCTGCTTCAAATTCATCGCGCCGGCTGAATGCATTTGCAACAAGCGACTGCAGTTTAGAAAATCCGCCCAGACTCAGGCTCAGCAGGAAAAATCCCACAATCTGAATATAAGAGCCAACGCTGCCGTTGCTGTCTGTTGCCGGTTCAAAACCAAAGCCTGTGTAAAGACAGGTTTTGCGTACAATAATGCTTGCTGCAAACAAAACGGCATATACAAGCGGAATAGAAACACACATTCTTTTTATAATGTGCCTGTGCTTGTAGTGTCCCAGTTCGTGTGCAAGAACAGCTTCAATCTGCGGGGCTGTAAGCTGTTCAACGAGAGTGTCGTAAAGAACAATGCGCTTCGTTTTTCCAAAGCCGGTAAAATATGCGTTGCTGTGCCTGCTTCTTTTTGATGCGTCCATAATAAAAACGCCGCTGGTTCTGAATCCATTCTGTTCAAAAAGTTTTTCAATTCTTTGTTTGAGTTCTGCGTCTTCGAGGGGCGTAAACTTATTGAACAAAGGTGCAATCCACACGGGGTAAACAAAACTCATACCCAGCGAAAGTACAACAAAAATTGTTCCCAAAAGAAACCACCACCAGCTGCCGGCATGGGAAAGAAGTGCACATGCAGCACACAAAAGCGGGACCGAAACAATCAGATTAACGGCAAGCGATTTAATCCGGTCACAAATCCACATTTTAAAGCTCATGTTGCTGAATCCGAATTTTTTTTCTATGCTGAATTCATCAGCGAGTTCAAACGGGAGTTCCAGTAAATCAGACGGAATGGAAGAAAGAAACACAAATGCAATTGCCGTAAGATAAATATTGTTCGTTGCAGACCAGAAAAAATTGAACAGCTGAACGTAAAAACCGCAGAATACCAGAACAAAGTCCAAAATCAGCATGAGAACTGCACGCGGAATCCACATGAAATATTTTGCATTTTCATAGCTGCATGTTTTTTTAAGAGTTGCCTCGTCAATAAGTCCTTTTATTTCTGCCGGAACTTTTGTACCATTTTTTTTGCGCGACGAATAATCGGTAAATTCAAGAAACTGATTCAGCGCAAAGTCAAAAACTGTTCCTGCGGTAAAGAGAATTACAAAAATGTTGGTAAAGTCCATTTCTATTCCTGGTAAACTATTTTTCCGTGAAGGAAAGTGGCTGAGATTGTTCCTGTAAGTTTTTTTCCTTCAAGCGGAGTATATTTTCCTTTGCTGGCAAATTCTTCACCGCGGACTGTCCACTGCCTGTCGGGATCTACCAGAACAAGACTTGCGTCGAACCCTTCTTGCAGAAGTCCCCTGTTTTTTATTCCAAGAATTTCTGCGGGCTTTGCCGACATAAGTTCGGACAGTTTTTTAAGTTTCATTCCGTTTTGTTTTACAAGAACCGTATTGCAGACTGCAAATGAAGTTTCAAGCCCGCTGAATCCTGGACTGCCTGCTGCCTTGTCTTCACTGGTGTGAGGCGCGTGGTCAGTAGAAATTACGTCCGCGGTTCCGTCCAAAAGAGCTTTAACCAGCGCTTTTCTGTCTGATTCACTTCTTAAAGGCGGATTTACGATATGAAAAATATTTGTCTTGTTTTCTGAAAGCCCAAGATGATGCGGCGTGATTTCGCATGTTACTTTTATTCCTTCTTTTTTTGCGCGGTGTACGGCTTCAATGCATTTTGCAGTACTTACGTGGCACAAGTGAAGGCGGCAGCCTGACTGTTCTGCAAGACGTATGTTTCTGAACGTAGCGCAGTCTTCTGCCAGCTGCAGAAGTTCGTCTGCCTGTTTAAGAAGTTTTACTGCACGGCCCTTGTCTGCGGCTGCATTTTCAAGCGCTTCTTTTCTTAACGGACGGGCCGCCGCTGCAAGTGAAGGATCTTCGCAGTGACATGCAACAATGAGCTTCTTTTTTGCCGCGGTGCACATTGCGCGGAACATTACGTCTGAGTCTGCAACTTCTTTTCCATCTTCTGTAATAACCGGAACCGATTTTGCATTCAGTTCTTCGAGATGGGAAATGGTTTTTCCGTCGAAGTCTTTTGTTATGCTCACACTCTGGATTACGTCTGCAAAGCCAAAATCTGCGGCTTTTTTGTCGTTTGCAAGTGCTGCTTCCTGTGAAGAAATAACCGGATTTGTATTGGGCATAAGAACAAGAAGTCCATATCCTCCGGCTGCAGCTGCTTTTGAACCTGTTTCAATGTCTTCTTTCTGCGTAAGTCCAGGGTCTCTGAAGTGCGCGTGCATATCTATAAAAGATGGCATGAGCGTAAGACCGCGTGCGTTAAAAGACGAAACTTTGGGATCTTTAAGAAGCATTTGTACATTTGTCTTTGAAGGAAAACCGGCAATTTTGTTTTTTTCTATCAGAACTGCCGAATTTTTTATATCAATATTTTTGTCGACCAGACGCGCATTGTAAATAAGAAGCATTATTCTTCTCCGACCATTCCTATTGTTCCAGATTTATAAAGTGCATCGCAGTAGACGCATCTGTATTCCTGTTTTTCGCGGTTTACTAGGTGGAATTCCTGCGGAACATAATGTTCTGTCATTGTAATGCAGCGTGGGTTTTTGCATTCAATAACGCCTTCAATCTTGTCGGGAAGTGACATTTTTATTTTGCGCACAATCTTTGAATCCTGAATGACGTTTACAGTAATATTTGCATCGATATAACCGAGTACGCTGTAATCTATGTTGATTATGTTGTCTATTTTGATCATATCTTTGCGTTCGCTTTTCTTTGAAACCGCATTCATAATAAGTGCAGTAGAAAAGTTTGCCTTGTCGAGGCCCAGCCACTTAAAAACTTTCCAGCCTGTTCCTGCCTGAATGTGATCAATAACAAGTCCGTTTTTTATTTCTGCAATGTTAATCATATTATACCCCGTAGAATCAGAGACATCCTGTCAGTTTTGCCATGAGAGCCATGCGTGCAAACATTCCGTATTTTACCTGCTTAAAGTAAGCTGCGCGCGGGTCATCGTCTACTTCAGGAGCAATTTCATTTACACGCGGAAGAGGATGCAGAACAATCATGTCCTGTTTTGCAAGCTTCATTTTGTCGCGGTCAAGAATATAACTGTCCTTAAGGCGGATATAGTCCTGTTCGTTAAAGAACCTCTCTTTCTGAACACGCGTCATGTAAAGAATGTCCAAATCGCCGATAACGTCTTCGAGGCGTTCGGCTGTTGTGTATTCTATTCCTGCAGGTTTAAGAATGTCTTCTGTTATATATTCAGGAACTTTAAGTTCTTCCGGGCTTATGAATACAAACTTGTTGTTTCTGTAGCGGCTCATTGCCTTTGCCAGCGAATGAACTGTGCGTCCAAACTTAAGGTCACCGCAGAAACCGATTGTGTGGTTTTCAAGGCCGCCTTGAAGCGCGCGGATTGTAAGAAGGTCGGTAAGAGTCTGTGTAGGGTGATAGTGTCCGCCATCGCCTGCATTTATTACAGGAACTGTGCTGTATTTTGAAGCTAGAAGTGCGGCTCCTTCTTTTGGAGAACGCATTGCAATTACGTCAACATACGAACTTACAACACGTATTGTGTCTGCAAGGGTTTCGCCCTTTGACGAAGAAGTGTAGCTTGCATCTGCAAAGCCTTCCACTGTCCCGCCAAGATGAAGCATTGCGGCCTCAAAAGAAAGCCTTGTTCTGGTGCTAGGCTCAAAAAAAAGTGTCGCAAGAATTTTCCCGCGACACACGTCTTGAAAAGAAACAGGATCTACAATAATCTGTTCGGCAAGTGAACAAATTTCTTCGATTTCATTAATACTCAGATCGCCGGGCTCTATAAGATGCCGTCCTTTTAACATTCTGGTCCCCCTTATGGCAGATTTTTTCTATTTTATCATAAAGGGGAATAGTTATACAAGGGTCAACTTAAACCGCAGCTAGAGTACTGGGCAGTACGTTTAGAATATCGAGCGCGCCGTCCATGAGCTGTGAATTGTATTTTTTTCCACAGTAGCAGACGGTAATGTCTTTCATAAACTCGGTGCCGTTCTTTGTGTACAAGCGCGCAGTTTCGATTACGCCGTTTTTCCAGCTTATGTCTGCCCGCATGTTTCCCTTAAGATGCGCGCCCTTGAGCGAGCCCGAATTCCATCCTTTCGGAACAGCAGAAAGCAAATCAATAAGAACGCGTCCTTCGCAGAAAGTGCTGTCAATTATTCCTGCAGTCATCTGCGAAAGATCAGAAATATTGTTTCCAAGAAGAGCCGCAGGTTTTTCAAAAGCAGCCTTCGGCGCGCTGTCATCACCAAGAGTGTCGGCAAACTTCAGGCGGTCAAGTAGCGAGCGGAATTTAACAACGTTACTGTTATTTTCGGGAATTTTAAGTGCCTCTGCGGCTTTAAGGGCAGCATTTGCAAGGGCAGCAATTGTCTTTGTATCGGACAGTGTCTGTTCGCAAACAAAAAAATCTTTTTCATCAGTAAATGAAGGCAGAAGTGTAAGTTTTTTTCCTTCATCAACCGGAATAAGATAGTCTGCAAAAAAGTTACATGCTTCTTTTAAGAGATACCAGTTTTTCTTAAGGAACTTTGTATCGAGCGTATATTCAAAATGCTCCTGAACCGGAATAGCGGCAAAAGCGGCACCCAGGTTTTTGTAGGCATCACCGAGTATTGAACCGCACGGAACAGTGTCGCCCCAGATGTCTGTCTGTGAATGGGCAGCGTATCCTTCAGAAGAATACATCTTTGAAGCCGTTTTCTTTCCGTTAAGATAAATCTTTTTGCAAAGGTCAAAAATTACCTTGTCGGCTGTTCCCAAACCGCAAACGTCTGTAACAAGAGGAATTTTTTCTTCAAGGGAATATCTTTTTTTCTCGTAAGAATTCTGTGAGTCAAACCAAAGTCCCGAAGAAAAGGTCGGCAGTGTTCCGGGAGCACGCACGCTTGAAATCATTGCGTAACGGCAGAAGTTCCAGTAAAGTTCGCAAAGAGAAGCCTTTTCTGAACCGCCTGCAATAAGTTCTTCTGTGGAATTGCGCTCTGCTTCTTTTTCTTCGCTTTCATCTTTTGAAAGGGAAAGGTAAATGTCTTTGTACCATTCAGAATATTCTGCAATATGCTGTGAGCGAAGGCTTTCGTATGAAGCTCCCGAAGCAAAACAGATGTTTTTCAAAGCCCGGTCAGCACACCACGACGCCATTGCAGAAGGAGTTCTGTATATGTTTCCGCCTTTTTTCTGGTAGTGGCTGTTTCTGTAGGCTGTCTGCACGTCTACGTAAAGTGTAACTTCATCTGCACTTTCTATAACAAGATTGTCACCGCGTACCGTCGTGGTTCCGCCTGAAGAAGAGGCCATAAGCACTGCTGCAAACGGAATTCCCGCTGTATTCTGCATTACGATTGTGTCTTCTGCGAGGGAATATTTTTTTGAACATACATCGCGCTCGAATCTTGCCCTTAAGTAAATGCTTTTTGGTGTAGTCGCCGTGATTCTTACGATCAGAACATCGGCTTCTGCCGGAATAAAAACTTCCCTTGAATAAGAAATAGTTGCCCCGTCCTGTCCTGCGGAAAAGTCTGCTGTACTGGGGCGCGGTGATTTTGTCGTAAAGGATGTAGTCTGAATTGCTGTTTCAAGGTCTAGTTCGCGTCTGTAAACTGAACAGTTGTCAAAAACATTTTTGCGTTCAGAGCTGGGACCTGTAAGACCGCTGTGTTCACCGTCGTAAAAGTCAAGGTGCAGTTCTCCGGCGCTTTCATAAGAAGCCTGTGTCTGCGGAAGTCCTGTAAATGTTTCAAATACAAGTTCCTGCGCTTCCTGAACGCGGCCAAGATTGAGCATTTCGCGAATTTCCTTTAGTGAAACTGCTGCACTTTCATTGTTTCTGTCAGTGTAGGTGCGTGACCAGACAGACTCTTCATTAAGCTGTATTATTTCGTGACCCGTACGGCCGTAAACCATTGCACCGAGTCTTCCGTTTCCTACCGGAATTGCTTCATTCCAGTTTTCTGCTGCTTTTTTATACCAGATTTTGTTCATGTTTATTCCTGTTGGCGTTAAAAAAAACGGCGGCTCATCAAAGAAGAATTCCTGCGAGCCGCCGTACCAGTTTTAAAAAATTCTAGAATTTTGCTTTTCTAAGGCGAACTTTTTCTATATCTTCGCAGAACAGTTCGCGCAGATCGTTAAGTCCCAGCGCCATAAGGGCCATGCGGTCAATTCCGATTCCCCAGGCAAGAACAGGAACGTCAATTCCCATTGCTTTTGTTACTTCGGGTCTGAAGATTCCGCTTCCTCCTAGTTCAAACCAGCCCAGTTTTGGATGCTTGATGTGAACTTCTATGGAAGGTTCTGTAAACGGGAAGTAACCCGGAACATATTTTACTTCTGTAGCGCCTGCAATTTCTACTGCAAACATGCGCAAAAAGCCCAGAAGTGTCTTTAAGTTAACGTCATTTCCAAGAACAATGCCTTCTGTCTGGTAAAAGTCACTCAGGTGTGTTGCATCTACCTTGTCATAGCGGAAGCATCTTGCAATACCAAAGTATTTTCCCGGAATTTCTGCGTTGTGAAGCTGGTGTGCAGAAAGAACTGTTCCCTGGCTTCTCATAATAAGTCTGCGTGTAAACTCAGTGTCAAAATTGTAGTTCCAGCCGCGACTTCCTGTATTTCCGCCGTTTCTGTGAACAGCAGCAACATTTGAAAGATAAGGTTCTTCTATTGACTTTGCATGTGTCGGGTTCTTGAGACGGTAAACATCGTGAATATCGCGTGCAGCATGGAACTGCGGCATAAACAGTGCGTCCCCGTTCCAGAATTCAGTCTCTACAAGCGGACCGTCAAATTCCTGAAAGCCAAGTGAACAAAGTTTGTCCTTAACGCTTTCAAGAAACTGAACATAAGGATTTGTGCGTCCGGGAATAATTCTTGCCGGCGGAATCGTGATGTTGTATCCGCGGAATGTTCCCTTTTTCCATTCGCCCGAAGCAAGCATTGCAGGTGTAATCTCACCGATTTCGTTTCCGGTAATTCCTGCTTTTTTAAGTGCTTCTGCTACTTCTTTGGAAGCTTCTGTAAGTTTGTATGTAACTGTTTCGCGCTCAATTGTTTTGAACGGAGTTTCGCTTATTCCGCGCTTTTTTGTAAGCCCGCCCATAACTTCGAGCTCTGCTGCAGTAAGGTTTGCTGCGTCAAGCTGTGCGTTGTCAGATGCGGCCGCCTTTTCTACAAGGGCTTTTGAAACGGCAATTCTTTCGGGAAGAGGCTTTCCTGTATATTCGGCCATCTTGTCTGCGTTCATGGCGGCAATACCGTCTTTACTGAGCGCTCCGAATGCCGAACCTACGTCTTTGTTTTCTATGCCGAGTCCTGCTGCAATTTCGGGAAGGCGTTTTGGTCCGTTTTCCTTAAGATAGGAAACAATTCTTTCTTCTGCAAAACCTTCCTTTGCAACTTTGCGGCCAAAGTCGGTAAGTTCAAAGTAAGTGTGGGGCGTTCTTGAAGTTTCTGCAAGAAGCTGTTTACCCGAAAGCCAGCTGAAAGCCTGATTAGCATGGCCTTCCTTGTAGTTGAGCTCTGACTGAAGGCGAGTAGAAGTAAGTTCGTCGCCTGTCGTATAGTGAAGAAGCACCTTTGTTTCAAGAGGGTGCAGATTTTTTATTGTATTGTTAATGTCTGTCAATTTAAATTTACCAACTCAAGATTAGCGGGTGAAAACAACGTAAGAAACGTATGTAGCCATTCTGACGTTGCGGTCATCCTTGAAATATTTTGTCTTGTCCTTTCCTTTGTATGAATAATGCTTAAATTTGTTTTCTTTTGCAAAATTTTCATAAACGACCATTGCTGTATTCATGGCTTCACCCTGGTCATAGCTGGCGGCCATGCATGTATAATAGAAACGTACTTCTCCTGTAAGGGGAGTGTATTCAAGTTCAAGGTTTACAGACTTTGTCTTTGGATGAAGGTCTGCGTACTTGTCTTCAATCTTAATAACCTGAGTAGCTCTTTCTTCGGCTGTCTGGGCATTAAGGGCCTCTATAGTCGGGTCTGCTGTAGTAGTCTGTGCAAACATTGCGGTTCCGAGAGCCGCGGCAACAAACAGTGCAAATATTTTTTTCATATAGCCTCCGTTTTGAATACTAGAAAAAAGAATATGGAACTATTTTATCAGTTTCCATAAAAAAATCAAGGTCAACGGTATACTGGCCTTCCTTAATATAGATTCGCGGCTCGTTTATAAGAAGAACTCTGCCGGTAATTTCCTTGGGTTTGTTTTTTATATATGTGCGCCAGTGTTCTCTTACGGCAAGTTTTATTGCTTCACCGCAGGCAGCTTTTATTCCTTCAAAGCCGTCTTCTACAGGAGCTTTTCCCACACCGTGAATCTTCGGGTGAACAATTGATGTCCATCGGTTGTAATTCTGCTTCTGGGCTTCAGTTCTGTCGCAGTAAGCCCACACAACGAGTCTGTCTTCCAGAGCTTTTGGGCTGTGGTAGCTTATTTTATTCAGTTTGAAATCAAATTCCTGAACTTCCCAAAAGTCCCAGTATTCGCTTACATGCCGCAGTTTGTCAGACGGGGTGTATTCAAAGTTCCAGCCCCAGATCATGCCCGACAGTAAAAAAGGTGCAATCTGTTTTGTGCGATTTATTGCAAAGCCAAAGATTTTGTCAAAGTCAGAACGTTCGCCGTCTTTTTCAGAAGTTTCTGCTGTTTTTGAAGGTATTTTTTCTTCTTCAGGCGGAACGGCGCTCTCGTCACCAAACAGCCCCGGAATGGGGTCAAGGTCTGCCCAAATCTGAATCCTCAACTGGTCCAGCTGGGATGGAAGTTCTGTTCCGAAAGCGGCGGCTCCCAGAAAGAGAAGCGCAAGAATGAATGTTTTTTTTAACGGCGGTATGCGTCTTTCCATATTTTTATCGGTTTTATTCCCATTCTTGCACGAAGGTACAGCCACGCCAGCGCAAAACCTGCAAGATGTGTAAGGTGAGCAACGTTTCCGCCGCCGAAAATCTGGCTGAATATTTCTATAACAGCATAAACGGCTACAAGAACAGGCGCCGGTACAGGAAAAATTCCCCAGATGCTTATTATGCTGCGTGGGAAAATAACGGCAAAGGCAAGTAAAAGTGCATAAATTGCGCCGCTTGCGCCCATAAGCAGAATGTTGTATCCGAGAACAGAATAAAGTGCAACAGAAATAAGTCCGTCCAGTATTCCGCAGAAAAGATAAAAAAGAAGGAATTCTTTTGAACCTATTGCGCGTTCCACTTCATGACCAAAGCAGAACAGAGCCAGCATGTTGAAAATAAAATGCGACCAGCCTGAATGAACAAACATGTATGTAAGCGGCTGCCAGTAAAAGTGCATTTTCATTCCCATAACAGACATTGACAGGTACAGCACCGAATGCGGAAAAATCCTGAGTGCCATAAAAAAGACCGCGTTGATTGCAAAAAGAACGAGTGTGGCATTGAAGTACGTATACTTGAACGGCTTTCTGAGTACGTTCATTTGGCTTCCTCTGATTCCGAATTTGTTCCGGGGGCGGCACATGTTACGCGGTTGCGGCCGTTTCTTTTTGAAAGATAAAGCGCGCGGTCTGCCTGGTCAACAAGAACTTTTGCCGAAGTAACGGGATTTGTTTCTGCAGAAAAAATTGAAATTCCGCCCGAGATAGTAACCTGCATGTGCTGTCCCTGGTAGTAAAAGTCATTCTTTTCTATATTCTTGCGGATTCTTTCTGCTACGGCTATTGCTTCGGAACGGTTTGCATTGTAGAGCATAACGGTAAATTCTTCGCCGCCGTAGCGTGAAGCCATGTCTTCACCCCTTATGCTGGATTTGATGATTTTTGCAACTGTCATCAGAACGTAGTCTCCGCAGGCATGTCCATACGTGTCGTTGAATTTTTTGAAGAAATCAATGTCAAACATTACCACACTCAGCGGAATATCTTCTGAAAAAGCCTTGTCCAGTTTGTCTGTAAGAACGTTAAAGAAATAATACTTGAGTTTGAGTTTTGTCATCATGTCGGTAGATGACTGTTCAATAAGAGACGCGTTGTTTACGGCAACAGAAGCCAGTGATGCGATTGTAGAAATTTCATTTTTCTCATAGTCGGTGAATTTTCCGCTGTCATTGTCAAACACAATGCGTTCACCAAGAACAAGAATTCCGTTTACGCGGTTTTTTAGAATAAGCGGAACAACCAGTGACGGTTTTAATGATGAAAGAATATGAAGCGGTCCGTCATCGGGAAGGTCTTCAAGAAGTGACTCTATAGAAAATACTTTTGTTCCGCTGCCAAGCTTTTCGATAAGGGCGCAGTTCACGGGAATTGTGTATTCAACTGCAGGGTCAATTTCAAGACCGCTGTAATTGTTTGAAAGTTTGTACATTGTACTGTCAATGCTTTCAAAAATAAAGATTCCGGCTCCGGTGACACGCATCTGCGCCATTGCTATATAAACGATTGACTCTATCAAAGCCGGCAGTTCCAGAGTGGTGCAGAGTGACTTTGATATTTCAAGCATCTGCTGAAGATCGTAAATATGCCTTTCATACAGTGCGATTGTTTCATCAGTGTTCATTGGAGGTGTGCTGCTGTTTTGGGGTTCTTCAGAATTCATTATTTTTTTTCAATGCTCCCGATTATAACATAATTTTTCATTATATCAAGAAAAATTTTCCATTGGTCTGTCTGGGCTTCCATTGTCTCAAAGTTGTCACGGTTTCTGGATGACATGGTCAGAACTTTAAGATTGGCGATTTCATCGGACGAAGGTTTTTTGCTTTCGAGTTCTATATCCTGAATAATTTTATAAAGATGGTGGAATGAATTTACTTCGGACTGAATAATGCTTTTTGCCTGTGCATTGATTTTTTCTATCATTGTGCGGAGTGTTGTTGCAAAGGAACTGTCTTTGTGGCTGTCATGGATAAGACTTGAAATATTCACTTCGTCATATTCGTTTCCACGGGTAAACATTTTTTCAAAAGCCGCAATGCGTTCTGAAGTTTCGTTGCAGGTAAACACTATAGAAGAAAAATCTGTTTTGTAGTTGGGGTTGTTGAAAAAACCTTCTATAACTATATCGTTAAGAAGCGCTTTTGTGTGGTCTTCGTAAAAAATTTTGTCAAAAGTTTTGAGAATCTGCATCGGAAGAACCCAGGTAAACGAAAAGGGCGTGCTGTGAAGAAGCTGGCTGTTAAGGTCGTTGCTGTAACCCGACACATTTACCATAGGAGTGTCACCGAACAGTGTGCGCATTTCGCTGCTTATTGTTGCATCCTGAATATCTGTTTTAAGGCGGGACTCATCTACCCTGAACCGTTCTTCAAGGTAGTCGGCATATTTCTGGCGTGAGTTTCCGTTGTAGGTTGCCTTAACCGGAATAAATTCAGTGTCTGACTTTGCAATGCGTATAAGTGCAATAAGAATATCTTTTGTAAAGACGTGTTTCAAAAGCCCCTGGATTTTCTTGAGGTTTTCCTGGAGTGAAAGGGTCTGTTTTTCTGTAATATTGCCGCGGTTTCTGAGATTTAAAAGTGCCACAAGCGCATGGTATACTGAATTTGAAATATCCATGTCTGCAACAACATAATAAAGGTCCAGAAGCGAAGTTTCCATAAGGTCAGGAAGCACAGGCTGGAACAAAGGCTTGTATCCGTCTGCTCCGCTGAACCCCGGGTCAAATAGTCTCAGTGCCGTCATGTAACTGTAGCGGCAGATGTCATTGAGCTGTTTTATTCTGTTGAGTACACCGTCTATTCTTATGAATTCTGGAGTGTTCAACTGCCTTACTATGGATTCAAGTTTTTTGTGTTCGCTGTCAAAGTAGCGCGAAAGTGATTTTGCTTCGAGGGCAGCGGCTTTTCTGTTTTCATAGGAAAGGCTTTCTATCTCTTTCTGGGTATCGTAGTCAAATCCTGTAAGAAGAAGCTGCTCTTCGTAGATTCTGTTGTGTTCCATTTCGTCGGAACACAGTGTTTCTGCAAGAATATTCTGAACAGGTTTTGTGTTGATGAACATTATGCGCAGGGCTTCTGCAAAATTTTCCAGAATCAGTCCGTTTTTGTAAAGCTTTGGTGCCATAACTTTCAAATCATTTTCGATTTTGCGTATGGCCATGCGTTTCTTTACGTCCGGGGCTGAGGATTTGAAAACTGACTGAAAAAAATCGGAGATTCTGCTTAGAATCGACATACAGTTATTTTATTGAGAATTCAGTGTTTATACAAGGTACGGAGCAAAAATGCGCTTGTAGTCCTGAACAGTGGATGCTGCAACAACCTGAGTCCTGAGTCTTGCACCGCCGGGAATTCCGCCGCTATATGCACAGAATTTTTTTCTCATCTGCGTGCAGGCAATGCGCTCGCCCTTTTCTTCTACATTTATTTCAAGTTCTCTGAAGCCTGCAGTAAGCCTTTCCTTTACCGTCTCTTTGTCATAGCGGCCTTCGGTAAGGTACTGTATTGTTCTCTTGAAGAGAAACGGGTCTCCCATGGCACCGCGCGCAAACATTACGCCGTCAACACCGGTCTGTTCAAACATACGCAGTGCAGTTTCGGGACTGTGTGCATCGCCGCTGCCGAATACAGGAATGCGGCCGTTTACAAACTCAACAAGCTGTCGTTGTATGTCCCAGTCAGCGTTTCCGGCATAACCCTGAGCGCGTGTTCTTGCGTGGATTGTAATTGCGTCGGCACCGGCTTCAAGGGCTGCAGCAGCGGCTTCTTTCCATGTAATTGAATTTGAATCCCAGCCGCTTCTGATTTTTATCGTAACAGGAACATGACCGCGTTCAGGGTGGGCCGCAGTGTATTCAAGCGATGCTTTTTTTACAGAAGATACAATTGCGTACAGCCGCTCGGGTTCGCGTGTAAGCATACTGCCGGCTCCTGTTTTTGTAATTTTTGGAACAGGACAACCGCCGTTTATGTCTATGCAGTCGCAGTCAGTTTTTTCAAGCACCATAACTGCGGCGCGTTCCATGACATCGGCATTGCCTCCGAAAATCTGGACGGCATATACTTTTTCTGACGGTGAGCGTGCCATAAGTTCTTCTGTCTTGAGGGAACCGCGGGTAAGCGCTTCTGCAGAAACCATCTCTGTCGTGCACATTGCAGCGCCGCATTCAACACAAAGCGAACGGAACGCCCTGTCACTGTAGCCTGCAATAGGCGCAAGAAAGAGATTGCCGTCAAGTTCAACATTACCAATCTTAACCGGATGATAAAAACCCATTTTACAAACCGATTATTCCGGGAGATTAAAAATCTTGCAGCTGTTGGTCCAGAGCTGTTTTGCCAGTGCTTCCTGATCCATTTCGAGAATTTCCGAAAGAAACTTTGCCGTTGATGTAAGGTAAGCCGGCATAGTGCGTTTTTTGTCACGGAATTCAGCGGGAATCATAAACGGACTTTCTGTTTCTATAAGAATTCTGTCGAGCGGAACATTAAGAACCGTTTCGTGCAGGTTGCGTGCGTTGCGGTAAGTCAGGTTTCCGGCGAAAGAGAAGTATACGTTCATTCCGGCGTCGAGACATTTTTTTGCATAGTCGGCATCTTCGCTGTAACAGTGAAAGATTGCGCCCTTCTCGGGAAGTCTGTCCTGAAGAATTTCAAAAATATCTTTTCCGGCGTCCCTGTTGTGAATAATAACCGGCAGTTCAAATTTCTGTGCGAGTTCAAGCTGTGTTATAAAAAGTTCAATCTGGCTGCGCTTGTCACCGTACTGTTTGTAATAGTCCAGTCCGGTTTCTCCAATGGCGACAACGTTGGGAAGTTTTGCACTTTCTTCTATTGTATGAATCCAGTCAGCACCGGGAGATGTCACTTCTGACGGGGCAACTCCTACGGCATGATAAATTTCCTTTTTTGAAGAGAGAATTTTGTATTCCTTTTTGAAGTCGTGAAGGCTGTTGTTAATGCTGACTATGCGTGTTACTCCTGCCTGTTTTGCCTGCTGAATAACACGAAACTGTTCAATAGGGTCGTCATAGATCAACCCTATGTGGGCGTGAGTATCAAAAAACTGCATGGCTTTTCTTCCTTAAAATAATGATAGGGAGACTGAGAGTATGTCTCAATTACATTTTTACTTTGATTTGCTACTATTAAGAATAACATAGGAATGTAAATCCGTCAAGTTTCTACCCGACATGTGTAGTGTACTAACTTCAATAACGGTGCCTGTAAACGGGAATTTCGACGGCGTTTTGAAATTAATTTTAAAATATGTTGACAAAGTGCACGCATGTCGGTATAAATATAAACATACTATTCCAGTAGGTTATAGGAGAATAGATAACAATCCCGCCGAAATGCCGTCGGTCTTGTTATCTAAAGTTTGCGTTGCAAACTTTTATATTGGACTGCGTTTTTCACTTTGTTGCAAAACGCAATAAAAATCTTTTCGACTGTTGAAACAGTCTTCAAATATTTTTATAGGAGAAAAATATGAAAAAAATTATTGCTTTTGTTGCAGCAGCAGCAGTTTCGGCCGCAGTTTTTGCCCAGAACGGAAAGGCTCTTAAAATCGGAGCAACACCTGTTCCACATGCAGAAATGCTCAATCTTGTAAAGGAAGATCTTGCAGCACAGGGTGTAGACATTAACGTAATCGAAATGACAGACTACGTTATTCTTAACGACGCACTCGAAAGCGGGGAACTGGATGCAAACTTTGACCAGCACATTCCTTACATGGAATCAACAAACAAGGAAAAGGGATACCATCTTGTTAATGCCGGCGGAATCCATATTGAACCGATTGCACTTTATTCAAAGAAGGTTTCAAAGCTCGAAGATCTCAAGAAAAAGGCAAGAATTGCAATTCCGAATGATCCGACAAACGGCGGACGTGCACTTCTTCTTCTTCAGTCTGCAGGACTCATTACTCTGCGTGAAGGTTCAGGAATCACCGCTACAACACTTGATATCGTAAAGAATCCGCGCAAGATTAAGATTACAGAAATTGATGCAGCTTCACTTCCTCTTACACTTAAGGATGTAGATGCAGCAGTAATCAACGGAAACTACGCGATTCCGGCTGGACTGAGTGCTGCAAAGGACGGACTCTTTATAGAAGGAAAAGACTCTCCTTATGTAAACATCATTGCTGTCAAGGCAGGAAATGAAAAGGATCCGCGTGTTGTTGCTCTTGTAAAGGCACTTCAGAGCGAAAAGATCCGTGAGTACATTCAGAAGAACTTCCCCAACGGAGAAGTTGTAAGCGCATTCTGAAATAAACTTCATTCAGGTAAAAATATAAAACGGCTGTCCGAAAGATTTTGGTTATGAAGACACAGAATCTTAAGGGCAGCCTTTTTTTATTCTGTTTTTTACAACCGGCTTCTTTTGTTGAGGTTGTAAGGAACGTACATTTTTTGTAAGATATAACATCTTTAAATTATGGCAGGTAGTTATTATGACTGCAACTCTTTTTGCCCTTTTGGCGGCTTTTGTCCTTTATCTGGGACTTATGGTCTTGGTTGGACTCTGTTCAGCGAAGGGAAACAACAGTGCCTCTGATTTTTTTCTCGGAGGACGTAAGGTAGGTCCGTGGGTTACGGCCTTGAGTGCTGAAGCTTCTGATTCTTCGGCATGGCTTTTGATGGGACTTCCGGGGCTCTGCTATTTGGGCGGTTTCAAGGAAACGTTCTGGACAGCAATTGGTCTTATCGTAGGAACATATCTTGCGTGGCTTTTTATTGCAAAACCTTTGCGCAAATGTTCAATTGCTTTCGGTGATTCAATAACTATTCCTGAATTTTTCACAAACAGATTCAAGGACAAGTCACATGTTCTTTCAGTAATTTCTGTAATTTTCATTGTTGTGTTCTTTACAATTTATACTGCTTCGGGATTTGTTGCCTGTGCAAAACTGTTCGGCTCTGTGTTCGGACTCAACTGGAACATCAGTCTTTTTATAGGATTTATAATTATTCTTTCCTATACAATCATGGGCGGTTACCGTGCAGTCTGTACAACGGACTTTATTCAGGGTGCGCTCATTTTTGTTGCATTCGTAATATCTTCTGTAATTACCATAATTTCCCTCGGCGGAATCGGAAATGCTGTAGACCAGGTCCGGGACTTTAGTTCAAGGGCTATGAGCGGCGAGTTCGGCAAGAATATGCTTGTTACATTTACTGCAAACAAAACATTCAGTCCCATGTCTGCAGTTTCTGCTTTTGCCTGGTGTCTTGGTTACTTCGGAATGCCGCATATAATCGTACGCTTTATGGGAATACGTTCCAACAAGGAAATAAAAACTGCACGCCGCGTCGGAATTACATGGATGATAATTTCCTACATCGGTACTTTTATAATCGGAACTTTGGGAACTGCTTATCTTCTTAACAAAGGAATTCTTCTTGGAGCAAATCCATCGGAAATATCACTTGAAGGAATAAAAGTACTCGGCAGCAGTGAAACTGTATTCAGTGAGTCAATGATAAGAATGTATCCTGCTTTCATTGCGGGAATTTTCCTCTGTGCAATTCTTGCGGCTGCAATGTCAACAGCAGACAGTCAGCTTCTTTCTGCTTCATCTGCAATCGGACAGGACATCTTCAAAGGACTTATCAAAAAAGATGCATCAGAAAAAACAGTTCTTAACGTAAGCCGTATTTCTGTATTTGCGGTTGCCGTTGTCGGACTTCTGCTTGCACGCAATCCAAACAGTTCAATCTTTGGTCTTGTAAGTTATGCATGGGCCGGCTTTGGCGGAACATTCGGTCCCCTTGTACTTCTTGCACTTTACTGGAAGGGAACAACAGCAAAGGGTGCAATAGCAGGACTTATCACAGGTGGAATTACAGTTATTGCATGGCACAATATTCCGGCTTCGGTAAATCCGATTTTCGGGCTGTATGAAATTCTTCCTGCATTTATTATCTGTATGTTGGTTACTGTTGTTGTATCTCTTCTTGACAAAAACAAGGATCCCGAGATGCTCGCAGAATTTGATGCCTACAAAAAAATGGAAGACTGATACTTATACACAGTTGTGGAACAGTTGTGCATAACTTGTTGAAAACGTGCGCATTCTTGTTGAAAAACATGTTGAAAAATAAGTGCACAACATTAATAATCGTTGACGTTAAAATAAATTAGCGGTATACTGAATTTTACTTACGTATACGGAGGACATTAATGGCTAAGACCAAATATGTTTATTTCTTTGGTGACGGTGACGCAGAAGGCGATGAATCAATGCGCGCCGAACTTGGTGGAAAAGGTGCAAACCTTGCTCAGATGGCAAAGGCTCCGCTGAGTCTTCCTGTTCCATCAGGATTTACAATTTCTACAGATGTTTGTGATTACTATTACAAGCACGAAAAGAACTATCCAGAAACACTTAATGCAGATGTTGACAAGTATCTTTCAAAGCTTGAAAGATCAATGAAGAAGAAGCTTGGTGACGAAAAGGATCCTCTTCTTGTTTCAGTACGTTCCGGTGCAGCTATTTCTATGCCTGGAATGATGGACACAATTCTTAACCTTGGACTTAACGACAAGTCAGTTCTTGGTCTTGCAGAAAAGACAAACAACCCGAGATTTGCTTGGGATGCATACCGCCGCTTTATCCAGATGTTCGGCGATGTAGCAATGGGCGTTCCCCACGAAAAGTTTGAGGAAGCCATTTCTGAAGTAAAGGCCGCAAAGGGAATTACTCAGGATACAGAGATGGACACTTCTGACCTTCAGACACTGGTCGGAAAATACAAGGCAATTTACAAGGCAGCTGTTGGAGAAGACTTCCCGCAGGATCCAAAAAAGCAGATGTGGGCAGCTATCAACGCTGTATTCGGTTCTTGGATGAACCCGCGCGCTATCAAGTACCGCGAACTCAATAACATTAAAGAAGGTGCTCTTAAGGGAACAGCTGTTACTGTTATGGCTATGGTTTTCGGAAACAAGGGAAACACTTCAGGAACAGGTGTATGTTTCAGCCGCGATCCTTCTACCGGAGAAAACGTATTCATGGGAGAATACCTTATGAATGCTCAGGGAGAAGACGTTGTTGCCGGTATTCGCACACCTGAAAAACTCTCACAGCTTGATGAAGAAAATCCTGCTATTTACAAGCAGCTCTGCAAGATTCGTGACAGACTCGAAAAGCACTATCACGACATGCAGGATATGGAATTCACCGTTGAGGAAGGAAAGCTCTTTATGCTCCAGTGCCGCAACGGAAAACGCACAGGTGCCGCAGCTGTTAAGATGGCTGTAGACATGGTTGCAGAAAAGCTCATCACAAAGGAACAGGCTCTTCTTCGCGTAGAGCCAAGCCAGCTTGACCAGCTTCTTCACCCTGAACTTGACAAGAAGGCAGAAAAGGCAGCAGAAGTTCTTGCAGAAGGACTTAACGCTTCTCCTGGAGCCGGACAGGGACAGATTGTATTCACAGCTGCAGAAGCAGAAGAATGGAAAGAAGAAGGAAAGCAGGTTATTCTTGTTCGCAAGGAAACATCTCCTGAAGATATCGCCGGAATGGTAGCAGCAAAGGGTATTCTTACTTCTACTGGTGGACGTACATCACACGCTGCTGTTGTAGCACGCGGAATGGGAACACCTTGTGTTTGCGGATGCGAAGCAGTTACTTTCCCAAGCGAAGACACAGTACAGATTGGTGCAAAGACATTCAAAAAGGGTGACAATATCACAATCGACGGATCATCCGGTAGAGTTTATGCAGGACTTCTTCCTGTAAACGAAGCCAAACTTTCTGACGAGCTTGATACACTTCTTTCTTGGGCAGACGAGATTCGTGGAAAGTCAGTACGCACTACAGCTTCTGGAAAGAAGGTACGCGGATTTGATGTTCTTGCCAACGCTGATCAGCCTGGTGAAGCACAGAAAGCATTCAGCTTTGGTGCAAAGGGAATTGGTCTTTGCCGCACAGAGCACATGTTCTTTGACCCGGCAAAACTTCCTTCATTCCGCAACATGATTCTTGCAGACAATACAGACGAACGCAAGAAGGCACTTGCAAAGATTCTTCCTCTTCAGGAGAAGGATTTCTACGGAATCATCGAAGCAATGAACGGTAACCCTGTTACTATCCGTCTTCTTGACCCGCCACTCAACGAGTTCGTACCACAGCCAACTGCAAAGGCAGAAATTGAAGCTCTTGCACGCCAGATTGGAATGGATATCAACGAACTTACTCTTAAGATCAACGGACTTCAGGAACACAACCCAATGCTCGGACACCGCGGATGCCGTCTCGCAATCACATATCCTGAGATTTACGAGATGCAGGTTGAAGCAATCGCTTTGGCTACAGCTGCATGCGAGAAGAAGGGAATTGCACACGATGTTCGCATCATGATTCCTAACGTTGTCACATCTAAAGAAGTTAAGCAGATTCGTGCTCAGGCCGAGGCTGTTATTGCCAAGGTTAACGAAGAAAAGGGTACAAACCTTTCATTCGAAATCGGAACAATGGTTGAGTTCCCGAGAGCAGCTCTTTCTGCAAACAAGCTTGCTGAATATGCAGACTTCTTCAGCTTCGGAACAAACGACCTTACACAGACATCATTCGGATTCAGCCGCGATGACTATGGTAAGTTCATTAACTCTTACCTTAAGCAGCAGATTCTTGACGAAGATCCATTCAACGTACTCGATGAGGACGGTCCTGGAGCTCTCATGGAAATTGCTGAAGAGAAGGGTCGCTCTGTAAAGTCTGATCTTCACCTTGGAATCTGCGGTGAGCACGGTGGAAACCCTGCTTCTATCGCACTCTGCTACAAGATTGGTCTTAACTACGTTTCTTGCTCTACATTCCGCGTACCTGCTGCCCGCCTTGCCGGTGCTCAGGCTGTAATTAATGCTAACAATGCTGCAAAGGCTGCTACAGTAAAGAAGGCTCCTGCAAAGAAGACTGCTGCTACTGCAAAAAAGGCAACTACAGCAAAGAAAGCTGCAACTGCAAAGAAGGAAGTAAAGGCTAGAAAGCCTGTCGCAAAGAAGACAACTGCCGCTGCAAAGAAAACAACAGCCAAGAAGGCTACTGCAAAAAAGGCAACAGCAGCAAAGAAAACTACTGCAAAAAAGACTCCCGGAAGAAAACCGGCAAAGAAATAATTGGTGAAAACCAGTTGAATCTTGAATAAGAAAAAAGGCTGTCCGAACGGGCAGCCTTTTTTTGTCTGTTAATGAAAATAAGTGAATCTACAGGAAGAGTGAATTTTAGGGATTTCTGTAAGTAAAAAAATCAGTGTTCGTAGGTGCGCAGAATGTTTTCTGCTGTGGTAAGACGTGTCTGGCGCAAGTCCATGCTCTGTTTTTCTATATAGCGCTGAGCCTGGGGTTCTGTCATCTTTAGTACTTGGATGAGAATAAGTTTGGCTCTGTCTACAATGCGTATTTCTTCTATTTTTTTCTGGAGTTTTTGGTTTTCATTTTCCAGATTCATAACACGCTTGCGGCTTGCCGTAAGTAATTTTACTGACTGGTAGAAAAACTCAGAGCTGATTGGTTTTGGCAGTGCAAAAACTCCGTAGTCTTCTACTTCTGCCCCTATTTCCAGAACATTCTGCTGGTCAATAATGAGTATTATTCCGGCTGAAGATTTTTCTGCCGCAGTCATGGAAAGATCATCTCCCATTTCGTCGGGAAGCGGTGTGTCAATTATAATCAGGTCAAAGTCAAGTTCGTTAATATAACGGCGGGCCTGAGCTCCGTTCTGCGTGGTTATAATCCTGTTGAAGGTTTCGGTCCGCAGAAGATCAGAAATTATGCCCATCGTCGTATTTGTGTTACTGACGATTAAAACATTTTCCATCTTTTGTTAAAATTCTCCGAATAAAGGATCGTTTTCCTGAGTTTTGACAGAAACAAATGAATTGAGGGCACATTCAGGAATATAACGGCGCACAAATGTACTTGAAGAAGCCAGAATGAGTGCTTCATCGAGTGAAAGCGGCAGAGATTCAAGCCCTGTTATGTCTGTGGCTGAAGCTTTGAAGAGATCTACGTCTTTTGGCGGGCAGAGTTCAAGCTTTTGTTCTATGCCTTCGAGTCCGGCTGCAATGATGAGAGCAAGAGCTGTGTACTGGTTGCAGGAAGGATCGGGCGAGCGCAGTTCTATTCTGACAGAGTCTCCGCTTGCTGCAGGAACGCGTATAAGCTGACTTCTGTTTTGTGAAGACCAGCTTACGTAACGTGGTGCTTCGAAGGAACCAAGTCTTTTGTAGGACTGGCGCATGGGGTTAAGGAAAGCCGTAATTTCGCGAATCCTCTTTAGTATACCCGCCATAAAGGCTTTTGACTCGGGTGAATCTTTTTCAAAAATATTGTCGCCGTTTTTGATGAGCGAAATATTTATGTGAAGACCGCTTCCGGCTTCGTTGTCGAGTGGCTTGGGCATGAATGTTGCAAAAAGACCTGATTTTGAGGCAATTGTTTTTACTGTTGTTTTGAATGTTGCAAAGTTGTCGGCGGCTTTTATTGCAGTGTTGTGCTTGAAGTCAATTTCGTTCTGGCCTGGACCTGACTCGTGGTGACTTGTAAGCGGTTCAATTCCCATCTGCTCAAGGTTAAGTATAATATCGCGGCGTATGTTTTCGCCTTTGTCCAGCGGTGCAAGGTCGCAGTATCCGGCGGTATCATGCGGAATGTTTGTAGTGTGACCGCTTTCGTCCAGGTTAAAGAGATAAAATTCACATTCTGTTCCGATATTTACGTTAAAGCCCAGCTTTTCGGCTTTTTCTACAACGTGCTGCAGAATAAGACGGCTGTCTCCTTCAAAAGGTGTTCCGTCGGGGTAGAGAATATCGCAGTAAAGTCTTGCCACGCGTCCGTGCTGGGGTCTCCAGGGCAGAACAGAAAGAGTTGTGGGATCAGGAACCAGAAATAAATCGCTCTTTTCTATATTAAGCAGACCCCGTACAGCGCTTCCGTCAAAGGAAACACCTTCTTCAAATGCTTTCTGGAGAAGTGACGGCTGTATGGTAAGGCTTTTGAGCGAACCAAAAATATCTGTAAAGAGCAGTTTTATAAACTTAACGTCGTTTTCGGCAACGTACTGAAGTACTTCGTTTTTCTTGTAATCCATTTGTAACCCCTGTTTAACTTACTCTACCGTAACTGATTTTGCCAGATTTCTTGGTTTGTCAGGATCTGTTCCGCGGTGAATTGCGCAGTAATAGGCAAAAAGTTGTGCCGGTATTATAGAAAGCATTGAAGCAAATGCACTTTCTGTATGCGGAATGCTTACAATTTCATCTGCTGCCTGTGCAAAAGCTCCATCTTTGTCCTGTGTAATGACAAAAGTTGTGGCTCCGCGTGTTCTTACTTCTACAATGTTGCTGGCAATTTTTTCATAAAGTTCCGGATCGGTGGCTATGGCAACAACAAGAGTATTTTTGTCTACCAGAGCAATCGGTCCGTGCTTCAGTTCTCCTGCTGCAAAGGCCTCGCTGTGCATGTAGCTTACTTCCTTGAGTTTAAGTGCGCATTCAAGGCTTGTTGCGCTGTCGAACTGTCTTCCTATAAAGAATACTTTTTCTTTGTTGAAGTTTTTTGACACGAATTTCTGGATTCCGGTTTTGTCATCAAGAATTTCCTGTACTTTTGACGGAATCTGTTCAAGCTCTGAAAGAAGGCGGGTGTATTCAGCCTGAGAGAATTTTTGGCGCAGATATGCACACTTTAAGGCAAGAAGATAAAGGCACATGAGCTGTGTGGTATATGCTTTTGTTGACGCAACTGCAATTTCGGGACCGGCCCAGGTGTAAATTACGTCGTTTGCTTCGCGGCTTACGGTTGAACCTACGCAATTTGTTATTGCAATTACGTGGATTCCGGCTTCTTTGGCAAGTCTCATGGCGGCCAGTGTGTCTGCAGTTTCTCCTGACTGGCTTATTACGATAAAGATGTCATCTTTGTTCAGAATTGGGTTCATGTAGCGGAACTCACTTGCGACAGTTACTACAACCGGAATGCGTGCAAACTTTTCAAACGCATACGCCGCCACTACTCCGGCATGGTACGCTGTTCCGCAGGCTGTAATTACGATTCTTTTTGCGTTTTTGAAATGTTCTGCAACGGTAAGCTCGTCAAAGTTTATGTCTACAGGCTTTTTGTTTTCGTAAACAAGACGCGGGCGCATTGTGTCTGTAAGTGCTTTGGGCTGTTCGTGGATTTCTTTGAGCATGAAGTGTGCATAGCCGTTCTTTTCTGCAGAAGAAAGATCCCAGTCTACGTGGTAAGGCTGTTTTATTACTTTGTTTCCGTCTTCGTCAAAAAGATCAACGTGGTCGCTGTATAAAACCGCAATTTCTTTCTGGTCAAGGAAATAAACGTCGCGTGTGTATTCAAGTACTGCCGGAACATCGCTTGCAATAAAGTTTTCACCTTTGCCGAGTCCTACAATAAGCGGGCTTTCCTTTCTTGCGGCAATGAGTCTGTCGGGATAATCGCTGCATATAACGCCGAGCGCGTAACTTCCTTCAAGACGGTGGGTTGCTTCTATAACTGAATGGAAAATATCACCGTCCATTTCGTAATAGTAGTTTATAAGGTGTGCAATAACTTCTGTATCTGTTTCACTGCGGAATACAACTCCTTCTCCCTGAAGCCAGGCTTTGAGTTTGGCATAGTTTTCGATAATTCCGTTGTGAACGACTGCAATTGTTCCGCTGAGGTTTGTGTGCGGGTGTGCATTTACGTCGCTTGGTTCACCGTGGGTTGCCCATCTTGTGTGTCCTATTCCGAGTGAGCCGTTTATAACTTCTTTTGAAATGCGTTCTTCAAGAGCCTTAAGTGCGCCCTTTACTTTGCGTACAACAATGTCTTCTCCGTCAAAAACGGCGATTCCAGCACTGTCGTAACCTCTGTATTCCAGTTTTTTAAGGGCATTAATCAAAACAGGGGTGGCTTTTTTGCTTCCGATATAACCTACAATTCCGCACATATAAAACTCCGAAAAAATGTAAAAAAATCAATTTACCAATAATAGCATGAGTTATTGAAGATTTCAATGCAATTATGCTAGAGTAAAAGTATGAGAATAAGAAAAAGTTTTGTCATTGCAGGTATTTCGGCTGTCTTCGTGATTTTTATTGCGGCTCTGGTAATTATTGCCAATTTTGACAGTTTGCGGCATAAAACACAGGTCGCATTTTACGGACTGAATGAAGTTCAAGTTAAGGCATTTGAGGCTGAATTGGCTTCTGTTACTGACAAAAACGGTAAGATTGTACATTATGCTTTTACTGTTTTGGACGACAGGGTGCCTCTTGCGGAACAGCTTTCTTCCAGAACTGATCTTCTTGTTTCTGCGGCAGGAGCTTCACTTGATGAAGCCGTTGCTTCTGTTCCTGCTAAAAAGATGGATTCGTATGCACTGGAACAAACGGTGCTTTCGGGAATGTATTCGTCGGTGGCGGCTTTTTCTATGCGGAATGATAAGGGACGGGTTTTGGCACTGCCGCTTTTGGTTGACCCGGTGGAGATTCTGCTTAATGCACAGACGCTTTCCCAAACCGGAATGAGAAAAATTTCTTCTATTAATATGCTGGGTGATTATGCGTCAAAGTCACGCGGAACAGTTTATTTTCCTGTAGTTTTCGCCGGTGCAGATTCCCGCAGTTTTGTTGATATGACAGGCGCTCTTGCAGAGTCGCTTTCGGGAAGCGGTGCTTTTGATGAGGCCGTTAAACTTGTGCGTTCCGAAAAGTCTCGTTCTGCAGAAGATTTGATTAAGGATTTGTGTGCCGGCGAAAATGCTCCTTTTAACAAAGCTGCCACTCTTCTTTCTGAATGGACGAAGGGTAGAATAATTATGAACGATGTCTATAATCTTGAAGACAAGGGTTTGCCTGCCTTGATGCGTGAAAATATGTGCGCGGCGGTTTTTACGGATCTTTCTTCGCACCGTCAGTTTGAATTTGAGGCTCTGAGGCACTTTGTTTCTGTTCCTGATGCTTCCGGTGAAACACTGCCGTTTGTTCCGTCGGAGCGTCCTTTAATAACAAGACGATTGAGTGCCGGTGTTATCTGCGCGGTTCCGCTGTCGAAGGAAAAAGGCACGGGTTATGCTGTAGACCGTCTTGTAAGCAGTGGTGCACAGGAGTCACTCAGCCGCGCGACGGGACTTGGTCCTGTACTTGCAGATTCGGCTGTTCCCGACAGGCAGGCAGATGATGCGCGCTTTTGGATAGCAGCGTCTGATGTTCCTTTTGTTCCTTTTTCGCGGGCGGCTTTTACTGACGGCGAATTTTTGGATGCTTTTGCTACTGCCCTTAAAATTTATATCAGGAACGGACAGTTTTAAGCGGCGTTTGGATAAACTGTTTTTTTGCTGATTTTTTGAAAAATCTTTTGAATTTTACTAAAGTCAAAAAATCATTCTCCGAAATTTAAGGTATAGGGTGGTAAAACCCGAGGGGCGGCAGCCAGATATGGTTTGTCGGTAACTCATAATACCTTGTTACAGGAGATACAATATGGTTATCAATCACAACATGAGCGCAATGTTCGCTCAGCGTTCAGAAGGAATTACTGAACTGAACAACCAGAAGAACATGGAAAAACTTTCTTCCGGTATGAAGATTAACCGTGCCGGCGATGACGCTTCAGGTCTTGCAGTATCAGAAAAGATGCGCAGCCAGATCCGCGGTCTTAATCAGGCTTCTACAAACGCCAAGAACGGAATCTCTTTCATCCAGACAACTGAAGGATATCTTCAGGAAACAGAAGACATCATTCAGCGCATCCGCGAGCTTGCTATTCAGTCAAGCAACGGTATTTACACTGACGAAGACCGTATGCAGATTCAGGTTGAGGTTTCTTCACTTATCGCTGAAGTAGACCGCATTGCTTCTACAGCTCAGTTCAACGGAATGAATATGCTTACCGGACGTTTTGCACGCCCCACAGGTGAGAACAGCGTAACTGCTTCTATGTGGCTTCACATTGGTGCCAACATGGACCAGCGTACACAGGTTTACATCGGAACAATGAGCGCTTCTGCTCTTGGACTGCGCAATGTTGGAAACGAAGAGATTATGTCTCTTGAGTCACCTGATCAGGCTAACCGCGCTATCGGTACTCTTGATGAAGCTATCAAGAAGATCAACAAGCAGCGTGCAGACCTTGGTGCTTACCAGAACCGCCTTGAGAAGACAGTTGTTGGTCTTGATGTTGGTGCAGAAAACCTTCAGGCTTCTGAGAGCCGCATTCGTGATACAGACATGGCTAAGGAAATGGTTGACTTTACAAAGAACCAGGTTCTTACTCAGGCTGGAACAGCAATGCTCGCTCAGGCAAACCAGTCTTCACAGAACGTACTTTCACTTCTTCAGTAAGAGTGCGTTTGATAGTTGGCTGTTCAAAAAGTTTTGGACAGCCTGCGAATACCGCCGTTGTTTTTTTGGGAACGCGGCGGTTTTTTTATTTTAAACCAATTGAAATAAAAGCCGTGGTTGCGCGCAGATTTTGTATGTGGTAGTATTCGCTTATGCCACAGCCGTTTTTATTCAACCTTATAGACAAAGCAGTTTTTGATTACAAACTAATTCAGAACGCAGACCGTATTCTTGTTGGTGCTTCAGGAGGAAAAGATTCTACGGCGCTTATTGAATATTTTGCAAATAGAAAAAAAAGACCTGGATCTGATTTTGAGTTTACCGCGCTTAATGTGTGTACGGAATTCGGAGGAGCCCTTCCCGAAAATATTGCTGCTCTCTTTGCTGAATGGAATGTTCCGCTGGTGACTGTTAATGTAGATGTTCAGGGACGGCTCAAACCCGGAAGAAAAATGAGCTGTTACTGGTGTTCTACGCAGCGCCGCACTGAACTGATTGATTATGCAGTAAAAAATAATTTCAATAAAATTGCGCTTGGTCACCATATGGATGATATTCTTGAAACGCTTCTTATGAATATGCTTGACAAGTCTGAACTGAGTACAATGCCGCCGCGCCTTAAGTACAAAAATTATCCGCTCGAAATAATACGTCCGCTCTGCTATGCCTGTGAAGAGACTATTGTTTCACACGCAGAAAGTGCAGGTTACAAATGCTGGACGTGTACCTGTGATTTTCAGGATAACAGTGCAAGAAAAGATGCCCGCAGAAGACTTGAACTTTTGACGGGAGGTGACAGAAAAAAGAAAGAGCATATGTTCAACTCGTTAAAAAAAATTGAGCCGGAATATCTTCCCTAAAAAAAAGCGCAGTTTGTAAAATTCGGCACAAGTCAATAAAAAATAATTGACTAATTCAACATTAAAAACTAGTCTGTTTTGAAAGGACAATGCTGTCGTATCCGTCGGGCAGCAGTGTCTGGATATGACAACATAAAAGCCCTGTAACTTATGGCAATACCTGCGGAGGTTTTTATGAAGAATGTTGGATATTACAATGGCGAGATGGGACTTATGGAAGAAATGAAAGTTCCCATGCTTGACCGCGCGCTTTATTTTGGTGACGGAGTTTATGATGCGACTTATGCCGCAAACCGCAAAATTTTTGAAACCGATTTTCATGTAGACAGATTTTATAACAGTCTCAAAGCCGTAAAAATTCCGTTTAAACTTTCAAAATCTGAACTTATTGCTGAACTTCAGAAATGTATTGACGCAATGGACAGTGACGGAATTGTATTCGTTTACTGGCAGTCAACGAGAGGTACGGCTGTGCGCAATCATGTGTTCCCGGACTGCGAACCGAATCTTCTTATTTATGTAGTTGAATCTTCTCTTACCGATCTTACAAAAACAATCAAACTTATAAGTGTGGAAGATACGCGCTTTTTGCACTGCAATATCAAAACGCTGAACCTTCTTCCAAGTGTTATGGCGGCAGAGCAGGCAAAGGAAGCGGGCTGCAATGAAGTTGTATTCCACCGCGGAAACCGTGTTACTGAATGTGCACACAGCAATATCAATATAATCAAAAACGGAACTTTTATTACTCCGCCGCTGGACAATCTTATTCTTCCCGGAACAACGCGCCGCCACTATCTTGAAATATGCAAAAGAATCGGTGTGCCTTACTGCGAGAGAACATTTACACTTGATGAAGTTTTTGATGCCGACGAAATTGTGGTTACAAGTGCAGGAACTCTTGGTGTGCGTGTCTGCGAAATTGACCAGAAAAAAGTCGGCTGTAAAGATGAAAAAACTTTGCGTAAACTTCAGAAGGCTGCGGTCGAAGATTTTATTTCAGAAACGGGATTTGTTCCGTCTTTTTATGACAAACTGTAAGCAGGTGAAATATGAACGCGCGTGAACTGTCAAAATATAATGTAGGAGAAAATCTGGACCAGCTCATGAACCTGGACCCGCGTGGTTACGGTGTGTGCCGTATTTTATACCCCGCGGCAAGAAAGGCAATGGGTTCGAGTCTTTGTATGAAAACTGCAGAAACACTGCACGCAATTCTTTCTCAGGACAAAAGACCAAAGAGTGAAAAAGCACCTGTCTATATTATGACAGGCTTTGTGCTTAAGGAACACGAATGTCCTGAAACTGACGGAATTACAGGCGCGCTTCTTCTGGCGAGAGCTCTTGTTGTGGCATACGGCGTGACGCCCGTATTTGTTATTCCCAAAAAATGCGTTCCTGCAATAACAGCCGCTGCGCCGCATCTTGGTCTTCACGCATATGCAGATTTAGAAAAAGCAAAGTCTGTTTCACTTTCACTTGCGTACATGACCATTTCTGAAGATGTACAGGAAGCAGCCACAGAAACAGAGGCAATCCTTGAGCTGCCAAAACCTGCGGCGTTGTTTTGTACAGAGAGTGCCGGTGCAAATGCGAAGGGCGTGTACCATAATGCAGTGGGAGCTGACATTACGTCACTTGAAGCAAAGTCAGATGCTTTGTTTAACGCACTTAAAAAAGCGGGTGTTCCGACTTTTGCTGTAGGAGATCTTGGCAATGAAATGGGAATGGGATTAATAAAGCGTCATGTAGAAAAATATATTCCGAACGGAAAGGAAATAATTGCAGCAACAAGTGCAGATTATCTTGTAACGGCAACGGTTTCTGACTGGGGCGTTTATGCAGTAATTGCAGCTCTTGCCTATCTTAACGGGAAAATAGAAATAATGCATGACGAACAGATGGAAGAAGCCGTTTTGAGAGCGTGCTGCCTTAGCGGAATGGTTGATATGACCGGTTCTCTTCTTCCTGCAATTGACGGATTTTCTGTAGATATAGAAAAACAGATTGTAGCGTTAATGCGTTCCACTGTGGAATATGCAATCGCTTATCCGCAGAACAAATGGTTTGACGGAGTTTTGGAAAAAGGTTTCTATGGAAAATATTGAATTCAATTTTGACGGAACAGACTATGCCATAATAAAATTCGGGAACAGTATTTCACCGCAAATAAATGAGCGCGTGCGTTCCGTCTGTGAATATTTTGAATCTCTTTCTCAAAAAAAAGAATTGCCGGACTCAATTGTCGAATGGGTTCCGACTTACTGTACTGTCTGTGTTTATTATAACCCGCTCAGAATAAGTCTTGCAAAAATAAAAAAAATACTTTATGAGTCTGTAAAATTCAACGGCACGGCAAAAGGGAATTCCGGAACACTGCATGAAATTCCTGTCTGCTACGAAGATGAATTTTCCCCTGACATGAAAAATGTCTGCGCACAATCAGGCCTTTCAAAAGAAGAAGTTATTGCGGCTCACACGGCTCCGGTTTATACCGTTTACATGCTGGGTTTTCTTCCGGGCTTTGCCTATCTTGGCGGAATGGATGAACGGCTTGAAACACCGCGACTTGAAGTTCCACGCGTAAAAATTCCTGCGGGAAGTGTTGCTATCGGAGGAAGACAGACAGGCGTTTACCCGGTGGACAGTCCTGGAGGCTGGCAGATTATTGGCCGCACAAATGTAAAGCCTTACGATGTTTTTAGAAATCCGAAAATTCTTTTCAGGGCCGGTGACAAAATTAAATTCCGTGCGGTAACAAAAGATGAATTTGCTTTGCTTGAAAAACAGAGTGTCGGTGAAGATTCTTGCGGCGGTGAATGTGCAAAGGAAAGATATGTTGCAACTTCGGGAATAAAAATTCTTTCTGCCGGAGCCGGAACTTTTATAGAAACTTCAGGCGTGAGGGGACTTCAGAAAGACGGCTTTAACTGCGGCGGCGCAATGGATGAATGCGCAATGATTCTTGCAAATATTATTGCAGGCAATATTCCAAAAGCGGCGGTTCTTGAGTCGACTCTTCTTGGGCCGAAAGTTGAATTTAACGGAGAGTGTGATTTCTGCATTACCGGTGCCGACCAGAATGCCACTCTCGACGGAACACCGGTTGCACTTTACACGAAAGTGCATGCCAAGGCCGGAAGCATTCTTGCGCTTAGTGCCGCTGTCTCCGGCTTGCGTACATACATTGCTTTTGCAGGCGGAATAATTGCTCCTTCTGTAAATAAAAATTTTGGCGGTATAAAAATAAAATCCGGAGACTGTTTTGCAACAGGAATTTTTTTTGCGCCTAAAGAAATTTCTGTTCGCAGCATTCCGGCCGTGTTTGCTAAGTGCAGTGCGCGCGCGGGAGTGGTGGACGTACATGTTGTTAAGGGTGCTCAGTTTGCATCTTTTGAAGGGGACAGCGCGCGCTCTTTCTTAAACGCCGTTTACACTGTAATGCCCGCCTCCAACAGGATGGGCTGTCGCCTGGACGGAGAGCATATCCAGTGCCGCGGCGGTACAGACATTATTTCTGATGCAATTCCGTGGGGTTCCGTGCAGATTACTTCGGCCGGGCTTCCCATAGTGATGCTTAGTGACAGGCAGACGACGGGCGGTTATGCAAAGATTGCGACAGTCATTCCGTCTGATCTGCATTTATTTGCGCAGTTTGTTCCTGGTACAAAAATAAGGTTTGTTCTTGTTTCCAGAAAACATGCGCTTTCAGTTCTTAAAAAAACAAACAGACTTCTTTTGAAAAAATATTCGGAGGTTCACTATGTCTGAAAAAAATATTTATGCACAAAGTCTTCCGCGTGATGTGCGCGCTCTTATACGTGAAGGAAAAATTACCTGCCAGACTTCGGGAATGTGTTCCGGGTTTGCACAGGCCAATCTTTGCGTTCTTCCAAAAAAGTATGCGTATGATTTTCTTTTGTTTACGCAGCGCAATCCAAAGTCCTGTCCTGTTCTTGAAGTAAGTGATACAGGTTCACGCACGCTTCATTCCATTGCTTCCGGAGCCGACATTGCAACTGATATTCCCAAGTACCGCATCTGGAAAAACGGTGTTCTTGACGGCGAGTATACAAATGTGTCTTCTTTCTGGCGTGATGATCTTGTGAGCTTTCTTATAGGTTGCAGTTTTTCTTTTGAGTTTGAACTTATTGCTGCGGGAATTGACGTGCGCAATATTTCTCTCGGCTGCAATGTTCCTATGTATCTTACAAATATTGACACTGTTCCCGCAGGAATCTTCGGCGGAAAAATGGTTGTGAGCATGAGGCCCATTCCCTATGACCAGATTGTGCGCGCTGTTACCGTGTCGGGTTCAATGCCGCGTGTTCACGGCACGCCCATCCATATAGGGGATCCTTCTGTTATTGGAATTAAGGATTTGTCTCATCCCGACTTTGGCGATGCCGTTCCGGTTAAGGAAGGAGAAGTTCCTGTTTTCTGGTGCTGTGGCGTTACTCCGCAAAGTGTTGTGATGAATTCCAAACCTGATTTTTGTATTACACATTCGCCCGGACATATGTTTATTACCGATGTTCCGAATGCAATGCTTAAAAACTGATTTTTTAAAAGGGGGTTATAAATGTTTAAGGTAGATTTGAACTGTGACTTGGGAGAAAGTTTTGGAAACTACAGAATTGGTGATGATGAAAATGTGATTCCGCTTATTTCTTCTGCAAATATTGCCTGCGGATTTCACGCGTCTGATCCTGTTGTTATGCAGCGTACAGTAAATGCTGCCGCAGCGTCTTCTGTCGGAATAGGTGCTCACCCGGGTTATCCTGATCTTATGGGATTCGGCCGGCGGTTTATGAAACTTTCTGCAGAAGAAGCAGAAGCTTATGTTATGTATCAGATAGGTGCTCTTTCATCTTTTGTCGCCGCTGCCGGTAAATGTATACAGCATGTAAAACCGCACGGTGCTTTGTACAATGCTGCGGCAAAAGATTCCGTCCTGGCAGATGCAATTTGCCGTGCAATAAAAAAAGCGAGCCCTGAATCTATTCTGCTGGCGCTTTCGGGAAGTGAAATGGTCGAGGCTGCCCACCGTAACGGACTGCGTGTTGCCTGCGAAGTTTTTGCAGACCGTGCCTACAATGATGACGGAACACTTGTTGCGCGTTATGAGCCGGGTTCTGTGATTACAGATGAAAATGAAGCTGTCTCGCGTGCAGTGCGTATGGTTCGCGAAGGAATTGTTGTTTCGCGTTCGGGAAAAAAAGTTGCAGTTCAGGCAGACAGCATATGCGTTCACGGTGACGGAGCCAAAGCGCTGGCCTTTGTAAAAAAAATACGTTCTGTGTTTGAAAGTATGCAGATTTGTATTTGTCCTCTTTGCGAAATTATTGAATAAAAAAAACAGGGGGAGGGGTAAAAATGAATTTAAAGAAAAAACTTACGTCTGTTTCGACGCAGGTGCTTGATAATTCAAATGCAATTTCAAGTGCTGTAAGCGATATTGGAAAAGCAATGGACGTTATTGGCAAAGATTCGTCTGAAAATAACCGCGTTGTTGAACTTTTGAATTCTCTTACTGGAAAATTCAAGCTGTGAAAAAAATATTAGTAAAATCCGGGAGTTCATTTATTTTGTGAATGATTTCCGAATTTTACAATGTAAAATGCTTTTTTTGGGGTTTGCAAGGTTGAAAAAAATCGTGCAATAAATTAAAACAAAGAAAGGTAAGCAACAAAGCCGTTGCAGACTAAATTGCCGTATGGCAGTTTAACTCGCGAAGGGCTTTGTTAATTCGGCTCTTCGCAAAATGAGGAGCTGATTATGAAAAAAATCGAAAAAATCCTTGCATTCGGTCTTATGGCCGGAATCGCCGTGGGCGGAGCCTTTGCCGCTAAAAAAACTAAGACAATCAAAATTGGATTCAATATTCCTCTTACAGGAGATTCTCCAAAAGTAGGTGAGGGTTCAAAATATGCCGGTGAAATGATCAAGAATGAAATCAATGCTGCCGGCGGTCTCGAAGTAAAGGGACAGAAATATCTGCTCGACTTTGTTTATGCAGACAACGAACTTAAGCCCGATTCAGCAATCCAGAGTGCTTACAAACTTATCCAGCAGGACAAAGTTCTTGCCGTTGTAGGACCTGATGGTTCCGGACGTGCTATTCCTGCAGGTGAAATCAATAACGAAGAAAAGACACCGATGGTTTCACCGTGGGCAACAAACCCTGCTGTTACAAAAGACAGACCTTATGTTTTCCGCGCATGTATTCTTGATCCGTTCCAGGCTCCTGTTGCTGCAAAGTTTGCCAGCGAGCAGTTTGGATGCAAAAAAGTTGCCATTCTTTACAACCTCGAAGATGACTACTGCAAAACCCTCGCTGAACTTTTCAAGGAATCCTGGGAAAAGAATTACGGTTCTGTAGTTGTATTTGAAAGCTTCGGACAGAAAGACCAGGACTTTTCTGTTCAGCTTACAAAAATTGTAAACTCAGATGCAGAAATGCTTTATCTTCCTGACTACTACAACCACGTTGCACTTATTACAAACCAGGCAAAGGACCTTGGATGGGACAAGCCCTGTATGGGTTCTGACTCATGGGGTTCTGCAGATTTGTTCCCGCTCAGTAAGGGTGCTGTAACAGGCTATTACTTTACAACACACTACGCTGCTGCCGGTGCAAAGGGAAAGACAAAGGAATTCATTGACAAGTACAAGGAACTCTACGGATACGTTCCTGATGATGTAGCAGCACTTTCTTACGATGCAACAATGCTTATTCTTAAGGCAATCCAGGACTGCGGAATTACAGGCAACCTCAAGAAGGATCGCACTGCAATCAAGGATGCACTCGGAAAGATTACTGACTACGAAGGACTTACAGGAAAGATGACCTTTACTCCGGACGGAGACCCGATTAAGGAAGCCGTTGTTGTTCAGGTTTCACCCAAGGGAGAATTCACTTTCGTAAAGAGCCTCAAGCCGTGATCGTAAAAAGATACAGTTTGTAAATAAGAAAAGTATTTGCACGGCCGGTTTTCCAAAGCCTTGTTCCGGTCGTGCAATTTCCATGATGTTTTTTAATAGGGGGTAAGGGATGCTGTCATATTTTATTCAGAATATATTCAATGCTCTACAATGGGGTAGCTTCTATTCAATGATTGCCTTGGGCTATTGTCTTGTTTACGGCGTTCTGCGTCTTATAAACTTTGCACACGGCGATATTTTTATGACATCCTGCTACATTGCATTTTTTGTAGTAGCGCTGCTCACATCACATTTTGCGGGGCTTACGGGAATTCCGCTTTTTATAATAACACTTGTCGCGACTATGGGACTTACAGCTCTTCTTGGAGTGGGAATTGAGCGTGTCGCATACCGGCCTTTGAGGGCTAAGGGCGCCAATCGTCTTTACGTCGTTATTACCGCTCTTATGATAGGATTTATTCTTGAAAACGGAAACCTTGCAGTTCTTGGTGCAAGTTCCAGAAGTTTCCCTGATATTCTTCCAAAGCATGTCTGGAACATAGGACCGGTTACAATCACCAGCCTTAAGGTTCTTGTTATAGTAAGTGCGGTTGTTGTTTTTGGTGTGCTTCAGTTTATTGTACAGAAGACAACAATCGGAATGTCAATGCGCGCAATTTCTTATGACAAGTTTGCGATTCCGCTTATGGGAATTCCACTTAACGCAGTAATTACATTTACATTTGCGCTCGGTTCTGCACTTGCCGCAATTGCCGGAATTCTTTTTGGTATGTCATATCCTGTTCTGGACCCGTACATGGGAATGATAATAGGATGGAAGGCCTTTATTGCAGCTGTTGTAGGCGGAATCGGTGACATTAAGGGTGCATTCCTTGGCGGATTCATGCTTGGATTTATCGAGATTTTCGTTACTGCCTTCCTGCCTTCAAGCTACAAGGATTTGGTTTCGTTTGTGATTCTTCTTGTAATTCTTACGATTAAGCCGACGGGATTCTTTGGTATTGCAAAGAGTACAAAGATTTAGTTCAGCCGGGAGAATAAAAATGACAAATAAGCAAAGAAAATATATATTTCCGGTAATGACGGTTGTTTCGATTGTAATAATTACCGTACTTGCAAAACTGGATTTAATAAACAATTATTTTCAGACAATACTTACGACAATCTGTATAAACATAATAATGTCTGCCAGTCTTAATATCGTCAACGGCTACATGGGGGAATTTTCATGCGGTCACGGCGGTTTCATGGCGGTAGGTGCATATGTTTCTTCTGTACTTGGACTTATTTTGTTCAAGGATGGAAACACAATTACCGGAACAGGACTTCTTCCTGAAGGTCTTGCTCTTATAGGATTCCCGATCTGCATTATTATAGGTGGACTTGCTTCAATGCTGGTGAGCCTTATAGTTGCAATCCCTTCTTTCAAGACACGCGATGACTATCTTGCAATCATTACGGTTGCCGCAAACTTTATCATAACCACGGCGCTCAATAACATTCCAATCGTAGGTGCAAGCCGCGGACTTATGGGAATGAGAAGTGTCATGAACGGAATGGCCGATGTAGTAGATATTCCGTGGATTCTTGTCTGGGGAATGATTTTTGCTGTGGTTGCCGTAGTTTCAATTCACTTCCTTATGAGTTCAACTTTGGGAAAGGGCATAAGCGCTGTACGTTACGATGAGATTTCTGCCGAGATTATGAGCGTAAACACAAACAATATGAAACTCATTGCATTTACATTCTCATCTTTCTTGGCTGGAATTGCAGGTGGCCTTTTTGCACATCTCCTTGGTTTCATTAACCCTGCATCATTCGGAATAATGAAGTCAACAGAAAGTCTTGTTATGGTTTACCTTGGCGGAATGGGAAGTCTGAGCGGTTCTGTACTTTCTGCGGTTGTGTTTACAATTCTGCTTGAACTTTTAAGACCTGCCCAGATTCTTAAGTGGGTAATTATTCCGCTGATTCTTATTCTTATAATGGAATTCCATCCTGAAGGAATTATGGGAACAAAAGAACTTACCCAGGTATTCCCCAAACTCAGGAAACTGTTTGCGCAGAATTCAAATCATGTAAGAAGACAACAGAAGGAGGCCGCAAGTGTCTGAACCTTTGCTTAAAATAAATCACCTTACACACAGATTCGGCGGACTTCAGGCCCTTACCGACATAAACGTTGAACTTACAAAAGGAGAAATCGCAGGACTTATTGGACCGAACGGCGCCGGTAAAACTACGGTATTCAATCTTGTAAGCGGATTCTATGTTCCGTCTGAAGGAGACATAATTCTTGACGGTACAAGAATAAACGGTCTCAAGCCGCATAAAATTGCCGAACTGCAGATTGGAAGAACTTTCCAGAATATTCGCCTTTGGAGCGACATGACTGTTCTTGACAACATCTGCATTGCCCAGCATTCAAAACTTGGCTATACAATCAAAGACGTTTTTCTGAACTCAAAGAAATTCAAGGAAAATGAAAAGCGCATTTACGATTCAGCATGGGAACTTCTTGAAAAGTTTAATCTTGCTGACTCTGCACTTGATTATCCAAAGAATCTTCCGTACGGAATCCAGCGCCGTGTAGAAATTGCGCGTGCACTGAGTCTTAACCCGAAGCTTCTTCTTTTGGACGAGCCGGCTGCAGGTTTGAGTACAACAGATTTGGACGGACTTATTGACTACATAAAATGGATTCATGATACATTCGGAATTACTATCTGGATGATTGAACACCAGATGCAGGTTATCATGACTTTGTGCAGCCAGATTCAGGTTGTGGACTTTGGAAAGGAAATTGCTCAGGGAACACCTGAAGAAATCCGCAATAATCCGGCTGTAATCAAGGCTTATCTCGGAAACGAAGAGATTTAAGTTCCATGGAGGCAAAATATGCTGCTTGAAGTAAATAATTTAAAAGTTTCATACGGAAATATCGAAGCTCTTCACGGAATTTCGTTTAATGTAGATAAGGGAGAAATTGTAACTCTTATAGGCGCAAACGGAGCCGGAAAAACTTCTACACTGCTGTCACTTTCAAGACTTTCAAAACCAGAAGCACCGACTGTAAAAGAAGGAGATATTCTGTTTGAAGGAAAGAGTATTCTTAAGACTGAACCACATGTGCTTATCCAGAACAAGATGATGTGTCTTGTTCCAGAAGGAAGACATATTTTTGGTAACCTTACCGTTGCTGAAAATCTTCAGATGGCAACTTACGGCCGGCGCCATGATGTAGGTCACGATGCAAGAACTTCGGAACTTTACGATTTGGTTTACGATCTTTTTCCAAGACTTTATGAACGCAGAAAACAGAGAAGTGAACTTCTTTCGGGAGGTGAACAGCAGATGCTTGCAGTAGGCCGCGCGCTTATGACTGACTGCCATTTTATCATGCTTGATGAGCCCAGCATGGGACTTGCACCAAAGCTTATGTACGAAATGTTCCGCGCGTTAAAAAGACTCAATGACCAGGAAAACATGACGCTTCTGGTTATTGAACAAAACGCAAAGGTTGCACTTGAGTTTGCACACCGCGGATACGTTCTAAGCACCGGAGAAATTATTGCTTCGGGAACAAGTGAAGAACTTCTTTCCAACGCAGATGTAAAAAAGGCATATCTTGGTGGCTGAGCGCGCAGATTAATTTTGTCTATTTCGCAGGAATAAATTCTGCGGAGTGATTTTTTAGGCCGGAAGACGAAAATGTAACCCCGTCGTCTCCCGGCTTTTTTTATGTCCCCATATGTAAACCACGCATGTTTGTTAACGGACAAAAAAATTAACGCAATGAAGGCGTAGCGCGGCGATGACGGGACGGCCCGAACATCTGCAGGTGCGGAGCGCCGAAGCCGTTCGGGAACGGCACGTTGTCGTCGTGATACGCCGTTGTTAACGAAAAAGGTGTTTGTCCGTAAACAAATATGAGCGCGGTGTCGGCGGGGACGCGCCGTTGTTAACGAAAAAGATGTCTGTCTGTAAACAAATTTGTGTAAGTTCCTGCGATATCTTAACGTAAGCAGAAATTTTGTTTATAATAGAGCCAACATACAGGGGGTACTATGTTAAAAGGAAAAGTGGCCGTTGTTACCGGCGGAACCCGCGGAATCGGGTTTGAGACTGTAAGACAGTTTTTGCTTAACGGCGCAAAAGTGGCACTGTGCGGCAGCCGTGAAGAAACAGTTGTAAAAGCTGTGGACAAGCTCAAGACCGAAAATGCAGCGTTTGAAGTAGAGGGATTTTTCCCGAATCTCAGTAAGGAAGCAGAAGTTGCCCAAATGATGGCAGCTGTTAAAGCGAAGTACGGAAAGATAGATATTCTTGTAAACAACGCAGGAATTTCTTCAAGTACACCGCTTTTGAATTACACAGAAGATGAGTTCGACAAGATTTCAAACTTAAACATAAAGTCTGTGTTTGTATGTTCAAAAGCCGTTGTTCCATATTTAAAGGAAACAAAGGGTGTCATTCTAAATACAAGTTCAATGGTAAGCATGTACGGGCAGCCAACAGGTGTAATGTATCCTGCAAGTAAATTTGCAGTAAACGGAATGACGCTGTCTCTTTCGCGGGAACTTGCGCCTTTGGGAATACGCGTAAATGCCGTAGCACCCGGAATTACCGAAACAGACATGGTAAGCGCTCTTCCGAAAGAAGTGATTGAGCCGCTAATAAAAACAATTCCGCTCGGAAGAATAGGAAAACCTGTAGATATAGCAAATGCATTTGTATTCCTTGCAAGTGACATGGCTTCTTATATTACAGGCGACATTCTTCATGTAGACGGAGACGCACGCAGCTAGTATCAGGAATTTTATAAAACAGCAACTAATTCTGTTTTTGTGCGGTAACTGCCAGACGTTTGCGTATATAAAGCGTTGCAAAGGCAAGTGCCGCACATCCTGCAAGAAGCCAAACTTCGCAAGCCACCAGCGGAAAAACTTTTCTCTGGTACAGCGCAGCTCCTATATCAACAACCGCATGGCTTGCGATTGCAAAGAAAAGAAGAGAAATCTTTTTGTAAACCACGGAATAAAATACATTAAGCGTAAAAAGTACGTGAAGTACCATGCAGACAACGCGTTCCAGAACCCACAGAAAACCAGTGAAGGCTGTAAAGTTTGTAATTGTGTCAAGAACTGTTTCAAACCCCGGTGTATTGTCAAAGTCAGAAGCCGGAAGTCCAGCTCTCAAGGCAATGGAAACTGAAAGGTAAGTAACTGTTGCTGCCAGTGAAATAATCCAGACTTCAATTCCGCCGTGCCCCAGTCCGTAAGTGATTGCGTTGATTTCTGTACGGTTGTCCTTAAGAAAAAAAATCATAATCAGATAACGGCCGACTTCTTCAAAAATTCCCGCCATAAGAATTCCGTAAATAACAAAGGCCGCTGTATTTGAATTGATAAAACGCGAAACAGCATTATCCTGAATTATGCAGAAGTAATGTACAGCCAGTTCAAGAACACGCGCGCTTACAATAAAACCTACTGTGCCAAGAAAAAAATAACGGAGGGAAACTTTGGACTTAAACTTTTTTTTCCAGACAACAGAAACGACCAGAGGCAGTGCAAAAAGAACCGCCGATGTAACAGACAAATTTAAAATATTATACATAAAACACCCCCAAAAATAAGTGTATAATATGTCATTTTTCTTTTCAAGTGGAATTGCGCAATCGGCAAAATAACAGGCATATTCACGCTTGATACCGGCCGCTGTTGTTTCCCAAAACGAACAACCGTACAGGAAGCAACAGTTTTTTTTAAGCTGCACAAGAATTTAAAGTTTTAACAACAATCGTTGCTTACGCGCACTTCATGACGGAATCTTTTTATTTTTCTTTTACAGGAATCCAGATGGCGCTTTTGTAATCAGAGTCGCTTGGTTTTCCGTCCGGGCTGTACCATTCAATATTCAAACCGCAGGCGATGTTGTACTTGCTGTTTGTCGGAAGCCATTCATTAAAGATTGCAGTATTTACACTTTGAAGCGAACCGGGCATAGGGCCTGTACATTCAAACTTTGCCCATTCACATTCCGGAAGCTGGTAAGTCGTCATTTCTGCCGGAACATCGCCGCCCTTGTAACAACCTGCAATCATGTAATTAAAGTTTCCGTCTTTGCCGTCTTCAATACAAATTCCGAACATTCCGATCTGGTTTTCTACGATTGCTTTTTCTACAGGAGTTTGAGGATCTTTACCTTCGCAGAGATGCTTTGAATATTTTTCATAAACCTCGTCCCTGAACTTTGGAATTTCTGTATAACTTGTTTTCATATTGAATACGCGGCTAAAACCGATTACCTTGAATGATTCCATTTTATCAATTTTATAGTCCATTTCATTTCCTCAGACTACTTTAACCTGAATTTTTAACGGCATAAAAACTTTTATTCTGGAAGTATCTCCTTTAACAGAAGTCGGCGGTGTTCCGTGAAAACGGCTGAATACTTTTGAAAAACTTTCAGAAGTTTTCCAACCGTATTTCAATGCTGCGTCCAGCACTTTTTCACCGCGCGCAATGTCAATGGCAGAAAGATAGAGTTTTCTGATTCATTTTCATATCCGGGATAAACAACTGTCTTAATTGCCCGGAAATACCAGTTACTAAGTTCTGTATAAAAACACTTGTTCAATAAAAGAGGGAAGGGCGACAAAGACAGGTGCACAATGCTTCCCGGTGCTTTGAAAGCGGAAATCCAGAATCAGATGGAAAAGGTAAAAAAGATTCATAATCAGGATCTGAAGGACGGATTCGGTGAAGTGGAACTGCATGATTCAATAGCGAAAAAATATCCGACCGCTGCAAAAGATTTCCGCTGGCAGTGGCTCTTTCCCCAGAAATCACGGTGGCACGACAAAAAGACGGGCAGGGAATAGCGGTATCATCTTGACGAAAGCCTCATGTAGCGTGTCGTCTACAATGCGGTCCGTGAAGCCGGAATCACCAAGCGGGGAAACTGCCACACATTTCGGCATTCTTTCGCAACACATCTTTTAGAAAACGGCTACGACATCCGCACTGTCCAGGAACTTTTGGGGCATTCTAACGTAAGAACAACAATGATTTACACCCACGTTTTGAACAAAGACCCTGTAGCCGTAAAAAGTCCGCTGGACGGTATGTTCTGTTTTTTTTGACCTTTTATTTGGTCTTATGCGTATCCGTATAAGCTGGGAAGATTTTCTCTTAACTTCTGTATAGACAAAGATTTAGATATTTTAACAAAAAGTTTTATACTGACAGATTTTGAACTTTAAAAATCTTATAAGGAACGATATAATAACAGTTATGCTCACAGCCCACTGGGCTGGTAGTTTATGGAGGAAAAATATAAAATGGCTGGTTTTCAATCACCAATTTCAATTTACCAAGCTCTAAAAAGTATAGAGAATAAAGAATATTTATTACCGGCTTTTCAAAGGGAATATGTTTGGACAACAGAACAAATTGAAAGGCTTTTTGATTCTCTCATGCAAGGCTACCCTATTAGCTCGATGCTTTTTTGGAAAGTAAGAGGTGCTACGGTAACGGATTTTAATTTTTATAATTTCTTGAATTCATATGTTGAAAAATATAAAACTCATAATGAATTGAAAAGTTCTATTACAAAAGACTTTTATGCAGTACTTGATGGTCAGCAACGATTAACATCTCTGTATTTAGGATTGTGTGGGAGTTACGCATATCATGAGTATCGCCGGTCTTGGGAAAATAATCCGAATTCATTCCCTGAAAGAAAATTATATTTGTGTATTACAAAAACGAATACAAATGAAGAAGTCGATAGAAAGTATTTATTTTATTTTGAAAAAACTTCAATTACAGAAAACAATGATTTGTACACAGATGACAATAGTGATATTTGGTTTAGGGTTGGAAAAATTTTGGATTTACATCTAGGTGCTTATGATTTGGATGATTTTTGTGATGAAAATAATATTTCAAAAGACAGCAAAAAAATGCTTCGTTTATTAGAAAGAGCTATCTTCAATGAATTTCATATTAATTATTATGAAGAGGATGAACAAAATCCTGACAAAGCTGTAAATATATTTACAAGAATAAATTCAGGTGGAACAACACTGTCCTTCTCCGACATTATGTTTTCACTTATGATTGCAAACTGGAAAAGCGATGCACGGACAGAAATTACAAAACTTGTTGACAGAACAAATGATAAAGGTTTTTCAATAAATATTGACTTTATCATGAAAGCATTTTTATTCTTGTTCCATAAGATGATAAAATCTTCAATAAATAGTTTTTCAAAAAGTTTCTGCAAATTATTGGAAGACAAATGGATAAATATACGAGATTCCATAGATTCTCTATTTGATTTGCTCCGTGCATATGGATTGGATAGTTATACATTGACTTCAAATAACGCAACATTACCGATTCTTTATTACATTTATCATAGAAAAATCTATAAAAACTTTGTAAATGTAAAAGCCTTTGATGAAGATAGGAAAATTATCAAAAAATGGTTATTCTCGGCACTTATTCGTCAAGGTTTCGGAAGTCATTCGGATACGACATTAACAAATGCTAGAAAAGCATTTACAGAGGATTTTGAAAAACAATATATCGAAAATTCTGTAAGTAGTTTTCCCGCAGACGAAATTTCAAAGAAAATCTATAGACAGTTAACAGCTGTAGATGATGAATTTATAGATGCTCTTTTAGGAACACAAAAAGATAATAAGTATTGTTTTACAATACTTGCAATGTTATATCCGAATTTGGATTATAAAAATAATAATTTCCATAAAGATCATTTACACCCAGATGATAGGTATGATGAATTATCAGACGAATTAAAAGAAAAATATCCGTATTGGATGTATAATTCCATCGTTAATTTGCAAATGCTCGATGCAAATGAGAATGAATCAAAAGGTAAAATACCATTAAAAAACTGGGTTGAGAACGAATTAAGGAAAACAAATAATAGAAAACAATTTTTTGATTCTCATCTAATTCCAGATATTGATTTAGAACAAAGTAACTTTGATGAATTCTATCAAAAACGCAAGGAAATTCTCTCAAAGAAACTTAAAGATATTTTATAGCTGAAATAGCATAACAAAGCTTCAAAGCGGATGTCGCGGTCATGCCGCGCCACCGTTTAAGCAATTGTTATGGCGACAGGCGCACTGGCCTGCTTTGTTAGGAAGGAAAATGAATGCATTAATAATTAATTGTAGTCCTGTAAAAAATGGTGCAACTGCTGAAATTGTAAAAATCGCTGAAGAGTGTATTAAAGAAAAATATGACACAACCACAGTTTGTATTGATGACTATAAAATTAATTTTTGTAAAGGCTGCAGAACCTGCCATTCGACAGCAGAATGTATTCAACATGATGATTTTGATTCATTAATAAAAGAATTTGAAAAGGCAGATATAATAATCAGTGTAGCGCCATCATATTGGGCAGATGTTCCCGGCCAATTTAAAGCTTTCATAGACAGGTGTACACCATGGTGCAATACTCATGAACCGCATGCAAGTCTTTCAAAAGGGAAAAAAGGTTATTCCATAGTTTTGCGAACAGGTCCAAACATGAAAGAGTGCGAAAGATTGATATCAACAATCGAACATTTTTATGGTCACATGGAAATTGAGAGCGTTGATAGAATTGGTTTCTGTTCAATAGAATTTAAAGAAGCCGTTAATGGCATAAAGAACGAAATTATTGAATTCTGCAAGAAAATATAAAAAGGAATATTTCATAAAGCAAGTCAAGCTTGCTTTATGAAATGAAATTGAACTTTAGGGCTTGGACGAAGTAGCGTTAGTACGCGGCTTTACGCCGCTTGGAAAATAAATAATAATAGAAGCATACGCTTCAAATGGTTATACAGAATCTTCTAAAAGAAAAAAGGAATTAAGAAATCTGATTCTGTATAAGAAATAGCCATAACAAAGGTTCGTAGCCGACAGGCAGTCAAGCTGCCTGCGGTACAACCAGTTGTTACGTGGACGGTGGCTATGCGCACCTGAAGCAAAGCAGGCGGGCATGATTATATGTGGCAAAGCAAGGAGAAATAAATGAAAAAAATAGTTTTGATTTCTTCGATATTATTATCATTTCTTTTTATAACATCTTGTGACACTGTTTAAAACAATAATCCAAATAACGACAATAAAAATAGCGATTTAAGCGAAACAACCAATAGTACATCATTTTCTATTGTCAGAAAGTGGTACACAAATGAAAACGATGACAGATATTATTACGACTTTCTAAGTGATGGAACTTTAATCTGGCATTATTATCAAAACATTGGTCCTGCAACTTCAACATTGAATTGTTTTGTGTCAAAGCAAGGAATCTGGTCATATCTTAATGATGAACATACAAAAATTTGTATTGTTTGGAAAGATAGTGTTGCTCATTATTATGATATAGTAAAAGAGACATCTGAAAAACTAATTTTACAATCAGATGCATCAGGCTCAGTTGGATTTGGGTTATCAACAACTGAATTATTAAAAACAGCATTAAAAGTAACATACTCAATTCCAAATGAAATTAAAGAATTAATTGGAACATGGTATTATGATGAAACAAAAGACGGAAAATATATTCAATTCCAAGAAGATGGAATTTGTTATATTCATTATTATCAATATATTGGTTCCGGTGAGTTTTCAAGTTTAAATGGTTATGTAACTAAAAAAGGTGTATGGGACTATAACGAAACAACAAAAATTCTTTCAATAACAATTAGTGGAGAAATATCATATTATTATGAAATCTCTGAACTAAATTCCTCATATTTAGTATTCACTAAATCTCAAAACAATGGAGCAGGAACAAGTCTTGTAGGAACTCCTGAGAAATTATATAAATGAATAGTACTATAAATATTTCTGACTTAAAAAACAGGTATTACGTTTTTTATTTAGAAAATGATAAACCAAAGTTATTAAAGAAAAACTCTGAAACACAACTGCAAGGAAGTTTATCAAAATTAAAAGACAAAGGTATTGATGCGTATTTTTGTATTGATTTAGAAACTTTTGAAATCAATTATTTAAACTATAAAGAATCCACCGAAATTGAAGAGCCGTACATGAACATAGTAAAAACAAAAAATAAAATTTATTTTCACAATGTAGGCGGAAGAGCTTATTACGATGAACCTGTTTTACTTTCAATGGGAAATTTCGTATCAATAAATAGAAGAAATAAGACTTTCATAAAATATATAAAATAACAATGTAACTCCAGCTTCGTGCGGACACGTCCCGCCGTGAGCGGCGGCCTGCTTCGCCGATTCGGCGTGCAGCACAAGCCTACGTTATGTGGATTGCTGCTATGCGCGGCAACTGAGTGAGGAATTATATTATGAAAAGAAATTTTATTTGGACTTTAGGGATTGTCTCTGTTTTATCATTCGTTTCGTGTGGTTCAGACAGTCCTGATAAAACTTTACAGAAATATTTAAACTTTGAAAAAAGTTGTGATTATTCATCGGCTTATGAACTTTTGTCAGAAAGTGATAAAAACACTAAATCCTTAGAGGAATATACGGAAGAAGAAAAAAGTGAATTTGGACTTCTTTTTACGGATTCCGTTAGGAAAAGTACAAAATACACAATAAAGGATGTTTCAACCCAAGAAAAAAAATCCTCAATTGAAGTTGAAATTATTCAAAATGATTATCAGCCATTGACTAATGAGGTTTTGAGACAAGCATTTTCAGATGCCTTAAAAGGAGCCGACCAGGAAGAAATGAAAAAGAACCTTTCTGATAAAATGAAAGGAGATATTTCAACAAAAACAACAACGAAAATTTATAATCTTTTAAAAGAAAATAATAAGTGGGTTTTATTTTTCAATTGGGAAATTGAAGAAAAAATAAATAAACTAAGAAACGAAGCAGAAGAATTTGAAAAGAACAAACAATTTGATTCAGCAATTGAAAAACTTAAAGAAATTATTAGTTTAGATGCTCAAGATAAAGAATCAGTTAAAAAAATCGAAAACCTAGAAGAAAAAATTGAATGCATAAAAAATATCAGTATCTACGATTTTAATTCACAATATTACGAAACTTATTTCGAAGGCAACATTCCTGGTATTACTTTTAAAATTAAAAATATGACATCCAAGGAACTTACTTTAATAGAGACAACTGTATCTTTTAAAGATTCTACTGGAACAGTAATTTGTGAAGAAAAATACTATCCAGTAAATACAAATAACTTGTTTGGAAATTCTGATTCTCTAAAACCAAATCATATTTGGCAACTTGATAGAGGATATTATTATAAAGCAGAATCTGTTCCTTCAGAATGGCAAGAAGGGTCAGCTGAAATAAAAGTAACTAATGTTGAATACAAATAGACACATATAACGTAGGCTTGTGCGGCAACACGGAGAAAAGGATTATGGCAGGAACAATAAAAAGAACAAATCCCGGTGATGTAGCTAATTTATTTGTAAGATGTATGCTAAGTGATATTAGTGATATGCTTGGTGGATTTTCAGAAGAAGAATTAAAGAAGACTGTAGAATATTTTGATTACAAATGTCCATATACAGGTCAAGATATTTCTGTAGAATTCCATACTGATAAATGGGTTTTAGATCATTTAATACCTCACAATCGGGAATCTTGCGGATTAAATCTTTATGGGAATATTATTGTTACAACAAGAGAAATCAATAGTAAAAAAGCTGCTAAATCTTTTGAAGATTTTATAAGATTTGACACACAAGGAACTAAAGAGGAAAAAGAAGCTAGAATTCAAAAAATAAGAATTTTTCAAAAAGAAGCAGGATATTTTAACAAAATCAAAGACATAAATGAAATAAAGGAACTATGTAAACAAAAATATGATTTCATTCTAGACCAGACAAAAGCCTTAAAAAATGTTTATGAAACTATTCTAAAACTTACACCAAGCTCATCGAATATTCGACCTAAAAGAATATCAAAATACGGTGCAATACAGATTTTTCGAACAAATGGATTTTCAATTAGTGGAAATGTCACTTTTGCCTCCGAAAATGCACATAATCGAAAGTTTTGGGCAAATCCAAAATTAGATTTTTTGGAACATGATTGGTGGTTGATTTTAAGTGATATTGATAAAAGGGAACTTCATCTTTTTTTCATTCCTGCAAAATCAATTTCCAACAAAGATGTTTGTGTTAGGGCTGATAATCCAGATTTAATTGATATGCAAATAAACTATAATGATTATTCTTTTAAAGATAGTAGAAGTAAAATTATTTTCAAAAAATGGTTTAAAAAAAGTATAAAATATTAAGACATAGATACATATAACTTCGGCTTCGTGCGGACAACTTGTTTTGTCACGGTTTTTGCTGGTCGCTTCGGCTCCTTAACGCAAAAACTGCGCCAATTCCGGCGTTGCCGGAACCGCAAAATGCAGCACAAGCCTACGTTATATGGATGCCGCCGGGGACGGCGGCAAAAAGAAGACAAAAATTAAATTAAGCT
>OIZO01000054.1_pt1 | contig 91391 bp, 72 predicted proteins | sample 1588551 | NCBI WGS metagenome assembly OIZO01 (sample SAMN03283271) | human gut metagenome | biome: human-associated habitat; material: feces | host: Homo sapiens | place: Peru | collected 2012
GCGAAACAAAGCCGTTGTGAGGGCGTTTACAACCGAACAGGCGACTTGAGCGTGATCTGTTTCGGAGAGGAGGAGCAGCGGAATGAGTGCGAGGCGATAAAAAATCGCCGCAAGCGATATGTAGCTTGCGACGACGTGGCGCACCCGACTGGAGTCGAACCAGCGGCCTTCAGAGTCGGAGTCTGACGCTCTATCCAACTGAGCTACGGGCGCTGATAATCAAATTTTATCAAACATTAAATCTAAAGAGGACAATATCGCCGTCCTGCATAATATAGTCCTTACCCTCGGAACGAATTTTGCCGTTTTCCTTTGCCGCCTGCATTGAGCCGAGAGCCATAAGGTCATCAAACGAAACAACCTCGGCACGAATAAAGCCTCTTTCAATATCGGAGTGAATTTTTCCTGCCGCCTTAGGTGCTTTTGTGCCTTTCTTTATTGTCCACGCTCTGACCTCGGGCTTGCCTGCCGTGAGGAAGGACATAAGACCGAGCAAGTCGTATGAACGCTGAATTAAAAGGTCAAGTCCGCCCTTATCAACGCCGATATCGGAAAGGAACATTTCCTTTTCTTCCTTATCGAGTGAAGAAATTTCAGCTTCAAGCTCTGCGCAAATCGGAAGCACCTCTGCCCCCTCCTTTGCCGCAAGCTCTCTGACTGCATTATAGCGAACATTAGTTTCAATATTGTTCTTAAAATCGTCCTCGCTCATATTACAAGTGTAGATAACCGGCTTTGCCGAAAGCAAGCCGATACCCGAAAGTATTTCAGCCTCTTCCTCATCAGCCTCGACAGCTCTTGCGTTTACGCCGCTGTCAAGCTCCGATTTAAGCCTGTGGAGAAAATCAACCTCTTTTTGAAGTGATTTATCGCCTTTAAACTCTTTTTCAGCCTTTGCAATTCTTCTGTCAAGAATTTCAGCGTCCGACAAAAGCAATTCAAGGTTTATGGTTTCGATATCTCTTGTAGGGTCTATCGAGCCCTCAACGTGAATTATATCATCATTTTCAAAGCATCTTACAACGTGAACGATTGCGTCAACCTCACGGATATGCGAAAGGAACTTATTTCCGAGCCCCTCGCCCTTTGACGCACCCTTTACAAGTCCTGCAATATCAACAAATTCGATTGAAGCGGGAGTTACCTTGTCGGGAGAATACATCTCTGCCAATTTATCAAGTCTGTAATCCGGAACATCGACAACGCCGACGTTCGGCTCTATTGTACAGAAAGCATAGTTTGCCGACTGTGCACCTGCGTTTGTAATAGCATTAAAAAGTGTGCTTTTACCGACATTCGGCAAGCCTACTATTCCTAATTTCATTTATTTCATTCCTTTATTTTGTTTTCGGCACAGAGTATTATACACTATACCTCTTGTTTTTTCAATGCAATTCGTGAATAAATAAACCGCTTAAAAGCTTCGGCTCGAACCAAGTCGATTTCGGAGGCATAATAAGTCCTGCGTCCGCAATTGCCATAAGCTCGTCAAGTGTGGTCGGATACATTGAAAAGGCAAGCTTCATATCGCTGTCGGCACGTCTTTCAAGCTCGCCGAGCCCTCTAATACCGCCGACAAAATCAATTCGCTTATCTGTTCTCGGGTCGTCAATTCCGAGAATGGGAGATATTAGATTATTCTGCAAAATCGAAACATCAAGGCTCTTTACAGGATCTTTTTCGTCAAATGTTCCGTCCTTTGCTTTAAGGCAATACCACTCATTTTCAAGGTACATACCAAAGGTGTGGCGTTTTTCGGGCTTGTAAGCGGAATTACCGACCTTCTCGACCTCGAACTTATCGGAAATTTTATTTATAAACTCATCTTTTGTATTGCCGTTGAGGTCAGCAATAACTCTGTTATAATCCATAATCGCAAGGTCGTCCGCACAGAACACAACGCAGAGGAAGAAGTTAAATTCCTCGTTGCCTGTGTAATTCGGATTTGCCTCACGTCTTTTAAGTCCTACCTTAACAGCAGAAGCGGCTCTGTGGTGTCCGTCTGCAATATACAAGGACGGAATGTTTGAAAATTCTTCGGTTATTCTGTTGATAACCTTGTCGTCGTCAATTACCCATACTTCTTGACGAACGCCGTCCGATACAAAATCATATTCCGCTTCGTGATACTCTTTCCAATCGGTAATGATTTCCTTGAGTATATCATTTTTGCGATGTGCCAAAAAAATGGGCCCTGTGTTTGCGTCAAGAGTATCAACATGATGTATTCTGTCAGCCTCTTTGTCGGCTCTTGTAAGCTCATGCTTTTTGATTACGTTGTTCATATAATCATCAATAGAAGCACAGCCGACAATACCCGTTTGCACCTTGCCCTCTCTTGTCTGCTCATAGATGTAAATGCAAGGCTTTTCGTCCTGCTGAAGAACGCCGTCAGATACGAGCGAAGAAAGGTTTTCGTAAGCCTTGTCATAGACTTCCTCGCTGTAAATATAGGTGTCCTTCGGCAAGTCTATCTCAGCCTTATCGACGTGGAGAAAGGAATAAGGATTTCCCTTAACCATCTCCCGAGCCTCCTCGGAATTCATAACGTCGTAAGGTAAAGCGGCTACCCTGCTTGCGTACTCTTTTTTCGGTCTGATTGCTTTGAAAGGTCTTAAAACTGACATACTTTTCCTCTTTTTCCACAGTGTTTTTTATATATTAAATAAACGATTGACAAAACAATAATGCACACGGCAGCACCGCCCGAGTCAATAAGGACATCCTTAAACATACACGCTCTGCCGTCAACGAAAATCTGATGAATTTCATCTGACACAGCATATACAACGGTCAATATAAAGGATATAAGCGGCTTGAATTTCAAGGTCGTTGCGCCGAACGCTAAATTGAACAGCAGACACAGACCGCAAAATTCCAATGCGTGCGCCGTTTTTCGTATAAAGTGCGAGCTCACTCTTATTCCGAACAGGTCGTATAACCATTTTATGCAGGAATCGGATGACTCCGAAGATTTCACGGCAGGTTGAGCCGATAGCATAAAAATCGTTATCATACAAGCGACAACCAATATCCACGAAAGCACTATAAGAAATTTTCTTTTATTACTCATTTTACTTCTTCACCGCATTGATAAAATACATTATATCCCCTGTCGGATAGAAATATATTCCGCTGACACCCTTGCTTTGAATAAAATAGCTGTATTCATATATAACGGGTAGCATAACCGCTTCGTCGATTAAAACACTTTCTGCGTTTTTGCAGCTTGCCAAAAGCTGAGAATTATCCCGTGAGGAAGCTCTGACCTGCTGTAAAGCGGCTTCAAAGCGATCCGATTTATAATTTAACTTTGAATTATTGCTGAAGCTTTCAAGGAATTCATTTGCATTGACGGTGTTTGCGGTAAACGGATAAAACACAGCCGAATAATTGCCCGAAGCAACCGTTGAATCAAGCTCGTCGCCTGCTGCTACGCTTACGGTAACGGCAAATTTAACACCCAGCGTTTTTTGCCAAACCTGAACGATTTGCTTAACAAAGGTTTCGTATTCCTCGGTGCATTTAATTTCAAGCTCAACGCTTGACGAGTCTATTTCAAGCAAGCCCTGCTCAAAATACTGCTTTGCCTTTGTCGAATTAAAGGTATATACGGAGCCCGTCGCATCCGACTGAGTATATTGCGTTGTGCCGACCTTGCAATACGGGGGAACAAAGCTTACGGCAGGCTTAATGTCATCGGAAATTGTGCCTGCAAGCGACAAATCGGCAGAATATGCGAGAGCAAGTCTGATGTTTTTATTTCCGAGATATTTGTCGGACTGATTTAATATAAACGAATAAACCGTGTTTTCAACGCTCTGTGTATTAAAGCTCGATTTATCGGTAATGCGTGAATAGTTGAGATTGTTTAGATACGCAACGTCATAAATACCGTTGTTCATTTTATCCGCAACAGCATCACGGCTTGTGTTCACATAGAATGTTACAGATGATGGCATAACTTTGTTTTCGCCGCTGTATTCATTGTTGCGGTCAATTCTGATAGAAGTGCCGTCAATCCATTTACCTACGTTGAAAGGACCGTTACAAAGCGAATACTTGGCGTCAAGTCCGTATTTTCCGCCCGTAAGCTCGTAAAATTCCCTATCGCACGGAACAGCACCTGCGGAAGCAAGATTGTAAAGCAGATTATCGTCCTTTGAATTGAGAGTAATAGAAAACGTGTATTTATCGTCTGCACTGTAAGAGGCTATGGACGAAAAGAGTGCGGAATAGGGCGAATTTATGGCAGGGTCAAAAATTCTGTCAAAAGCAAACGCAAAATCCTCGGCATAAACGTTTATATCAAAGGTGTCGGCATAATTCTCCCCCAAAACGTTTTTGTGTCCCGAGAAAAGTGCCCATTGTGCGTCCTGTCGAAGCTTAAAGGTGTAACGCAAGCCGTCGTCGGACACGGTATAGCTCTCGCAGACGCCGTTTTCGATTGCTCCGTCCTTATTTATTCTGAAAAGTCCCTCATAGCAGTTGAGGACTATCATTTTTTCGCTGTCAGTCTTTGCAATTTGCGGATCAAGGCTTGTAGGCTCGCCGATAATCGGCACGGCAAAGGATTTGTTCGCCTTTCCCCTGCCGAAGCAACCGCAGAACGACAGCATTATTAAAATCAAAGAAGTGATAACACAAACAGATTTCTTAAACATATTAACTCCGATATTTTAAGCACAAAGCTATTAAATCTACACTTGTTTTTAGATATTATACAACAAAAAATTATTCATTGCAATTCACACTTGATTTTTTTCAAACAATCGTATATAATATCACAGGTAACACGGAGAGTTGTCCGAGCTGGTCGAAGGAGCACGATTGGAAATCGTGTAAACCGCCAAAACGGTTTCGAGGGTTCGAATCCCTTGCTCTCCGCCATAAAAGGGCTACAAAATAGATGTAGCCCGTGAAAACCCCGATTTTATCGGGGTTTTCACCGTTTATACGGCAAAATTTCCGCGAGCCGTTTTGACAGATATAAAAATGATGTTTTCCCTTTGTTGGATGTCTTGAACTCTCACGCAACCGAATAACGATGCACAGGAAGATAGAAATCAAAAATCTATCTGCCTTTTTTATTACCCTAAAAAGGAGAAAACAGATCGCCGTTGTAGACGGTCAGAAATTCCACATTAGTGGACTAATGGCAATTATTAACGAGTGGTTGAAAGAGGATTGCAGGGACAGCATAGAGCATATTATTTCGGTTATGCAATGCTGTATAAAAAAATGGTAATAAACAACTGTCTTTTGTTTGGCGCACCCGCTGGGCGGGCAACAACAAACCGCCGCCCCAACCCTAAAAGTTCAGTTTTTTCTTTGGGGAGGAACTGTTCAACTGCCAAATGGCAAAAGCTTAATTTTATAATTCCCATACCAAAAAAGCTCTTGTTCTATGAACAAGAGCTTTTTGGTATATTTGCTTTACGGTGAACACTATTGTTTTGCAGTTGTATTCTTTTAGCCAAACAAATTTGGCACCCAGTGTTTTAAAGGGTAAATTTAAAGCCACAGTAAGCGTCACAGGCTCTGTTGCTTTTGCAAAGCCGCAGTAAGCCCCGGCCAAACAGGCAACGGCACGCCCAAGGGCTTAATTTTTGGCCAGCAGGGCGGCAACCTTGTTTAGCACCGCCGTTGGCGCCTGCCCCGCCGGAATAGCTACCCGGTAACAGGGGGTTGCCGGAACCAGCGTTGCCAGCCCGCCCAGCTTTTGCAGCACCCCCGCGGCCGACTGCATTTCAAAATTCTTAATATGCAGCTCTACCGTTTTGCCGTTGCCCGTAATTTCGTCTATTCCGTTTTGGGCGGCGGCGTTGCGCAGCAGCGAAATATCCATAAGCCCCAGCACCTCTTTGGGCGGGTCGCCAAAGCGGTCGCACAGCTCGTCAATAACATCCTCTTTATCGGCCACGGTTTTAATATCGGCAATGCGGCGGTACATTTCTAACCGGTGCGAAAGCGCCGGAATATACCGCTCCGGAATATTGGCGTTAATATTTAAATCTACTGCGCAATCCGGCGCCTCGGCCGGCTGAATTCCGCGTTGCTCGTCAATGGCCTCATTCAGCAGCTTTAGGTACATATCGTACCCAACCGCCTCCATGTGCCCGTGCTGCTCGCCGCCTAAAATGCTGCCTGCGCCGCGAATTTCTAAATCGCGCATTGCAATTTTAAAGCCGGAGCCAAAGGCCGTGTACTCCCGAATGGCCTCTAACCGCTTTTCGGCCACCTCGCTTAGCGCCTTGCCGGGGCGAAAGCAAAAGTACGCGTACCCGCGCCGGGCCGAACGCCCAACCCGCCCGCGCAGCTGGTGCAGCTGGGCCAGGCCCATGCGGTCGGCGTCCTCAATAATCAGCGTATTTACATTCGGTACATCTACCCCGGTTTCAATAATCGTGGTGCAAACTAAAATGTCAATCTCTTTTTCCAGCAGGCGGCGCCAAATTTCCGAAAGCTCCTCCTCACCCATTTTTCCATGCGCTACGCCAATGTTGGCCGCAGGAAAAGCATTTTGCAGCCGCAGCGCGCAGGTGTGAATAGATTCTACCCGGTTGTGCAGGTAATAAACCTGCCCGCCGCGCCGCAGCTCCCGCTGCACGGCCTCCTGCAAAATGCCGCTGTTTTGTTCAATAACATAGGTCTGCACGGGGGAGCGGTCCTGCGGGGCCTCCTCAATGGAGGACATATCCCGTATGCCGGACATGGCCATGTTCAGCGTGCGGGGAATGGGAGTGGCGGTTAGGGTTAAAACATCTACCGTTGGCAGCAGAGCCTTTAGCTTTTCTTTTTGGGCTACGCCAAAGCGCTGCTCCTCATCAATAATCACCAGCCCCAAATCTTTAAACGCAACATCCTTTGAAATTAAACGGTGGGTGCCAACAATAAGGTCAATATCTCCGGTTTTTAGGCGTTTTAAAATGCGCTCGGTCTCCTTCGGGGTTTTAAAGCGGGAAAGCAGCTCTACCTGAACCGGCAAATTGCCAATGCGCTCCTGCGCGGTTAAATAGTGCTGCCAGGCCAAAATGGTGGTGGGCACCAGCAGCGCGCACTGCTTGCCGTCGCAAATACATTTAAAAGCGGCCCGCAGCGCCACCTCGGTTTTGCCAAAGCCCACATCGCCGCACAGCAAGCGGTCCATTGGCACCGGGCGCTCCATATCGCTTTTAATTTCGCGAATGGCCCGCAGCTGATCCTGCGTTTCCTCGTAAATAAAGCGCTGTTCAAAATCGCTTTGCAGGTCGGTATCCTTAGAAAAAGCGTAGCCGGGCAGCTGCATCCGTTTGGCGTACAGAGCGGTTAGCTCTTTGGCAATGTTGCTAACGGCCGCACGCACACGGGCCCTTGTTTTTTGCCACTCGGTTCCGCCCAGGCGGTTTAAGGCCGGCCCGTTTTCGCCGCTGCCGCCAATATAGCGGGAAACTAAATCCAGCTGGGTAACCGGCAAATACAAAACATCGCTGCCGCGGTATTTAATTTTAATATAATCCTTGGTTACATCGCCGGTGCGAATACGGTGAATACCGTCAAACCGGCCAATACCGTGCGCGGCGTGTACTACATAATCGCCAACCTTTAGCTCCTCTAAGGAGTTGAAAATTTCCTCCTTACGGCGCTTTTTTACCCGGCGCTTTTTGGCAGCGCCGGTTTTGTAGGTTAAAAATACGGTGTTAAGCTCCGGCAGCTCTAGCCCTGCCGAAAGGGGCGGGCAAGCCGTAACAAAAATGCCGGGGCCGGCCAATTGGTTAACATTGGCCGGGGCGGCGGCAAAACCGTTGGCGGCCAGCTCTCCGGCCATAATATCTACCGCTTTTTCGCCGTACACCGCTACAACGCCGGTACCCCGACCGGCCGCGCAGGGGCGCAGATCGTCACATAATACATCTATTGCGCCGCCGTAGGGCGAAATTTGCCGCACGGTAACCGATTCTACCCCGCTTGGCGCAACCGGAAAGCCGCCGTGCGTAAAATTACTGAGGTAAACCGTTTGCATTTGGCCAACCAGCTGCGTAAAATATCCGCGCGGGGCGTAAAAATCGGCGGCGTTTTTTAAAATAATGCCGTCCTCTGCCAAGGCGGTTAAATCGTTTAACCGGCCGGCGGCCAAGCTTTTTAGGCGCTGGGAAATATTTTTTTGCTCGCTGCAAACCAGCAGGCAGTTTTTAAAATAATCCCCCGGCAGCACCGGCTTGTTTTTAAGGTAAGGCAAATAGCGGTCGGCGCAAACGGTGCCGCCGGCCTGCAGCAGTTCGGCGTCCTGCCGCAGTTGGCGCAGGTAAGCTTCGTTAGCCTTTTTTAAAGAGCCGGCTTTTTTTAACAGCTGCTGTGCCAGCTCGGCAGGGTTGTAAAAAAATTCACAGGCCGGCAAAACGGTTAGCTCGCTTAACGGGTCGCTGCGCCGTTGGTCCTCGGTAGAAAAATAACTCAGCAGGTCAATTTCATCGCCCCAAAGCTCTAAACGGGCAGGCTTTTCGTGCGCGGGGGAAAAAACATCTACAATGCCGCCGCGCACGGCAAACTGGCCGGGCCCGTCTACCTGCTCGGTGCAAAGGTAGCCCAGCCCGGTAAGCCTTGCCCGCAGGGCGTTTAAATCTACCGTATCGCCGCTTTTTAGGGTAAAGCCGGCGGCGGTAAAGGCGGCCTGGTTCGCCGTCATTTGGGTTAAAGATTCCGCGTCGCAAAACGCAATTTCAAAATCCTGCTTTAAAACCCGGTGCAAGGCATGAATACGGCGATGCTCATACTCCCGTGAAAAGCCGCTGTTTTGGGTAAAAACATAGTCTCTTGCCGGCAAAAAAACGGTTTTTTTGCCCAGTGCGGTTACATCGGCACCCAGCCTTAAAGCCTCGGCCTCGGTTGCGGTTACAACCAAAACAGGGCGCTCGCATTTTTCGTGCAGGCAGGCCAAAACAACCGCCTTTGCAACCTCGGGCAGCCCAAATAAAGCGCAGGGCGAAACGCCGCCCAGCAGCTGTTCTACCGTTTTTTGTACGCCGGGCAAACAGTACGCGGCGCCGGTTAAAAAGTGCATAGCTCCCCCTTAAGCAAAGCCAAAAATTAAGCCGGAGTAAACCCCCTTAATTTTTGCCGTGCTTTGTTAAAATAATTGTTGATTGAAATTTAATATTTTTTATTGCGCGCACCGGCAATTTTTTGTTTTTAACACTTTGCGGTTTATTCCGCAAGGCCGCAAAGGTAAAATGACCCGTAAGGCGTTTGCCCGGCAAAAAAAGCGCGGCACTGCATAAATAAAGTTAAGCCAAACCGCGCGGCATTTGGCTGCCGGCCTAACCGTTGTAGCGGCCCATGGCCGCTTCGGCGCCCTTTTCTACCACGCAAGCAGCCGCCTCGGCCGCGCGCTGCAGCACCTGTTGAATTGTTTTTTCATCCTCCGGGGGGAATTTACCCAGCACCCAATCGGCCAAATTGTACGCGGGCGTTGGTTTTTGCCCGCAGCCAATTTTAATGCGCAAAAAGGCGTCGCTGCCCAGCAGCTCAATAATGCTTTTAACCCCGTTGTGCCCGCCGGCCGAGCCTTTTTGGCGAATGCGCAGCCGCCCCACCGGCAGTGAAATATCGTCAAAAATAACCAGCAGCTGTTCGGGGCGCAGCTTGTAAAAGCGCATGGCCGCGGCAACCGACTCGCCCGAATTGTTCATGTAGGTTTGGGGCTTTAAAAAAAGGCAGCGCTTTGCGCCAAGGCTGCCGGCGGCAAAGCGGGCGTTAAATTTAACCTTGTTTAAGGCAATATCCTGCTGTTCGCACAAAACATCCATGCAGCGAAAACCTAAGTTGTGGCGGGTTTTTTCGTACTCCAGCCCGGGGTTGCCCAGCCCTACTATTAAATAATCTACCGTGCTTTTTAAAAACGGATTTTTCATAAGCTTAAAGTTCCTTTGCGTGCAGCGGCCGCAAAGGGCGGCAAAAACGCCCCTTGCAGCCGGGCAAATGTAATATTAAGGTAATTTTATTCTAAATTATCGGTTAACAGCATTAAGCCAGTTACGGCAGCCAGCGGGGCGGTTTCGGCCCGCAAAATGCGCTTGCCTAAGGTTACGGTTTTGGCGCCGGCGGCCTGCAGCAGCTCGGCCTCGGCCGGGGTAAAGCCCCCCTCCGGCCCGGTAATAACGCAAACGGTTTTTAAAGGCTTTTCGCTGCGGCTGTGCTCCCACATCAGCTGCCCCAACGGCTCGCCCCCCGCCTCGTAAAAAAACAGAGTTAGATCAAACCGCTCTTGCAGCTGCTTGGCAAGCTGCGTAAGCGGCACCGCCGGGTACACCTGCGGCAAAATGCCCCGCCCGCTTTGCCCTGCGGCCTCGGCGGCCAGCTTGTTCCACCGCGCCAGCTTACCGGCTAAGGCTTTTTCGTTAGGCTTAGAAACGCAATTAGCCGAATAAAGCGGCAAAAACGCCGTTACACCAAGCTCAACCCCGTGGCGAATTACCGTTTCCAGCTTATCCCCTTTCATAAGGCAGGGGCAAAGGGTAACGGCAATATCCGGCTCGCTTACGGTTGGCGCCTTTTGCAAAATGCTTAGCTCTACCCGCTGCGGCGTTACGGCTGCAACGGCGCAGTGGTAATCAAGCCCTTTTGTGTTGCAAACAATTAGCTTTTCCCCCACGCGCACCCGCAAAGACTTTGCAGCATGGGCTGCGTCGGGCCCGGTCAGGGCCGGGTCTTGTTCAATATTGGTTTTAAAAAAACGCGGCATAATACTCCTCCGTGTGGCGTTTAAGGGTGCGGCCGGGCAGCCCGCAATTCGACAGCCCGGCCGTTTCAATGCTTAACAGTTTTGGTTGTTTGGCCTGCCATTTTAATTGCCGTTGCCGCTCGGGTCACCGTTGGTGTCCGGGTCTTTATTGGCACTTGGGTCACTGTTACCGTTTAAAGCACCGTTAGTACCCGGGGCAGCCCTACCGCTTTGCGGCTCGCTGTTTTTCTGTTCCTGCTGCGTTACTACAAAAAAGCCCTGTTCAAAATCCGGGGTGTAGTAGCTGTCATGTGCAAGGTCCTGCGCGGCCTTGGCTAAAAGGTCGGTGGTGGGTTCCGGCTCCTCGGGCGGTTGCTGCAGCTTTTCGGCTACGGCGTCTGCTTTCCACTCCTGCAGCAGCTTTTCTCCCTCGGGATACTCCGGCACGGCCAACTTACCGCGATGCCGCAGCAGCAGGCAAACTAAGCAATATCCTGCAAAAAATAACAGGGCAGCCCCGGTTATTTTAACGCCTAAGGCAAGGTACGGCGTTTGGTATTTAAATTCAATGGTATTTTCCCCTGCGTGGCAAAGCACGGCCATAAAGCCAACATTCACCTTTTCTACCTCAACGGGCGCGCCGTTGACCGTAGCACTCCAGCCCTCCTCGTACGGTACCGAAAAGAATACTAAATTATCTTTTTCCAGCGTAATGGAAGCGGAAAAACCGTTTTTCTCCCTGGTAAAGGTTGAAACCGCATTGGCCCGGCGAGCGGCGGCGTCCTCGGCTATTTCGTCGTCGGTAAGAGCAAAATTAAAGGTAGAGGTGCCAAAGCTTTCGGCGTCTACGGCGTTGTCTACCGCCAAATTTTTAAGGCAGTAGCTGTATTTTGCAATTTGATCGTTGCTTAAAAGCATTGCTTTTAACATCATATTGCTGCGCTGCGCCTCGGTAAAGGCCGATTTACACTGTTCGTCGGTCATGTAATAATCGTAGGTAAAGCCGTAGGGAATATAATTCTCGTTTTGGTAAACCTTGTACCCGCTTTGCGAGGTAACATAGGTAAAGCCGGCCATTTTCGGCTCGCCGGAATCCTCTACAAAGGAATCGCCGCCCTCCCGGGCAAGCAAATATTTAACGCCAAGCAGCGCCCGGGCAGCAACCGTATCGGTTTTCGGGCGGCTGCCAACGCCGCGCTCCTCCCCAACATATTCCCAAAAATCGGTAATGCTTTTTGGCACAATAGAGTGAAAAGCGTTAATGCCGCTGTAATTTAAATACATGGCGGTGTTATCTACCCCGTCGTAAACATCAATACGGTAGGTGGTGCGGTCGCCCGGCAGGTCTACGGTGTTTTCCAGCAGCGAATCTATCATAACGGTTTTAGTGTCGTAAGAATGGGCCTTGCCGGTGCCAATAAAGTACACCGTGTACAAAACGCTGAACAGGCAAACCGCCGCCGTGGCCCCGGCCATAAACTGTTTACGGTTGGTTTTTATTTTTTTCAGCAGCAGCCAAAGCACCACCAAGGCCAGCAGCGCAATAGAGGATGTTACAAGAAAACGGAATAGGTAGGTATTATCCTCCGATTCGGTGTACAGCCCAAATTTGGTAATCACGCCGTTTTCCATCTCCCGCGGGAAAAAGCCAATAACTGCCACCGTTGCAACGGTAATACCGGCCACCCAGCGAAACGGGGTGGACCAATCCAGCTTGGTATCCTCCAAGCAGCGGGCGGTTGCTAGGCACATTAGCAAAATTGGCATGTAGAACCAGCGGGCGTAGTAGGCGGTGTTAAACAGGTAAAATGCGCTGTTCAGCACCGGCACCAGGGCCATGAAAATGCAAATTCCAATCATTCGGCGCAGCCAGGTACGCTTTTTGTTTTGCAGGTAGGCAAACACCCCTACCATTGAAAACAGCGGCAGCCACCCCCCAAGGGAGGACCATTTTACATCGGCCCCCGGGAAAAACACCGGCCGGGCCGGCAGATCGGGCGGAAAGAAAAAGCATTGCAGCACATTTAGGTAAATTTGCTCCTTGCCGTAGGTAATGGCGTTCCACCCCACTAAAAAAGAGCTGACCCGGCTGTTCTGCGCAATAATGTAAATAGAGGGCACCAGCAGCACCGCCGCCAGGCAAAGGCCCAAAACCGCCTCGAAAAGCATACAGAAAAAGGAGGAAAGCTTTTGCTTGTAGCAGCCCGAGCAAACCCGCACTACCCAATAAATTACGCAAAAAACAACCATTCCAAAAAAGAAAAAGTAATTGATCAGCGCGCTGGCGGCCACCGCGGCGGCAAACACCCCGCGGCGGTTCTCGGTAATCAGCAGCTCTAACCCCAACAACAGCAGCGGGAAAATAATAATAGCCTCGTGAAAATGGTTAAAAAAGATGTTGTAAACCGAAAAGCCGGAAAAAGCGTACAAAAGCGCGCAAAGCCGCGCCGCCTCGGGCGTGCGGGTAAAGCGGCGAATGTAGCAGTAGGCCGTAAGCGCCGCACAGGCAAATTTTAAAATTAGCAGCGGGCCCATAAGGTATGGCACAAAATTTGTTGGAAAAGGCAGCGTTAGCCAAAAAAACGGGCTGCCCAACAAATAAAAGCTGTAGGAGGCAATAAAATTCGCGCCAAGGTCGGTCGTCCAACTCCAGCCCCACTGCCCGGTGCGAATAGCCTCGTGCGCCAGCTTGTAAAACGGAATTTGCTGAACGTTAAAATCGCCGAAAAACAAAAAATAGCCCCGATCAAAAATCATAAAGGGCACAAAGCAAATAGCCGCCATGAAAAGCGCCAGCAAAAAGGTAGAAAGCCGCAGTTCCTTACGGGTGCCCGGTAATTGCAGTTTTTTAGCCCCAAAGTTCATCTCAGCTGATCCTCCTTACAAATTGGGTTATTTTTAGGGTCTGGTGCCGCCTTTGGGGGCTGCCCCAGCAAAAAGGCTACACACCCCCCGGTAGTTACCAGATAGGTTAAGAAATTTAAAAGCGAAAAAATAGCCAACAGCAGGCTGTAACTGTAATAATTAAAATCGGCGGCGCCGTTCCAGCTTAGCATTGGCAGCAGGTGGTTTGCCAGCACTAAGGCCGTTGTGGCGGCGTAACAGCAAAGCAGGCTGCGGTTTTTGTGCAAAACAGCGGCAATTAAAATAAACATAACCGAAACAAACTGGTAGCGCTCGTGCATGCGGGTGGTAAACAGAAACAGGCTGTTCATCCACAAAAATGAGGTGACAAAAACGCACGGCCGGCGTGCCCGCCAAAGCAGCAGCACCAACAAAACAGCCAAAACCGCCAAAACAAAATAGTTTAAAACGCTGTACGAAACGCCAAAGGGCGAGGGCAGCGAATCGTTACTAAAATTTTTAAAAAACAGCGCGTAAAGGTTAAAAGCGTTTAAGGTGCACTTTTGGTAAGCGCCCTGCCCGCCAAGGTAAACCTGAAGCAACAGCAGCGGATTTTTGGCACCCACGCTAAAAGGCAAAAACACCGCCAAAACGGTTGCAGCCGCAGCGGCCACACTGCCAAAAAACTTTGCCGGGCGGCTTTTTTGCCACAAAAACCACAAAAACACCGGCAAAAAGAACAAGGCCTGAAACTTCGTTAGCCCGGCAACGGCAAACAACACGCCGGCCCAAACCGGCCGGTTTTGCAGCAGCTGCCAGTAGCTTAAAAACAAAAGCATGCACAGCAAGCCGTCGGTTTGCCCCCAAAAGGCCGAGTTAAAAATAACCGCCGGGTCAAACAGCCAAAGCAGCGCGGCGCAAAGCCCGGTTGCCCGGCCAAATTTACGCCCCAACAGCCGGTACAGCAGCAGGCCAAAAATAAAATCTGCCAAAATGGGCCAAAACTTTAAAAGCAGCATTTGCAGGTAAGCGCTGCAATCCCGCCCAAAAATTTTGTAAAAAAAGTTTGTAATCGCAAGCAAAAAAAGGTATAATGGAGGGTAATCCAACGAGATCTGCTCGGCCCGCGCGTAAACGCTGAAAAAGCCGTTTGAAAGGTCAAACGCCCAATCGCGGTACCAAAAAGTATCCTGCTCGTTGTAATAGGCAACGCCGGCAACCAGGCGCAGCGCCAAGGCAAAGCCCATTAAAATAAACCCGGCCGGCAGCACAAACTGCCAAACCCTTTGCCGGTAGTTTGTTTTTTCTAAATTTGTTTGCGGCAACCGGCACCCCCCCAGTTTTAAAAAAGCTATTGCTATTATAGCATTTTTTGTTATAATATTCAATGTAAGAGTACTAAAATTTACAATATTTTTTAAGGAGAACCCGCTATGAGCAGCTATTACGCCATGCTTTTTCGCATGAAGCATATTCGCCGCTGGGCCTTAATGCGTAATTTGCACCCCGAAACGCTAAGCGAGCATTCGCTGGAGACCGCCTTTATTGCCCACAGCTTAGCCGTTATTCGCAACCGGCGTTTTGGCGGCAGCGTTGACCCGTACGCCTGTGCCGCGGCCGCTTTATTTCACGACACTACCGAGGTGCTGACCGGCGACCTACCTACCCCGGTTAAGTACTACAACAGCAGCATTAAAGGGGCCTACAAGGCCATTGAGCAAACCGCCGAAAAGCAGCTTTTAGACCTGCTCCCGCCCGACTTTAGACCCGATTACGAGCCGCTTTACAGCCCCCCGCCCGAGGTGCAGCAGCTGGTAAAAGCGGCCGACAAGCTTTCGGCCCTTATTAAATGCCGCGAGGAGCTAACCCTTGGCAACCGCGAGTTTGAAAAGGCCGAGCAAAGCACCCTGCAGGCCATTGAGCAGCTGAATTTGCCCGAATGCACCGTTTTTTTAAAGGAATTTTTACCGGCATTTTCAAAACCGTTGGACGATACGATTTAATTTTTAATTTAAACTATTTTGTCTATTTGAACCCTTTGTTTTAGCGGCGGCCGTAAGGCCGGCCTTTTAAAATGCGCCGCCCAAGTGGCGTTTTGCAGGCAACTGCAACCGCGGCCCCGGCTTTTGGGGCGCGGACAATTTATTTTTTAAAGGAGCGATTTTAAATGAAAGATACCACCGCATTAGCCTATGTAAACATGTACGGCATTTTAGGCGCGCTGGAAAACCTTTGCGAGCTGGATACAAAAGCCAAAAGCATTTTGGCCGAGCTAAAAAAGCCGGTTGCCCTTTGTTTTAGCGTAAAAGGCGGCCCGTGCTGCACCTTTACCTTTGGTAAAAACGGCTGCAAAATGCAGGAAGGGGAAAAGCACTGCACCTGCAAAATGAGCTTTTCCTCCCCCGAAAAATTTAACGCCTTAATTGCCGAATCCAAGCCCGGGCTGCCCACCAAAAACCCCCTTGCCGTTTTGCAGTTTTTAACCGGACCGTTTACCAAGCTGACCAACCGTTTAAGCGAAGTGCTGCAGCCAAAACCGGAGCAGCTAAAGGATCCCGACTTTTTTAAGCTGAACACTTTAATAACCCTTTACACCGTAGCCGGCGCGGTTTCGGCGTTAGCTAATAACGATCCCATTTCCAAAGAATCGGCCCGCTACACGGTAGATGGCGAGGTTTCGCTGGGCATTAAGGGCGGCGCCTCGGTTACCATTTTGGTAAAAGACCACCGGTTTACCACCCTAAAACAGCCGGCCGAAAACCCGCGCGCCGTTATGGAGTTTGCCAGCTTAGAGCTGGCGCACGGCCTGTTTGCCGGCGAGGTTTCAACCGTAAACGAAATGTGCAAGGGCACCATTCGGCTGAGCGGCATGATTTCAATGTTAGATAATATTAACCGTATTTTAGACCGGGTTTCGGTTTACTTAGCCTAAGTAGGAGGAGTTTAAAATGGCAGAATTTAAAGAATATTCGCACGAAAAAAGCCGTGCCTGGTTCGACCGGGCTTTAAAGGTTATTCCCTCCGGCGTGTACGGCCACCAAGGCCCTTCCGAGGGGCTGTTTTTGCCTATGGAAAAATGGCCGCTGATTAGCTCCCGCGCAAAGGGCGCCTATTTTTGGGATATGGACGATAACCGTTATTTAGACCTTATGTGCGCCTACGGGCCGAATGTTTTGGGATACAACGACCCGGATATTGATGCCGCCGCCATTGCCCAGCTTAAGGTTGAAAACTGCGTAACCGCCCCCTCTTACAAAATGGTTGAATGTGCCGAGCTGTTGGTAGATACCGTTGCCTGCGCCGATTGGGCGTATTTTATGAAAAACGGAACCGACGCCACCACCTTTTCGGTTTTGTGCGCCCGCGCCCACACCGGCAAAAAAAAGATCTTTTTTTTAGAGGGCTATTACCATGGCAACGACCAGTGGGCCATGAAGGTAGATTACCCCGGTATTTTGCCCGAGGATGTTGCCAACAACCGGGTTATTCCGTGGTTTGATTTAAACGCTTTACAGCAGGCTTACGACGCCTGCAACGGCGATGTTGCCGCCCTGATTGCCCAGCCGTACGACCACGGCAATTTTGCCGATAACCGGGTAGCCAACCGGGAATATTGGCGCCAGGTGCGTGAATTTTGCGACAAGCACGGCATGCTGCTGATTATTGACGATGTTCGGGCGGGCTTTCGGTTAGATTTAGCCGGATCCGACCACTACTACGGCTTTAAGGCTGATATTATTTGCTTTTGCAAAGCGCTGGCCAACGGGTACAATATGTCGGCTGCCTGCGGCGGAGAGCATTTAAAAGCCACCGCCTCCTCCCTTTCCTTTACCGGCTCCTACTGGATGAGCGCCGTGCCCTTTGCCGCCTGCATTGCAACCCTAAACAAAATGAAAGCGTTAGACACCCCGCGCCTGTTTCGCGAAAACGGCACCAAGCTAACCGAGGGCTTTAAAGCCGCCGCGGCCGAGCACGGGTTTGAGCTGGTTGTTTCGGGCGAGCCGGCACTGTTTTATTTGCGCATTGCGAATGATAACAGCCTTATGCTGCATCAGGAGTGGGTGGCCGAATGCGTTTCCAGAGGGCTGTTTATTGCCTCGCACCACAACCACTTTTTAAACGCCGCCATTGGGCCTGGGGAAATTGAGCTGGCAACCCAAATTGCCGAAGACGCCTTTGCGGCTGTTGCCAAAAATCACCCCGAAATACAAAAAGGTTAAGTCTGCAAAAGCCGTAAAATAAAGGGAACACAGCTCGGTACGGCGTTTGGCTTTTTCCCGGTTCACCATGGCGCGCGCAGCCAACAACGTAAAAAAACAACGGAGTACATTGGGCCTATCGGTTCATTTACAGTGCCCTTTACCAACTACTTTTTGGGGGAATAAAAATGGAGTTTACAATGCTGCCAATGCAGGCGCCCTCTACCAACGGTACCCACACCCTACAGGGTCGGGTCTACCTGCCAAACGGCCAGCCGCGCGGATATTTTCAAGTCGTGCACGGAATGACCGAACACATTGCCCGCTACCACCGCTTTATGCAGCAAATGGCGCAGGAGGGCTTTATTTGCTTTGGCTACGACCATTTAGGCCACGGCCACACGGTGCAAAACAGCAACGAGCTGGGGTACATTGCAAAGGCCAACGGCTGGAGGTACCTGGTGCAAGATGTTTCGGCCTTTTACCACGCCGTGCAAGCGCAATACGGCAAACTGCCCTACATTTTAATGGGGCACAGCATGGGCTCTTTTATTGTGCGAAACGCCGTATATTTTGGCCTAAAGCCAACCCGCCTTATTATTATGGGCACCGGCGGCCCGCAGCCCCTTGCCGGCGCCGGGCTGACCCTTATTCGGATTAAAAAAGGGCTGCAGGGCGAACGCCATGTTTCAAAAACCATTGATAAAATGGCCTTTGGCGCATATAATCACCGCTTTAACAAGGGCGACCCTTACAGTTGGCTTACCAAGGATGAATTGGTGCGAAAGCAGTACGCCGCCGACCCGCTTTGCACCTTTAAATTCAGCCTAAGCGCCATGCAGGACCTTATTACCCTAAGCACCCTTGCCAATAAAAATAAGTGGTTTAAAAAGGTTGCGCCCGTTTGCCCTATTTTGCTGGTTTCTGGGCAAAATGACCCGGTAGGCAGCTACGGCCGCGGGGTGCAAACTGTTTTTAACAATCTAAAAGCAAATGGCGCTAACGCCACTTTGCACCTGTACCCAACCGGGCGACACGAAATTTTAAATGACGATTGCTACAACCAGGTTGTGGAAGATATTACCGCCTTTGTTGCCCCCGTTTAAAAAACAGCAAAACAAAATAGCCGCCCCGCCAAAAACACCCGTGTGCTTTTGGCGGGGCAGCCGCTTTATGAGCTTTGTAAACATTTTTAGGCACCGCTGCCCTTGTACTTTCGCCGGGTAGCCATGCCGCCGCGAATGTGCCGCTCTTTTTTGTTGGTTTCTAATACTTTTTTTACATCGGCGTACAGCACCGGGTCGCGTTTTATCAGCCGCTCTGTAACATCTTTATGTACGGCGGTTACAAATACGAACGGTTTCGTAAAGCCTCAACTCTCTAAAGAGCTTGAGAAAGACCTCAACATTTCCGTTTCGGTCAACCTCTATTCTGTCTATCACCCGTCTTAGCTGTGCGTTGGTAATCGCCCTTAAATTGCTGATGTCCTCAATTTCCTTAAAGGTGTCGGCGAGTATCATTTGCAGTCGGTCGCCTTTGGTAAGGTGCTGTTCCACCATTTTAAGCTCCTCCTGCAGCCTGTTCATCTCCTGCTTGTCTCCGCCGATTTTTGCGTTCAATTCCTCACGGGTAATAAGGTCATCAGTATACATATCCATATACTTTTGGCGGTTGCGTTTCAGTTTTTCAATCGCTGTATGCAGTTCCTTTTCGTACACAACATTTTCGTCCTTAGCACGGTACACCTTTTGGAATTCGTTTACCACATATTCGGTAACATTTCTCTTACTTTTTAGTATGTTCGCAAAGTACCGCTCAATAACCTCTATCAGTTCGTTTTCATCAACCGATACGGCATTGGGGCAACTGTCCGCACCCCTGTTATGCCCCGAGCAGACCCACCTAATATAGGTGTTTTTGTAGGTGCGCACGCATCTTCTGAACGACCAACCGCAATCCTTGCATTTTATCAGCGTGGAGAAAAGATGTTGATTGCTGTGCCGCTCTTTATCCACCCGAAATTTTTTGCCCCGATCCGCTTTAAGCCTTCCTGTCTCGGCAAAGTCCTCATCACTGATAATGCGAAGGTCGGGGCGATCCGCCACATACCACTCATCCTCATTTTTCAAGGTGCGTTTGCCTGTAAGAAAGTCGGAAACCTCTTCTTTTCCGTTTACGATTTTTCCGGTGTACAGCTCGTTTTCAAGAATTCGGCAAACCGCATTTTGCGACCACTCGCAGCCCCGTTTGGTTTTGATTCCACGGGCGTTGAGCATAGCGGCTATTTTAGCCGCACCGTAGCCCTCGTTTAAATACCACCGGTAAATCCGACGAACCACATCGGCCTCCGCTTTGTTGATCGTCAAATTAAAATAATCGCCGATCGTTTTATCGTACCCGAACACAATGTTCGGCACTCTGCCTTTTTCAGCGTTTATCTTTTTGCCGAACTTTACACGCTTGGATGTGTTTGCGCTTTCCTCCTGCGCTAACGCACCGAACACGGTAAGTACAAATTCGCTGTTGCCCATACTTGTCATATTCGCCGTTAAAAACTGCGTTTCTATGCCGAGCGATTTTAATTTTCTTATGTTCTGGAGCAGGTCAACGGTATTCCTCGCAAAGCGCGAGATGTCTTTTACAACCACCATATCAAACAGTCCGCTTTCGGCGTCCGTCATCATTTTTAAAAATTGCTTACGGTTTTTAATTTTTGTTCCCGATAAGCCTTCGTCGGCATACAGTTTTACAAGCCTGTCCCCCGAACGGTCGGTGTATTCCTTAAAAAAGTTTTTCTGCGCTTCCAGCGAATTTAACTGGTCTTCCTTTTCGGTTGATACACGGCAGTAAGCCGCTATATTCATAAAAATTTCTCCTTTCCTGCAATTTTGTGACAACACAATACCACAATCGTTTTCACAAGTCCAGCGAATATGCCGACCTTTTTTATAAAAGCCACCCTGCTTTACGCAGAATGGCTCATTGCTTTTTCGCTGTTCTGAACAGCGGTTTTTATCGCTTTTTCAACCCTTGGTTTGTTTGCCTCTATAAAAAATTTTAAAAGCATTTCGGCGGTGTCCTCCACCGAGTTTGGATTGTTGAACGAATATTTGGGCCTAATCTTTCCCACGGTGCGGTCGCCTGCCTTTCGGTTCTTTTCTTTGATAATACATACTATGCTCACGCCGTTTTGCTTAGCACAGTAAATTTTCATTCACCACTCCCTTTTATAAAATCAAAGACATCCCTTGCCCGTATTTCTCCTGCGTTGAATAGCACCGGGATATAATTTTAATGTAAAAAAACACCTTCGGGGTGAGAAGGTGCTTTGAACGAAAATATATAAATATCCCTTTTACACAAAATGCAGTGAAGTTATGCAGTTGCAAAGTATGAAAATCTGACTGTATTTAACCTTGGAGAAGAACGGTATTATAAAAAGATATATCATAACAAAATCGAACGGGCAGAAGTTGCCTGCTGCGGCGATTATGGATGCATAGAATTCTCCGAATTTAATTGCAGAAAAGGAACTGAGAATTATTGAAGGTGAGAATTAGGTCTTGACGACGGCTTTAAACGGTATAGGTAAAAACATTACGGTTGCGCTCCGCGACTTCTCCCTCGGTCCCGTTTTCGGTTCAAGGGCGAAGTCGACGCGCTAACTCGGGGCGCGTATCATTTACCGAACCCGTCCGCCGTTGTTCAGAGTATATAAAAGACTCCCCGATCGTATTTGGATCTATTCGATACAATCGGGGAGTCTTTGCCTATAAAGGTAAAACTTATTTTGGGTGTTTAACCGTTATTTGAAATAGTCTACAGCCGAGCGGAACATTTTAATATCGTAATTACCCGGAACATTTTTGTAAAGGTCTGCGGCATACCTTTCGGAGTGACCCATTTTACCAAACACCCTGCCGTCGGGTGAGGTTATACCCTCAATTGCATAGTATGAACCGTTCGGGTTAAAGTGAATATCACTCGTGGCTTCTCCTTTTTCATCTACATACTGTGTAGCAATCTGTCCGTTTTGGGCAAGGCGGAGTATCAGCTCGTCGCTTGCAATAAATCTGCCCTCGCCGTGGGAGATAGGCACGCTGTATATATCGCCTACTTCTGTATCCGTAAGCCACGGAGACTTATTTGAGGCTATACGCGTTCTTACTATTTTTGACTGGTGGCGCGCTATTGTATTGTAGGTAAGGGTCGGGCAGTTTTTGTCGGTATCGATTATCCTGCCGTAAGGCACAAGCCCTAACTTTATAAGCGCTTGAAAACCGTTGCATATGCCGCACATAAGCCCGTCTCTGTTGTCAAGCAGGTCGGTCACCTGCTCTTTGACCGCGGCGCTTCTAAAAAATGCGGTTATAAACTTGCCGCTGCCGTCGGGCTCGTCGCCGCCCGAAAATCCGCCGGGAATAAACACCATTTGCGCGGTTTTAAGGCTGTTTGCAAATTCTTCAACGCTTTTTGCAACATTTTCGGCACTGCGGTTGTTTATAACGAATATTTCAGGCTCGGCGCCTGCGTCGCGCATTGCTTTTGCGCTGTCATACTCGCAGTTGGTGCCGGGAAAAACCGGAATTAACACTTTCGGCTTTGCCGTTTTTACTGCGGAAGACATGCGGTTTTCGGTTTTATAAGAAAATGTCTGCATTTTGGTCTTCGGGTTTTCCTTATTGCAGCGGTAAACGCTTTCGAGTTTATTTTCGTAAATTCCGAGCAGCTTATCAAGCTTTATTTCCTCGCCGCTATAAGAAATTTTGCCGTCTGCCGTTATTTCGCCGATTTCTGCGGTATCTGCAATATCCTCTGCCACTTCAAGCAAAAATCCGCCGTAGCAATAGCCAAAAATTTCGCAGACTGTCAGATTATCGGCAAATTTAAAGCCTAATGAATTGCCGAAGCACATTTTCATTACCGCCTCGGCTATACCGCCGAGAGTGGGTGTGTAGCAGGCAACCGCCTTGCCCGAACGCAAAAGCGCGGTTACTCTTTCATAAACATTTAAAAGCGAGGCAGTATTCGGCAGACCGTTTTTATCATAAACGGGCTTTATTAAAACAACCTTATTACCCGCTTTTTTAAATTCGTTTGATACTATGCTTTCGGTTTTATCGGTTGTAACTGCAAAGGAAACTAAGGTCGGCGGAACATCTAAATTTTCAAAACTGCCGCTCATTGAGTCTTTTCCGCCTATTGCCGCCGTTTTAAGCTCGGTTTGCGCCTTTAACGCGCCGAGCAGTGCTGCAAGCGGCTTGCCCCAACGTTTTTCGTCCTTATTAAGGCGCTCAAAATATTCCTGGAAGGTAAGGTAGACATCTTTAAATTCAGCACCCGTTGCAACCAATTTTGAAACCGATTCTATAACCGCAAGGTAAGCGCCGTGATATGGGCTTTTCTCGGTAATAAACGGGTTGTAGCCCCACGCCATAAGCGAGCAATCGTTTGTGTGCTTTTTCTCAACCGAAATTTTCTGCACCATTGCCTGTATGGGCGTCAACTGATTTTTTCCGCCGAAGGGCATAAGCACCGAGCCCGCGCCGATTGTGGAGTCAAACTGCTCTGACAGCCCGCGTTTTGAGCAAATATTAAGGTCGCCCGCCAAGGCAAGATAATTTTCCGTAAAGCCGCCGTTTACATTTTTCTCATAAGGCTCGGGTTTTGAAACAACTGCGGTAATATGCTTTTCGGCGCCGTTTGAATTTAAAAATTCACGGCTAATGTCAACGATTGATTTGCCGTTCCAGTTCATTACAAGGCGGGGTTCTTCCGTTACGACAGCCACGGGCACTGCCTGTAAATTTTCACTGTCGGCAAGCCTTAAAAATTCTTCCACTTCCGCAGGGGCTACCACAACCGCCATTCTTTCCTGCGATTCGCTTATTGCAAGCTCGGTACCGTCAAGTCCCTCATACTTTTTCGGCACGGCGTTAAGGTTAATTTCAAGTCCGTCAGCCAATTCGCCTATTGCAACCGAAACGCCGCCCGCGCCGAAGTCGTTGCAGCGCTTTATCATACGGCAGGCGGTGGGGTTTCTGAAAAGCCTTTGCAGCTTTCTTTCCTCGGGGGCATTACCCTTCTGCACCTCTGCACCGCAGCTTTCAAGCGATTTTAGGGTGTGCGATTTTGAAGAACCGGTAGCGCCGCCGCAGCCGTCACGCCCGGTCGAACCGCCGAGCAGTATTACGACATCGCCGGCAGCGGGAGTTTCACGCCTTACATTGCAGGCCGGTGCCGCCGCTATAACAGCGCCTATCTCCATACGCTTTGCTGCGTATCCATCGTGATAAATTTCATCCACAATTCCCGTAGCCAAGCCTATCTGGTTACCGTAAGAAGAATAACCGTCCGCCGCGGTGGTAACGATTTTTCTTTGCGGCAGCTTACCGGGCAGCGTTTCAGATACCTTTTTAAGCGGGTCGGCAGCACCCGTAACGCGCATAGCGCCGTAAACATAGGATCTGCCCGAAAGCGGGTCACGTATTGCGCCGCCTATGCAGGTTGCCGCTCCGCCGAACGGCTCTATTTCGGTAGGGTGATTGTGTGTTTCGTTTTTAAACAGCAGCAGCCAATCCTCGTCTTTGCCGTCAACATTCACCTTAATTTTAACGGTGCAGGCGTTTATTTCTTCCGATTCATCCAGCTTTTCAAGGCAGCCCTTGGCTTTTAAGTATTTAACCGCAACGGTTGCAATATCCATAAGGCAAACGGGCTTTGTTCTGCCAAGCTCTTTACGCATTTTAAGATAATCGTTATACGCGCTTTGCAGCAGCTCATCTTCAAAAACCGCGCCGTCTATATGTGTCAAAAACGTGGTGTGGCGGCAATGATCCGACCAATATGTATCAATCATTCTGATTTCGGTCATAGTGGGGTCACGGTGTTCCGATTTAAAATAATCCTGACAGAACTTAATGTCGTCCGTATCCATCGCAAGACCGTATCTATTTACAAAATCTGCAAGCCCGTCTTTATCAAGCAAAGTAAACCCGTCAAGAGTTGCCACCGACTCCGGTATATTGTATTTTAAGACAAGCGTTTGCGGCTTTTCAAGCGCAGCCTCGCGCGCCTCTACGGGGTTTATAACATACTTTTTAATCGCTTTCAGCTCCTCTGCGGCAATATCGCCGTAAAGCATATAAACCTTAGCCGTGCGAATAAGCGGTCTGTCGCCCTTTGATATAAGCTGAATACACTGCGCGGCGGAATCTGCGCGCTGATCAAACTGACCCGGAAGATACTCCACCGCGAAAACCGATGCACCGTCATTTTCAAGTTCGGAATAGGTAATATCAAGCTGCGGCTCTGAAAAAACGGTTTTTACCGCATAATCAAAAAGCTCTTTTTTTATGTTTTCCGCGTCGTAGCGGTTAATTACACGAAGTGAAGTAACGCTGTTTATCTGCAAAAGCGTATTTATATCGTTAAGCAGCGCTTTAGCCTCTGCCGCAAGCTCCCTTTTCTTTTCTGTAAATACACGGTATACCATATCATTTTTCCTTTCCGGCATTGAGCGCCTTTGAGCCTATATCCTTGCGGTAAAATGCATTGTTGAATGAAACTTTTTCTGCCTTTTCATAAGCTGCGCAAATCGCCTCTTTAAGCGTGAGGGCGGTTGCGGTAACGCCTAACACCCTGCCGCCCGAGGTTACAAGCCTGCCATTCTTAATTTCCGCGCCCGCAACATAAACGCTGTCTTTTACGCTTTCATCCATTTTAATTTCAAAGCCCTTTCGGTAAGATACGGGGTACCCTCCCGAAGCTATAATAACGCAGGCGGCAGCGCAGTTTTTAAATCGCACCTCGGTATTTTTTAACGTGCCGTTTGTAACCGCGCGCATAACCGTGAAAAGGTCGCTTTCAAGCAGGGGCAGCACCACCTGTGTTTCAGGGTCACCGAAACGGCAGTTGTATTCTATTACCTTAGGTCCGTCTGCCGTCAGCATAAGCCCGAAATAAAGGCAGCCCTTAAAGGTGCGCCCCTCTGCATTCATAGCGTTTACCGTGGGTAAAAAGATTTTTTCCATACACTGCTTTGCAATTTCGGGAGTATAATAGGGGTTCGGCGCAATTGTTCCCATACCGCCTGTGTTAAGCCCCTTGTCCCCGTCCAGCGCGCGCTTGTGATCCATTGATGAAACCATGGGAACTACCGTCTCGCCGTCCGTAAACGAAAGCACGGATACCTCGGGGCCTGTTAAAAATTCTTCTATAACAATTTTTTCGCCGCTTTTACCGAAGACCCTATCTTCCATAATATCGCGTACAGCGCGTTTTGCCGCTTCTCGCGTTTCGGCAATAATTACGCCCTTACCAAGCGCTAAGCCGTCCGCCTTAATAACGGCGGGCAACGGCGCTGTTTCAAGGTATGAAAGCGCGCTTTCGGGGTTATCAAAAACCTCGTAAGCAGCAGAGGGTATGCCGTATTTTTTCATAAGATTTTTTGAAAAAACCTTGCTGCCCTCAATAATCGCCGCTTTTTTATCGGGTCCGAAACAGGGCACACCTGCCTTTGTAAGCTCATCTACCGCGCCGAGGCACAGCGGGTCATCGGGCGCTACCACAGCGTAATCGATTTTATTTTCGGCAGCAAATTTCACCTGCGCCGCTATATCGGTTGCACTTATATTTACGCAAACCGCGTCCTCGGCAATTCCGCCGTTACCCGGCAGCGCGTAAAGCTCGGTTATCTCTTTACTTTCTTTAAGCTTTTTAATAATGGCGTGTTCTCTTCCGCCGCCGCCTATTACCATTACTTTCATTAAAAAAACTCCTTATCAGTGGTGGAAAAGCCTCATGCCCGTAAACGCCATTGCAATGCCGTATTTATTGCAGCAATCAATCACAATATCGTCGCGAATAGAGCCGCCCGGCTCTGCAATATAGGAAACGCCGCTTTTATGCGCGCGCTCTATATTATCGTCAAACGGGAAAAAAGCGTCAGACCCTAAAGATACGCCCGAAATGCCCGATAAATAATTCTTTATTTCCTCATCGGTCAGCGGTTCGGGGCGTGTTTTAAAGTATTTCTGCCATATTCCGTCGGCGCAAACGTCCTCTTCGTTGCGGTTTATAAAGCCGTCTATAATATTATCGCGGTCGGGTCTTTTTATATCGTCCTTAAACGGCAGCTCAAGCACACGGTCATACTGCCGCAAAAACCAAGTGTCCGCCTTAGAACCTGCAAGGCGGGTGCAATGCACACGCGACTGTTGCCCCGCGCCTACGCCTATTGCCTGTCCGTCAAACGCAAAACAGACTGAGTTCGACTGGGTGTATTTAAGGGTTATAAGCGAAATTATAAGATCGCGGCGGGCGCTTTCGGGAATATTTTTATTCTCCGTTACAATATTGTTAAGTAATGAATGTTCAATTTTAAAATTATTTCTGCCCTGTTCGAAGGTTATGCCGAAAACCTGCTTGCGCTCTTTCGGTTCGGGAATATATTCGGGGTCTATTTCAACTATATTGTAGCCGCCCTTGCGCTTTGATTTTAAAATTTCAAGCGCCTCGGGCTCATAGCCGGGTGCTATAACGCCGTCGGACACCTCGCGCTTTATAAGCTCTGCGGTCTTTTTATCACATATATCCGAAAGCGCCACCCAATCGCCGAAAGAGCACATGCGGTCGGTTCCCCTTGCTCTTGCATACGCGCAGGCAAGCGGAGAATCGTCAAGCCCCTCTATATCATCGACAAAGCAAGCCTTTTTAAGCTTATCGGACAGCGGAATACCAACCGCCGCGCTTGTGGGGCTTACATGCTTAAAGGAGGTAACGGCTGGCAGGCCCAAGGCCTCTTTAAGCTCCTTTACAAGCTGCCATGAATTAAACGCGTCAAGAAAATTTATGTAGCCCGGCTTGCCGTTAAGAATTTTAATAGGCAGCTCTGCGCCGTTTTCCATAAATATTTTAGCGGGCTTTTGGTTCGGGTTGCAGCCGTATTTCAGTTCAAACTCTTTCATTTTTTATCTCCCGTTTTTGTTTATTATCTTATCGGTGTACTTGCCTGTTTCAATATCGGTATAACGCACGTAAAGCGAAATTTTATTTTCAACATTAAGGCTTTCCCAAATTTCATTTGCAAATTCCTCAATATCATCTTTAATATTGACCCTGTGCGGCTCGCCCGTAAATGTGGGCAGCGGGTCGCCGTTGCAGTTATAGGTGTGTATAAAGTGCCCAAGCCCCGCGACCGACGGATAAGAATAGGTGTAACGGCAGCATTCCGAGCCGTTTTCGTCTATGCTTTTTAATATATTCATTTCATAATTAAAGCCGTTTTCAAAACAAAGTATACCGCTTATTCTGGAGGTAAAATTCGGCGCGTCCGGCTCAAATTCACGGGTTTCAAGCGATTCTTTAAAGCTTTTGCCCTCGCTCATTAAATTATATACCGTGTCGGTTTGGTCGCCGTTTGTAACAATAAGGCTGTTTTTCGCTTTGCGGACGGCATTATATATTATAAGCGATGGGTCGCTGACCTTTGAAACGTCAAAAGGCTCGGTTTTAAGCGTTTCGCCGGTCTTTACAAACACGCGGTTGCGGCTGTTTTCGCTCCTGCCCATAATAAAATACGCGCACACCGCATTTTTCTTATCGGGAGATGTTCCTATAACTATTCCGCGCCCCGCATACTCGTTATCTTTTAAAAGGGTAGATATGTCGTAAAGTTTATATATGTTCATTTTTACGCTCCTTAATTTCTTTGCAAACCTTTTCGGCTGCCGCAGGAAGTATGATCCACTCGGCGTTTTCCATAACCCGCTTTTGCAGAGCTTCGGGTGTGTCGTTTTCTTTAATTTCAACCGCTCTTTGCATTATAATCCTGCCGCCGTCGGGTATCTCATTGACAAAATGCACCGTAGCGCCCGTCACCTTAACGCCGTAATCAAGCGCCGCTTTGTGAACCTTAAGCCCGTAAAACCCCTCGCCGCAAAAGGACGGTATAAGCGAAGGATGCACGTTTATTATCCTATCGGGGTAGCGCTTTACAAACTCCGCGCTTAAAATGCTCATAAAGCCCGCAAGCACAATAACCTCGATTTTTTCTTTTTCAAGCGCGTTTAAAATACTTTCTTCAAATTCCTTTTGCGAAAAGCCCTTTCTTTCGCAAATCGCGGTTTTAATTCCCGCGTTTTCCGCCCTTTTAAGGGCGTAGGCGTTTTTCTTGCTTGAAACCACAAGCTTTATTTCGCCGCTTGTTATAATTCCGCTTTTTTGGGCGTTTATCAGCGCCTGCAGATTTGTTCCGCCGCCCGATACCAGCACCGCAATATTTACTTTATTATTCAATTATAACACCCTCGCCGGATTTAATAACCTTGCCTATAATATAAGCGTCCTCGCCGTTTGCTTTAAGAATTTCAATTGCTTTTTCCTTATCCTCATCTGCTACGGTAACGCTCATACCCACGCCCATATTAAAGGTGTTGAACATATCGCGTTCGGGAATGTTGCCGTTTTCTTCAATAAGGCGGAATATCGGCGGAATTTTAAGAGACGCTTTATCAACCTTAACCGAATAACCGTCAGGCAATGCGCGCGGTATATTTTCGTAAAAGCCGCCGCCCGTTATGTGCGATACCGCTTTTACATTCACCTTTTCAAAAAGCGCAAGCATTGATTTAACGTAGATTTTTGTAGGCTCTAAAAGCGTATCGCCGAGTGTTCTGCCGCCAAGCTCCTTAAGTGGAGAGGTAAGCTCGCAGTTTTCAATATCAAAAACCCGCCGCACAAGTGAAAAGCCGTTTGAATGTACTCCCGATGAAGCAAGCGCTATTACCGCGTCGCCCTCCTTAACCGTGTTTTTTTGCAGCATTTTCCTTTTATCTACTATTCCCGTGCAGTAGCCCGCAAGGTCATAATCATTTTCGGGCATAAGTCCCGGGTGTTCGGCGGTCTCGCCGCCTATAAGCGCACAGCCTGCCCTTACGCAGCCCTCTGCCACGCCGCTTACTATTTCGGCTGTTTTTTCGGGGTGATTTTTTCCGCAGGCAATATAATCAAGAAAGAAAAGCGGCTTTGCCCCGCAGCAGATTATATCATTCACGCACATTGCAACGCAGTCTATGCCAATGGTATTGTGGCGGTCAAGCAGCATTGCAAGCTTAATTTTTGTGCCTACGCCGTCGGTTCCCGAAACCAAAACAGGTTCTTCAATGCCATTAAGGTCAAGCCCGAAGCAGCCGCCGAAGCCGCCCACATCATCAAGGCAGCCCGCTGTTTTTGTTCTTGCAATGTGGCTTTTCATAAGCTCAACCGATTTATAGCCTGCGGTTATATCAACGCCGGCGGCGGCGTATGACTTTGATTGTGAATTATTCATTGCCGTTCTCCTTATTTTCGGAAATTTTACTTTCAAATCTGTTTTTCATGGGCGCCGACGGTATTTCGGTAGGGTATTTTCCGTCAAAGCAGGCGGTGCAGTATCCCGTGCCGTGAACGCCCTTTGCAATCTGCTTTACGCTTTCAACGCTTAAATACCCGAGTGAGTCAACGCCGATAAGCCTTGCTATTTCATCAACCGAGTGCTTGCAGGCTATCAGATTTTCTCTGGAGTCAATATCCGTTCCGTAATAGCAGGGGTTCATAAACGGCGGTGCGGACACGCGCATATGTATTTCTTTAGCGCCAGCCTCGCGCAAAAGCTTTACTATTCTGGCGCTTGTGGTGCCTCGCACAATTGAATCGTCTATCATAATAATTCGCTTGCCGCGTGCCACCTCGGCTATGGGGTTCAGCTTTATTTTAACCTTATCCTCGCGGCTTTTCTGCCCCGGTGCTATAAAGGTTCTGCCTATGTATTTATTTTTTATAAAGCCTATTTCATAGGGTATGCCCGATTGCTTTGAGTAACCGAGAGCCGCGTCCAGCCCCGAATCGGGCACGCCTATTACCACATCTGCCTGCACGGGGTGCTCAAGCGCCAAAAACGCGCCCGCCCTTTGTCTTGCGGTATGCACCGAGCAGCCGTCTATTACCGAATCGGGGCGCGCAAAATAAATGTACTCAAAAACGCAAAGCGAACAGGGCGCTTTTTGGCAATGGTCTTCAATGGTTCTTACCCCGTTTTTATCGAACACCACTATTTCGCCCGGCTTTATATCGCGTATAAATTCAGCACCCACTGCGTCAAGCGCACAGCTTTCGGAGGCCACAATGTATCTTCCGTCCTCAGTTTTGCCATAACACAGCGGGCGGAATCCGTTTTCATCACGCACGGCAATAAGCTTTGAAGGCGACATTATAACCAGCGAATACGCGCCCTTAATGCGGTTCATTGCGGCGTTTACCGCCTGCTCTATTGAGGGGGCGGTAAGGCGCTCCTTTGTTATAATGTAGGATATTACCTCGGTATCGCTTGTGGTGTGGAAAATTGAGCCTTCAAGCTCCAACTGCCGCCTTAGCTCCCCCGAATTTACAAGGTTACCGTTGTGCGCAAGCGCCATTTTGCCCTTTATATGATTTACCACAATAGGCTGTGCATTGCTGCGGTCATTTGAGCCGGTAGTGCCGTAGCGCGCATGACCTACCGCGATATTGCCCTCGCCTAAGCGCTCTATTATTTCAGGCGTGAAAACGTCGTTTACAAGCCCCGTATCTTTATAATCCTTAAAAACGCCGTCGTCGTTTACCACAATCCCGCAGGATTCCTGCCCGCGGTGCTGGAGTGCGAACAAGCCGTAATACGCAGTGCTTGCAACGTCGCTTGTTTCCCCCGAGTATACTCCGAATACTCCGCATTCTTCTCTTAAACTGCTCATTTATGCCTCCAAGTATCAGTTGCCGAAAACTCTTTTCATCATTTCGTTGTATGCGTCTTCAACTCCGCCCATATCGCGGCGGAAACGGTCTTTATCAAGCTTTTCGTTTGTGTCGGCGTCCCAAAATCGGCAGGTATCGGGCGATATTTCATCTGCTAAAACAATCGTGCCGTCTTTCAGTCTTCCGAATTCAAGTTTAAAGTCTACCAATTTAACTTTGAGAGAAAGAAAATATTCTTTAAGAATATCGTTAACCTTAAACGCCATAGCCTTAATTCCTTCAATTTCCTTTTTGGTTGCAAGCCCTAAAGCCAAAGCGTGGTAAGAATTTATAAGCGGGTCGTGCAAATCGTCGTTTTTATAAGAAAACTCTATGGTAGGCTCTGAAAATACAATGCCCTCCTTAACGCCGTAGCGCTTTGCAAAGGAGCCTGCCGAAATATTGCGTATTATAACCTCAAGCGGTACTATAGATACTTTTTTAACCACAGTTTCGCGGTCGTTAAGCTCCTCAACGAAGTGGGTGGGAACGCCGTGCTTTTCAAGCAGGCGGCAAAGATAGTTTGACATTTTGTTATTTATAACGCCCTTGCCGGTTATTGTGCCCTTTTTAAGCCCGTCAAGCGCGGTTGCGTCGTCTTTATAAGATACTATCACCAAATCGGGATCGTTTGTTGCAAAAACCTTTTTTGCCTTGCCCTCGTACAGCTGTGTTGTTTTCTCCATTTTAAATTCCTCCGTTAATAAACTCTTTTTCTATTGCTTTATTTTTTTCAAGTACCTTTTCGGCGTCGGCTTTGCGCTTTGTCTCTAACTTTTCGGCAAGAGCGCCGTCGCTTACGCTTAAAATTTCTATGCACAGCAAAGCGGCATTAACCGCACCGTCAATCGCAACCGTGGCAACGGGAATACCCGATGGCATTTGTACGGTTGAAAGCAGTGCGTCGATACCGCCTAAATTGCCGGATTTTATCGGTATACCGATAACCGGCAGGGTTGTGTTTGCGGCAACAGCGCCAGCTAAGTGCGCCGCCATTCCCGCAGCCGCTATCACGGCGCCAAAGCCATTCTCACGCGCCGATTTACTGAAACACGCTGCTTCTCCGGGCGTGCGGTGCGCAGAAAAAACGTGTATTTCAAACGGCACCCCAAATGAGGAAAGTGTATCCGCCGCTTTTTTTACAACCGGCAAATCGCTGTCACTTCCCATAATTATTGCTATTTTTTTCATTTTATCCCCTCCGGAATTAAAAAGGGCATACTTATCCTTTAAAAAAAGATAAGTATGCCCAGACGGTCGGCGTTTAAACTTTTCGGTCCATGTGGTGCTCCACTTATCCGTCAGTCCCAAAAAGCCTTTTCGTATATTGAAATTATATCATATCAGCTGCGATTATGTCAAGCAATTTAAATGATTTGCAGAATAACGGTCTGTAAGTTTGTCGATGATGTGTTACAAAAATCAGCACGGCGCGAAACCGTGCTGAAAGCGTTTATTTATGCGGTTTTGCGGCGGTTATGCTACCAACCACACAAACCGTTCCGTTTTGTTACTGCCGTATGTACCGTAGATTTGCTAATTTTAAAAACCTTTGCTGCCGCCCGAACCGTTGCGCCGGTTTTTAAAATGTATTCCCCCAGTTCCACTGCGCGGTCCAGCACCGTTTCTTTCATATCATCAACTCCTAAAAGGACTGTTTAATGATATGAAAAATTCGCGCAAAATATGCAGACAACCGGTTTGCAACCGCCATTTCCCCGGGACAATTTTAAATTTGTAAAATGCAGCGCTTTTTTAGAATAAAGTTTTGGCAATTCATAAGTCAAATATTGTTCCGGCAAGACCAAGAGAATTTAAATAATATTAAGGAGGGAAAAGCTTAAATGATTTTTATTGCAGCGCAACCGTTTTTCGGCAAACGGCCGCTGCACACCGTATTTAAGCAGCCCTTTTCTACCGGGTTGTATTATAGCACACCGGCTTTTATTTTACAAGAATAAACCTAAATTTCAACCCAAAACCGGTACAAATTCAGCCCACTGGGCCCGACTAATTCCGTATAAAACAGAGCGCTCGCCCTCGTCATCGGTAAATTCTTTTAACAAAGTCATTTGGTTTGCGCGGGCCGTTGCAGCAGAAGGCACATTATCCTTTTTCATGTAGGAATACACTTCGCCGAACGGCGTGTGCAAAAAGGCCCAATTGCGAACGGCCTGTACCGCCTCCTTGGCGTAACCGCGGCGCTGGTGCCGCCGTGCAATGTGGTAACCAATCTCCGGCAAAATGGTTCCATTTACGGTTTGCAGGGTTAATCCGCAATTGCCAATCATCTCCCGTAGATTTTAAACAAACGGCCCACAAGCCAAAACCAAACACCCGGTAACGCTCTATATTTATATTAATCCAATTTTGCACCCGTGTTTTGTTAAAGGTGTAAGGGTAATACCGCAAAATATCGGAATCGGCAAGCACGGCATACAGCGCGTTGAAATCCCCCGCCGTTAGTTCCCGCAAAAAAAGGCGCGGTGTTTCAAGTTTCATACAGTGTTTTCCTTTCCCGGCGTTTTACCGGTTTAAATTTTTAAGCTTTATTGTTTTAAATTTTATTGCCCGCTTTATTTTGCCCGCCGCCCCAGATAGCGCCGCACCTGCTTTTTATATTGCTCATACGGCGCCCCGAACACGCCGGTTAAATACCGCTCCTCCTGCAAAATTTGCAAATGCAGCATAACTGCCGCAAAAACCGAAAACAGTACCGTTAAAGGGTTAAAGTACAGCAGCAACACGCCCGTGTATTGCAAATTGAACCCCAAAAAGGCCGGGTTACGGCTAAATTTGTAAATGCCGGAAGTAACCAGCTTGGTTTGGCTTTTTTTAGGAATACCTGCCCGCCAGCTGTCGCGCATGCGAAGTACCGAGACAAGAAAAATTAAATCCCCCAGCAGGCCAAGGCAAAAGCCGGTAAAGCGCGCGCCGGCGGGCATAAGGCTCCAGCCCAAAGCAACCGAGAGCAATTGCGCCGCAGGCACTCCGGCTGTAGCAACGCCCATAAGCACCTCTACCCGGTGCAAAGATTTTTCTTTTCGTTGCCCTATTTGGTTGGTTTGAATACCCTGCCGCTTTTGCGCCAACATTTTCGCAAAGTAAATTCCGTAAAACAGCGCCAGCACCAAAAGCGTTAGCCCAGCGTAAGGCAAGTGCTTTTCTAATTGAAATTTCACGGTGTTTGTTCTCCCCTTTTAACACAGCGGTTTAAAAATTTAATTTGCGCCTTGGGGTAAAGCCTGTGCTCCCCCTTGGTAATATTAGCCCATTGCATCATATTTTTATGTACGGTGTACATTATACCAAATCAACCGCTTGGTGTTAACCAAACGGTTGCCGCCCTAAAAATTAAGGCTGCCGCAATTTTGTTTTAAATTTTAAATTACTCTAACTCAAAAGCGCCGGTATAAAGCTGGTAATAACTGCCCTTTTGGGCAATCAGCTCGTTGTGGCTGCCGCGCTCAATAATGCGTCCGTGATCCAGCACCATAATAACATCGGCATTTTGCACAGTAGAAAGCCGGTGCGCAATCACAAACACGGTTCGGCCCTTCATTAAGCCGTCCATGCCCTTTTGTACCAATGCCTCGGTGCGTGTATCAATGGAAGAGGTGGCCTCGTCTAAGATCATAACCGGCGGATCAGCCACGGCGGCGCGCGCAATAGAAATTAACTGCCGCTGCCCTTGCGAAAGGCCGGAACCGTCGCCGGTCAGCACAGTTTGGTAGCCGTCCTTTAGCATGTTAATAAATCCGTCGGCGTTGGCCAGCCGTGCCGCGGCAATACACTCCTCATCAGTAGCGTTTAGCCGCCCGTACCGAATATTATCCATCACCGTGCCGGTAAACAGGTTTACATCCTGCAGAACCACCCCTAAACTGCGGCGCAAATCCTCTTTTTTAATTTTGTTAATATTAATGCCGTCGTACCGAATTTTGCCGCTTTCAATATTGTAAAACCGGTTAATTAAATTGGTTATGGTTGTTTTGCCGGCGCCGGTTGCCCCAACAAAGGCAACCTTTTGCCCCGGCTTAGCGTAAAGCGAAATGTTGTGCAGCACAGTTTTTTCCGGGCTGTAGCCAAAGGTAACATCCTTCAGCTCTACCTGCCCGGCCAGCTTTTGGTAGGTAACGCTGCCGCCCCTGTGCGGGTGGCGCCAGGCCCAAAGCCCGGTGCGTTCGGGCGATTCGGTAAGCTTGCCGTTTTGCTCTTTGGCGTTTACCAGGGTAACATAGCCCTCGTCATCCTCGCTTTTTTCGTCTAACAGCTTAAAAATACGCCCGGCGCCGGCCAGAGCCATTACAATGGAGTTTACCTGCTGCGTTACCTGGTTAATAGGCATGGTAAAGTTTTTGCTAAGCAGCAAAAAGGCGGCAATGTTGCCCAGCGTTAGGCCCGAAAGTCCGCCAAAATTTACCCCTGGAATATTCCCTAACCCGGTAATGGCCAACAGCGCGCCCAGCGCCGCAATTAAAACATACTGCAAATGGCCTAAATTGCCCATAATCGGCATCATAATATTCGCAATGCGGTTGGCGTTGGTCATGTTTCCGCAAAGCTCGTTATTCAGCTTGTCAAAATTCTGCTCGGCAGTGCGCTCGTGGCAAAAAACCTTAATAACCTTTTGGCCGTTAATCATCTCCTCAATATAGCCGTTTACCTTGCCTAAAGAATCCTGCTGCTGCACAAAGTATTTACCGCTTTTGGTTGCCATTTTGCCGGCCAGCGCCATCATAACCGCCACGGTAAGCAGCACAAACAGCGTTAGGTACACGCTGGTTGAAAGCATGGCGCAAAAAACCGAAACAATGGTAATGGCGGAGGAAAGCGTTTGCGGAATGCTTTGCGAGATCATTTGCCGCAGCGTGTCGGTATCGTTGGTGTAGTGGCTCATAATATCGCCGTGAGCGTGGGTATCAAAATAACGCAGCGGCAGGGTTTGCATGTGGGTAAACATGGCATCGCGTATGGTTTTAAGCACGCCCTGCGCCACCGTGATCATTATTAAATTAAAGCACAGCGTTGCCCCAATGCCAACAAGGTAAATGCCGGCCATTTTTAAAACCGCCAGCAATAGGCTGCTGTAATCGGCCCGGCCGCCCGCCCGCAGACTTTGCAGCAGCGGGGTAATGTAATCGTCTATTACCGAGCCCACAAAGGTAGAGCCCTTTACGCCGGCAACAGCGCTGATAATAATGCAAATAACCACCAACAGCAAACGGAATTTGTACGGCTTTAGGTAAGAAATTAGGCGTTTAATTACCCCTTTTTCAAGCTTTTGGCCGGGCAGGCGCATATTGCGGCGGCCGCCCGGACCGTGCCCCGGTGTTCTGGTTGTCATTGTAACGCACCCCCTTTGTTTTGCGAAGTGTAAACCTCGCGGTAAATGTTGCTGCTTTGCAGCAATTGCTCGTGGGTACCGGCGGCAACAATTTTGCCGTTATCAAACACCAAAATTAAATCGGCCGCCTGCACCGAGGAAATGCGCTGGGCAATAATCAGCTTGGTGGTTTGCGGCAGTTCGTGAATCAGCGCATTACGAATCAGCAAATCTGTTTTTGTATCTACCGCGCTGGTAGAATCATCTAAAATTAAAATTTTGGGCTTTTTCAGCAAAGCGCGGGCAATGCAAAGGCGCTGCTTTTGTCCACCCGAAACATTGGTGCCCCCCTGCTCTATGTAGGTGTTGTACCCCTGCGGCAAGGCGGTAATAAATTCATTGGCCTGCGCCAGCTTGCAGGCGTGCACCAGTTCCTCCTTTGTAGCCTGCTCGTTGCCCCATTTTAAGTTTTCCGCAATGGTGCCCGAAAACAGCACATTTTTTTGCAGCACCACGGCAACAGCATTTCGCAGGGCTTCTAAATCGTACTCCTTAACATTGCGCCCACCCACCAAAACGGCGCCCTCGGTAGCGTCGTACAGGCGGGGAATAAGGTTTACAAAGCTGGATTTTGCGCTGCCTGTGCCCCCAATAATGCCAACCGTTTGGCCCGATTTTATTTGCACCTGAATGTTTTTTAGGCAGTATGATTCGGGGCGGCCGGCGTAGCTGAAGCTAACATTTTTAAATTCTACGCTGCCGTTTGGTACCTCTAATACCGGCTTTTTGGGGTTTTGCACCGTGCTTTGCTCGTTCAAAATTTCGCAAACGCGCTCGGCACAGGCCTTAGAAATAGTTAGCTGCACAAAAATCATAGAAAGCATCATTAAGCTCATTAAAATTTGCGAAGCGTAGGAGATTAGGCTCAGCAACTCCCCTTGGGTTAAGCTGTTAGAAACAATAAGGTGCGAGCCAAACCAGGCAATGGCCAAAATGCTGCCGTACATACAAAACTGCATAAGCGGCGAGTTAAAGGCCAGCAGCCGCTCGGCCTTAGAAAAATCGCGGTAAATGCTTTGCGAAACGGTTTTAAACTTTTGCCCCTCGTGCTCGGCACGGACATACGATTTTACCACCCGAATGCCGCTTAAATTCTCCTGCACTACATTATTCAGCTTGTCGTAGGTTTTAAATACCCGCTCAAAAATGGGGTGGGCGTGCGTCATAATAAAATAAAGGCCAACGCCCAGCACCACAATAACCAGCAAAAAGATTAAAGAAAGCCGCGCATTAATGCTAAAGGCCATGATAAGCGAAAAAATAAACATTGCCGGGCTGCGAAACGCCACCCGTACCCCCATTTGAAACGCCATTTGCAGGTTGGAAACATCGGTTGTCATGCGCGTTACAATGCCGGAGGTTGAAAATTTATCAATACTGGAGAAAGAAAAGGTTTGCACCTTGTAGTACATATCGTGCCGCAAATTTTTGGCAAACCCGGCCGAGGAGGTTGCGGCGTAATGCCCCGCCAGGCCCCCAAAGGTTAGCGAAAGCGCGCAGCAGCCAATTAAAACCGCGCCAATTTTTAAAATGTAAGCCATATTGCCGGCGCCGCCGTTACCGTTAATGCCGTTATCGATTAACCGTGACATCAGCAGCGGAATAATTACCTCCATAATTACCTCCAGTGTTACGGTAATGGGGGCTAAAACGGTATCTTTTTTATACTCCCGCACACAGTGCAGCAAGCGTTTGATCATAGCGGTTGCTCCTTTTCTAAATTCGTTTTAATTTTTTGCAGGGTAGCTAAAAAATCGCGCTGCTCCTCCGGGCTCAGCCCGTTTTGCATTTGGTTTTCCAGGCGTTCTACCCCCCGCTCAAAATACTCGTGCCGCAAAACGGCCTTTTGGGTTAATTGCAGCTTTTTCAGCCGTTTATCGCCGGCAACCGGGCTGCGGGTAATTAGGCCGTCCTTTTCCATAACCTGCAGCATGCCCGTAACGGTAGAGCGCTGCACCGAAAATTCAGCCTCAATATCCCGCTGAAAAACCTCGCGGTTTTGGTTGCGGTAAAGGTAGCCAATAATAAAGCCCTGCATACGGGTCAGCTTTTCGTAATTTTGCTGCCGCATATATTGCTCAATTTGCTTTTTAACCAAATTGGTAACCAGCCGCAGCTGAAAACCAATGTTATTTTGCGGATCCAAAATATTCCCCCTTAAACCGGCTAAGCCCGGCGCCCTACGGCGGCGCCGGCGTTGTTTTTGCAGCCTTGCGCAAAATTGGAAGTGCCGGCCGCCGCTTGCGGGCAGCTTGCCCCTTTGTTTCCCTGCTCCGGCCGCACCTGGCCAAACACCGGCTTTTAAATGCGTGCCAAGCGGCACACAAGCCCGGCAAATTCAAAATAAATGTTAGTGCCCTAACAATTTACTTTTTTATTATAAACACCCCTTGCGCAATTGTCAAGGGGTGTTTTACGGTTTTATGTTTTATTTACAAATGCGGCACCAAAAGCAGTAAAGCGCCAAAGCGGCGGCCCTTGCCGGTGCCGCCTAACTAATTACCCGGTACAAAAACGGAGCAAAATTGCTTTGCTCGCAAAACTCGGCGTTTCGCTCCAAAATTTCGTGCAGCTTGGCAAGGTCTTTTTTAAAATACCCGGGCAAAGTGCTCTCCCCGGTAATCTCCACCCGATCGGCGTCGCACTCGCTCCACAAAAGATCCCAAAACGCGCTCCAATTATGGCCGTAAAAGTTAGGAAAATTAAACGCCTGCCGTATTCTTTCGTGCAGCTCGTAGTAGCCCTTGCAGCCTGTTAAATCTAATTGAATACCTTTCATTTTAACCCCGCTCAATAGGTTGGCCGCCCTAAGTCGCAAGGCGCCGCCAATTTTTAATAGCCATATTTTTTGCGCTTGGCAGCAATAAAAATCAGTGACACCGCGCAGGCAACCAGCTCGGCCGCTACAACTGAGAACCAAATGCCGTTAATACCAAAAATTAGGGGCAACAGCAACACGGCCGCAACCTGAAACACCAAAGTTCGTAAAAAAGAGATTAAGGCCGATGTTAGCCCGTCGTTAAGCGCGGTGAAAAAGGCCGAACCAAAAATGCTAAGCCCGGCAAATAAAAAGGAGAACGAGAAAATTTGGAACCCACGCGCCGTTAGCTGCAGCAGCTCGGCATCGTACCCCACAAAAAAACGAGCCAGCGGCGTGCCAAACAGCTCGGCCAACAGCAGCATAGCAACCGAGCAGCCGCCAATTAGCACAAAGCTTTTGCAGCGCAAGGAGCGCAGCTCACCGTGGTTGCCCGCCCCAAAGTGAAAGCTAACAACCGGCGCCATGCCAATAGAGTAGCCAATAAACACCGCAATAAACACAAAGTTTACATACATTAACACCCCGTAGGAGGCCACGCCGTTTTCGCCGGCGTACTTCATAAGCTGAAAATTATACAGCATATTTACCAGCGACATTGAAACGTTGCTCATAAGCTCGGAGGAACCGTTGGCAGCGGCCTTGAGCAGCGCTTTGCCGTTGTAGCCGGTTTTGCCAAGGCGCAGCGGGCTGTTGTTTTTGCGAAAAAAGTAGCAAAGCGGAATGACCGCCCCAACCAGCTGGCTCAGTGCGGTTGCAGCGGCGGCGCCGGCAATGCCCCAACCAAATCCGCCAACAAAAAGGGCGTCCAGCACCATGTTGGTAACGCCGCTAACAACGGTTGCAATTAGCCCCAGCGTTGGCTTTTGCGCCGTTACAAAAAAGCTTTGAAACTCCTGCTGCAAAATAAAGGCCGGCGCGGCGGAAATAATAATTCGTCCGTACAGCACGCAGTTTTGCAGCATGGCGCCGTCGGCCCCCAGGGCCACAGCAATTGGCCGAATAAAAATAAAGGCCAAAACGCTAATAGCCGTACCCAAAGCGGCCGAAAAATAAACAAACAACGAAAAAAGTCGGTTGGCCTTTTCGGCCCGGCCCTGCCCCATGTATTTAGCCACTAAAGCGCTGCCGCCGGTGCCAAACATAAAGCCAACGGTGCCCAGCAGCATTAAAAAGGGCATTATTAAATTAACGGCGGCAAAAGCGGTTTTGCCCGCGTAGTTTGAAACAAAAAATCCGTCTACCACGCCGTAAATGGAGGTAAACACCATCATAGCAACCGAGGGCAGCGTAAACTGAATAAGCCGTTTGTAGCTAAAACTGTCTGATAATTTGATGTTCATACTTCACCTTTTCGTTTTATAACAATAGTTAAAAGCGGCCGCAAGGCCGAACCGCACCAACCGTTTTGCGGCAATTTTTAATAAACACCCTTCCCGAGCGGTGACACAAAAAGTTTTGCAAAAAAACAGAACGGGCGTGCGCCCGAGCCAAAGCCCCGGCGCATACCCTTTTAAAAACCTTTTATTAAACTTTGCGCCTTACCAAAAAGGCAAGCAAAAAAGCCGCCGTTTTGCCCCTTTAGGCAGGCTTGGCTGCGGGCACCACGGTTAAGCGGCAACAGCCAAAACAAGTGCCGCCCGGCTTAAAAAATTATTCTTCCTCCGGCATTTCCCAGTTGTGCCAAATGGCCTGAACATCGTCGTTTTCCTCAAACATATCAATCATTTTTTCCATGTTTTCAATGTCGGCCGGGTCGGTCAAGGTCGTCATGGTAGTTGGCACATACTCCACCTCGGCCGAAAGAAAGCTGTAGCCCTTGGCCTCTAAGGCGTCGCGCACCTTGCCTAAATCGTTCGGCGGGGTAGTAATTTCAAAAACATCGCCGTCGGTGTTAAAATCGTCGGCGCCGGCCTCTAAGGCGTCTTCCATAACGGTGTCCTCCTCCAGCCCGGCGGCGTCTACCGTAATGGTGCCAACGCGGTTAAACATAAACATAACCGAGCCGTTTTGCCCCAAATTGCCGCCAAATTTATCAAAATAATGGCGCACATCCCCGGCGGTGCGGTTGCGGTTTTCGGTTAACGCCTCTACAATCACGGCAACGCCGCTGGGGCCGTAGCCCTCGTAAATAATGTTTTCGTAAACCTTGCCGTCATCCTCGCCCGCGGCTTTTTTAATAATGCGGTCAATGTTGTCGTTCGGTACATTGGCGGCCTTAGCCTTGGCAATAACATCCTTCAGCTTACTGTTTACATTTGGGTCCGGTCCGCCGGCTTTAACAACTACCGCCAATTCGCGGCCAATTTTGGTAAATACCTTGGCGCGCTGCTGATCGGTTTTTTCCTTTTTTCTTTTAATTGTGCTCCACTTGGAGTGTCCCGACATAGTCATTCATCCCTTCAAAATATTCAAATATTGGTGCTGACGCACCAATAAGCTAAAACAAAAATAAGCCTGCCAAAGGCGCCTTTTAAGCCGGCACCTTACCCCAACGGCAAGCCAACACTAATAACAGCGGTTTGCCCCTTTGGGGCTTGCACAGCGCCAAGGCTGCCGGCAAAGCTGAAAAGCGTTTTTTGCTTTAAAAGGCTTTGGCATTGCTTTAAGAAGCTTTAGTATTGCTTAAAAAGCGGTTTAAAAAGTCGTTGTTGTTTTTTAAATTTTCGGCCATTTTCTCGTCCCGCTCTATGAGCGTGTTTTTAACAATTCGGCGGGAAAGCATTAAGGCTTTGGGCCATTGCAGGCTGCTGTCGCACTGCTTTTGCGCCGCCGTGTAAAGGCCGTTTAGGTTGAGGTCTACCGCGCGGCCGTTGTTGAGCGGGAGGTTTAGATTTTCCATAAATCCGCCCTCGGTAATGCTGTTTAGCCAGTTAAAGCTGGCGTCGTCGGTAATTATTAACAGCGCGCCGGAATTGTTCATAAGCTGCGACTGCAGCTTTTGCCTTTGTCCGTTTACAACCTCTCGCGTAGAAAAGGCGCTGCTGTAGGTGCAATCTAACAGCCGCACATTCGCGGTGCCGTCGCCGTTTAAATCGGCAGCGTAGGCGCCAAGCTGCTGTTCTAACGCCGTTATCTGCGCGTTGGAAAACTGCACCTCGGAGCTGGCCAGCAGCAGGGTGTAATCGTACTTTGGGGCGCGGGCGCACTGTGTAACCGAAACGGCAACCGTAACCGCCACCACCAGCGCTACCACCGTGTACCACTTGTAGTAGTACCAAAAATTTGCAAGCCGCGCGAAAAACCCGCGTTTTGCCGCTGTTTTTAACATAAAAACACCTCTGCCATTGGCGCCAACGCCGTATAGTATACCACAACCAACGCAATAATGCAACCGCATTTGCCGGTTTTACCCGGCCAGGGGCGTTACACCGTCCAGTTTTCCGGGTTATACAGCACGACGGCCGAAAGGGTGCCGTCTACAAAAATAAAGTTTAACACATTTTTGCCGGTAACATAGCTTAGCTTTTCACAATTGGCCGGCGTAGTTGGCATAAAAAATACATCATCATCGGTTGCGGCCGATTTTTCGTATTTTAAATCGCCCATGGCGGCAATAACATCCTCCTGCGCGTAAACCCCGCCCATAGAAAAATTGTAAGCGTACTCCCGCGCAACAATTAGGCTAATGCCGTTCTCCTTTTTTGCTTTTTCGTAGCAAAAAAGCACGCTGCCGCCGTCTAACCAAACAGTTTTTTCGCCCTGCGTTTCGGTTAGGTCGTCTACCTCGGCGCCGGGTTCTACCGTATCTTTAAACTTTTCTTTTAACTCGTCTACGTTCGCGCCAAGCGCAAATTTAATTTCGGGAATTTTGCCGCCGGCCGCCAAGGCGGCAATATCTACCGCGTAGGCCGAAGAGCTTGCTTTGGCGTTTTCATTCCCTTTTTGGGTGCCGCAGCCGCAGCAAAGGACCGCCAGCAGGGCTGCTAAAAACAGGGCTGTTAATTTTTTCATTTTTCACCGCTCCTTTTAAAATACCTTTTTAAATTGCCCTAAAAGCTTAGGGAATAATTTTGTAAGACGGGGTATCGCTGTATTTATTAAGCTCTGTAAAAAAGTAGGCGTTAAAAATACTTTTTAAAACGTTACCGCTGTAGGTGCCGTATTCGCCGTGTTCAATAATAACCGAAACGGCTATTTCGGGGTTGTCGTACGGGGCAAACGCAATAAACACGGTGTGGTCTTTGCCCGAGTTTTCGGCCGTACCGGTTTTGCCGCCTACTTTAATGGGGTAATTGCTGAAAATGCGGCTGCCGGTACCGTCCTCGGTTACCGAGAGCATGCCCTCTTTTACCGTGTTAATAACCGATTGACTCAGCTCGGCCTTGTTCAGCACCTTAGCCTGGTTTTTAAGCACCGTGGTGTTTTGGCCGTAGGCGGTTATTTTATCTATTAACGTTGCCTTGTAGCGGGTGCCGCCGTTGGCAATGGTGGCGGCGTAGCAAGCCATTTGCAGCGGGGTAAACGAATTATCCGACTGGCCAATAGCGGCTGAAAGGGTGTAACCGGCGTACCATTTTTCGCGGCTGGAAGGGCCGGCCAAAATGCCCTTGCTTTCATCAATTTCTACCCCCGTGTACTCCCCAAGGCCCAGCATACGGCAATATTTATTCATGTTATCAATACCCAAACGGCGGCCAACATCAAAAAAGTAGTAGTTGCAGGACTTTGCCAGTGCACGGTTTAGGGTAATGGCGCCGTGGGTGCCCATGCAGTGCGGTGGTTTGGTATCTTTATAATAAGTGTAAGTGTGGCGGCAGATAATGGTCTCCTGCGGGGTAATAACCCCCAGCTGCAGCGCCGCGCAGGCAACGGCCGGCTTAAAGGTAGAGGCCGGTGGGTAGGTGCCGTTAAAAGCCCGGTTAAACAGCGGCTTGCCGGTTTTGTCGTTGGCTAATTTTTGGTAGTTTTCTTTATAATCCTTGTAGGTGTAAGAGGGGTAATTGGCGGCCGCAATAACGCCAAAGGTTTTAATGTTAACGGCAACGGCCGTACCGGCGCTGGCGTTAATGCCGTCTTTTTTTAACTGCTCTACCGTACTTTTTAAGGCGTTTTGCGCCGCCATTTGCACGGTTTTATCCAGCGTTAGGCGCACTGTATTACCCTGCACCGGCTGCTTGGTAACGGTGGAGGAAAGTATTTTGCCCTTGGCGTTTACCCGGTAGGTAATTTCGCCGTCCTGCCCACGCAGGTACTCCTCCTCGGCCTTTTCAATGCCGCTTTTACCAACCTTATCGTTATAAGAGTAGCCCTTTTCCTTGTAGGTTTCCCAATCGTCGGCGTAAATGGGGCCAACATTCCCAATAATGTGCGGCGCAACCGAATCGGCCGAGTATTCCCGGAACGAGGCAATTTCAACCGTTACGCCGTTTTCGGCAAAGTACTGATTTTCGGAAACCACCGTCATGACCTCACTGCTAACATCCTCGGCAAAGGTGTAAGGCGCGGTAATAGAAAAGCCGGCGCGGTCCATGGTGTAGCGCACGCCCATAATGCGACGCTGCTGCTCGGTGCTGTAGCCCTGCAGCTGGTACAGCTCTACCATTGCGTTAAAGCAATTTTCGGCCGTTGCGTAGTGGGCAAGGTTTAGGTTTTTTAGCAGCTTTTTGGTGGCGTCGGAATCGGCCGCCTCGGTAAAACCGTAGGGGCTTTGCTTGTTCAGCGGCAGATCGTCGGCCCAGGATTGATTGTTTTGCAGCAGCTGCATTAACACAACAATTACATCATTTAGCGTGTTTTTGTTAATAGAAGCGTAATTAAATGCCAAATTGTAGCCCGCACGGTTGGTAGCAAGCGGGCGGCCGTAATAATCTAAAATCTCCCCGCGGGAGGCTTTAATGGGGGCCTTAATGGTAGAAATACCGCTGCCCTGCGCCGTGTAGGTGGCCGCTTTTAAATATTGCAGCTCAAACAAGCGGGAAAAGAACAGCACAAAGCTTAGCACCACCAAAATAACCGCGGTAAACATTCGGCGCTTATCGCGCTTTTTTAAAATTGCCTCTTTACTGGGCACCTAAAGCCCCCCTTTCTTAAGCACGCAAAGTTTTTTGCACGCCTTAAAATAAGTTTTAGCCCCAAAACGGGGCTTATAATGTTTTTTCACAAGCCATTTGCCCTATTAAACGGATTTTCATACCATTTTAAAGGGCTTTATGCGCTCCGGGCGCTTTGTTAAAAGCCGACCCGAACGCCCAAATTTACTGCACCGCTATGGCGTAGCGCCGCTGCAGGCGTTTTACCAAAAAGTAAAACGGCAGCACCGCAAAGCCGGTGTAAACGGCCGAGGGCAGCGCGTAGTACAATAGCAGCTGCACGGCGCCGGGCTCCCCCCGCAGCACATACAAAACAAACCACTTTAAAAGGTGATACAGCAGCGAGGCGCCAAGGCCGCCCAAAAGCACCGCCTTAAGGTTTTTGTTTAACCAGTAACGGTAAATTAAGCCAACGGTCACCGCCAGCACCATAAAGGTAACGGCGTTAAAAAACGAGGCCCGGCCGGCTAAAGTATCTAACGCCAGGCCAAGGCAAAGGCCGTACCAAAAGCTGGTCCACTCCCCCAACAGGCAAGCCATTGCCAGCAAAAGCGCCAACAGCAGCTGCGGGTACGCGTGCCCTATTTTAAAGCTAAAAAAAGAGATTTGCTGCAACAGCAGCAGCAAAAAGCTTAAAAGCCCCAGCAACCCGTAAAATGCCGGGGCGTGGCGCTGTTCGTTCACAATCATTTTTTTGCCCCCGAAACAGCCTGCCCCTGCCCGTTAAAGTAGGTGATAACCATTACATCGCGCAGCTCGGCAAAATTAACGGCCGGGTTAATTTCAGCGTACAACGCGGTGTTAAATTTGTCGTTGTGAATTCCCTCTACCTGGCCTACGGTAATGCCGGCCGGGAACACACCGCCGCCCGAGGTTACAATGTAATCGCCAACCGCAACGCCGGAGCTGCGCAGTACATTGGTTAAGCGGGTTTTGTTTTTTTCGGCCAAATTCAATTCGCCGGTAATAATGCCGGTGTCGCCGGTGCGGCTATCCATACCGCCGCAGCTAATGGCCGAATCCAGCACGGTTGTTACCTTGCAGTAGGAGGCGTTGACTTCGGATATGTAGCCCACCAGCCCCTCCTCGGTAATAACCGGGTCATTTTTTTTAATGCCCTGTAAGGAGCCTTTGTTAATGGTAAAGGAGCCGTACGGGTCCTCCTGATTGCGGGAAATAACCGTAGCCGGCTGCATTAAAAAGTCGCTGTGCTGCTCTTTAATGCTGTAATATTTTTGGTATTGCTCGTTTTCCTGCTTGGCTTTTTCAAAGTCGGTCAGCTGCTCGGTAAGGCTGTTTACCTGCGATTTTAGGGAGGAGTTTTCCAGCATAAGCTCCTCGTTGGAGCCAATTTTTTTACCCAGATCCCGCACCCAGTTTTCACAGCTTTTAAACACCCCTTGTACCGAGGTTGTTACCGTGCCCACCACGCTGTTTAACGGGGAGCTTGCCCCGCCGAACAGGCCGGCTACCAAGGCGGCTACCAGCACAAAGCAAAATACTGAAAGAATAATTTTAAATTTGTGACTGCGAAAGAAAAATCGCACTGTATTCACCCCTACTTTTACAACGGGTTTAGCGTTTTGGCTTTAAAAACCAAGCTTAAAGCCAAATTCTTATTCTTTTACTTAAAAACCACACGCCTTAAATTTTACATAAGGCTGTTTCAAACTAGCGCGCCTTAGCGTTTACACCGCAAAATTCGGTTTGGCGTTTGCCGGCGAATTTTTAATATCTTTTAAGCTTTTTAAAGGTGTTTTCGGTAAAATCGTGCCGTTCCAGCTCGGCCGCGGTGCCTAAAACAACGCAGTCCAGCGGGTTTTCTGCCACAAATACGGGAATCCCCGTTTCCTGCTGCATTAATTGGTCCAGCCCGCGCAGCAGTGCGCCGCCGCCGGTTAGGGTAATGCCGCGGTCAATAATATCGGCCGAAAGCTCGGGCGGGGTTTTTTCCAGCGTTTGGTGCACGGCGTCAATAATCTGGGCCACGGTGTCGGCCATGGCGGTACGCACTTCTGCCGCTGTAATTACAATGCTTTTGGGCAGGCCGTCTACCAAATTGCGGCCCTTAATTTCTAAGCTGCCCTCGTCCTCGTATTCCATGGCGGAGCCCAGTTCAATTTTAATTTGCTCGGCCGTGCGCTCCCCAATTAACATATTGTGCACCTTGCGAATGTAGCTGATAATGGCTTCATCCAGCTTGTCCCCCGCTACGCGAACCGACTGCGCCGTAACAATATCCCCCAGCGAAAGCACCGCAACCTCACTGGTGCCGCCGCCAATATCTACCACCATGCAGCCCTGGGCGTCCTCCACCGGAAGGCCGGCGCCAATGGCCGCGGCTTTAGGCTCTTGAATTAAGCTGATGTTTGCGCTGCTGGCGCCGGCCTGCAGCGCTGCGTCGTGCACGGCGCGGCTTTCAACCTCGGTTACACCGGCCGGAATACAGATCATTACCCGCACCCGCGTAAAAATAGAGCCGTGCAGCGCCTGCCGAATAAACTTTTTTAACATGGCGGCGGTTACATCAAAGTCGGCAATTACGCCGTCCTTAAGCGGGCGCACCGCCACAATAGAGCCGGGCGTGCGGCCGATCATCTCCTTCGCCTCCTGGCCTACCGCTTTTACAATGTCGTTTCGAACATCGTACGCTACTACCGAAGGCTCGCGCATTACAATGCCCTTGCCTTTAATGCAAACCAGGGTGTTTGCCGTTCCAAGATCAATGCCAATATCACGGGTAAACATAATTGTTTTTCCTCCAAAGGCTGCGTTGCTGCGTTTTTTTCAGCGCGGCAAAGCAGCCGTTATTTTACTGTTTGTTCTTGTTTGCGTTTGGGGTGGCCGCAAAAAAGCGAATGGCGTGCGGAATATTCTCAATGAATATTTCCGGCGCGCCGGGCTGCTTTTCGCCGTCCAGCGTCCAGTTCATTTCCCCCGAGGCGGTAACCTTAATTTTGGCCGTGTGGTACATTTTAATATACTCGCCGCTAAAATTTTGCGCCAACAAATCGCCAATAATTTTGTTCAGCTGCTGCAAATTTTCGGGGTAGCGAATTAACAGCAGTTCAAAAACGCCGTCATTCAGCGCAACAAGGTGCTGTTTTAATTTAATCAGCCCCCCAAGGGAGGTGGTGTTGGTCACCGCGCCGAAAATGTAATCGTCCTCCAGCTGCTGGCCGTTAAACTCAAACCGCACCCGGCAGCGGCGAATACTGCCAAGGCTTTTAATGCCCTCTAAAATATAGGCGGCGTGGCCCAAAATGTTTTTAACCTCCTGCGGGGCGTTGTAAGAGGCCTCGGTAAACGCGCCGAACGAAGCTACATAGTTAAAGTATCTGCCGGAAAAGCTGCCAATATCCAACAAAACGGGGGTAGAATTTAAAATAAGGTCTACCGCGCTGAGCACATTTTTAGGGATGCCAAGGCTGTTGGCAAGGTCGTTGGTGGTACCAACCGGCAAATAGCCCAGCGGCAGGTTTACCCCGCCCGCCATTAAACCGCCAATTACCTCGTTCAGCGTGCCGTCCCCGCCGGCACAAACTACGGCGTCGTAATCGGGCGGGCAGGTTTGGGCCAGCCGGTGCGCGTCCCCTCGCTTTTGGGTAAAGGCCACGGTGGGCAGGCAGCCGTTTTTGCAAAATTTATCAATAATCTGCGAAAGCTTGTTTAAAATCTCCCGCCGGCCGGAAACCGGATTAATAATTAAGAGGATCCGTTTTTTAATTTCCACCCCGCGCGCCCCTTCCCTTTATTTTTAAAAATGCCAGCGCTTATATTCGTATAGCGTTACAGAATATATTATAATATTTTAGGCCCCCCAATTCAAGTGCTAAATGTAAATTATATGCAACTTTTAAAAAAATAAAACCCCCAAAGCGGGGATTTTAAAATAGAACGCTTACCTAAAATTTTTGTTTTGCCGGCCGGAGGTTAACAATGCTCGCTTTAACAACGCTTGCACTTAAATTTTCTTTCAAACGGGTGCTTGGCTGCGTCGCCACGGTTAAACCGGGCAAGCCTTACCGGTAAATTACCGTTTTTGGCACCACCCGCTCTAAGGTTTCGGCCATGCGCTCGTTCGGGGCAATAACCACCAGCACCGCGCCTTTTTTGGCGTGCCGGGTAATAAAGTAAAGCTGGTTTTCGTCGGTAGGGTTGCAGCAAAGGTGCCGCTCGCCAAAGCTTTGGTTTTTTAAGCGAGCCGCGGCGGCAGCATTGTAAGCGCCGGCCTGCTCTACCCGGCGCAAATTAAAGGTAATTAAGCGGCGGCGTTTTTCTTTGCCAATAATGCGGTCAATATCCAGCTCGTCGTTTGTAATAATGTATTCATACTCTACACACAGCATTTTTACGGCCTTACTCAGCCCCCAAATTACAAAAAACGAAAGCAAAATAACAAAGCTCATAAAAAACGGTTTATTCAGCGCCAACAGCACCATAAAAAACACCAGCAAAAAGGCCAGCAAATAAAGGGCAATTGCCAGTGCCACCGTGCCGGCCGTTTTTTTAATTTTAACCAGCTGCTCAAAAAAAATATCCATTCCGCTCACCTGCTTACTAAAACTGCTATTATTTTACCATTATTTTGCACGCTTTGCAAGGACAATATGTAAATAGTTTTGGGGTTGTTTTTAAAATAAACACAAATTTTCAATGTTTCTTCAAGCTTTTATGCTATAATGGTTCTTAATGGCCCAGAAAAGGGCTGCAAAATTCAGTTTGGGGTGACGGCATGAAACTTTTATTGGCAGAGGATGAGGCCCGCATGGCGCAGGCGCTGTGTCGCCGCAGCCTGAACGCGCCGGACGGCCAATTGCGGTTTGCCGACATTACGCTGGACTCCGGCACCTTTTTGCTAAGCTGCGCCACCACGGGGCAATGCGTGCGGCTAAGCGAAGGCACTGTGCTAAAGTAACGGCAAAGCCCCCAACAAACACCAAACAGCCCCCGCGGCCGCCAAAGCCAGCTGCGGGGAATTTGTTTTGTTATTTAGGGCAAATTTTGCAGCCGGCTGCGTTTGGCGCGGCGCACACGGTTAATGTGCCGCTCAAAACTGCCGCTCTCCAGCAGCTCGGTTAAAACCAACTGCTCAAAGGTTGGCACCGTGCAGGAGTAAAAGCCCAGCTTTTGCTCAAAGGGCTTTACCAGCTGCCGGGGCAGCACCATGTAGCTCATTCGCATAGCCGGGGAAATGGTTTTAGAAAAGGTATTTAAGTAAATTACATTCCCCTTGCCGGAAAGGGCAAATAGCGTTTCGGTCGGCTTAGCAAAAACCGAGAATTCCGAGCCGTAGTCCGACTCTAAAATAAACCGGCCGCCGCTGCCCGCCCAACGAATGTATTCGTGCCGCTTGCTGGCCGTTGCCGTTACCCCGCTGGGAAAGCTGCGGTACGGCGTGGTGTGCAAAACGGTGGCGGCCGTAGCGGCCAGGGCGGCGGTTTGAATGCCATCCGGCCCCAGGGGCAGCCGCTCGTAGGTTACGCCGGCCGCCGTGTAAATTTGCTCTATTTTTTCGTAAGCCGGAAATTCCAGCCCGTAAACCCGTTTTTGGCCCAGCAGCTGCAAAATTAAGCCGTACAAATACTCGGCCCCGGCACCAATTACAATTTGCTGCGGCAAAACCGGTATGCCGCGGTTGCGCGCCAAGTAGTTTTTTAAAGCAATTTGCAGCTCTAAACAGCCCGAATTGGGCGATTTTTGCAAAATAGCGCCATGGTACTCGGTTAACACCCGGCGCATAGTTTTGCTTAAAACCGAAAGGGGGAATTCGGGGTAATTTGGTGCCGGCGGCTTTGGGGTTTTCGGCTCAAGGCCGCTGCTTTTAGCGGGAAATTGAGCCTTTGACCCCGGCTTTGGCGGGCTTGCGGCGGCAAAACCGTCCTGCCTTTTAAAAACAACAAAATAGCCGCTGCGCTCGCGCCCGGCGGCGTACCCCTCCTCGCAAAGCAGGGCGTAGGCGTGCTCAACCGTTACGGCGCTAAGCCCCAGCTCCTCCGAAAGCAGCCGCTTAGAGGGCAGCTTTACGCCAAAGGGGTACAGGCCGTTAATAATATCGTCCCGCACCTGCCGGTAAAGCTGCAGGTAAATCGGGCGGTTGTTTTTTTGTATGCAGTATTTCATCTGGTATTATAATTTTCTCCGTTTCTGATTATTTTATATTACCAAAATTATTGTATAATAAAGGTATTCTAATTGCAAGGGGAAATTTAAAATGCCGCAAAAAAATGTTTCTGCTAAAAAAACAACCGTTTGGCTGTGCATCACCGCCTTATTTATGGCGCTCAATGTTGCGCTAAGCTCGTTTGGGGTGCCGGTGCCGGGCGGGCACCTGTATTTAAACGATGTTGTAATTTGCACCGCCGCCATTGTGCTGGATCCGTTTGCCGCCTTTGCCGTTGGGGGCGTAGGAGCCTTTTTGGGCGACCTGTTCTTTTACCCGGCGCCCATGTTTGTTTCGCTGCTAACGCACGGGCTGCAGGCCGTTGTCATTTCGCTGTTTTCCCGCCGGGTTTTGCAAAAGCGGCCGGTGCTGGCGGCCGGGCTGGGCGTAACGGTTGGCGCCGTTATTATGGTAGTAGGCTACAGCTTGGGCCGCGCCTTTATTTACAGCACGCCGGAATACGCCCTTTTAAAGCTGCCCTACCAAATTTTGCAGGCGGCGGTTGGGGCCGCGGCCGGTATGCTGCTAAGCTTTCGGTGCGGGGTAAAAGGTCTTATACAAAAAACGCTGGCCAAATAGCCGCCAACCAACAAAACTACAAGCCAACAAAACGGCCAACGAACCTAACTGTCGGCGCCGTACAAAGCCAAAGCCCAAAAGCTACTAAAGCTGTTATGCCGCCCTTTTCGGGCGGGTTTCGCAGCACTGCGGTTCGCTAAAATTTAAACCAATATTAAAGTTATTTAAAAAAGCAGCGTTTGCCACACGCTGCTTTTTATTGTTTATTTTTTTTAATTACAATGTAATAAATAGTAAATAGCCGCCGTTTTGCGGCCGCTGTTTTGGCTTATAGCTTACTTGTAACTTATACTTAATATAGTGAAAAACGCCGGCTTTGCGCTTTTTTGGCTTGCTTTTACCGTTAGCGCCGCCGGTGGCAACGGCGATATTGCAGCGGTGTTTGCCCAAACCCGGCCCGAAAGGCGGTAGAAAAATAATCGCTGTTACGGTAGCCGCAGGTCAACGAAATTTCCCTTACCGAGCGGTTGGTGGTACAAAGCAGCTCGGCTGCCGGGGTCAGCTTGGCGCGCCGAATTTCTAGCCCAACGCCGTGGCCGCGCTGTTTTACAAACAAATGCTGCAGGTAGCTTTGGCTTAGGTGGCAGTGCGCGGCAACCTCGGCGGTAGAAATTCCCTTAGCGGCGTTGGCGGTAATGTAATCTAAGGCTTTGCGAATGTAATCGGTCCCCCCGTTTTCAAACCGATTTACCCAGTTTTCCGCCGCGGGCAGCAGCTGTAAATACTGCCGCAGCAAAACCGCCAGCGTGTGCAGGTAAACCTTAAAGCCCTGCAGCTGCGCGGGCGTTGCCCCCTTTAGGGCAGTTTGGTGCAGCTTTAAAAAATCTGCCAAAGCCATGCCGGTGCGCCCGGCTAAAATTTTGGCAAGGCTTGGGCCAAGCGGACCCTGCAAGCCGGTTATAAAAACCGTTAAAAACCAAACGCCCCCTAAGGTTACCGGCTCGGCCAGCTCCTTTACGCCGCAATAGCAGCAAACCTCGGTGGGGGCAGCCGGCGGGCTGCCGGCGTTGTACCGCCGCTTTAAGTAAACGCAGCGCGCGTGCAGCCGGCGATTAGATTTTATTTTTAAACAGTAGGGGTTTAGGTGCCAGGCGTTTACATTTTCAAGCTCGCCCAATGGGGTATTTTTTAAAATTAAATAGCGGTCGTTTATAATAATTTTTAAATTCAGGTCCCGCTCCAGCTGCCGGGTAAGGGCCGCAATTTCGCCCGCTTTTTGTTTTAAGGCAATTTCTTTTATAAATATCACCGCTTTTCAAAGAAAATAAGCACAATTTAAAAGTTTTGTTTTATTATATCAGCTATAATAAAAGTATGCAAGGGCAAAAACAAAAACCGCCCTAAAACCTTTAAGGGGGAGCTTATTTATGTTAACCAAATGGATCGACGCTGCCGATTTTAAAAGCCGCGGCGGCTGGCAGTTAGACACCCAATTTGTGCGGGAAACCGCCCTACCCTACCTAATTGCCTGCAACCGCCCGGGCGAGCCGGCCGAAAACGCCGTAGCCAAGTTTACTTTAACTGAGCCGGGCACCTACCGCTTTTTTGTGCGAACCAAGAACTGGAAACCGGCCTTTTCGCCGGGAAAATTTAATTTGCTGATAAACGGCAGCCCGCTGCCGGCCGTTTGCGGCGCCCGCCCGCAATACAGCTGGTACTGGGACATTGCCGGCGATCTTTATTTGCCCGCCGGCACCCACACCCTTGCTTTAAAGGATTTAACCGGCTGGCTTTCCCGCGCAGCGGCGGTTATTGTTACCAACAACATGGACTTTTTTCCGGCCGGGGAGCCGGAGCGCTTTTTGCGGCAGCGGGCCGAAATAAAAGGCCTTTCGCAGCAAATACAAAACGGCGGAAACTTTGATTTTATTGTTGTTGGCGGGGGCCCGGGCGGCGTACCGGCGGCAATTGCGGCCGCCCGAAAGGGGTTAAAGGTTGCCTTAATTCAAGACCGACCCGTTGTAGGCGGTAACGCCTCGGACGAGGGCACTGTTGGGTTAGACGGCGCCGGCGGCCCGAACGAGGGCGCGCAGGAAACCGGCATTGCCAACGAAATTAAATGTGTACGCAACCGGTTTGGGCTTACCTGGCAAGGCGCCATGGAAAAATTAGTGGCAGCCGAGCCAAACCTGACCCTGTTTACCAACACCCTTTGCACGGGGGCTAAAACCGAGAGCAGCCGCATTACCGAAATTGAATGTACCAATACGCTTACCCTGCAAAAAAGCCGCTTTACAGCCCCCCTGTTTGCCGATTGCACCGGCGACTGCTGGCTGGCCTACTACGCCGGCGCGCTGTACCACCTTGGGCGCGAGGGGCGGCACGAATTAAACGAAAGCGTTGCCCCCGAAAGCGGCGACCTAATGACCATGAGCGGTTGTTTACGCGGGCGCGCCAAGCAAAACACCCTTGCCTTTACCGGCTTTTACGCCGAGGACACCGGCCGCCCCGCCCCCTTTACCCTGCCGGATTTTGCCACCAAGCTGCCCGAGGGCGAAGCCCTTTGCCGCAACGCCCAGCGGCTGCACAGCTCGGAATGGTGGTTGGAGCAACGCAACGATTTTGATGACCTTTACGACGCCGAGCACACGCGCGACGAGCTTTTTTGCCTGACCTTAGGGTATTTTGACTGGCTGAAAAATTCCAGCCCGTTAAAAGAAAAAGCAACCAATTACGCCATTACCAAGCTTTCTATTTTTAACGCCAAGCGCGAAAACCGCCGTGTTGTTGGCGATTACCTAATGAACTATAACGACTTTAACTGCAACCGCCAATTTGCCGACACGGTTGCCTACTGCGGCTGGAATTTAGACCTGCACCATGTAAAAGGCATTTTTTCGGGCAGCGAGGGGCCGTTTTTCAGCAACACACGGGTGCCGCCCACCCCCATTCCTTATCGGTGTCTGTATTCTAAAAACATTTTAAACCTTTTTGTGGCCTCCCGCGGGATCTCGGTTTCACACGCCGCTTTGGGTTCCACCCGGGTAGAAAGCACCATTGCCACCTTAGGGCAGGTTGTTGGCACCGCGGCGGCCCTTTGCAAAAAGTACGGCGCCACCCCGCGCACGCTTGGGCAACAGCACCTAAAACTGCTGCAGCAGCAGCTTTTGTTAGATGACCAAACCGCACCGGACTTAAAAAATAAAGACGAGCAGGACCTTGCCCGCGGCTGCACCGTTACCGCCACGGCCACAGCCGAGCAGGAGATTTTAGAAAGCTGCTTTGAAAAAACGCACACCGTTACCCCTAAACCGGAGAACCTAATAAACGGCTTGCTGCGCGACACTACCACAACCTCTAACGGCTGGTACGCCTGCTGCGGGCTGCCGCAAAGCGTTACCTTAACGCTGCCGCAGCCGGCCACGGTAGGGGCGCTGCAAATTACCACCGACACCGACCTTTTTCGCCCGTTTTATTCTTATTACGAAGTGCCGTTTTTTGGCAAAACGGCCACTAAGCTGCAGGCCGAGCTGCTTACAAACAACGGCTGGCAAACCGTTGGCACCGTGCAGCACAACTTTTTGCGGCAAATGCGCCTAAGCTTTACCCCGCAAACCGCCAAAGCGGTGCGTATTACAGTGTTGGATTCTGCCGACCACCAAACCGCCAAGCTTTTTGAGGTTCGAATTTACAGCAAAGCGGCCGATTTTGAAAAATAAAATTGTTAAATTTGCTTATTTTAAAATTTACCCTTGCATTTCGGCTTAAAGTGTGGTAATATAGCATGGTACAGGACTGCTCCCGGCTTTGGCCGGTTAAGTTCACTCTATATCTTGAAAGGGGTGACCGATGTGAAACAGGGAATTCATCCGCAATACGATGTTGCAACCGTAAAATGCGCTTGCGGTGCTGAATTTGAAACTCGCTCGACCAAAAAAGAAATTCGTGTAGATATTTGCTCTAAATGTCATCCGTTCTTCACCGGCAAGCAAAAGCTGGTAGATACCGGCGGCCGTGTAGACCGTTTCAAAAAGCGCTTCAATTTAGAAGAAAAATAATGCAGTACCCAAAGGGGCTGCCGGCAAGGTGTTTTGCCGGCAGCCCCTTTATTTTTTGTCGCTTGACCTTGGTTTTAAACAAAGGGCTTTCGCCAAAGGCGTATTCGTGCACATATTTGTACATCTTTGCGGTGGACCCGTAAAGGGCGGTAAGGAGCTGAAAAACCGGCCAAACGCCTTGCGCTCCCCTGCTAATTGGTAAAAACCTTGGCAAGCGGAATTTAAAGCCCTGCAGGTTGGCTGCTGCTTGGCGTTTGGGGCAGGCAAAAGGTGATTTAAATTTGCCCCAAAGGTAAGCCCGTGGGGTTTTGGTGTTTATCCCCCGCCGGGCAAACGCGCTTAACAGGAAATTTTACGCCCCGGTAGGCCCAAAAGCGCGCCGCCAAAGCGCCGCGCCTTAAAATTAGGCGGCACCCCTTTAAATATTTACACATTATTCAATTTTTTTTTGCGCAAATGCAGTAAAATAAGGGTAAATATATTTTTGGGAGGGGCGGCATTGTTCGGGTATGTTCGACCGTATAAGCCGGAGCTGCGGTTTAAGGAATTTGACGCTTACAAGGCTGTTTACTGCTCCCTTTGTAAAGAAATTGGGCGCCGCTACGGGCGGGTGCTGCGGCTTACTTTAAGCTACGACCTAACCTTTTTGGCGCTGCTGCAGCTTTCATTACGGGATCTTCCCATTTGTCTTGAAAAAAAGCGCTGTGTTTGCAACCCTTTAAAAAGGTGCAGCTACTTAGCCCAAGGCGGCAAAAACAGCACCGATTTAGCCCTACCGGCCGCCGCCAGCGTACTGTTAATTTACTACAAGCTTGGCGATAATATTACCGACGAAGGGCCTCTAAAAGCTCTTTTTTACCGCTTTTTGCGGCTGTTTTTTAAAAAGGCGCACCGTAAGGCCGCTGCCGATTTTCCGCATTTAGCGCAAAAAATTGCCGCGTACATTACCGCGCAGCAGCAGGTAGAGCGGCAAAAAAGCCCCGGGGTAGACGCCGCCGCAGAGCCTACCGCCCAAATGCTTTCGGCTTTGTTTGCGGCCTGCGATCCCAAAAAGCAGGAATCCCGTGCTTTGCAGCGCTTAGGCTACTGCATGGGCCGCTGGATCTACTTAATGGACGCCGCCGCCGATTTAAAAAAGGATTTAAAACAAAACCGGTTTAACCCTTTGGCAGAGGAATTTTCCGGCGGGGTTGAATTACAGCCGCTAAAGGCCCGTATGCTGCCGCTTTTAAACATTAGCGCGGCCGGTGCGGCCGAGGCCTTTGAGCTGATTGAAATAAAACGGTTTAAAAATATTTTAGGTAACATTATTTACCTGGGGCTGCAAAACAGCACCACGCACCTGTTTAAGGAGAATTTAAAATGACCAAGGATCCGTATTCCGTACTGGGTATTCAGTCAACCGCCACCGATGAGGAAGTTAAAAAAGCCTACCGCGAGCTGGCTAAAAAGTACCACCCCGACCATTACGCCGACAGCCCAATGGCCGACTTGGCGCAAGAAAAAATGCAGGAAATTAACGAGGCGTACGACGCAATTATGAACGCGCGCCGCGGGGGCGGCAACACCGCTGCGGGCAGCGGCCGAACCTCTAATTTTCCCGACATTCGCACCCTGATTTTGCAAGGCCGGCTGGAGGAGGCGCAAGAGCTTTTAGACGGCGTGACCCCCGAACGGCGGGACGCCGAATGGTACTTTTTAAACGGCTCGGTGCAATATCGCCGCGGCTGGTTTGATAACGCCTTTACCAGCTTTTCCACCGCCTGCCGAATGGATCCCGGCAACGCCGAATACCGCGAAGCGCTGAACCGCATGAACCGCTACGCCGGCGGGTTTGGGCAAAACCCGTACCGCACGGGCGACAATATGGGCGGCTGCAGCGCCTGCGATGTTTGCCAGGGCCTTTTGTGCGCCGATTGCTGCTGCGAGTGCATGGGCGGCGATTTAATTCGCTGCTGCTGATTTTAGCCAGGCAGGTGTTTACTGTTGAAAACAAAAAAAATTGCCTTTGGCGGAATGTTAGCCGCCTTGGCAACAGTTTTAATGCTAATGGGGTACTTTCCCTACCTTACCTACGCCGTGCCCTGCGTGGCCTCGCTGGCCGTTATGGTTGCGGTGTTGGAGTGCGGCCGGCTTTACGGCCTTTTGGTTTATTTAGCCTCGGTTTTACCGGTAATGATTTTTTGCGAGCCGGAATGTAAGCTGGTTTACACCTTTGTTGTTGGCTTTTACCCTATTTTAAAAGCGCTGTACGAAAAGCTGCCAAACCGCGTTTTAGAGTACGGCTGCAAGCTTTTGGGCTTTCAGGTAAGCCTGCTGGCGGTGTACCTGCTTTCTACCTTTGTGTTTGGCGTTACCTACAGCGATTTAGCCGGCCTGGGCCGGGCGGCCCTTATTGTATTTTGGTTGGCGGCCAACGCGGTGTTTTTGCTTTACGACCGGCTGCTGGGCCAGCTGGCGCCGCTTTATTTTAACCGCTTTCACCGCACGGTAAGCCGAATGTTAAAAAAATAGCGTATTCCCCGCCGAACGGGCAAAATGCAGCTTTCGTTTTTTTATTGCGCCTTTATAATTCTTTTCTTTATTATTCTTTAATTTGCCCTTATTATTTGTGCGGCAGCCCTGTTGGCTGCCAAGCGGCTTTTTGTTGTGCCGCCCTTTTCCGGGGCTATTTTCCAGAGCTATTTTTCAAAGCTATTTTTCAAAGCTTTATTTTGGGGCTTTTGGGCAGAGTTCTTGCCGTAGTGCTCTTTTATTCCGGGTAATTTTGCTTCGGGAACTTTTGCTGCGGCTGCCTTTGCCGCATTGTTTTTTTGCGTCAAATGTTTTTACGGCCCGGGCCTTTGCGTTTATTTTATTGGTAAGAGAGAGTTTTTATGAAGAAACAGCAAGTTGCAATTATTGGCGGCGGCGCCGCCGGGTTAATGGCCGCCTGCACGGCGGCCGAGCGCGGATTTACCGTAACGGTTTTTGAAAAAATGCCCCGCCCGGCAAGAAAAATTTTGGTAACCGGAAAGGGCCGCTGCAATGTAACCAACGCTACCGATACCGCCGGCCTTATTGCCCATGTACCGCACAACGGCCGGTTTTTATATTCCGCTTTTTCGGCGTTTAATGCCGAAAAAACCGTTTTGTTTTTTGAAAAAGCCGGCGTGCCTTTAAAAACCGAGCGCGGCAACCGGGTATTTCCACGTTCGGAAAAAGCCATGGATATTGCCGACGCCTTAGTAAACACCGCCAAAAAGGCGGGCGTGCGCTTTGTGCAAGCTGCCGCCAAACAAATTACGGTACAAAACGGGGCGGTTGCCGGGTTTACAAGCCAAACCGGCCAATTTTACCCCTGCAGCCAAATTGTTTTGGCAACCGGCGGTTTTTCTTACCCCGCAACCGGCTCCACCGGGGATGGCTTTGCCATTGCCGCAAAGCTGGGGCACACGGTTTTGCCCCCGCGCGCCGCTTTAACCGGGCTAACCGTTTTAGAGGAATTTTGCAGCTACGCCGCCGGGCTGACCTTAAAAAATGTTAAGCTGACCGTTACCGAACAGGGGGCCAAAAAACCCTGCTACAGCGAGCAAGGGGAGCTTTTATTTACCCACACCGGCATTTCGGGGCCGCTGGTGCTTAGCGCCTCCTCGGCCATGCGGGGGCAAACGGCCGAGGGCGCATTGGCCGTGTTAGATTTTAAACCCGCGTTACAGCCCCCGCAGCTGGAAAAGCGCCTACAGCGGGATTTTGACGCCGAGCCCAACAAAGACCTTGGCAACATTTTAACCCACCTGCTGCCGCAAAAGGTTATTCCCCCGGTTTTAAAGGCGGCTCACCTGCCCCCCTCTTTCAAAGCAAACGCTGTTACAAAGCCGCAGCGCGCTGCGCTGGCCGCAGCTGTTAAGGCGCTGCCTTTACATATTACCGGCTTTGGCGAGTTAGAGCAGGCGGTTATTACCCGCGGCGGCGTTAGCGTAAAAGAGGTTGACCCCAAAACCATGCAGTCTAAGCTTATAAACGGGCTTTACTTTGCCGGCGAGCTGCTGGATGTTGACGGTTTTACCGGCGGATTTAATTTGCAAATTGCCTTTGCTACCGGCTACTGCGCCGCCAAGGGCTTAAATTTTTAGATTTTGGAGAAGGAATATGAAAGCAATTGCAATAGACGGGCCGGCCGGAGCCGGCAAAAGCACGCTGGCAAAAATGTTGGCCCGGGAGCTGGGCTGCATTTATGTAGATACCGGGGCTTTGTACCGCGCCGTAGGCCTAAAGCTTTTAAACACGGGCGTTACCTGCGAAAGCGAAGCTGCCGTTGCCGAGGTTTTAAAAAACACCACGGTTTCCATGCGGCACCAAAACGGCGATCAACAGGTGCTGCTGGACGGCACTGTTGTTTCAGCCGAGCTAAGAACGCCGGCTGCGGCCCAAATGGCCTCGCAATGCTCGGCGCTGCCGGCGGTGCGCGCCTTTTTGCTGGAAATGCAGCGCAGCATTGCCCAAAGCAACTTTGTTGTAATGGATGGGCGGGATATTGGCACCGTTGTTTTACCGGAAGCCAGCTGTAAAATATTTTTAACCGCACCGGTTCAGGTGCGCGCCAAGCGCCGCTGGCTGGAGCTTACCGAAAAGGGTCAGAAAGTACCGCTGCAGCAGGTTGAAAAGGACGTTGCCCAGCGGGATTATAACGATATGCACCGGGCGGTTGCCCCGCTTTGTAAAGCGACGGACGCTGTTTTGGTAGATACCGGGGATTTAAATTTAGAGCAATCCTTTGCGCTGCTGCTGCAAACCGTGCGGCAACAGCTGCAAAAAAGCTAAGGGGGAATTTTTTTGCTTTACCGCGTTATTCGCCTGTTGGTCTACCCGTTTGTAAGGCTAATTTTTCGGCTAAAAATAACCGGCAAAGAGCATATTCCGCCAAACGGCGGGTTTGTGCTTTGCGCCAACCACACCTCCATTGCCGATGTTTTTATTTTAGCCGTTGTTTTTCGCCGCACCATTCACTTCATGGGCAAGGCGGAGTTGTTTCGCTCGCCCGTTTCACGCTTTTTGTTTCAAAAACTGGGCAGCTTTGCCGTGCAGCGCGGCAAGGGGGATGTAGAAGCCATTGAGCAGGCCTGCCGCTATTTAGAAAAGGGCGAGGTTTTTGGCATTTTTCCCGAAGGAACCCGCGGCAACGGCCAAACGCTTGGCCGGGGCAAAGCCGGCGCCGCCTTAATTGCCCAAAAAACCGGCGCCCCGGTTTTACCCGTTTCCCTGCGGTACAGCAGCGGCCGGGCCAGGGCCTTTTGCCGGGTGGCAGTTCACATTGGCCCGGTGCTGGACCTAAACGCCACGGCCGAGCCGGAGGAAACCGAGCGCGCTAAAATTCGCCGCACCACCGGCATGATTATGAACGAAATTACCACCCTTTGGGAGGAAAAGCCGTGAAAATTACTTTAGCCAAAACTGCCGGCTTTTGCTTTGGGGTACGCCGCGCGGTAGAAATGGTTTTGCAGCTGTTAGACCAAGGGCAAAAGGTTTGCACCCTTGGCCCAATTATTCACAACCCGCAGCTGGTAAACGAGTTGGCCGAACGCGGCGTTAGAATTGTAGAGCAGCCGGAGCAGGTAAAAAAAGGCGAGGTTTTGGTGCTGCGCTCTCACGGGGTAAGCGCCGCGGTGGAAAAGCGGGCTGCCGAGGTTTGCAGCGGGGTTGCCAACGCCACCTGCCCGTTTGTTGCAAAAATTCACCAAATTGTTTCAAAAAATTCGGCCGAGGGAAAGGTTATTTTAATTGCCGGCGACCCTGCGCACCAAGAGGTTCAGGGCATTGCCGGGCACATTAACGGCCCGTTTTTTGTTTTTTCCAATACCGACGAGCTTGAAAAATTATTAACATTGCACAACAATTTTGTTGAAAATGACTTATGCGTGGTAGCGCAAACAACTTTCAATAAAAATATTTGGGAAAATTCAAAAAAAATTTTCAAAAAGGTATGTACAAAGGCCAAAATTTTTGATACAATATGTAATGCAACTGCCGAAAGGCAGCACGAAGCGGCTTTACTGGCCCAGCAATCTAAGGTTATGGTCATTATTGGCGGGCGACACAGTTCCAACACCCAAAAGCTTTACGACATAAGCAAGCGCTATTGTAAGCAAACATATTTAGTTGAAACTGCGGCCGAGCTGAACAAAGCCTGCTACAGTGGTGCGTCGAGCATTGGAGTTGCTGCGGGCGCATCCACCCCCGCGCATATTATTAAGGAGGTCATTGAAACTATGACAGAGGAAATTAAGAACACTGAGGGGCTGAACATCGGCGCCGAAATTTCAGAGGATATGTCCTTTGAGGAGGCGCTGGAGCTTTCTCTCAGCACTTTAAATACAGAGCAAAAGGTAAAAGGCGTTGTTTTAGCCGTGGGCCCCACCGAAATTCAGGTAGATATTGGCCGCAAGCAAACCGGCTATGTACCGGCCGAGGAGTTTTCTTACGATCCTTCGGTAAAGCTTACCGAAGCCGTAAAGGTTGGCGATGTGCTGGATCTAATTGTAATGAAAACCAACGACCAGGAAGGCACCATTATGCTTTCTAAGCGCCGTTTTGATAACATTGCCAATTGGGATAAGATTGAGGCCGCCAAAGAAAACGACGAAATTTTAGAGGGCAAGGTTACCGAAATTATTAAGGGTGGCTTAATTGTAAACGCCTTAGGCTTTAATGTGTTTGTTCCGGCCTCGCAGGCAACCGCCTCCCGCGGGGAGCCGCTGGAGCCGTTAAAGGGCCAAACCGTTCAGTTCAAAATTTTAGAAATCGGCCGTCGCCGCCGTGTCATTGGCTCTATTCGCGCCGTACTGCGTGAGGAGCGCAAAGCCCAGCAGGAAAAGTTTTGGGAGAATGTTGCCATTGGCGATGTTTACACCGGCGTGGTAAAATCTTTAACCGGCTACGGCGCGTTTGTTGACCTTGGCGGGGTAGACGGCATGGTGCACATTTCTGAGCTTTCGTGGCAGCGCATTAAAAACCCGGCAGAGGTTGTTTCGGTTGGCGACGCCATTGAGGTTTATGTTAAAGACATTGACACCGAAAAGAAAAAAATCTCTTTAGGCTACAAAAAAGCGGAGGACAACCCTTGGGTAATTTTCCTGCGCGATTACCGCGTTGGCGACACCGTAAAAGCTACGGTAGTAAACATGACCACCTACGGTGCGTTTGCCCGCATTATTCCGGGAGTAGACGGTTTAATCCACATTTCCCAAATTGCTGACCGCCGCATTGAAAAGCCGCAGGACGAATTAAAAATCGGCCAAGAGGTTGATGTTAAAATTATTGGCATTGACGAAGAGAAAAAGCGCGTAAGCCTTTCTATTCGCGCTTTAAATGAGGACGCCCCGGTTGAGGACGCTCCCGCAGAGGAGCAGGCCCCGGCCGCTGAGAAAGCCGAATCTGCCGCCGAACCGCAGGCAGAAGCTGCCGAAGCCGCCCCGGCTACCGAGGAAGCTGCCGAATAAAAATTTATTTGGCCCGCCCTTAACGCAGCCAAGCTGCAAGCCGTTTTGTTAGGCTTTAAGCTTTAAAACCAACACGCCCGCCGTGCAAACAGCACGGCGGGCTTTTATATTTCTTTAGGCTTTTGCTTTAATTTTAGGCTTTTGCTTTTAGTTTAAAATTCAACATTCATTTTGTGTTTGGGCTTTTCTTTAGGCAAACAAAATAAATTCAACTTGGTTTAGCTTGCGGCACAGCCGGTAAGGCAAACGCCGCAGGCACCAAAACGCGCTTACCTTAGGCCGGCAAATACCAAACCTTAACGCGGCTTTGCATCCAAGCACGGTTGGGCAAATCTGTGTGGGAAGGCTGCTTGCTAAGCCGCTTTAATTCTTTTTGTTTTGCAGCGGCGCAGTGCCCCTGCGGTACTGCCGCGGTGTTACGCCGTACTGCTTTTTAAAGCTCCTTAAAAAATGCGAAAGGTTTTGGTACCCGCAATCGTAACAAATGGCGGTAATGGGGGTGTTGGTGCCGCTAAGCTTGGCGGCGGCGTACTGCAGGCGCAGCCGGTTTAGGTAAACCGAAAAGCCAACCCCAACATTTTTCTTAAAGGTTAAAGATAAATACTGCGACGAAACCCTTAACGCTTCTGCCACCCCAACAAGGCTAAGCGGCGCCGAAAAATCTTGCTGCAACATGGCCGCCGCCCGCGAGGCAAGAGCAAAACCGGGCAGTTCCTGCGCCGGGGTAATGCGGCAGCCCAACGCTTGCAGGCGGTTGCAAATTAATAATATCAGCAGCTTTAAATAGTCGGGGTCGCCTTTTGCGGCCAACGCCTGCTCAAAGGCAAGCGCCGTTATGCTGTTTTCTTTTAAATTTTGCAGCAGACAAGAGCTTTGCGGCTCCCGCTGCCCCAAAAAAGCACTGCGGTTAACCTCTAATTTAATGAGTCGGGCCGTTTGCCCCGGCTGCACCTCAATTTTGTGCAGGTCGCCGGGAACAATTAAAACCGCCGTAAGCGAGTTCATTACAATTGCGCGGTTATTTACCGTAACCTGCCCCTTAAACGGTTGGTACAAAAGCAGTTCGTAGTAGCTGTGCAGGTGCGCGTAAAAGCTGTAAACCGTTTTGGTGGTTACGCGAATTTCCTCGTTTTGCAAATCTAACTGCTTAATTTTTTGGCTTTGCATGGTCTGCTCCTTCTAAAATAGTTTTGGCATTTTTAGTTGTTTTGGCCGCCGCGAAAAACAGCGTGAAAAAATATCAGTTTTATATTAAAAAAATGCAATTATTTTACCAGTTTTTACGCTATAATTATACCATAACCTTAAAAAATGTCAACTAAGGAAGTGGCGCTATGCAAACTGCAGATTTTAACACTGGCTTTTTTACCGGCATAAACTACTGGGCTTCGAACAACGCGATCAATATGTGGCGCGATTTTGACGAGCACGTAGTAGAAAACGATTTTAAGCTGCTGAAAAACGCCGGCATTACCCATTTGCGGGTTTTTCCGCTTTGGCCGGTGTTTCAACCCCTTACCGCCCTTTACGGGCCTACCACCAAGGTGTACGAGTACGCCTTTGGCGAGGACCCCCTGCCCGACACCGAGGCCGGGCGTGCCGGCGTTAGTGAGAGGGCCTGCCAAAAGTTTGAAGTTTTTTGCCGCTTAGCCCAAAAACACGGCTTAAAGCTAATTGTTGCGTTAATTACGGGGCACATGTCGTTTCGCACCTACTGCCCCCCTGCCTTTGAGGGGCGCGAGCTGCTAAGCGACCCGGAGGTTTTAAAATGGCAGGTGCGGTTTGTTAAATACTTTGTAAAGCGGTTTGCGGCTCAGCCGGCCATTTTAGGCTGGGACTTAGGCAACGAGCCGGTGCATTTGCCCGGCTGCCAAAACAACCCCAACATTTTTTATGTTTGGTGCACCCTTATTGCCGACGCTGCACGCTCCTGCGACCCGAACCACCCCATTATTTCGGGGTTAGATAATTCGGATATTGAGCGCTCGGCCTCAAACTTTAAAAATATTTCTGAAATGTGCGATATTCACACCACCCACCCGTACCACATTTTTCAAACCTCCGACGACCCGCTTTGCAGCCTAAAACCGATTTTAGATTTACCGTTTCGCTGCCAGGTTAGCGAAGATATTGCAAAAATTCCCACCTTTATTCAAGAGTTTGGAGCCATTGGGTACATGAACTGCTCTAAAAAAACCGAGGCTGAATTTTACCGCGGCGCGCTTTGGGCCAGTCTTGCGCACGGCTGCCACGGGGTAATGTGGTGGTGCGCCTTTGACCAGGGTCACTTAACCTACGCCCCCTACCGCTGGAACACCATTGGCAGCGATTACGGCTTTTTTACCAAAGATTTGCAGGAAAAGCCGTTGGTTGCTGTAAACCGCGAGTTTCAAAGCGTTTTAAAGGCCTTGCCGGGCGGGGTGCTTCCGCCGCACAAAACCCAGGCCACCGTTATTATTCCGCGGGACGACGGCAGCATGAATTGGAACACCCTGCGCGCCACCTACATTTTAGCCGCCCAGGCAAATATAGATGTTAACTTTTGCTACGCGGTAGACCCTATTCCAAAATCGGATCTATACATTTTTCCCAGCGTGGAGGGGAATAAATCTATACCAAAAAATCGGTTAGACGAGCTGCTGCATTTTGTAGAGCAGGGCGCCGCCCTTTACTATTCGGCCGATACCGGCTTGTTCCGCCAGCTGCCCGAAATTACCGGCGTTGAAATAAATGCCCGCTGCAAAACGGCACAGCCCCAAAGCATTCTTTTAAACGGCAAAGCGTACCCCGTTTTACCAACCTACACCCTAACGCCGGGCAATTTTACCGCGCAAATTTTGGCCCGCAACGAAAAGGGGGAGCCGGTGTTTTTTTGCAACCGGCTTGGCAAGGGCCGCGTTTACTTTTTAACCCTACCGCTGGAAAAACACTTGGCCCAAACCAAGGGCGTGTTTTTTGAAAAGAACGCGCCGGAATACTTTAACCTTTACCGCCTGTTGGCCCAAAAGCAAGGGCTTACCCGGCTGGCCGAAACGCCTAACCCCTTTGTTTGCCTAACCGAACACCCCTGCCCCGACGGCAGCTGCTACTTAGTTGCCATAAACTACAGCAACGAGCCGATTTGCACCCCGCTTACCTTAAACCGCCCGCTGCAGGTTACAACCCCTTGCGGCGGCAGCTTTAGCAGCGGCAATTTGCAGTTAAACGCAAACAGCGGCATTATTTTAAAATGCACCCCGCAGCCCTCGATTTTTTAAAAACAATAGCCTTTTACCGCTTTGCTTTTAAAAACCAAAGCGGCAAAAAGCCCGCAGGTTAACCTGCGGGCTTTGGGTTATAAAGGGGCGTAAAGCCGCCGCCTTAAAAACAACAAGCTAAAATGGGCCAGTTGTTGGCCTTAAGGGCGGCCGCACCTGCCGTAACAGTTTGGCACCCCCACAAAGCAACGCACAGCGGGGTGGTAAGGCGTTAACGCCTTACCACCCCGCTTTATTCTTTTAATTTTGCCCCGTTTTGCTTATTCGGCTTTATGCTCCTGTGCTATTTTGGCAGCAACCGCCGGCGGTGCGTCCTCATACCTGGCAAAGGTTAGGGTAAAGGCAGCGCGGCCCTGCGTTAACGAGCGCATGGCGGTAGAAAAGCCGCCCATTTGCGCCATGGGCACCTCGGCCAAAATTTCCTGCCGGTGGCCGCTTAGCGGCGTCATGCCAATCACGCGGCCGCGGCGCTTGTTAATATCGCCAATAACATCACCCAAATTGTCGTCCGGCGCGGTAACGGTAAGGCTGCCAATGGGCTCTAAAATAACGGGCGAAGCCTGCGGAATTCCGGCCCGAAAGGCCAGGGCGGCCGCCGTTTTAAACGCCATTTCCGAGGAATCTACCGGGTGGTAAGAGCCATCGTGCAGCACGGCCTTAACCCCCACCATGGGGAACCCGGCCAGCACGCCTTTTTTCATAGATTCCTGCAGCCCCTTTTCAACCGCGGGGAAGTACGATTTTGGCACGCTGCCGCCAAAAATATTTTCCTCAAACACTAAGTCCTCACTGTCGCACGGCATAAATTCAATCCAAACATCGCCAAACTGGCCGTGCCCGCCGGATTGCTTTTTGTGCCGCCCCTGCACCTTTACCGTTCCGCGAATGGTTTCGCGGTAGGCCACTTTAGGCTCGCGCAGCTCAACCTCTACCCCAAATTTGGTTTTTAACCGGCTAATAGTAACATCCAAATGCTGCTCGCCCAATCCACTCAGTACCGATTCCTTGGTTTCGGGGTCCACCGCAAAGTGAAGGGTGGGGTCCTCCTCCATTAAGCGGGCCAGGCCGACGGCAATTTTTTCCTCCTCCCCTTTTTTGCGCGGGTAAACCGCCATGCGGTGGGTGGGATTGGGAAAAGGAATACTGCTGATTACCGCGCCAAATTCCGGCGCGCTTAAGGTGTCGCCCGTTAAAACATCCCCCAGCTTAACGGCGCAGCCAATATCCCCGGCCGTAAGCTGCGCGGTTTCCTCCGGCGTTCCGGCCTTCATAAAGGTTAACTTGGTTAGCTTTTCGGCCTGCCCGGTGCGGCTGTTTTGCAGCCGGCTGTCGGCCCCAATGGTGCCCGAAACAACCTTAAGGTACGAAAGCTTGCCAACAAACGGGTCGGCAACCGTTTTAAACACAAGGGCGGCCGCCGGGCCGTCGCCCTTCATTGGCAGCTGGATCGGCTGCCCGCCCTTTAAGCACTGCACCGGTTTTTCGGCAGCGGTGGGTGCAATTTGCGTTAACACATTCAGCAGCGGCAAAATGCCAACCTCCTGCTGACCTATACCGCTGAACACCGGCCAAATTTCTCCGCTTAGCATGCCCTTTTTCAGCCCGGTTAAAATTTCGTCAACGGTAAACGCCTCGCCGGAAAAATATTTTTCCATTAGCGCCTCGTCAACGGCGGCAACTGCCTCCAGCAGCATGGTGCGCATTAATTCAACATTATCGTCCTGCACGGCGTCAATCGGCTGCAGCGCCCCGTTTTGGTAACTGTAAAATTGGTTTTGCACTAAATCGGCAAAGCCGGTCACCCGGTGCTCCGAATCGCAAATCGGCACAAAAACCGGGCAAATTGCCGCGCCGTACTTGCCCGCTAAGGTAGACATAATGCCGTAAAACTGGGCGTGTACAGAATCTAATTTAGAAATAAACAGCGCAATGCTGCGGCCGTTTTCCCGCGCCAGCTCTAAGCACTGCTCGGCGCCAACCGTTAAGCCCGATTTGCCCGAAAGCACCAGCAGCGCCGTTTCGGCGGCGTTCAATGCCTCCCGCACACCGGCGGCAAAATCAAACAGGCCGGGGGCATCCAACAAATTCAGTTTTTTGCCCTGCCACTCTACCGGAAAAACGGCGGTAGAAACCGAAACCCCGCGGCGGCGCTCCTCGGCGTCAAAATTCATTATTAAATTCTTTTCCCCGGCCTGGCCCATGCGTTCGCTGGCCCCGGCGGTATGTATGAAAGCCTCAGCCACGGTGGATTTGCCGGAATTGGCGTGCCCTAACAGGGCAATATTCATAATGCTGTTGGCTAAATATTGTTTCATGGTAAGATCCCCTTTAATAAAACTTTTAGTGTTCAACTATATTGTATTTAGTATAACACAGTTATTTGTTATTTTCAACTAATAATTATTAAATATTTAATAATTATTAGGTTATTTTTATTTAAAATGGCAAAAAAATACCGCAAACAGTCAGGCAGCCCACTGTTGCGAAAAAATATTGGCCGGCGGGTGCTTGCTTTTTAGCAAACCCGCCGGCCAAAATATTTTTAATTTTTAAAAATTTTAGTTTTGGCGCAATATTTTTTATGACCCAATTTTTTAACTCGATTTTTTGGTCCAATTTTTAGCGTGATTTTTAGAGCCAAATTATTTTCTACATAGTTTTGGCACAAAACCAGTTGCGTTAAAGCCGTTGCCGGCTTGTTGTAAGGCAGGCGTTGTTGTAAAGCAGGGTTTGGTAAGGCACGGCGCAGCGCGGCTATGCCAACAAAAGGGCTGTTATTGCCGCAGGCCGTGTTTTATTTTAAAACCTGTAAGGTAAAGGAACTACGAAAACTGTAAGCCAAAGGCATTACGCAAATTGTTTTGGTTTAACCCTTTTAACGGCAGCCGGCGTTATTTTTTCTTTTTTAATAAGGCCTTAATGGCGCCAGCAACCGTGCCAATGCTTTGGGTTAAATTTTGGTTGGTGGCCGGGTCGGGCAACAGCATTTGCACCGGCTGCGCGCTGTTTTGCAAATTAAGCACCAAAACTGCGGCCGGGGTTTTGGTAACCTTGCCCCCTGCGCCCGCCGGGTGCTTTTGGCTTTTTTCGGCCGATGCCACCGTGTCGGATCCGCCGCCCGCAAAACCAATTGATATTTTAGAAAGCGGAATTACCGTAACGCTGCCCTGCTGCACCGGCGCGCCCAGCACGCTGTTTTCTTTAGAAAGCTGCAAAACCTTATCAGCCGTGTAGCTAAGTACCGAAAGCAGATTGCTTTGTTCTAAATTATTTGCCATTTTAACACCCCGTTATTTTGTTAAAACCGTTATTTCTTTTGGTTTAAATACTGTTTTAAAAATTTTACCCCGGCGGCCGCCAAATAAACCACCCGAACCGAAACGGCAAGCTCAAACAAAAACTGCGAACCCGCCGCATTGTAATTGCATTGCAGCTGCGGCTGCACCGCGTTTTTTTTGGCGTTTGGCAGCTGCTGCACCAGCTCGCACAGCGGGTAAAGCACGGCGCAGGCCAGCCCGTAGCTTACGGCGGCCTCGGCCGCCTCGCCCCCGGCAGTGTAGTTTAGCCTTAACCGCTGCACCCGCAGTTTTTTTAAAACGGCTGCGGCCGCCTGCAAAGCCGGTTTTAAAAGGCCTGCAATTTGCTTTAGCTGGCTGGCTGCGCCATTTTTTTGCACAGCGTTTTGCAGCTTTTGCACCTGTTCGCTGGCGGGCAGCCCCAAAAAGGCTATAAACCGCTGCCACAAGCTTAGTTTGCCCTGCTTTTTTGTTCTTTTAGGGGGCGAATTTTCTTTTTTTGGCTGGCCGCCCAGCAGGGTAAAACGCAAAAATAAAACGCGCAGCTCTACACAAAGGGCGTACTGGCTTTTGGTAAAAACGCGAAGCCGAACCCGCAGCAAAAGCAGTAGTAAAATAACAGCCGCCAGGCACAGCAGCACCAGGCCAACAATTTTTAAAGCAAGCACGCCCTCACCCCCTATTAAACCCCTTAAACGGTTTTATTGCTCTGCTAAAAATTATACCATGCCAAAAAACCGTTGTCAAATAAAACCGTTAAAAAGCCTACGCTCCGTTTAAAAACCAAAACCCCGTTAGGCCGATTTTAAACCTTTGTTTTTAAGGGTAGCGCAGTTTTATTTTGCTTTTTAACAGCGGCGGTTTAAGCCCTTGCTTTTGGGGGCTTTTGCGGTTTAAGCCTTAACTTTTTTAGCCCTACCGATTTTATTGCCCGTTTTGGCACAAACTAAATGTCCAAAGCAACTTTTTTCAAGCTTTAAAACCAATTGATTTAAAAAAATTTACTTGAAAAAAGCCTAAAAATTTACTATAATGTATATTACACTGCGGCAAAACGGCGTTGGCCAAAATTGGGGTAAAAGGCGCTGATTTTTGCCCTTTTAGGCAGACTTGGCTGCGGGCATTTGGCAAAAAAAGCACCAAACACCCGCCGGGTGTTTCTTTTGTTTTGGACGGTAGCCCAAGACACTGCCTGATCTCGCTACTTCGTTTGGTCGGCAAAAGCTAACTGCTGCCCCTTGGTTTTGGGGCAAAAGCAGCACCGCCCGGCCTTACCCATTGGCCGGTTGCAGACCGACGCACATTATTTTAAAAAAGAAAGGTTCTTTTAAAAATGCTAAAAAGGTTTATGCAAAGCATTCGGGAATATAAAGCCCCCTCGGTGCTTACCTTTATTTTTATTGCGGGCGAAGCGGTTATGGAATGTTTTATCCCCCTAATTACCGCCAACCTTATTAACCAAATTAAAGCGGGAGCAGATTTAAGCTTTGTTTTAAAAACCGGCCTGCTGCTGGTTGGCATGGCGGTAATTTCGCTAAGCTGCGGCGGCATTGCCGGCGTTACCTGTGCCAAGGCCTCGGCCGGGTTTGCCAAAAATTTGCGGCAGGATGTTTTTAATCGGGTGCAATCTTTTTCGTTTCAAAATATTGATAAATTTTCTACCTCCTCGTTAGTTACCCGCATGACAACCGATATTAACAATGTGCAGCTCTCCTACATGATGATTATTCGCACCGCCATTCGCGCGCCGTTAGTGCTTATTTTTTCGATTATTATGGCGTATATTATGGGCGGGGCTCTGGCAACCTCTTTTGTGGTTATTATTCCGCTTTTGGTGCTGGGGCTGGCCCTTATTGGCAAAAAGGCCATGCCGGCTTTTCGCAGCGTATTTAAAAAATACGATCGGTTAAACGAATCAATTGAAGAAAATGTTCGCGGTATGCGGGTGGTAAAGGGCTTTGCGCGTGAGGCGCACGAAAAGCAAAAATTTGCCTTTGCGGCAAAGGATATTTGCAACGACTTTACCCGTGCAGAACGCATTGTTGCCCTAAACGCCCCGCTGATGCAGGTTTGCGTTTACTTTAACATGGCCTTTGTGCTAATTGTTGGTGCCAAGCTGATTATTGAAAACGGCGGCAGCCTAATTGGCGTGGGTGAAATTTCGGCCATGCTAACCTACGGTATGCAAATTATGATCCAGCTGATGATGCTTTCCATGATTTATGTTATGATTACCATGTCGGGCGAATCGATGAAGCGTATTGCAGAGGTTTTAAACGAGGAGGCCACCCTGCAAAACCCCGCCGACCCGGTAACCGCCGTACCGGACGGCTCTATAGACTTTGAAAATGTTAGCTTTAAGTACAGCGCCAAGGCCGACCGCAACGCGCTGGAAAACATTCAGCTGCACATTCCCTCGGGCAGCACGGTAGGGGTAATTGGCGGAACCGGATCGGGTAAATCTACCCTGGTTCAGTTAATTCCGCGCCTGTACGACGCCACCGCCGGCACCGTAAAGGTAGGCGGAATTGATGTGCGCCGCTACGATTTGGAAACCCTGCGCAACGCCGTTGCAATGGTGCTGCAAAAAAATGTGCTGTTTTCGGGCACTATTGAGGAAAACTTAAAATGGGGCAACGAGCAAGCCACCGAAAGCGAAATTAAAGAGGCCTGCGAATTGGCCCAGGCCAACGAATTTATTTTAGGCTTTCCGGCCGGGTACCAAACGCAAATTGAGCAGGGCGGCACCAATGTTTCGGGCGGGCAAAAGCAGCGCCTTTGCATTGCGCGCGCCCTGTTGAAAAAACCGAAAATTTTAATTTTAGACGATTCTACCAGCGCGGTAGATACCAAAACCGACGCTGCCATTCGCGCCGGGTTTAAAACCTACATTCCGCAAACCACCAAAATTATTATTGCGCAGCGCGTTTCCTCGGTGCAGGAGGCCGATTTAATTTTGGTTTTAGACGGCGGCCGGCTTTCGGCAGCCGGTACGCACGAGCAGCTGCTGCAAAGCAGCAAAATTTACCGCGAGGTTTACGAGCAACAGCAAAACGGGGGTGAGAAAAATGACTAAAAAGCAAACAGCCCCAAAAAGCAGCGCCAAAAACGGCGCTAAAAATGCGGCCGGGTTTGGCGTTTTAGTTCGGGTGCTTAAAATGCTGTTTAAATTTTACCCGGTGCTGCTGCCGGTAACAATGGCCTGCATTGTGCTTTCGGCCGTTGTAAGCTCTATTCCCGCCATTTTTACCCAAAAGGTGCTGGCGGTTGTGACCCGCTATTTAAACAGCGGCAATTTAAACTGGCAAACCGCCAAAACCGAGATTTTGCCCCTGGTTTTGGTTTTAATTGGGCTTTATGTGCTTTCTATGCTGCTCATTACCCTATACACCCAGCTTATGGCCGGCATTACGCAGGGATTTTTAGACAAAATGCGCCGCCGGATGTTTGACGGGATGCAGAACCTGCCCATTAAGTATTTTGACACGCACAAGCACGGCGACATTATGAGCTACTACACCAACGATATTGACACGCTGCGGCAGCTGGTTTCGCAGGCGCTGCCCAATTTGCTGCAATCGGGCGTAATTGTTTTAACCGTGCTGGGCATTATGCTTTATTACAGCCTGCCAATGACGCTGGTAGTGCTGTTGGGCGTGGCGTTAATGTTTTTTGTTTCTAAAAAATTTGGCGGCGGCTCGGCCAAATACTTTATTCGGCAGCAGCAATCGGTTGGTAAAACCGAGGCCTTTGTGCAGGAGATGATGAACGGCCAAAAGGTAATTAAGGTTTTTTCGCACGAGGAGCAGGCCAAGTTTGATTTTAAAAGAATTAACGACGCCTTGTTTGAAGACAGCTACCGTGCCCACGCCTACGCCAATGTGCTGGGCCCGGTTATTATGAACATTGGCAACATTCTTTATGTAATATCGGCCATGGCGGGAGGCATTTTTTTGCTGACCGGTATGCCGAATTTAAGCCTTTCGGGCTTAGCCTTTTCTATTGATATTGTTGTGCCGTTTTTAAATATGACCAAGCAATTTACCGGGAACGTGAATCAGGTTTCACAGCAAATTAACGCCATTGTTATGGGCATGGCAGGCGCCGGGCGCATTTTTAGCTTAATGGATGAACAGCCGGAGGCCGACAGCGGCTATGTTACCCTGGTAAACTGCACGGTTTTAAAAAACGGGGAGGTGCGGGAGGCCGCCGAGCACACCGGCCACTGGGCCTGGAAGCACCCGCACGGGGACGGCACCCTAACCTACACCCCTTTGCGCGGGGATGTTTGCCTGAACGGGGTTGATTTTGGCTACACCCCGGAGAAGCAGGTGCTGCACGATGTTACGGTTTACGCCAAACCGGGGCAAAAGGTTGCCTTTGTTGGGGCAACCGGCGCCGGCAAAACTACTATTACCAATTTAATTAACCGTTTTTACGATATTGCCGACGGCAAAATTCGGTACGACGGCATTAACATTAACAAAATTAAAAAGCAGGACCTGCGCCGCAGCTTGGGGCTGGTGCTGCAGGAAACCAATTTGTTTACCGGCACGGTGATGGATAACATTCGGTACGGGCGGCTGGAGGCCACCGACGATGAGTGCATTGCCGCCGCCAAATTGGCCGGGGCCAACAGCTTTATTACCCGCCTGCCGCAGGGGTACAGCACCCCGCTTTCGGGCAACGGCGCCAACCTTTCGCAAGGGCAGCGGCAGCTAATTGCCATTGCCCGCGCCGCAGTGGCCGATCCGCCGGTGATGATTTTAGACGAGGCCACCTCCTCGATTGATACACGCACCGAGGCCATTGTGCAGCAGGGCATGGACAGCTTAATGAAAGGCCGAACCGTGTTTGTGATTGCGCACCGACTTTCTACCGTAAAAAATGCCGATGTTATTATGGTGCTGGATCACGGCCGAATTATTGAGCGCGGCAGCCACGCCGAGCTCATTGCCCAAAAGGGCACCTATTACCGCCTTTACACCGGCGCTTTTGAACTGGAGTAATACGGCAAAAGCCTTAAAAAATTTACCGGAAAAATACGCAGCCCCGGGCAGCAAGCTTGCTGCCCGGGGCTGCGTAAGTTTAAATTGTTTTTTGCTCAAAACCATTAAAATTTTGCGGTTTTGGTTTAGCGCTGCTTCCCTAAGCTGTGAATGTTGTAGGAAAGCCGCATAAGGCTATCTCCCAAATGAACATTTTCTACCGCAATGCCGGCGTGCTTTACCGAAAGGTCGCTGTGCGAAAAGTTCCAAAACCCTTTAATACCAAGGGCAATTAGGGTGTCGCAAAGCTTTTCGGCCTCAATCTTTGGAATACACAAAATAGCCGCTGTTGGAAAATTTTCTTTGCAAAATTCATCAATATCGTTAATATTGCGAACCGGAATGCCTTTAATAATGCGGCCGGTCATGGCCTCTATTTTGTCAAAAATTCCAATCAGGCGAAAGCCCTTGGTTTCAAACACCATGTGGTTTGCAATGGCGCGGCCCAAATTGCCGGCACCAATTAAAATTGTTTTTTGGGGCTGGTTTAGGCCTAAAATGCGGCCAATTTCCTGCTGCAGCTGCTCAATATTGTAGCCGTAGCCCTGCTGGCCAAAGCCGCCAAAGCAGTTTAGGTCCTGCCTAATCTGGCTGGCGGTAACGCCCATTTTTTTGGCCAGCTCGCCGGAGGAAATTCGCGTCATTCCGGCGCTTTTTAAATCCCCTAAAAAGCGGTAATACCGCGGCAGGCGCTTAATAACCAAAGCCGAAATACCGTTTGAATACTGCAACAAAATTCCCCCTTTTTAAAAACAGCAGCCGGGCGGCCGAAAGCCAACCCGGCCGTTTTAATCTTACAGGCTTTGAATGGTCTGCATTACATAATTGCCAAACTCTTGGCAGGTGCAGCCGGTATCCCGACCGGTAATTTGCAGCTTTTTCTCTTTAAACATGCAAATATCCAGCGCTTGCTCCAGCCGCTCGGCCTGTTTGTTGCGGCCAATGTGCTGCAGCAGCATAACGGCGGCCCGCAGCATAGAGCACGGGTCGGCGTACTGGGCGCGTCCCTCCTTTACCATGCGGGGGGCAGAGCCGTGAATAGCCTCGAACATAGCGTAGCGCTTACCAATGTTGGCGCTGCCGGCCGTACCAACGCCGCCCTGGAACTCGGCAGCCTCATCGGTAATAATATCACCGTACAAATTCGGCAGCACAAAAACTTTAAAATCGCGGCGGCGCTTTTCGTCAATTAATTTTGCGGTGGTAATATCAATGTACCAGTCGTCGGTGGTAATTTCGGGGTATTCCTCCCCTACCTTTTGGCAAATTTTTAAAAACTTACCGTCGGTAGTTTTAATTACATTCGCCTTGGTAATAATGGAAACACGCTCTTTTCCGTTATTCTTGGCGTACTCGTAAGCCAGGCGGGCAATACGCTCGCAGCCCTCGGTGGTGGCAACAACAAAATCAACGGCTAAATCGTCGGTAATATGCTGGCCCTCAGAGCCAACTGCGTAGCCGCCCTCGGTATTCTCGCGAAAGAAGGTCCAATCAATGCCCTGCTCCGGCACGCGCACCGGGCGCATATTGCAAAACAAATCCAGCTCTTTACGCATGGCAACATTAGCGCTTTCAATATTCGGCCACTCATCGCCCGCGCGGGGGGTGGTGGTGGGGCCTTTTAAAATAACATGGCACTTTTTCAGCTCGGCTAAAACATCATCCGGAATAGCCTTGCCGGCAGCAGCACGGTTTTCAATGGTCAGGCCGTTAATGGTACGAAATTCCACCTTGCCGGCCTCTACCTCGTCCTTTAATAAAAATTCCAGCACGCGGGCGGCCTCGTTGGTAATTACCGGGCCAATCCCGTCGCCGCCGCAAACGCCAATAATCAGTTTGTCTAACTTTTTGTAATCAGTGTATTCCTTTTCGGCGCGAATACGCTCGGCGCGCTCCTGCTGCTTACGAATAAGCGCCTCAAACTTTTCTACCGCTGTTTTAATTTGCAATTCTTTGTTCATGAATCATTACTTCCTTTCTGCGCAAATGCGGGTGTAATTTAACAGGCCGCCGCACAACAGCATTTCGGCCGACCGATTGGAAAAACCGGTGTTTAGCTGGTAAGTGTGGCCCTTGGTTTTGTTTAGAAGGGTTACGGCCTTGGCGCCGGACCGCACCGCCTGGCGAATGTTGGAAAGCTCCAAATCGTCCATAAAATCAATATCGTTATAATCGGCGGGGTTAGCAAAGGTAAGCGGAATAATGCCCGCGTTTACCAAATTGGCTACATGAATACGGGCAAAGCTTTTGGCCACAACCGCCTTAATGCCTAAATACAGCGGCACCAGCGCAGCGTGCTCACGCGAGGAGCCTTGGCCGTAATTTTCGCCCCCTATAATAATGCCCTTGCCCTCTTTTTTGCAGTTGGCGGGGAAGTTTTCATCGCACCGGGTAAAGCAAAAGTTTGACATATACGGAATATTAGAGCGGAACGGCAAAATTTTGGCGCCGGCCGGCATAATGTGGTCGGTTGTAATGTTGTCGCCAACCTTTAAAATGGCCTTGGCGGCAATGCTTTCGGCCAGCGGCTCGGTTTTTGGAAAAGGCTTAATATTTGGCCCGCGCACAATTTGCACTTCGCCGGCCTGCTCTGCCGGGGCGGGCGGGTCAATTAAATTGTCGTTCACCACAAAACGCTCCGGCAGCGTAATGCCGGAAAGGTCGGTTTTTAGGGTGGTGGGATCGGTCATGTAGCCGGTTAGCGCGGCAGCTACTGCCGTTTCGGGGCTAACCAAGTAAACGCCCGCGTCGGCCGTGCCGGAGCGGCCCTCGAAATTACGGTTAAAGGTGCGCAGCGAAACGCCGGCGGAATTTGGCGCTTGGCCCATGCCAATGCAGGGGCCACAGGCGCACTCTAACACGCGCACCCCGGCGGCAATAATTTTAGCCAACGCCCCGCACTGCGAAAGCATATACAGCACCTGCTTAGAGCCCGGCGCAATGCCAACGCTAACGGTGGGGTCAACGGTTTTGCCGTCTAACAACGCGGCAACCTTTAGCATATCAAACAGCGAGGAATTGGTGCAGCTGCCAATTAAAACCTGGTCTACCTTCAGCTTGCCAATTTCTTTAACCTTTTTCACATTATCGGGCGAATGGGGCATGGCGGCCAGCGGCTCTAAGGCCGAAAGGTCTACGGTAATTTCTTTGTCGTAAACGGCATCGGGGTCGCTGTGCAGCTCGGTAAAATCCTGCGCGCGGTCCTGGGCGGTTAAAAAGGCCTTGGTTACTTCGTCGGCCGGAAAAATGGAGGTAGAAGCCCCCAGCTCGGCGCCCATGTTGGTAATGGTAGCCCGCTCCGGCACCGAAAGGGTTTGAACCCCCTCGCCGGCGTACTCTACCACATAGCCAACGCCCCCCTTTACCGAAAGCTGACGCAAAACCTCTAAAATAATATCTTTCGCCGAAACAAAGGGGCGCAGCCGGCCCAAAAGGTTAACCCGCAGCATTTTTGGCATTGGAATATGGTACGCGCCGCCGCCCATGGCCACCGCAACATCCATGCCGCCGGCACCCATGGCCAGCATACCCATGCCGCCGCAGGTGGGGGTGTGCGAATCGGAGCCGATGAGCGTTTTGCCCGGCGCCGAAAACCGCTCTAAATGCACCTGGTGGCAAATGCCGTTGCCGGGGTGCGAATAATAAATGCCGTGTTTTTTACATACCGACTGTATGTACCTGTGATCGTCGGCGTTTTCAAACCCGGTTTGCAGGGTATTGTGGTCAATGTACGCAACCGAGCGCTCGGTTTTTACCCGATCAACCCCCATGGCCTCAAACTCTAAATAAGCCATGGTCCCGGTGGCGTCCTGCGTTAGGGTCTGGTCAATTTTCAGGCCAATATCCTGCCCGGGAATCATCTCGCCCTCTACCAAATGGGCGGCAATTATTTTTTGTGCAATGGTTTTTCCCATTTTCATTCTCCTTTACCTATTGTTCCGGCAACCCCTAAACGCCCGGTTTTAGCGTTTAAAGGGCGGCCTTGGTTTAAAAAATTTACCTAAACGGCAACTTGGAGCTTAGCAATTTTTTAACGCACAAAAGGCGGTAAAAAGCCGCGTTTACTGCCCGTTTAGGGTTAGGCAACACCCCGCCTAAAGGCGGCAATTTTGCTAAATTCGGCCAAGTCTTTTTGCTTTTAGCCAAACAGCCGGCTTTGCCGGGCGGCTAAAGGCTAATTCTGCTCTTTGGGGGCTACGGCAATTTCAAGCTCCTGCAGCTGCTGCGGGTCTACCTCGGCGGGGGCGCCGCTCATAAGCTCGCTGGCGTTTTGCACCTTTGGAAAAGCAATCACATCCCGCAGGCTTTCGCTTTGCGACATAAGCATTACTAAGCGGTCTAACCCAAGGCCCATACCGCCGTGCGGCGGGGCGCCGTATTTAAAGGCGTTTACCAAAAAGCCAAACTTTTCCTCGGCCTGCTGCGGGGTAAGCCCCAGCGCGGCAAACATTTTTTGCTGCAGCTCCGGGTCGGTAATTCGAATAGAGCCGCTGGAAAGCTCTACCCCGTTTAGTACTAAATCGTACGCTTTGGCGTAAACCTTTTCCGGTGCGGAATCTAAGTACTGCACACATTCATCCAGCGGGGCGGTAAAGGGGTGGTGCATGGCGTTATAGGTGCCGGTTTCCTCATCAAACTCAAAAAACGGGAACTCGGTGATCCACAAAAATTTGTTTTGCTTTGGAATAATGTTTAGCTTGCGGGAAACCTCTAACCGCAGCGCCCCCAGGGTGGAAAGGGCCGTGGCTTTACGGTCGGCAATTATGAAAACAACATCCCCCTGCTCGGCGCCGGCGCGGGCCAAAATGGCGGCAAACTGCTCCTCGGTTAAAAATTTGGCAAACGAGCAGCTGGGCGTTTGCTCGGCCCAGCGCACAAAGGCCAGGCCCTTAGCGCCAATGCCGCGCACATACTCGGTCAGGCGGTCAATTTCCTTTCGGGTTAAAACGGCGGCAGCGTTTTTAGCGGTAATGCAGCGCACCGTGCCGCCCGATTTTACCGTATCGGCAAAAACGCCAAACCCGCAATCGGCCACCAGGTCCGAAAGGTCCTGCAGTTTCATGCCAAAGCGTACATCCGGCTTGTCGGAGCCGTAATTTTCTAAGGCGTCGTTATACTTCATGCGCTCAATGGGCTCGGTAATTTCCTCCCCCAATACATTTTTAAACAGGTATTTAATAAACTGCTCCCCAATTTGCAAAACATCCTCCATTTCTACAAAGGACATTTCAAGGTCAATTTGGGTAAATTCGGGCTGACGGTCGGCGCGCAGGTCCTCATCACGGTAGCAGCGCGCTAACTGCACATAGCGGTCGAACCCCGAAAGCATTAACAGCTGCTTGTACAGCTGGGGCGATTGCGGCAGCGCGTAAAACGCGCCCGGATGCACCCGGGAGGGGACTAAGTAATCTCTTGCGCCCTCGGGGGTAGATTTAATCAGCGTAGGGGTTTCAATTTCTAAAAATCCGTTTTGGTCAAAAAAGTCCCGCGCAACCTTGGCAATGCGGTGCCGCAGCATAATGTTTTGCTGCAGCTTGGGGCGGCGAAGGTCTAAGTAACGGTACTTCAGCCGCAGCTCGTCCTTGGCTTTGGTGGCGTCTAAAACCTCAAACGGCGGGGTTTCGGCCGCGCCTAAAATGCGCAGATCCTGCACAAACAGCTCCAGCTCTCCGGTTTTAAGCTCGGTGTTTACCGAAGAGCGGCGGCGCACCACGCCCTGCGCCATCAACACAAACTCGCTGCGCACGGCAAAGGCCTTTTCAAAAACGGCGCGATCGGTGTGGTCGTCAAACGCCAGCTGTAAAATGCCGGTGCGGTCGCGCAAGTCAATAAAAATCAGCTGCCCTAAGTCGCGCTGCCGCGCGGCCCAGCCGCAAACCGTAACGGTTTTTTCCAAATCGGCCGCGGTAACCTCGCCGCAGTAATGGGTGCGCTTCAGGCCGGTCATTTTATCTAACTTCATGGTTAAAAATCCTCTCCAACAAATGGCTGCGGCAAAATCCGCCAAGGCCAAATGCACAATAATATTTAAATTGAACAATAAAAATTAAAGAATATTAAAATACGAACAGGCGAACCTCGCGGCCCGCCCGTTTACGGTGCGTTTTTATTATTTGGTGCGCAAAATCTCACGCCAATCTAAATCGCCGCGCTCTAAGCCGTGAATTAAAACCTCGGCGGTGGCAATGTTGGTGGCAACCGGAATGTTGTGAACATCACAAATATTCAGCAAAACCTTTTCGTCCGGCTCGCTGGGCTTACGGTCTAATGGATCGCGGAAAAATAAAACCAGATCAATTTCCTCGCAGCTAATACGGGAAACAATTTGCTGTGCGCCGCCTTGTGCGCCGCTTAAAAAACGGGTAATATCCAACCCTGTAGCCTCCGCCACCAGCTTGCCGGTTGTGCCGGTTGCAAAAATTTTGTGCCGGCTTAAAACGCCGCAATAAGCAATGCAAAATTGAACCATTAATTCTTTTTTAGCGTCGTGCGCAATTACAGCAATGTTCATTTAAATTTCTAACTTCCTTTCACTTTAAATAGGACGCAGGCAACGCCCCGCCCCAAAACAGCGGCTAAGCTTTTGCCTGCCAAAGCTGTTATTTGCAAATTTTTTTAACGCCCGGCAGGGTGTGTAAAACCTTGCGGGTTACGGGAATATCGTGCCCGGTTAAACGGGCGGCAAAGCGGTTAAAGGCCTGAGCAGCAGAGCAGTTTTTTGCAAGCGGCCGCCCCAAAAGGGTGCTTTGGTAAAGGGCCCGGCTTTCGGGTATTAGGGCAATTAACTGCGCTTTGCAGTAATCTATTACATCGTCTAAATTGCCAAGCTGGCTTTTTTTAAGCTCGGCGCGGGTTACCCGGTTTAGCACCAGCCGCACCTGCGCCACCCCAAAGCTTTGAAAGGCCTGAACGGTTTTTGCCGCGTCCCGCAGCGGAATGCTGCCGGGGTTGCTAACCACCAGCCCCTCGCAAAAGCGGGGCAACAACTCGGCGGTGTTCAGCGGCCCGGCGGGCAGGTCTAAAATAACAAAATCGTACGCGTCGGTTAATTCGGTAAGCAGCGGCTTAAAGCCGGATAGTTCCGACAGGCTGTTTAAAGGCGCCGGCAGCAGTGAAACCCCAAAGGCGCTGCTTTTTAAAATAACTTCCTGCGCGGTGCAGCGGCCTAAAAGAATGTCGGAAAGGTCAAACGCCAGGCTGTCGGTCAACCCCAGCATAAGGTCTAAGCAGCGCATGCCAATGTCGCCGTCTACCAGCAGCACCTGCCGGCCCGCACGCGCCAGCGCGCTTGCCAGCTGCACCGCAACGGTAGATTTACCAACGCCGCCCTTGCCGGAGGCTACGGCCAACATTCTGCCCATAAACGCCCACCTTTTGCCTTTTGCCGCCGGTGCCGCACGGCGCCGACCCTTAAAAGGCCTAAAACTTAAACAACCACCCGGGCAACCGCACAAAACGCTGCCCGAACACAGTATTTATTTTAGCATAAAACCCGCCAATTGTAAACACCAAATTGCCGGCGCCATGCCATTTTTTTGCAATTTTTTGCGTAAAACGGACGGTTGCCGCCGGCGGCGGTGCCCCCAAAGCCCAAAACGGGCGGGCGCTACTGCTTCTTAGCCGGCAGCAGCCGAATGCCCGACCACAAAAGTATAATAACTTGCCCGGGCACGCCAATGGCAAACAGCAGCCAGTAGTTGCTGCCGACCACCAAAAAGGTAAGGTAAAGCGCCGCCAAAACCGACCACATTAATAGCGAGATAATTAAAAAATTGCGGCGGCGGTTAAACCAAATGCTGTTAAACACCAACCAAACAATAAACGAAACGGGCACCGCGTAAACAAAGGTGAGCCACCGACCCGGAAGGCCACCGGTAAAAGGCTCAATAACCACAAAAATAAGGGTTGCAACCAGCCAAACCAAAATAACGCTAATGGCGGTGATCATACCGTGATTGCGCAGCTTGTGCCGGCTAAGCTGGCGCCCCAGCTCGGAAAACGCCGGGTGCTCGCGGCTTAATAAATAATCTACGCTAACATGAAAAAGGTCGGCCAGCTGCTTTAGCACGGCAACATCCGGAATCGATTCGCCCCGCTCCCATTTTGAAATTGCCTTGTCGGAATAATTTAACCGTTCGGCCAGCTCGGCCTGCGTAAGCTTGCTTTTTTTGCGCAGCTGCACAATGTTTTGCGCAATAATATGTTTAAGGTCCTCCATTAAAACACCCCTTTTGCCCAGGCGGCTTTGTAACGCAAGGTGTAGAATTTATTCTACACGCTACCATAAAATTTAAATTACTTTGCTTTATTGTACCACAAAAATGCCGCTGATTCAAGCTTTTTTTGCGCATTTCTACCGCTGGTAGAGCCGCCGCTTTTTAACTCTACCGCAACCGTTTTAACCTGTTTACTTTATTCTGCCGTTCGTTCAGTGACAACGGGGTTCCGTTGCGGTACAATAAACACAGCTTTTGTTGGCGGCTTTTTGCCCGGGCGGCATAACGCAAAAAACAGGCTAAAGTTTTAACAGAAAAAATTAAGCAAAAAATTTAAAGTTGTGTTTACTGTGCGCCTCTTGCCTTATGCATTTTAACCGCACACATTTTTGCTTTAACCGTACGCTTTAGGCACCTTAGCCGTACAAATTTTGCTTTTAAACCTTTGGCGTTTTACGGTAGAATTTTTGGTAACGCTAAGCTTTGTAATTTTAAATTTCGGAGGTTTTGTAATGAACAACTATGTACTTTTTACCGACAGCGCCTGTGACATTCCTGTTTCCACCTTAAACGAGTGGGGCTACAAGGTAATTCCCCTTACCCTAACCTTTGAGGGGGACGATAAAGAATACAACGATTACGATATTGACAGCAAAGAGTTTTACAACCGTATGCGCGCCGGCGAGCACGCCAAAACCGCAGCCATTAATGTAGAAACCTTTGAGCAGGCCTTTCGCCCGGTTTTGCAAGGCGGGCAGGATATTTTATACATTGCGTTTTCCTCGGGCCTTAGCAACACCTTTAACGCCGGCCGTTTAGCGGCCGAGGAGCTAAAAAACGAGTTCCCAGAGCGCACCGTTACGGTGGTAGACAGCCTAAGCGCCTCGGCAGGGTTTGGCCTTTTGGTTTACCTGGCCGCGCAGCACAAAACGGCCGGTGAAAGCTTAGCGCAGGTTGCCGATTTTGTAACCAACACCCGGCTGCACCTTTGCCACTGGTTTACGGTAGACGACTTAAAATATTTAAAGCGCGGCGGGCGCATTAGCCCAACCGTTGCCTTTGTTGGCGGCCTGCTGGGCATTAAGCCGATTTTGCACATGGATAACGAAGGCCATTTAATTAACATGACCAAAGTGCGCGGCCGAAAGCAATCTATTAAAATGCTGGCCGACAAATTTGGCGAACTGGCAAAAGACCCGCACAGCGGCCCGGTATTTATTTGCCACGGCGACTGCCGCGAGGACGCTGATCAGCTGGCGAAATTTTTGCGGGAGGACTACGGTGTTCCGGTGCAAATGACGGTAGATGTTGGCCCGGTTATTGGCGCGCACTCCGGCCCAGGCACCCTTTCGGTTTTCTTTTTAGGAAGGGAGCGGTAACCCATGAGCCGCACCCCTTTAAAAGAGCGCCTGTTGCCGGACTACACCAAAGGGGAAGAAATTTTCAACATGATTTCGCACATTGCCGGCGGTGCGCTTGGTGTAACCGCTTTGGCGCTTTGTGTTGTATTCTCCTTTTTAAAGCGGGACCCGTACGCCGTTGTTAGCTCCTTTATTTACGGTTTTTCGTTAATTTTGCTTTACACCATGTCCAGCGTGTACCACGGGCTGCGCCCCGGCCTTGCCAAAAAGGTTTTGCAGGTTTTAGACCACTGCACCATTTACTTTTTAATTGCCGGCACCTACACCCCTATTTTGCTTTGCGCCATTCGCCGGGTTGCGCCGGCAACCGCCTGGGTGCTGTTTGGGGTTGTTTGGGGCTGTGCTGCCGCGGCCACCGTTTTTACGGCAATTGATTTAAAGCGCTACGCCAAGCTTTCTATGGCCTGCTACATTGGCATGGGCTGGTGCATTGTGCTTGCCGCCAAGGCTACCATTTTGGCCATTCGGCCGGGCGGGCTTTGGCTGCTGCTTGCCGGCGGCGTTGCCTACACGGTTGGGGCAGTGCTGTATGCCAAGGGCAAAACGCACCGGTACATGCACTCGGTTTTTCACCTATTTGTGGTGTTGGGCAGCCTGCTGCATTTTTTTTGTGTTTTCTTTTATGTTATTTAGGAAGTGCTTTAAACCGGCGTTGCCACCCTACACAAAACAACTTTTAACAATTTTTCACAGGCGTCAAAGCCCCGTCTACTGGGCTTTGTCCAAAACTGTTGCGATTTTGCAAAACGCGCCCCGCGTCTCCTTTTGGCGACGCGGGGCGCGTTACGATTTGTTGGATTAGCAATTTTGCGTTATACCTCTTGTCGAAAATCAATTTAACGGTACAAAGCTAAAAGCAGAGCAAAAAGCGGCTTAGAAAAAAGCTAACCCGGCCTTGGTTTACTAAAACTACCTTTTTTTGCTGGTGTAAACCACTACGGCGCCGGCCGGCAACTCGTCGGTAATTTCGGCAGTAACCTTTTCCAGCGTTTGGCTCACGCCAATGGGGGTAGCGTCAGCGTCCGGCGTTACGGTGGCGGGGTTGTACAAATAACGGTAAAGGGTTACGCTGTTTAAAGGCTGCTCAAAACAAAACGCAACCGGCTGTGGCTCGTGGCTGCCGTTTACGGCCAAAACGGTTACGGTGCCGTCGGGCTGCTCGCTCATGGTTACATTTACGGCTTCGCCCTCCTGCCCCGCATAAACCTTTGTGCCGGGGCCGCCGCCCACATAGCCGGTTAATTGCACCGCGTAGTAAGAGGGGTGCGGCACCGTGCTGCGAAACAGGGTTGGCATTACGCCAAAGCGGTGGTCGCCGTCTACATAGCGGTGCCAGGCCTGCTCGGTGTGGTTGTTCGGCCACTGCTGGTCAAATAAAGTCCACATAAAAGAGGATTGCAGCCCGCCGTTCATAAACGCTACGCGAGCAACAGCCAATTCGGTGCCGTGCCAGGGCTGGTCGTACTCGTCGTACCCCTTGCCGTTGGTATTGTATTCATCGTACCAAAGCTCATCCCCCGGGTTTAGGTAAGTGCGCGCTTTTTTCACCCAATCGCGCCACATTTGGTAGCTGGTGGTTCCGCCAATACCGCAGCAAAGCGGCGGGGGGGTCCAAGGCTCCGTAGACTCAAAATGCGGGGCTGCAATCAATTGCCTACCGGTTGCAACCTCAGTTAAGGTTAATTCCCCAACAGAAAGAATGTTGCCTTGCTGAATAATATCGCCGTAAACGCCGGCAACCGTATTTTCGGGCAGCTCGTTCCCCGTTTTAAAACAAAAAGTAAACCGAGTCCACTCGTAGTTAATACGGGCGGCGTCTACCATTAAGGTGCTGGTACAGCTTAAACGGTCGGTTGGCTCACCGCCGGCGTTAAAGTACAGGCTTTGCGACACATAAACGCCAAATTGGGCGTTACCGCTAACCGTTAGCCTATCTTTGCAGGTTAGGGAAAGCACTGCTGACATTTCATACTCGGTTTGCGGCTTTAAGCAAACCGGTTGCTGCGCTCGCATTCCGCGCATGGCACCGGCCAGCGAATTTTCCCCCTTGTACGGCTTATGCCCGCCCATGGCCGAAAGATCTAAATAATTGTGGCAGCTGTAAGCGTCCAGCAGGTTTGGGTCTTTTTCGTGCACCCAGTGCAGCATCAGCGGGTCAACGGTAGAGCCCTCGTTCGGGCCAATGAGTTTTACCAATTCGCGGCGGCCGTCGGCTATTAGGCGGTCGGCAACGGCACGGGCTTCGTCATACCACGCGTCATAAGCATTGTAGCCCTTGGGGCAGCCTTCATTACTATTTTGCGGCTCGGTAAACAATACCAAATATTTTACATTGGTAAGCCCGCGAACCTGCACCAATTGGTGCACGCTCTCGCTAATAAAGGCGGCAAAATTTTGCACCGAGGCTTGCCAGTCCCCCGCTACGGTAAAGGGGCTTTTGCCGCCCCAGGAGTTTGAAAGCACATCGCCGGGCGAGCACCAGCCGGCGTTCAGGGCAACATCAATTCCCCGCGCCTGCAGCCGGGCAACCCAGCGGCAAAAGGCCTCAAAATCCGGGCTATGCCAATCCCAACAGTTTTTTTCAAAATCGTAGGCGTACCATTTGTAGTAGGTACGGGCAACCTTTAGCCCCAAAGCAGCGGCACGGTCGGCCTCCAGATCGCACTGCTGCGGCGTGTACACCCGCCCGGCGTCATCCGAAAGGCCGGCGTAGCCGTGGTAAACAGCGTTTAACCCCAAAAAGTTTTGCTGCACCGGCGTTTTGTTAAAAATAGTTTGTTTTTGCATTATAAAATCCCCCAAAATTTAACGGCAACTGCAAACCCGGCAATTAAACGGCCGCCCCGGTTTGCGCACCAACACGCGCAAAACAGCCGCGACCAACAAGCCTGCCAAACGGCGCTTACCGCCTGTTTTAGCCCATTGTAGCACACAAAACGCCGCTTGTAAATTGTTTTTTAAAACTGGTTAATAAATTCCCCTAAAAGAACAAAAAGTGCACCTTTTTGGCAACCGGTGGCTGGCGGCTTAACCGCTAAACCCCGCTGCTGCGCCCTCTTATTTTTGCGGTCTTAATTTGGTGCCCTACCGGGCAGCCGATACGGTTTGCCACGGTGCCCGCCTTAACCCACTTTATGTGACAAATTTAAAATAATATTTTTAAAAAACGCCTTTTCTAAAAACAACGCACTCAAAACCATGCGGCCAAAAACAACAAAAGCACTAAAACGCCAAAAGGCACCCGCAGCGCGGGTGCCTTTTGGCGTTCAATTAACCGGGTACAAGCCGGGGTTTAAAATTAAACTATCTTCTGTTTTTAAAGCCGGGGCGGTTGCCGCGCCGTGCAGGGCGGCGTTCGGGTTCCTCTTCCTCATTTTCCGGCGTTAAGCCCTCAACCTCAATTAAAGCGGCACGGCGGCTTAGGTTAATGCGGCCCTGGTCATCAATTTCCGTAACTTTTACAATAACCTCGTCGCCAACATTTACGCAGTCCTCAACGCGGTCTACATGCTTAACATCCAGCTTGCTAATGTGCACCAGGCCCTCTTTGCCCGGAGCAATTTCAACAAACGCGCCAAAGTTCATAAGCCGTGTTACCTTGCCCTTGTAAATGGCCCCAATTTCAGGGTCTTTGGCAATGGTTTCAACAATCATTAAGGCGCGTTCGGCGTTTTCACGGTCCACCGCCGAAATAAACACGCTGCCGTCGTCCTCAATATCAATCTTACAATTGCAATCGGCCTGGATTTTTTGAATTACCTTACCGCCCGAACCAATCACCTCGCGAATCTTATCGGGGTGAATTTTGGTAGAAAGCATTTTCGGCGCGTATTTTGAAACATCGGCGCGCGGTTCGGCAATTGCCTTTAGCATAACCTCGTCAATAATGTAGCAGCGGGCCTTGTAGGTTTTTTCCAGCGCCTCTTTAATAATGGCCGGGGTTAAACCGTGTACTTTTAAGTCCATTTGAATGGCGGTAATACCGGCCTTGGTGCCGGCAACCTTAAAGTCCATATCGCCAAAAAAGTCTTCCAGGCCTTGAATATCTACCATAGTCATAAAGCGATCGCCCTCGGTAATTAAACCGCAGGAAATACCCGCAACCGGGGCTTTAATCGGCACGCCGGCGTCCATTAACGCTAAGGTAGAGCCACAAATAGAACCCTGAGAGGTAGAACCGTTGGAGGAAAGAATTTCGGACACCACACGAATGGAATACGGGAACTCCTCCTCGCTCGGAATAACCGGCAGCAGCGCGCGCTCGGCTAAAGCTCCGTGGCCAATTTCGCGGCGGCCCGGCCCGCGGGAGGGCTTGGTTTCGCCAACCGAATAGGAGGGCATATTGTAGTGGTGCATATAGCGCTTGCTGGTTTCGCTGTCAATGCCGTCTAACAGCTGGGCGTCGCTCATGTTGCCCAAAGTGGCAATACTCATAACCTGAGTTTGGCCACGGGCGAACAACGCAGAACCGTGAGTACGCGGCAGCAGGCCAACCTCGGCCCACAGGGGGCGAATTTCATCAATGCCACGGCCGTCAACGCGCTTGCCCTCATCCAGCAGCCAGCGGCGAACCACAAACTTTTGCAGCTTGTACATGCACTCGTCCAGCTTGGCCTCCTGCTCAGGGTACTGCTCGTCAAACTTAGCGTGAACGGCGTCGTAAATTGGCAGTAAGCGCTCGTCGCGGATGTTTTTATCGTCAGTGTCCAGTGCGGCTTTAACATTGTCGATGGCAAAATCCTTAACCGCCTCAAACATGGCCGGGTCGGGGTCGGAGGTTTCAAAGGTAAACTTTTCTTTGCCAATTTGCTTTTGAATATCTTCAATAAAGGCAACCATTTTTTGGTTTTCGGCATGGCCTTTCATAATGCCGTCGTACATTACCTCGTTGGTAACCTCTTTGGCGCCGGCCTCAATCATGGCAACCAAATCGGCCGTGGAGGCAACCGTAACCTGCATTTGCGATTTTTCCTGCTGCTCGGCGTTGGGATTTAAAACAATTTCGCCGTCTACATATCCAACCGAAACGCCGCTAATCGGCCCGGCCCACGGAATATCGGAAATAGAAAGAGCAATCGAGGCACCGATCATACCAACAATTTCGGGCGAGCAATCGGGATCAACCGACATAACGGTGCAAACAATAGAAACATCGTTGCGCATATCCTTGGGGAACAAGGGGCGAATGGGGCGGTCAATCACGCGGGAGGCTAAAATAGCCTTGTCGGTGGGTTTGCCTTCGCGCCGGGTAAAAGAGCCGGGAATACGGCCTACAGAATAAAGCTTTTCCTCAAAATCTACCGAAAGGGGTAAAAAGTCAATCCCGTCGCGCGGCTTGGCCGAGGCGGTTGCAGCGCAAAAAACGGCGGTCTCGCCGTAGCGAACCAGGCAGGAGCCGTTAGCCAGCTGTGCCATTTTGCCGGTTTCTACCGTTAGGGTGCGGCCGGCAAATTCTGTGCTGAATACTTTAAAATTCTCGTACAATTTTGTTTCCTCCGAAAAATATATTTTACCAACAGTTGCAAAGGCTTAGCAATTAATTCGCCGTTTAAAGGGGTAAAACCCGACCTTAAACGGCCAATTCACTGCTAACCCCGTTTGCAAAAGGCGGCAAGCAAAAATGAAAAAGCAGACCGATATTTTGTAAAAAATCGGCCTGCCGGCGGCTTAAATTACTTACGAATGTTAAGACGCTTAATAATAGAACGGTAACGCTCAATGTCGTTTTTAGCAAGGTACGCTAACAGATTGCGACGGTGACCAACCATTTTTAACAAGCCACGGCGGGAGTGATGGTCTTTTTTATGAACCTTTAAGTGGGCGTTCAGCTCGTTAATGCGGGTGGTAAGCAGCGCAATTTGCACTTCGGGAGAACCGGTGTCCCCTTCGTGGGTGGCGTACTCGGCCATAACCTGCTGTTTAACTTCTTTTGTCATTTCTTTCACCTCATTATAATATGTTCCAATTCACCGAGCGGCGGGCAGGTGAACACCGCATAGCGGTAAAACCCCGACTCCCAGAGAACGGACTTTAGGTAGTATAACACACTTTTTTAAAAAAGTAAAGCGTTTTTGCAAAAAAAGGCCCAACTTTTGAACTGCCCCAGATTGTGCAGACAGTACAAAGAAGACTACCTAAAGTAGAAAAT